>Ga0160420_100301_pt1 | contig 24699 bp, 26 predicted proteins | sample CelAP2metagpilot_FD_108197 | JGI IMG/M metagenome (GOLD analysis project Ga0160420, IMG submission 108197) | Phycosphere-associated microbial communities from algal ponds in Kailua-Kona, Hawaii, USA - Cellana AP2-5-5 metagenome pilot | ecosystem: Engineered > Artificial ecosystem > Aquaculture >... | reverse complement strand
CCCGCCCCCCCCCCCCCCCCTACTGTTTGAGAGGGGTTTTGGGGGGGGGGGGGGGGGGGGGGGGGGGGGGGGGGGGTGCGGGGGGGGGGGGGGGGGGGGGGAAGGGTGTGAGGTGCTGCTTGTTTTAATATGATTTCAAAATCAGCCATTCAATAAGACCTCCTCCCTAGTTTCCCTTTCTCGTTCCCTTTCTACTTCTATCCCTGCCTTTTGACCAACCTACCTGAATTTATCGATGAAGTCCTGGATGTGCGCGCGCTTGGCCATGTTTGCCTCGTACAATCTCCGTTGGTTCTTTATCTTCTCCATCCGCACGGCTTCGAAAGTGTCGTAATTTCCCCGGTAATACGTCAATGTCTTGTTCTTAAAGTCCATTATATCCGTGGTGACCTCATTCAAAAATGCACGGTCGTGCGAGACGAGCAACACCGTGTGTTTGTAAGTCTTGAGGTACTCTTGTAACCATAGAACGGCCTCGAGGTCCAAGTGGTTTGTCGGCTCGTCCAAAAGCAACAGGTCAGGTTCTATGAAGAGCGCCGACGCCAAGGCCACGCGCATGCGCCACCCTCCGGATAAATCACAGGTTGGAGAGGATTGCATCTCGAGGCTAAATTGGAGACCGTTCAAAATGGCAGCGGCTCTGATGGGGAGGGAGGGACGGGAAGAGGAAGGAAAAAGGGTGTGAGAGTACTTCGAGCGAGATCATTTCTTCTTCACTTCCTCCCTCCTTCAATCCGTCCTCATCTTTCCATTCTACCTGGCTTCAGCCGAGTTGGAGCCAATAATGGTGAGGCGTTGATAAATCTCCGAAAGCCGCTTCGAGTCGTTTTCTACTTCCTCTGTGGTCGGCACCAGGATGGTGGAGAGAATGGAGAGATAGCAGAAACAATGAGTGATATTCATGAGTGAATGCAATTACAAACCCGAAATACCCCAACTAGGAAAAGACGACATGAACCTCTCCCTCCCTCTCTCCCTCCCTCTCTCCCTCCTTCCTCCGCTTACCGGCCGACACCCCTCCCCCCTCCTGGTCCTTCAGCTGCTGCCTCGACAAGATCTCCTTCTCCTCCTCCATCAAGGCCTCTCGCTCCACATCGCTCTGCAGCACGGTTTCAAGCACCGTTTTCCCGCTGGACCGCACCTCTTGTTTCACATGCAGCACGCGGTGGTGGCGCGGGAATCCCTCGATTTCAAAGGCCGCTATGTGCTTGAGGAGCGTCGTCTTTCCGATGCCATTCGCACCGATCAGACCGTACCTGCAGGGAGGAAAGGGGAGAGGGAAGGTAAGTTATTCAGAAAAGGTGACTCCCACTTTTCTCTCTTCTCTCTTCACCCAACTCCTTCCCTCCCTCCCTTCCTCCCTCTCTCCATTCGCTTTCTCTCTCGAATGAACGTACCGTCGTCCATACGCCATCCGCAAATCGGCATTGGACAAGAGCTCTTGACCGGCAAACCTGAAATGAAGAGGAAGTGGGGAGACGGGGAGATAAGGAAGGGGACTCAAATGTAATGGTTGAGGGACTGCAAGACCAGTTCAATACACCAAGGGGAAGCGTAGGAAGAGCAAGCATCAATATGGACATGGTGGCCATGAGCACCAGTAAAAAGTGTTGCTATTGTTGCTCTTGTTGTTGCTGCTGCTGCTGTTGCTGTTAACGTTGACTGTGATGCTGCTACTGCTACTGCTACTGCTCCAGCCTCAACGCACCTCAACACAAAGCCGAGCACGTTGATATCCTTCTCTCCCGACCCACTGCTGTAATCGGGCAAGATCATCATCGACACCTGCTCCTCCTCCTCGTCGGAGGACTCGTCCGCTTCCAACAACCGGCGTTGCTTGCGCTCTTGACGCTTGCTGATGCTGCTGCTGTTGGTGAACTAGAAGGGAAAGGGGGAGAGAGGAAGAGAGAGAAAGGCAAGGTGAGCGAAGATGTGAATACCGCATCAAAAAGCTGTCATGGCGGTCTTTTTCGCACCGGATAATCTTTCGGAAAAATCAAAAATAAACTTATCAAGATATTTCCCTTGACCATGCAGGAACATTAGAAGTCAATACATGATCAAAAACCCCTAAATCCATAGGTCCATCGTACCTGGACGTTGCGGGCTTGCCGAACCTTGTCCTTCCCCCACATCAAGTCCATCAGCTTTGTGTCGGTCGCCGTCGTGTTCTCCTTGAAGGAGAGAGGGGCCGACAGCAATGTGGGGGTATCGTCTTGCCCTCGGGTCGAGGCGGCGCGTTGGTGGCTCACATCTGTGGAGGGGTCGAATGGAGAAAAAATAGAAGTTGGGGAAGAATGAATGAGAACGCGATCAACCGCCTGCTCGTTTTGCTACAAGTGCGCTTGAATACCAACTCACGGCCACATATCCCATTCCCCTCTTCGTCTTTTACCCTCCCTCCCTTCCTCCCTCCCCTTCCCCTGCCACCTACCATGCGCAAACGCCAATGACAAGGCCGAGGACAGCCGTACACACAAATCAGCCACCTCAGGATCATCCTTTGCGTACTCAGTGCTCAGCAAAAAGGGGCCTACCGATTCCTCTAGATCCTGTGGCTGTATTTAGCAAGGGGGTCGAGTGGGAAGGGATGCAAGCGTGAGTAACGGGTCGTGTGGGGGGCTGGGCAACATACTGAGAGCGCTGTCGTCTTGCAATAACAACGAAGATATTTTCCACATCAGTCATGTCCGGGCATCTAAACGCCGCTCCTATTGCATGATCGCACCTCTTGCCTCCGCCTCCACCTCCCTTCCCTCGTTTTACCCTCTCCCCTCCTCTCCCTCGCCTCGCCTCCGGGGACCCAACTTACCCTTTGCAACGGATCGTCCTCGAGCACGCTAACTATGTAGTCGACGATGTGCTCGTCGAGACCCTTGAGCACCGTGTTGATCACCCCCTCAACCTTCTCCTTGTCGGCGGCGGCCTTGGCGGCCATGTCTCCTCGCTTGCTTGGGGCTGCCGGGGCGGTGGGGCGGAGGATGCGTCTGAAGAGCCTTGGGTCTAGGGAATGGAGAGGAGGCTGAAATGAGTGGTTATGTGTAGTCTAGAAGGAGGCACAATTTATCTCTGATCGGTGGGCAAATCGCATGTTATAGGACACCTTACGTAGCACACCTCTCTCGCCTACGGCGCACGCAATCGCTCGAAATGCTTCTACGGCCCTCGACGGGAAAGGGCATAAGTCATCAGCGTTTGAGAACAGGACGACGATGGGCCAGACAAGCATGTTAATTCATGTCCTCCCGACTTTCGTTAGCTATTCCACTACGCAAACCCACACATCCGCACAGGGAATGCTCACCATCATGTATCGAACATTTCTCTTGAGTTTGTCTATTCCGTGGGCATTGATCATGCTGAGAGTCGTGATCCAAGTCGTCCGACAATTTGACTTGCCCGCCCGTAAGCGCGTCCTTTTTTAAGCCTAAACGACACCTGCACCTCTCACCCTGCTGCACTGAACCACAGCGTTCGACACCAAACCACAGGTAACACTCTAGAGCCTGCGCCTAAATCCTTCGGTCTCCCTTCCTGGCCCTTGGTTCCACTCTGTGCCCTCGTTAGCAGCATGGGTGTGTCCTGGTTTTTGCTGCTATGCATCGGCTTGATGATTGTCATCTTGCTCATAATCAACGTGTACATGCTCGTGCACTGGTCACATCCAGACGACAAGAACGAGGCATACTTTCCCAAGGCCCTGGTGGTACGTAGATCGATGGAAAGGGTTTGACGGGAAGGCCCATGTCATGCCGTGTGTGTCGAGTACAAATGCTGGACTGCCGCGCTCTCCACTTCCCGCCAGCCGGATGCATTCGTCCGGATGATTTTGTTCATTCTACGTCGTGATGAGTCCTTTGCTCATTTTCCACCTCTACATGCTTGTACATTGCGCCATTCTCTAGCTGTAGTGCTCCCATTTTCCATCCGTCGCCGACAACCATCCCTCCCGCCCTCATCTCTTCCCTCCTCAACTCCTCACCAAAGATTTTCGGCCTTCTGCTCGCCGAATCTTGCGTTCTAGCCCTACCCCTCGATGTGGCTAATAACAGCATTAACATTGGGTGTGCCCAGGGATGGGTGGAAAGCTGCGGTGGCCTCAACATGGGCCTGTTTTGGAAAATTATGTATGTCCTTGTCACCTTGCTGTGCGTGGTTGTTCTGCCGTTTGCCATCTTTTACTATGAGGTATGCGTTTTTTGAAGAGAGAGAGGAAGAGAGAGAGTGTGCGTGTGTGTAGGGAAAGGAGAGAGGGACGGAGGTAGGGAGAGCGGTGGTGGACATGTCGCCTTTCGTGGGCTTTCATTGGTTTCCCCCTTCGAGCAGAAGACGATGTGCGTCTCCTTTCCCCCCCTCTTCTTCCATGTTTGTCCGACATAGAAATCAAGGTAAATTCACTTTTTAAAATACATTCAATCACCTTACCCCTTCAGGGCAACGACGGTCTGACGGAGAGCAAAGGCCAGGCAGCCTGCACAGCGATCAAGTACACCGCTGTCTGTCTCTTCGCCTCGGGGCTTGTCCTGGGTGTATGCTTCTTCTTCGTACGTACCTTCCACTGTATAGCTTTTTTTTTCGCAAACGACATTCTATCCTGCCCTCTTGTTCTCGCATACGCACTCTCTGCCCATGATCTTAAAAAGTAGCCTCGTAGCTCATCGCCCCTCCCTTCCTCCCTCCCTCCCTTCCTTCCTTCCTCCTTCCAGATCGGACGCTTCCGCCTCCCTGTAACGGAAATCCCCGCCAGTATGGCCGACCTCTATACCCACCCTCTCGCTACGCCCATGAATGCAACCCTGAATGTGGAAGAAGCCAGCTTTGCGGCTGATGTGACCAACGCGAGTTTTAGGACCTCGATGACCTTCCAATCATCCTTTGTTGTCTATATGGTTGCCCTCCTCTCCTTCGTGGGTTGGATCTTCTTTTCTGTTTTCGGAGGGGTGGGCCTGGCGGCGTTGCCCATGGACCTAATCACGACATTTACGGCTCGGCCGAAGGCAATGTCAGCGGAAGAACTGGCCCATGAGCAACTGTTGTTGCAGACACGGGTGGCGGATCTGATCGAGGTGAAGACGGGGGGAGGGAGAGAGGGAGGGAGGGATTGAGAGGAGGGACGAGGAAGGTTTACATGGTGCTCGGAAAATACTGACACAATTTGAGGGTGCTTTTCATGTGCCCTGCTAACAGTCTCCCTCGTCCTCGTCTCGCCTTCCATTCTCTCACACACGCAAACACGTAGACTCAACTCACCCATACCATCCCTTTTCCCCTCCCTCCCTCCTTCCCTCCCTCAGGTCGGCCAACTCGTCCAATCCGAACGAAAAAGCCGTCGCACAGCAGGCGGAAACTTTTTAACGCGCACCCGTGCAGAGCGCAACGAGCGCAGCACGATGAAGAGCTTCAAACAGATGGTGTATTTACTCGAGGACGACTTCGGAAAATTCAGCGCCGCGAAAAATATGGCGAGCTACAACCCCTTGTGGCCGATTGCAATGCTCCTGATGGGAGTTGTGGCGTCACTCTTGACGATCATGTGGGTGCTCCATGTGGTGCTCTACATGTTCTTTTCCCCGCCGCAGTCCCAATTTTTGAACCAGTACTTCATTCAGTTCGATGAGTGGTTCCCGCTGTTTGGGGTGCTGTCCGTGGCGCTCTTCGTCCTCTACCTCCTCTTTTGTGTCGTGGCAGGGAACTTTAAGATTGGAGTGCGGTTCCTGTTTGTGGAGTTGCACCCAATGAAGATCAATGGCACGTACATGAACTCATTCCTCTTCAACCTCATTCTGATCCTGTTGTGTACCTTTCCGATTGTCGAGTTTTCCACTTCAGCGTTTGCAGGCTACGCGCGCTTCAGTAACATCTATCAATTTTTTGGGGTGCAAATGAGGTACTTGATCTTCTTCTCCTATTTCTACACCAACCATGTCTTTGTGGGCATCCTCGTAGGATTTTGCATCTTGTCCACGGGTTATTTTTTAATGACCCCGCGACAGAAAGTGATTAAGGTGGAAGACGTCAAGCAGACGTTGCGGCGGAGACGCAAGATTTCCAAATAAGTAGAACTAAAAATTATAAACGACGATTTGGGATGTATTCCTTCATGTATATGTGTGCGGATTTTTGATGTGGTGGGTTGGTGAGGGAACGAAAAGAGAGACCGTGATGGTGCCTTGATGTTTGCCTGCGAAACCCGCGGCCATCCACGCAAAGCTTTGAGTGAAAAGAAGCAAGAAGACGAGAAATTGAAAGGACACGACTCGAAAAGTAGATGGAAACTAAATGCGACTAACTGCTTCTTGCCTTTTGCTTTGTGGTGCATGCATGTTGCAGCATATGGGCCAGAAGCTTGAGCGAGGCCTCACCGCCCCGCACACGACGAGGCTAGATATTCACCCCGTTTTCATCTTGTTTTGATAAACCCCCGCACCCGCCCAACACACGGGCACCTTACCAACAGGATTTTGAGCAGTATGCGGTTGACGAGTCTGATCCTGGGGCTGCTAGCCTCGGGCGCGAGTGCTTTCTTCCTTGCCCCGACGCCTTTCCATCATCACTCCTCGCATTCAACCGGGGTCGAGAATGGGGCAGTGGCCATTACTAGGGTACGTTTGGGCGCCATGTGCCGTATGCATTTCTGTGTGTAAATTGTGCGTTTGCCTGTCGGGTCAAGACATGTTTTCGGGTGAGGGGTTTCAATCTCAGTAGCTGTTGCTGCTGCTGCTGCTGCATTTTTACCATGTTATTTCATAACATTACCACCATACCTCCTGCATTTTGGGCTTGTACTGGTAATTGGTAATCATTTCCTATCATCACTCACCTTATCTCTCTCCCGAATTTCTACCAAATCCTAGACTCGCATCAATCCCCTCTCCATGGGGCCCTTAAACGCAGCCAACCTCAAGAAGCAGCAAAAAGGAGGCAAGAAAGCTGGCAAGGGCGGCGCAGGCAAAAGCAAAGGTGGTGGCGGCAGCGGCGGCGGTGGAAATGGTAACAGCGTGATCGACACGAACAAGCGCGAGTACATTTATCAAATGCATCGCATGAGCAAAACCTTTGGAAAAGGCGACGGGTCCAAGCCGGTGCTAAAGGATATTTCACTCTCCTTCTACCCGGGCGTGAAAATCGGTGTGTTGGGTGGGAATGGCGCAGGAAAGTCTACCCTTATCAAAATCATGGCTGGGTTGGACGAGAATTTCAACGGCGAGGCCCGGCCGGCGCGCTGGGCCAAGGTAGGGTACCTCCCTCAGGAACCGCAGCTTGAGGGGCCGACAGTGGCAGACGAGTTAGAAAGGGCCGTAGTAGAAACACGGGGGCTATTGAAAGAATATGCCGGCGTGAGTGGTTCGTTGGGCAAGGCCGATTTGACACCGGAGGAGCAAGAGAAGCTGAGCACTCGCATGGACGAGTTGCAGAGTGCGATCGAGGCGAAGAACGGGTGGGAGTTGGATAGGACGCTGGAGAGGGCGATGGATGCATTGCGGTGCCCACCATCCGATGCACTGGTCGATCAGTTGTCCGGAGGAGAGCGCCGCCGGGTAGCATTGTGCCACCTCTTGCTGCAGCGCCCGGACTTGTTGCTCCTCGACGAGCCCACGAATCATTTAGACTGCGAATCTGTGGCATGGCTCGAGGACTTTCTGCGAACGTATACCGGAACGGTGGTCGCCATCACGCATGACCGTTATTTCCTTGACAATGTTGCTGGTTGGATCCTTGAACTAGACCGGGGGGAGGGGATTCCCTTTGAGGGCAACTACTCCGGCTGGCTCGAGCGCAAGGCCAAGCGGATGGAGCAGGAGGGGCGTGAGGACGATAAGCGCAAAAAAGCCCTTGCCCGCGAGTTGGAATGGATGCGTATGTCCCCCAAGGCGCGTCAGACCAAGGCCAAGGCACGTATCACGAGCTATGAGCAGATGGTGCAAGCCGACGAGGATGCGCGGCAGAACGCTCGTGGCGGGCCCACCAACATTTACATCCCTCCCGGCCCTCCCTTGGCGCAGAAAGTCGTCGAAGCGGAAGGTCTCGGCAAGTGGTACGGCGACCGCTTGCTCTGGGACAAAGTATCGTTCTCGCTGCCCCGCGGTGGGGTGGTGGGCGTGATAGGCGCCAATGGCGTGGGAAAGTCGACGCTGTTCAAGCTCATTGCCGGGTTGGAAAAGCCAGACCAAGGAACGCTCACCATCAGCGACAAGGTCAAGGTTATGTACGTTGATCAGAACCGTGAGGGGGTGTCGGATCCGAACAAAACCGTGTTCGATACCATCGCGGAGGGTGCAGAGGAGATCGAGCTGGGAAATAGGGTGGTGAATGCTCGTCAGTATGCAGGCTGGTTCAACTTCAAGGGGGCCGACCAGCAGAAGCCCGTGGGGGTGTTGTCTGGGGGAGAGAGGAATAGATTGTGCTTGGCACAGACCCTTAAGCAAGGAGGCAACCTGTTGTTGCTCGATGAGCCTACAAATGACTTGGACAATGACACCTTACGTGCACTGGAGGATGCGATTGAGAACTACGCAGGGTGCGCCGTCATCATTTCTCACGACCGCTACTTCTTAGATCGGGTCGCTACACATATTTTGGCCTTCGAGGACGACGGAAATGTCACGTGGTTTGAGGGCGATTTTAGCGAGTACCAGAGGGACTTGATGGCGCGAAATGGAGGGGTGGAGCCCAAGAGGCCTAAGTTTAGGCCTTTGCCCACAGTTTAAAGTGTCCACAGTTTAAGGCTGTGAGATCGGTGAGAGAGGGCGAGGGAGTGAGGAATGAGTGGATGGAGGATATTTGATATAAAGGTGAGGATTAAATCGACGAATACGGGATATAGAGAAGGTAGAAGTGAATTAATGCTTAATACAAAATTTAGGCACTTTTCAGTGCCAGATTATCGCTTGAGGCCTTCCTTTGTTTTGAACCATCCACCATGAAAAAACGCCATTTACTTCGTGACCGTGCGACAGCGATTAAACGTGTAAGAATGAGAGCGAACGTAGCGTGCAGTGGCCGTTGACATTGTAGCGCTCGCACAACAGAGTGATAGCTCACATTCTGAGCATACGTCTAAATTGAGTGGTGTCATTATATAATCTGTCGAGTTCCAAGTGCCTGTAGCACACATAGAAAACAGTATGTGAGAAAAAGCGCTATCTATGTTACTCGACAGGTACTTTTGGGTGTTCTTCTAGTCTTCGCCTTCATTTATATCATCCAACAAAAATCCTCTTTCGCCCATTTGTATCGGATGGCGGTTAGGCAGTTAGAGCTGACGATCATTATACCTTGCTGCTGCTGCTGCAACCGCTGTTCGTGCTCCTCCTACTTGGTCGTTCCGTCCGTATCTGTGGTAGCTCCCCCTGCGTATCCTGTGCCTCCTGTTCCTGCAGCCTCGACGACATCTGTCGGCCGCACCCAGACTTTGTGATGAGTCATGCGCCCTGTCACCGGATTTCGAATTAGAGAGCGATTATGAGTCACTGAAGGAGGAATAGAGGAAGCGGAGGAGGAAGAGGACGAGAACGAGGAGGCAGTGCTAATTAGGGATGGATTGGCCGCTCCTCTTGCGACTTGTGACGCTGTAGTAGGGGGGGCAGATGCCGAGACATCTGCTTTGGTTGCCCCTGAAGAAGACGGCGTGAGGACTAGCGACATGTTTTTGCCTCCCCCCCTTCCACGTGACCTTGCCCTCGATGACACCGGAGGAAATGATGACTGTGCCGGAAAATTGGCGTAGGGGGTATGATGACGGAAAGGTCTTCCTCGTCCTCCACCCCGCCCTCCTCTTATCGGTCCGTAGCCACCGCTGCCACGACCGCTGCCACGGGAAGGATCGCCGGGATAACACGGAGGGGCGGAACACGAAAGCGTGGCTATTCCTGCCGCTGCTCCTATTACTCCTCTGTCTCCCGATGATGGTGATGGTGTAAAAGGTGAGAGAAAGGAGGAAGATGAAGAAGAAATACCCTCCATACTAGATGCATCACCCTTACTACGACTAGTATTCTGATCCTTGCCTCCATCTTTTCCATTTCGTGCTGCTGTATCTGCTGCTGCCGATGTCACTGTTGCCAACGCGTCCTTGAGCATCCCTCCCCCTCCACTTTCCGCCCCCTCTCGTCTTCCTTCCACGATTCCCGTGATTCTGAACACAGTGAGCTTCTCATTTGTCCGCTCACTACGGGAGAAGGAGGGATTGAAGGGGGGCATGAGAGAAGGAGGAAGGGGAGGCGTAGCCCCATTCCTCACTGTTTTCACGAAATGGACATTGCGATCTTCAGATCTATCCCGCTGCTGTTGCTGCTGCTGTTGCTGTGTTTGATTATGGTGATGTGGTTGTTCCCGCTCTGGGGACAGCGACCGGCTCCGGCCGCGTTGGTGGTGTTGTGTGACGGTACGTCGTTTCAGCTGCTGCAGCTGTGGCATTCTGACGACCTCTACGACCCTTCTGCCTCCATCTTCAGCGAGTGTCTCCAGCCCGTTTGTTCTGCCACCAAAATCTATCATCCCCCCCCTTGCTCCTCCTCGTCCTCCTCCTCGTCCTTCTCGTCCTCTTCTTCCACCAAATCCTCCACCATCGCGCGCAGACTTGGCTTCTGCAAAGCTTCCCCGAACAACCCTGCCACTTCTTTTTTCTCTTTCAGCTTCTGATGGTACTGCGGCTGCTCCAGGTGTTGCGACGGGCATGCGTACAGAACGCACGGATTGCTGCAAGGCCGAAGAAAACAGTCGATCGCCACCCTTGGAACTCGAACTGGAGGAGGAGGAGAAGGAGGAAGAGGAGGAGGAGGATAACCTTAGTGAGTGTCGATGCCGCTGCTGCTGCTGATGTTCATAAAGACCTGGCGTATCATGCTGAGAAACAACGCTGCTAATGCCAATCCTTCGCTCAGGCAGCTTTTCCTCCTCCTCTTTCGCCTCCTCTTGCTCCATGCCATTACGCTCCCCACACTCTTCCTCTTCCTCCTGAAACATTTCTGCATATTCAGTATCTTCCTGTTGCTGCTGGTGCTGCCGCCCACGCTCGAGCTGCTGCTGCTGGTGGTGCTGGTGGTGCTGGTGGTGCTCATGGCGCTGGTGCTGGTGCTGCTCCAGCATCGCCTGCATCTCCTCCTCGTCTTGCCGCAACACCTCATGCGTCTCGCATAAATCTCGGACATACTCACACAACCACTCATAAAGCGGCGTCGCCACAGAAGCACCCAACAAGTCCTCGATGGCCGATCTGACGTCTTTCATTTTCTTGCGGTTGCCAAGCACCATCACGCAGATGTATTCAACAAGCGTGGCGTCGGCGTCGTCGGCTTCCATAAGAACATTGAGTTGTCGGACAAGAGCGTTCTGTGATAGAGGCAGGAGGATTAGGGAGATAGGGTTGAGGAGGTTGAGCGAGGGGTGGTGTAGTGGGTGTTATGGCAGGGATGGGGGGTAGGGAGGCTGGAGACGAGCTCGAACGTACCTTAAATTGAACTGTCTCCTCATCAGAGGCGTTGCCCGCCAAGCACAGATCTGCGTCCTCCACGTCGTCCATAATTTTAGGGTCCGTATTAACTGGAAGCCCAGTGTGATGGTAAATGAAGTGGAATGGGGAGGCGAGGTTAAGGAGGGATCTTTGGCTGCTAGCCCACGAAGCGACGATTCGGCAACACAAAGACGAGTACACCACCGTGCAAAAGGCCAGGTAACCTGTGCAAAAGGTGATAATAACGTCTTTTGGGGCACGTTCGGGAAGGGTGCAAGGATAGCCCCCAATAGAACAAGGCTCTCAACAATGACCACAAGTTTTTCACTGTCTTTTGACCTCGACATTTCCGGTCTTGACATGCTGCTCCCGCTTTTCATCCCTTATTTCCACTTCCACTACCCCTTGAATTTCCCTTCAACAGACCAAGCATCATGGAAAATTCTTACGCCACCCTGAGTTACCGCGACTTACGGAAACTGTGTAAGACACATGGCCTAATGTGCAAGGGCAAGACAGCGGAGTTGCAGGCGCGTCTGGTGGCGCATGCGGCAGCAGAGCAGGGGGGGAAAGGAGACCTTTCTGCCGCTGCACCGCAAGCAGGAACAGACAGTGATGAAGGCGAGGCAGCGCAGCAGAAGAAGCGGGAGGATAATTTGAGGGGAAAGGTGGAACAATTAGGCATGGTCATGGATGGTGGAATCGAAAAAGCTGGGCATGCAGACAAGGAGACCGTCGCTGCTCCGACAGCTTTTCCTCCTCGAGCCCCTAGGGAAGACATGTTCTCAGACATGCCTGACCTCGTGGCCCAGCCTACAGCAGCAGCAGCAGCAGCAGCAGCAACAACAACAACAGCAGCACTGGAGGCCGTCTCGGAAATTCAAGAGGCAAAGGAGATGAAAGGCTTCAGGCGCACTGCCATAAATGTGATCAAGCGCAAGGCTGAATCGGGCGGGGACGCCCCTGCTGCCTCCACCACGAAGAATGGCAGCAACACGACGGCAGCGGAGAGCCATCTCCCAAAGAAGGTGCCCAAAGTTGTCTCCATGCTTCGTAAGCCCTCGCCTGCCTCTGCATCTGCCACACAAGGCATTGCGGCCATGGCAGGAGGAGTAAGTGCAGGAGCAGGAAGGGCAACGACGACGGCTGCCGCTCCTGTTAGCAGTACCAAGAAGGCCACGACGATGAAGACAATTTCCTCGAGTCGCACCAGTAACAAGATAGTAAGTGGACCTTAATTAAACCCCAACCTATCGCTTTATGCCTGCCTCGAAGCCATACCTTATTTTTTCCACAAAATCCCCCCTTAAATCCCTCCGCTTTAGATTCCCCTTCCCTCCGGCCCGCGGTCCTTTGGCCCTGGCACATTTTCCCTGAAGAATAACAGTTGCAACAGCAGCCGTCACCATAAGGCCGCCGCCTCCTCCTCCTCCTCCTCCTCCTCCTCCAAGACTACAATTATCAAGGCTTCTGCTGCTTCTGCTGATCCTGCACCCTGTGACCCCTCCAAGCCCCGACCAAAGCCCACCTACAAACCTCATACTGGCAAGCTCCCCCCTTACAAAGGTAAGATAACCTTCTCGTCTAACTCCCACTAAATGTCTGGGAACAGTAGAGGCACTTAGGAGAGGAGACTGATCATTGATGCACTCGAACGCCGATTCACGATGTCATCTGAACAATAATGAAAGCTTCTTCTCAACGGGAAATTCAAAAGCTTCTTCTTGGCGTTCGTCATTATATTGATAAGGTTTTATCAGCGATCGTGATCTCACACATTTAACGAATGAACAACACATTAGACACACGGAACGTCTCTCTGTTCTCGCCGTGTCCTGTTATGCCCGCCCGCAAGGCGAGTGTGCCCAAGCAACAGCGAGGACCCTCCACCACGACCATCACTTCCAACAAGTACATTTGCAATAGTGGCATTACTGAAAAATGCACCAACATCCATGGCAAAAACAAGGAAAATAACAAGGCCGGGTCCACCACAAGCTACTGAAGGTGTAGAGGAGGGGGTAGGAGGTTAATTTTGATCGTCGATGCGGGTACAAACCCAAGAGAAACAAAGAAACCAGGCACACGTCACGGGCTTCGATTTCATGCACTTACTGCTTTTGACATCTTTCTCAACGCTTCTCGTTTGGCTATGAAAAGCGCCCTAAATGGTGGAATGGCCCAAAACATTTTCCGCGAGTCCTTCGTTGTCTATCCGACGCAGTGGCCGTCTTCTTCCATCTTGCTTTTCTCTTCTGGTCACTCGCACCACGGCCCCCGGCAAACCACTCCCATATCGCGTCACCGGCTTTCACTTTTATTCTTCATGCTAACCCTCGTCGTGGGCGGCCCTATTTTTAACGCCAGTGACCGTAGATTGGATGCATGATTTTTACCGTTGGCTGCTGGTCTTTCTTTATTTCCATCCTCATACACCATATACCACATACACAGACACCATCTCACGACCCGTAGACGGGTTTCTGTGAGCCATGGTAGCCACGCAAGGCGACGAGGACGCGGGCAAGGACGACGTCTATCACAACCTGGAGAGGCAATTTATCCAGCTGCAACAGGACCATGCCCGGAGTAAAAAGGAATGCGAGGAGCTGCAAACCCGTCTGACATCAAGCACCGAAGTCAGCGCACAGGATAAGGCCAAGATTGCCGAGCTTCAGCAAGCCCTTGCCTCGCGGGAGGGGGCCGTGGCGGAGCAGCAGCGGGCAGCGGAAGGGAAGGAACACGAGGTCCGTCGATTGAGCGAATTACTGGCACGGGCCAACAAGGAGTTGGACAGCAGCAAGGAGTACTTGCACGTCAAGGAGGAGTCTTTGGCGAAGTTCGAGGCGCGTCTGCGGCAAGTGACGATGGAGAAGACGGCTTTGGAGACAGAGGTCTTGCCGACACAAGTGGACGTAGAGCGGTTGCGACGAGAGTTGGAAGCGTGCAAGTCGAGGCTGAGCGACACCGAGGGTGAGCTCAACTTGAAACTCGAGGATCTGAACGAGGAGCGGAAACGGGCCAGCGGGTTGCGATTGGATTTGGAGAGCAAGTTGAACCGTGCTGAAGCGAAGGCGACGGAAGCACAGGAGCGCGTACGGGCGTTGGAGAGTCAGCTGCGGAGCAAGGACGCGGCGTTGGAGCACAAGGAAGAGGAGATGCTTGCCCAGGTGAGGCGATTGTCAGAGGTCGAGTCTCGATTTGACGCTGAGCTGGAGGCACAGCGGCGGGTTGCGAGGTTGCATGAGGAGCAACGAAAGGAGGCTGAGGCGTCCCGGGATGCGTTGCTGCGAGAGGTGAGGTCGCTCAAGGGGGCGTACGAAGGACAATTGCAGCAGCAGAAGGAACGTCTGCAGGCACAGCGGGAGAAGTACGAGAAAGTGGTTGAAGATCTTGAGAAATCCCAGCAAGAGCAAGTCTTGCACCTGGAGGGAGAGCTCCGGGCGGAGAGGGAAGCGCACGCAGCGCTGCAGAAGCAAGCAGCCTCATCGACGGCCCGCGGCCCCCCTACGGCGGCTGCCCAGGCGATGGCAAGCTTTGCTCAAGACCTGAATTTGACGGAGCGGTTGAACAAGGTGGCAGAGTTGGAGACGGCTTTGCATAATGAGCGGTCGGAGAAAGAGAGGTTTAAATTCTTTGCACAGCAGCTGACAAGGGAGATTGGGGAGAAGGCACCGATTCTGGCGAAGGAGCGACGGGAGAAGGATTTGATCGCAAAGTCGTACGACAAGGTTGTGGCGCAATTGGACCGCGTTACAAAAACGCTTGTGATGACGGAGAAGAGGTTGCAGGGTGTTGGGGCAGAGAGGGAGGAATTGATTGAGAAGGTCCGCGGGCATGACCAGCTGGTGCTTGATCTGTCAAGGCAAGTTCAACTTTTGCTCCATGAACGAATGTCGGCGCGTGCGGCCGAGGCAGGGATGGACCGAGCGATCGTGGCTTCCCAGGAGCAGGAGCAGCAGCAGCGGTTGGCTTTGCCTCCCTCCACGACTGCCAACACCACTTCGATGGACGAGTCTCTCGTCACTTTCCGCGACGTCCAGGAGCTCCAGACGCGTAACACAGAACTACTGGCCGTCGTCCGCAAGCTGACTAACGAAAAGGCAGCACAACAGGCAGATGGCTCCCGGGCATTGGTCTCCGTGGGAGTGCAGCAGGAACTGGGCAAGGCTCATCAGGAGCTGAAGAGGTTAGGAGAGGATCGAGAGGCGATGCAGGCAGCAGTTGCCACCATTGCGAGCGAACGGGATATGTATCGTCTGTTGCTTGTCAAGGCCGAGTCCAAGCTTTTGGCAGCCGGGGAATCTTTGCCATCTGCAGCCTCGCAGCACCACCAGCTCCAGCAGACGCCGCCAACGGCGGAGGCGAAGAGCGCGGGCCCTGGGAGAGGGGGAGGATGTGGGGGACAAGGGGCACGAGAGGTGGAATTGGAGTCAAAGTTGAGGAATGCGATGGATCGATTGGGAAGGCTTGAAGAGCTTTATAATGAGCAAGTGAAGGTCGCCGATGCTTTAAGGGCGGACATGTCTGCTGCAAGGCAGGATGCAACACTGTCCAAGGCGGATGCTTCATTTTTCCAAGAGAGGTACAAGCGCCTACAGGAGGATCTTGAAAAAGGGCGGCAAGATGAGCAGGCATCGATAAATGAGATGCATGCTTTGAGGGCGCAACAACACGCGTTGGAGAAGGCACTGTCAGACCGAGGGCACGACCTAGAGGCAGCTAGGGATGAGGCACGTCGATTCCGCGTGAGCTTGCAACAGGCGAACGTGGAGAAAGAGGTTGCATTGGGAGCAGAGAAACGATTGGAGCAGGATTTGGTTTATAAGAGGGCGGAAGTGGAGAGATTGACGAAGGTTTTGGAGACGAGTCAATCGTTGAGTGCTTCATTGACAGCGAGGACGGATGCGGAGCGCGAGCATCTGGAAAGTGAACGGAAGCTGCTGCAAGGGCAAGTGGCCGCTGCGAGGAAGGAGCTGCAAGAGGAACGAGCTGCGGCGGACGCTCGAGTGACTGCTTTGGGGAATGAAGTCAGACTTGCCAAGACCAAGGCGGAGGAGGATGGGAAAGCATTGGTGGAAGTAAGGGGGGAGAGTTTGGAGCTCAAGGTGCAGCTGAACGCGGCGAATGAAAAGGCAACGTCCTTGGCTCGGCAGTTGGAAGGGACACAGAAACGTTTGGACGCGTTGGCGACTTCGGGGACTGTTTCGGCCATTGCCGTCAGGGAAGCCTCAGAGAAGGAGGCCGAGCTCGAGCGATTGACGCGGGAGCTCGGGGAGTCGAAGTCCAAGCTGGCGGTGGTAGAGGGTCAGAGGGATACCTTCAAGGCAGCCTCGGAATCGCACGAACGACAGATGCGGGAGTTACAGACGCGATGGGAGGCGTCCGAGGCGGAGGCAGCCGGGACTGTGAGCCAAGCAAAGGCAGAGGTGGAAACTTTGGAGAAGAGGCTGGAGGAACAGAGCGCGACCACCCGCTCATTGGTTCAGGAGAATCATGCGTTGAAAGAGGCTCAGGGACAAGCCTCAGAAGCTGCAAAAAAGGAGCACCAGGAAGCTATGGCGCAGTTGGAGGCAGCAAGGAAGGCTGCAGCTCATGCGCAAGAGCGGGTGCAAGAGCTGGTGGCGGAGGCGAAGCGTGCGTCGGAGGCAGCGGAGTCCGCGAAGGAACAGTACCGCCGGGAGTTGCAGTTGCACGCGGCGGCTGAGGCGGGGATGACGGAGCTGAGGAATGAGGTGGAGAGCATGCGGACGGCGAAGGCGGAGGTGGACGATCGATTGACGGCCGTGAATGCGACGTTGTTGGAGAAGGAGAGGGCATACGCAGCGGAGAGACAGGAGTTGGCCGATGCGAGTAAGAAGGAGAAGCAACGAGCGGAGGAGTTGCAAGAGCAAAACAAGGTGGTCCATGCCCAGTTGTCTGTTCTGGCAGACCAATTAAGGAAGCTCCAGGAGGATTGGATGCAGGGGTTGGAGGCTGCTGCTAGTGGTGGTGCTGGTGCTGCTCAAGGGGGTGGTGGCGGTGCTGCAAGTGGTGCAGGCGAGGCGGATAAGCTCCGACAAGCCGTGATTGACTTGCAGGGCGTGGCTCATTATCATAGGACGCAGAAGGAATTAATGGAAGCAGGGAAAGAAGCAGCAGAAATGGAAGCGGTGCGTTTTAAGAGTACGGTTCAGCAGCTGCAGAGACTTCTGGATCAGGTCCGGCGTGAGCTGGCCGAAGAAAGGAAGACTCGTCCTTCTCCTGAGAGCGAGCGGGAGCACACGACATTGCTTCAGCAGGTACAGGAGCTGAGTATCTTGAAGGATGCCTTAGCTCACTTGCGACAGGAGAAGGATAGATTAGAAACGCGCTTGCGAGCGGCAGAGAAGGAAGCTTCGGATCTGAGGGCGGCGGCAGGGCCGGCTCAGCAGAAGGAGCAGCAGTTGGAGGCAGAAAGGAAGGCGTTGATGGCCGAGAGGGACAGTCTGCAGCAGGAGGTAACGTCATACAGCGAGAGATTGTCGACGATGGTAACTAGATTCCACCAGATTGATCCTGAGGTCCACAAGAAGCTCGCGGCTGAATTGGAAGAGATGAAGACCCAGATCCCTGCCTTGGAAGGCAAGGTGAAGGAGGCGGAGGCCAAGGCAGCTCAGGCGGTGCGAGAGGCCGAGGGGAAGGTCGCGGAGCATGTCCAGCGGATCCAAGAAGCTGAAGTGAAGGCGACTGAATTTGAGCGGCGCTTGCAGGAAGCAGAGGCGAAAAATAACAAGAATACTCCGCTTTTGCAGGCGGCAAGGAGGCAGCTTGGCGTGTACAAGCAAGAAGCGGCCGCAGAGAAGGCGCGGTTTGAGGGAGAGGTTGCCCGGTTGAAGGTTGAGGTGGAGGCAGTCCGTGGGGAGGGAGGATCGAGTGCGGCAAAACTCAAGTCTCTGGAGGAAGAAAGCGCGCGATTGCGTATTTCTGAAGCGCAAGCCCGTTCAGAGGTCTTGCAGGTTAAGCAGCAGCTTTTCCAGCAGCAGCAACAGCAGCAGCAGGCTTTGGCCGAAGCCAAGACATCAGCATCAGCAGTACCATCGACAACAGGAGCAGCAGCACAGACAGCTCCAGGAGCGCCGACAGCCGAGGCTTTTGCGGCACAGACGGAAGACCTGACAAAGCTGCAGGCAGAGTTGGAGACGGCCAAGAAAAACGTACAGGCATTGAAAGATGCGGGGATGAAGGTGTTGAACCAGGTAAGGAAGGAAAGGAGGCAATGATCGAGGTAGGAAGCGGAAAAAGTAACAGGACAGTCTCAGCAAATTTACACATCGTCTTCCCTCCTCTATAAACGACTTGTTACCATCCCTATATCTACAGAAAAAGGCGGCCGATGCAAAGCTCAAGGAAGTCCACGACCGATACACTCAACTCGCCAAGGAAGTGAACGAATGCCGACAGCAGCACGGGAAAACCCCCATCCCTCAACAGGAGATCGAGGCCCTCTTTTTCATTCCCAGGTCCACAGCCGCCACCCCTGCCACTACTACCAATGCCTCTGCTGGTGGTGGCGGTGACCGTGGTACTGGCCCCGCTGCTGCTTCTGCCGCCGCTCCTACTGCTGTATCTGGCCGAGGAGCAGGCGGGCGTTTGGGTGGCCGACGGCCTACGGGAGGTCGTGGTGCGATGGCAGGAGGACGAGGCGTAGGTGCACGAGGTGCGGCTGGTGGTGTTGCTGCTGCTCCTGGCACTTCTGGGACAGTCCGTAAGGCGGCTGTGTCTCCTTCTGAAACGACCGGTGGTGAGGCACCGGCGCAGGCGGCCACAACGACGACGACGGTTCCGAGTGCGGCAGGGGCAGGAGGTGCAACACCAGGAGGAGGAAGGGGGCTGCGTCCAGCGGGGACGGGTGGAGTGAAACGACCAATTAGCAGTACGACTCCCACCGGTGCTACTGCTTTCGCAAGAGGATCAGGAGAAGGAGGAGGAGGAGGAGGAGGAGGGCAGGCTACTGATGCCACCACCAAGCGAGCTAAGCTATCCTCCGGCGCCACGCCAGCGACTCCGGGCGACAACTTTTCTACTCAGTCCCCTCCCCCAGTCCAGCAGCAGCAGCAGCAGCTAACAGCACCCGAGAGCAACAAATCAGAGTCAATGACAGATGTCGCCTCTCCCACCCCGAACACTGATGCTGTTGCTGGTGCGCCTGTCTCCGTCCCTGAGACAACCCCTACTAAAGCCACAACCGCTACTGCTTCCTTTGGCATGAACCCTCGCGCAGGCGCATTCACCCCAAGCAACACCCCCATCAAGCCTTCTGCCAGCAGTAGTAATAGCAGCAGTGGCAGCACGCAGCCCACAGCGTCTACTCCTAGCAGCAGTCTCCCTGCTGCTGCTGTTGCTTCTACTCCGGGCCCTCCGCCGGCGCTGGCGACGGCTGGTGTTGGTGCTGTTGCTGGTGGTGGTTCTGTAGGTATCCCTGCAGTGACCAAGCCCTCTGCATCTCCTCTCACCTTTGGCACTACTTCCTCGTCCTCATCCTCGTTCCCTTCCCACACTACTTCTCCCTTTGGTGGCCCGCCCCGTCCATCTTTTGGCCTGGGGGGATCTGCTTCTCGTGTTACGTCTGCCAGCAGCAGCAGCGGCAGTGACAGTGCTACCCCTGCGCCTACCGCAAGGTCGACTCAGCCTCCTTTTGGCAGTGGGACGACCTTTGGGAGTGGGTTTAGGCTGGGCACTGGAGGGGTAGGCGCAGGGGGAAGAGCGGGTGGAGCGACGTTCGGGGCCTTCGGTTCCATTCCTGCTTCTGCGTCTCCGAGCATGTTTACACCCTCCTCCCTCGCTGGTACAAGCCTGGGCACAACGACGACGACAGCTGTACCAGCAGCAATAACACCTGCTGCTGCACCGGTCTCGGCACCAGCGCCTGCAGGTGATGACTCTGACTCTACCGGCGGAAGCTCCAGAGGAGGAGGAGGAGGAGGAGGAGGGGGTGGGGGAGGGAAGGCGGTTGCTCAGACTCTGGCGGACAAAATGGCGCAACGGGCAGCGAGGTTTGGTCAAGCGGCATCTACCCTGCCGGTGGAGGAGGGAAAGGCTGAAAAGGAAGGAAGGGAGGGAGATGAGCAGCAGCAGCAACAGCAGCGAGGGGAGGAGGGGGGGGATAGTGCGGAGAAGGGAGGGAATGCTTAGGGTCGCGAGTGAGAAGATATATAGGGATAAGGTGGAGAGAGGCGACAGAGAAGGAGCAGTCGGAGGGGGGGGAAGGGGATGGAAAGGAAGTTTCGGTTCAAAGGAGATTTTGGCAGAAATGCAGATAGTGCCAAAAATAAGTGAGAGGGCGTTAACATGGAGAGAGAAATGGCGGGAAATACACACTATCAAAGGAACGAAGGTGAAGGAACAATGGGATTAGTAGCAGAAGGAGAAGAACCCATATTTAAATAGACAAAGAGGGAGAGGAGAGAGCGAGAGAGAGCCTGGCAGACAGACAAGAATGAAGGAAGTTGAGGTGGAGGACATAAGATAAATCTAGGCAACGCTTAAAGCAGGAAGTTATATTCCTATATCAATCGATTTCTGTGATTATTTCTTATCCCTTTTAAAATTGCTTTTATTGTCATTTTCCACCATGAAAGCACTGCTTTCTTATCCCCCCTCGGACCCCCAAAAATAATGGCATACGTGTTGGATACCATCATTCACGTCGCATCTCCCGACCGTCACTTCAATTACTCTCAATCTATGTTACATCCATTCCCATCAAAGCTCCCCCAAAACTTCCATTTGTTCGGAAGGAAGTTGTGTAAGCGCTTTACGGGTCTGTTGGTGTACTAGCTTCGGCACGGAAGGTCGGGCCTCATGGCGCCAATGTGACGCTCGCAACAAGATATCTCTATGTAGCTTCGTGTCCAACCTTAGATTATATCATCATTTTGTGCCGCTTTTCTTCTCGCCCACCTTCTTCTCCCCTACTTTCTTTGTCTTGGTTAACCGGGTCAACCGCGGCTGTGGTATACCCTTAACCGTCTTCTGCACATCCCCCCTTTCTTCCATCCTTCCCTCCACCGGCCCCTCCCTTTCCTCCCCCTTGCCCTCTGCCTGCATGTCCTTGGTGTAATAGACGTGATCCTCCCAATCTTGAAAACCGGATTTTTCAAAAAATGCTCGCGCTGCCAAATTGTCGGCTTGAGTGTCTTGTGTTATAGGAAGGGAGAACATGGAAGGAAGGCAGAGTTTAGATAAAACGTTTGACGCGGATATGGAAGTTGCGAAAGACTAGGGACAATTGCCCTTTCTCTTCCTCTTCGCCGACTTCCTTTTGCACAATGTTGGCACTCACCACACAGCAGCAACCGACAGCCATTCTGCTCCATCGTGTCTTGGAATTCCTTCAGCAGCCGCCGACCTACGCCCAGGCCCTGTGCTTGGGGCGAGACGGCCAGCCAGAGTAAGTAGCCGTACCGCCAGCTGCTGCCTTTTTTCTGGAAGGAGAGATAGAGGGGGGGAGAGGGGGGGAAGAAAGAAGAAAATGAGGCTAGGAGGCCCTGAAGTTTTTGCTTCGAGGAGAACAAGGGGCGTGATACAACAGAGCGCGGCAGAGAGAGAAAAGGGGGGAAGAGAGTAAAAAAAGGGGAAGCGAGAGAGAGAGGGGGGGAAGAGAGAAAGGAACCAAGGAGGGAAGGAGGGGGGCATGGAAAGAGTACTTGCCTCGATCTCTGTCCCCAAGACAAATCCCAAGAAAGTCTTATCCGACGCCTCGCACACGAAGCATGTATCGCTATCGGAGCCAAACAGCTCCACCACCTCAGCTTCGCTCCAGATGGAGTACAGATTAGGGTAGAGCTCTTGCGTGAAGACCTCCTCGCCCAAGGCGTATACTTTGGCTGTAAAGGGGGGGGAGGAGGAGAGGGAGGGCGGAAGAGAAAGAAGGAGGGAGGAAAGAAAGGGGTTGGGATTGTCAGTTCCTTTTGTATACATTTCTCAATTTCATATCCAGCACTCTTGCCTTCCCTCGCTCCCTCCCTCTCTCCCAAGCTCCGGCACCCACGCACCTAAGTCATCAATATCCATCTGCCGAACCTTGACCGGTTTGGTCTTCGGCGTCCCCTTCTTCTTCCGGGGCACTTTCCCCCCCTCCTTCCCCTTGGAGCTGGCGATATTCAGGGACATGTAGACGTGCTGTGCGAGGTTGGAAGATACGAAAGATAATGAAGGGACGGAGAAATGGAGGGCGGACGTGGTGGAGAGGGCGGAGATCAATGAATGAGTACACAGAAGAATCAAAACCGAGAACTACCGCCCAGGCACCAACAAGAACCCCCTCCCTCCTTCCCTCCCTCCTTCCCTCCGTCTACCCTCCCTCTCTTCCACCCTCCCTCCCGAGAAGTCTCACCGAGATGGGGTTGCCAAAGCCCAGTTTCTCCAAAAAACGTCGGGCAGGCACGTTACTTTCCGGCGTGTCGGCCACGATGGTGACCATGTCCTCTTTTTTAAAGAGTGCTTCGATGGTGCCCACCAGTTCGGTGCCGATCCCTTGCCTGAGGAAGGGGAGTGAGGGAAGGAGGGAGGGATGAGGCACGAAGGGAGACGAGGTAATAATGTAATTAATCATCCAAATGAAATCTCAATCTCTCTCTCTCTCTCTCTCTCTCTCTCTCTCTCTCTCTCTGCCCCTCCACACCCCCAGAGCAGAGACACGTACCGTTGGTACTGTTCGTTCACCGCCACCCACGCCAGGTACGCACAGCCCTCCTGCTTCTTCTTCTTCTCCGTCACAGACCCGAGGATAAAGCCCACCACTCTCTTGGCATGCTCCTTGTATTCCTTCGGCCTCCTCCCCCGCTTAGGAGGCAGCTTCCTGACTTCTTCCGCGACCAGGCATAGTTCCCCGTCCGTACTAAGATTATCTGTCACTTCGTAGGGGGACCACGTCCGGTATAGCTGGGGGTACGACTCCGAGGAGAAGACAGTTTCCCCGATGTGGAACACGGAGGCGACGTCTCTGGAGGAGGGGAGGGAGGGAGGAAGAAAGGAGCGAAGGAAGAGAGGGAGGGAGGACGTGAGATCACATTCTTGGCAAGGCATCTCTTTGAAAGAGGGAGGAGAAAGAACGGATAAATACTAAATGAATACTAGACGGACGCTGAACAGGCAACAAGGGCAGAGCTGTTGCATCTCTCCGAGAAAACGGTTTCTGCAATATTTCCCTCGTGGAATGGTGGAGACATTGGGTAGAAATTCATGCTTAAAGAGACTCCCTCATTGCCCCTGAGGACCCTGCACTCAAGAGCAACGGGGAACACGTACTTGAGGCTCATTCTCCTTATGATGACATGCGTCTCGTTCGGGTGCGTGGGCAGATCGCTTTCATCGTGATGGACGCGAAGGATATGCGGAATCAGAGGAGGAGACAGGACGGCATTCTTGACTTTGGTGGCTTTGATTACTGGCACAGGAGACGGATCAGGAGCAGGAGCAGCAGGCAGGGGTGGTGGCTGCAGCATGTCCTCAGGAAATGATGATGGTAATGGTGGAGGTGGCGGAGGCTGAGAAGAAACGACTAGTACTTCATGCTGGGAGAAAGCGACACGAGCATGATTTCTTGCGGAGAGGTGTGACACGTAAGGTTGCTGATGGTAAGGCGCACGAAAAAAAGACTCGACGAGGAGGGCATGGGGGACAAGCAGAAGAGATAGGAGGAGGCACGGAAACCGCATTGAACGCGCCGCACAGGCCACGAGGCCACGCTGACAATCTGAAGAGTGGTCTGCCTCCTGTGTCCAGTTGCTGTTGGCGTGGTGGTATGGTGTAGCGTGAGCTTGTCGGACTGGATCAAGGAGATGGGGAGACAGACGGAGAGATTACCAAAAAAATGTGCCACTGCTCCGCTAACAGAGGTCCGAACAGAGGTAGAGACAAAAGAGAAGACCCTGTAGTTGTGGAAAAGATGGCGGTTTGCATGATTAGAAAAGTAGCCATCTGGGACTATGCGAGCTGGGAAGCAAGTATCACACACGGGGTGGTGGGAGCAGAGGTGCAGCGGATTGCACCTCCGGCCCATTAGAGGCTGCCATACTGTATGCCTTGCTACCTCATGTTGTGGTATTGGTTCATTTGGATGTTTTATGTCGTTTCCTATATGCTGATTACTTGACTGCCTGCCGTCGTGCTGTTGTGCGAATGTACACGTTGTCTGTTACAAATATCCCCCCCCCCCCTCGCCCCCTATCGTCAAGCCCCCCCTCTCCCCTCTCTTTACCCCGCCTCTCCTTCTCTCCTTGCCT
>Ga0160420_100300_pt1 | contig 24860 bp, 23 predicted proteins | sample CelAP2metagpilot_FD_108197 | JGI IMG/M metagenome (GOLD analysis project Ga0160420, IMG submission 108197) | Phycosphere-associated microbial communities from algal ponds in Kailua-Kona, Hawaii, USA - Cellana AP2-5-5 metagenome pilot | ecosystem: Engineered > Artificial ecosystem > Aquaculture >... | reverse complement strand
CCCGCCGAGTGACACACCCTGGGGCCTCCCCCCCCCCCCCATCCCCCCTTTCCCCACGCCCCCCCCCCACCGCCCCCCCCATTCCCCCCCCCGACCCCCCCCCCTCCCCCCCCCCCCCCCCCTTCCTCCCACTCCCCCTTTCCCTCCCTTCCCCCCACCCGTATTACCCTCCAAAGCTAAAGTCGCCTTCAACAGGCACGCGAAACACCCGATCACATCCAACCGCACATTCTCCTCCCTCTCTTTAAACCGCCCAATCAATTCATCCGCACACTGCTCATACAATATTTTGAGCATCTCCGGCCTCGAGAGTATTATTGCCCCCAACACCTTCAACGCCGCCCTCCTCACCTTCCAACTCGTGTCGTCATCGTCTGACCCTCCATAGTCCTCCTCCTCCTCCTCCTCCTCTTCCTCCTCCTCCTCCACCTCCTTTTCCTCATCCATCTCCATCCCTTCCTCCACCCCACCCTCCTCCTCCTCATACGTATAGTTCGGGTCCCACTTCATGAACCCCAGGGCCACCGACACAATCAAAGGCAAATGTGACGTCACCTCTCGGGGACACCTGAGCACCACGCTTTCAAACGCCGCAAAAATCGTCTCTCTCAACTCATTCTTTTCGTCATCCTCGTCCTCATCTTCCTTCGGGGTAGGGTCTCCCAAAAACCGGAGGAAGAGCGGGACAATAGTAGGGAGATGCTTGCCCAGACGATGCCCGACGGTACGAGAAACAGCACCAACCGTCTGAATGAGTGTTTGCACTTCTCGCGGGCCCTTGGTCTCGGCTGCGGCAATCTCGCGAAGGAGTTCGTCCATCAATTGGTTCAGTAAGGGGTCTGATATCACCACGGCCAGGGCGGCGAGGAATGCATTTGCGCGTTTCCTCACGGGAGTTTTGGGATGGTGGAGCTGTTGGAGGCCGATGGTGATCATGGACCCGTGAGCCGCTTCCATGTCGCGGCCGAAGCGCTTGAGGATGTCGGTGAGGTTGTCGAGGCTTTCAAGCTTAATCTCCAAGGTTTCTTCCTGATGGACACCACCGAGCAGACGGGAGCTAAGGCGATTAGCAACGACCTGAGGAAGGGAGGGAAGGAGGGAGGGAGGAAGGAAGGAGGAAAGAAAGGGAAGGATGGGATGAATGACGAAAGAACTGACCCGAAGGAAAGGAGGCAGGATGGGAGAGAAGGAAATGTGGGGAAATACACATCATGAATACCTTGCCCATACTGTCCGGGATATCCGAAATCAGAGTCTTGAGCCCGATCGAATAAATGTCACGCAACTCCGGCTTGCCCTCCAATATGAGGGTACAGAGTTTGTCGGAGATCTCCGTCACCTGCGCCTCGTGTACTGGGGGAGAGAGGAAAGGAAGGGGAGGAAGGGAGAGAGTGAGAGTTCAACACCTTCACGGCTCGTTACTTAAAAAAGAGAGGAGAGAGGGGAGAAGGGAGAGAGGAAGGAGAAATATTTACCCCTTTTAAAGAGGATGCCAAGGCACTTGACGGCAATCGACTGCACGTCATTGGAGGCGTCGTCGAGCTGCTTGAGAACCGCTTGACAGATGCGCCGTTCCTGTGTGGGAAGAGAGACGAAGATGGGGGAGGGGAGATTACGGACGCAGGAGCCTTAGTATCAACAACCAATCAACCTCCTAGGAAGGAGACAACCGGGACGGAGTCCAAAGCAGAAGAGGGACAGTTGAGCCTGGCCACCTCATAATTCAAGACAGAAATACGTGGCATACGAAGATGACCTATTACCAAAGAGGGGGATAGGCGGGCATGAACACACACCAATTCGAAAGCAAAATCTCACCATGTTCGCATCGAGCTTGATGTCCTTGGACAGCTCTGTACATAAATCGTTGGTGGCCATGAAACGGGCATCCTGGGGTGTTGTGTTTGTGGGAGGGGGGGAATGAGGCGGGCCGGTGGGAACATGGTGAGGCGAGGGGGTGCTGGTGACGTCTCTCTCTTGCCTTACCTTGTCTGGATCCGTGGCCTTCTCCAACAAGACGTTGAGCGAAGCGAGGCTCATGATTATGGCTCTCTATAAGGTTATGAGGGTGTGATGTGTGTTTAGTCAGCGTGAGTTTGCGATGTGAGTGGTGGGCTGGCCGATGCGTTAGAGGCAAAGAAGGACGAGGAGCGAGTATCCAGAAAGGTTTGGGGTAATTGGCACCGCCGGCGTCCCCCCGCCCGCTCCAGTGTGTCCACCCAAGCAGCAGATGAAGCGGAATACCGTAATACCATGAGTTGACGGGCGGGTTGGTGGTTGCGTTATAAGGGTTTTCCCCATCAGACTCCTTCCTTCTTCATTCCTCGGCGATGAGCAAAGTCACGTGTAACACAAACATCAAATAATGAGTACTCTCCTCAATTGCAGCTACACAACTTCGTACAGTGCACATAGCCCACTTCTAGCAACATGTGCTGGCTTTGCCGCCAATGCCATACAATTGTGCCCCACCTAATCAATGAGGGGGGGCTTTGGCACACAGACAAGGCTGGCGGCCCATAAATTTCGCAAGATACAAGCCCAACGGCACTATGTGTGCATTCAGACATCCTAAGATAAGCTACAAGAGCTGATAATCATAGCATAGCGTGGAAAGCAACACGCAAAAAGAAGGCGCTAAATGCAAAGAGGAAGTAATTTTCAAAACCTCCTCCCTTCCTCTTCCCGTTCCCCGACCAAAATAAAATACCATCAATTCTCAATTTACATTAATTCTTTCATTGAAACCTCTCTATTACCATTGCTCTCCTACCTCCAGCCCCTTCATATTCTTGCCACGGCGTGTTTTTGACGTAAAGAAGCGGGCGGGCGAGAAGGCATCGATGTTAGCGCTTTTGGCCATGCCCTCCACCACCAACTCCGCCATGCACAACCCCGCAGCTGGTGCGCCTGCATATTTTTCACGAAAGAGGAATTTAAAAGGTGGATTATAATAAAGACGGCGGGCATGAGGGACTGAGCAAGATCACCATTTGATTGTGTGATAAAGTAGAAAAGACTGGACACGAGGAATCAGAAAAAAGAAATATGGATGTACAAGCGGGGAGAGGAACACGAAACCACACACATACACAATGACAATATGACGATCATACAGAAGCACAAAAACAATTACGGAAAAAATTAATCTCCTCTTTCCTCCTCTTCCCCTTCCCCCACAATCGGAAAATAAGACGCACCGAGGATCCCCCACTGATTCAACGCAGTCGCCAGGTACGCATTTCTGGCCGTTGGAATCCGTCCCAGAATGGGCAACCCATCGTGGCTACATGGCCGCATGCACGCAGCCGCTTCTGGCTCCTTTCCTTTGGCCATGCTCGGCGACATGTCCGAGAAAGACTTCATCGCCGCCACCACCCTGTGAGGCTTCGGTACGATTCTCTCAGGTCGGTCACAGTCCCCCCCAGGGGCCAAGCGCGTGCCACTCACATAGTCGCTACCTCCCAACCCACACATGTATATTTTTCCGTCCGGCCGCGGATATACTTCTATGTGGCAGCCATTGGCATCTTCGTCACAGAAAAGCGCGTAAGGCTCCTGGATGCTTGCGGCCTCGCAGTTGGGGAGGGTGATGCTGGTACTGTAGATACCTGTGTTATTGTAGAGAGGAATGGGGACGAAAGAATGAGGAAGACGAGAGGAATTGACAGAGGGATTAATACACCCAATAGTAGCGGGACTGCCTAAACTTGGGCGCCTGCGAGTTCTAATTTTCCCTCCCTATTTTCCTCCTCTCCTTTTTCACTCCCACCTCACATCCTGAAGCCTAACGCCAACCGCCTTACCTTCCATCGGCACAGGAATTCCAAACCATTCCCCCGCCACCGGAGCCCACGGCCCCGTGGCTACCACCACCTTGCTACAAGGCACCGGTGTCTCCTTCTCGCCCAACCGCACGCCTGTAACAACAGGCAGCTCGTTTCCCCGCTCCTCCCCTTCCTTCTTGTCAAACACCATGCCAACGGCCGTTCCCTTTACGACCTTGGCCCCTTTGGCCACCGCCGCAGCGACAATTTTCTGGGTGAATTCTCTGGGGGTCACTTGGGCGGTATCGTCGTCCATGAACGCACTGTCAGCCCTTCCGTCCAACCAACTGGGCTTCATTGCCGACTTTTTCCGCCCAGCGTGTGGACCGCCTTGCACTTGCAACGTGATAATTTTACGGTAGCTTTCAATGCCAAGTTCTTGGGCGAGCTGTGCATGCATGTCGAAACTGAGTCCATACAGCTTGGCTGTCGAGCCACTATGCCAGGAGCGGGCGAGAAACCCCCCTGACTTCCCGCTTGCAGCCGCCGCAATCTCGGCTCGTTCAATTAACGTGGGCTTTAAGCCCATTTGCGTCAGGTAGTACAAGGTGCAAGCGCCCATGATACCACCACCCACAATCACAATGTTATCATTGCCCGCGGTCATGGAGGAAGCCGAAGCGGAGGTGGACGAGGACGCCATCATGCGCAGGGATGTCGTAACAAAGGCGTGGCCAGTGTGTAGGAAAGCCAGCAGCGGCAGTACCAATGGCAGCAGACGTGGACGTCGTTGCAGCTTTGTGGAGGGCGAAGAGAACATACGCTGTGATGTGCCAAGACTGGGATTGGTCAGTGGGGCAAAGGATTAACCAGACCTTACCTATGCATGGATGGGGGAGCGGGCGGGGAGGCCGATGATTTTCGTAGGAATGGCCTCCATAGGACTCACGGCCGACCCTTTATCATAACCACCACTCTCATACAGAGGTCATTAAGTAAATTGCGGTGCGCTGCGTAGGGCTCTGGCGTGGACGCACGGCTTCGACGAGCATATGTATATGTATCGTCATATGTCCGTTGTGCATTGCATGCTTCTTGATTTTTCCTGGCCAAAAAGAACGTGCCCTTGTCACCCAAACTCCAAGGTTAAAAGGCGCCCTTATCATTTATTCCACATGTTGCAAAACATTTTCTCTTTGGCCTGAATAAAAATTAAAGGTTCGCAACCCCAAGCGATAATATAGGCTAACCCCCTACACTTTCCATTTCTTTATGTGCACATTTCACCGCCGAATTTAATGCTGCAGACTGTCTAACCCTTCAGCTTCTCTAATTCCTGCATTTAGAGATACTATCTAACACCGACAGGCACAATAAAAAATGGCGCGGCCGTCGCCTTTCCGATTGCTTTCCCTTCTCCTCTGGTTCGTTCTGGCCTCCACCTCCACCGCATCCACCTCCACTGCCCAATCTTATCGCAAGAAATCCACCGTAGATGAATGCTTCGGCAAATTCACGCCGGCGCGCACACCTTTAAAAATTCCCACGGGCTCAGCCGCAAACCCGCAAGGCCATTCCAGACTCCGCGCTTTCACCCTTGACACTCTCCATGAACTCGGCCACACTATTCGGGAGCATCCCGCGCAGACCGCAATCCTCTCTCTCTTAGTCTACATCAAACTTCATCATCCCGAGCTCGCCAAGAATCAAAAGCATTTCTTTCAGGTCAATGACATGGAGATGAAGGCGTTGGGTTTGCTGTGGTTAATTTGTAGTTTGGACGAGTCGTGGTATGTCGAGGCAGCAAAGTGGCTCAAAGGCGTTTGGACGCAAGCCATGAGCCTGCTGCGAAAGCTAGTGCATCGACTGGTGGGATGGTGGAAGGGCACGGCGACGAAGGGATGATATGATATTTGTGGTCGGGGTCTGATACGAGGTGACAGGCCGTCTGCCAGGGCAGGCTTTGCTTTTGGCTGCGCTGCGTCTTATCTTTGTTGTGGAAGCCGAGTTAGTCTCCGAGGAATACATCAATCGATCCATACGCGCCAGTTTAAATTGAGCAGGCGGCTCGTGTAGGCGTTCGGATTTGATTTTTTTTGGGGGGGGGAAACGGAAAAGGGAAAAAAATGGGAGGAAACGCCAAGGAAAATCTTTCTTGCTATCTTTTCCTCTCTTCTTTCCTCTTCCCATTCACTCCTTTTCGTTTGTTTGATTCGTTCCGCACCAATGCGCACTTTCTACTTCGCTTCCCTCGATTCTCCACAGTCTTCCCTTGGCGAACCCAATAACACCCCTACACACATAGTCTCTCTCTTACATATCCTCGTCCTCCTGCTCTCCTGTCATCATTTTCTCCCTTCCCTCCTTATGAGACACACACTCACATTCAATCAATCTCGCACGTGCATAATTATTTGGATTTTCGCCTTCATGCCATAATACGATATCTTCATCCCTCCGTCCTTCCAAACTACCAGCCTCTGATCCAGGTAATCTACTACCACCAACAACTCCTCACACAGGTTCCCCAAGCTCCCTCGACTTGTAACCAAACCTCACAGCTCTCCCCTACGCCTACCCTTTTCCCCGCCTTCTCCCTTCCCTATTTGCCCCCTCCTCCCGCCAACTTCTGATTCAGGTCCTCCACAATCACCAGCAGCTCCTCACACATGGTCTCATGCTCCCTCGCCTTGGGCACTAGACTCACATATTTCTCCTCAAATTCTTCCGCCTTCCTCTTATGCTCCTGTAATGAGACCGCCGTCCTCGACAGGCTCTCATATGCCTGCTCTCTATCCTTAATCGCCAACGCTTTTTCTACGTGCGCCTTCTCCAGAGCCCCTTTCAACTCCACCACCTTCCCCTCCGCCACGCATGCCTGTCGTTCCATTTCCTCCTCCTTCCTACCCGCCGCCGCTCTCACCGACGCCATATCCGCTTCTATCGCCGCCAGTTGCGATACAGCTTTCTCCTTCTGCCGCAGCGCCTCCGTAGCCTCAGCCTGTGCCCTCTCCACTTCCCCCGCGAGGTGCGAGGCCTCCCCCTCCTTCTCTTTCAAGGCTTTTTCCAACGAGTTAAATTGCTGCTGCGCCACCGCAAATTGTTCTTGAGCCCTCTTTGCCACCCTCTCCTTCATCTCTATCACATCCTTTACTCTTCGAGCCTTCTCCCGCTCCAGCTTCTCGGCGACGTCTCTCAACAGCCTTTCCTCCTTCTGCCCCGCTTCCTCCACCCTCCTTCTACACTCCTCCGCCGCTTTCTCTGCGGCTGTCGTCCGTGCCTGCATATCGGCCAGCTGGGCTGTCACTGCTTTCAATTGAATCTCTTTTGACATTAAATCAGATTCCGTTTCTTTTAACCGCGCCGCGAAAGCCCCTTCAACACTACTCACCTCCGCCGACAATTCCTTCTCGAATATTTCGCATTGGACTCTCCATCGAGTCGCCTCCTCCTCGGATGCCTTGACCCTAGCCTCCCACTTGGTCTTCTCTGAGGCTTGTACTGCTAGATGGGAGGCAAGGAGCGTGTTCTTAACTTCTTCCAATCGTGTTTCAAGAAGGAGATCGACCTGTTTTTGGGAGTACTGGGGGCAATGCTCGCCACCTGCATCGTATTTTAAGGACAGGCCTTCAGAGAGCCGGCGTTTAAGCTCGTCGATTTCTTCATCCTCGTCCGTGTCGTCTTTTTTGAGGGTATTGGAGGTGTTAGCGGCGGTGCCGGCCGAGGATTTGGTAGCTTTACTAGGGCTGAGAGAGCCAGCGGCAGCCTTGAGAGGGCTAACCATGGCAGCTGCGGCGGCCATGACAGCTGAAGTTCGCGTCACAGTTGTTTGCGGTTGCTGCTGTCGGCTTGCATCGGCACTGGAAGACGAGGGTTCAATGGGGTCGGAGGGAGCTGTCATAGTGGTGACCGCGGAAGGCATGGGAGGGAACACCGCTGGTGCCAAAGGAGAAGGTGCACGCTTCTGCTGCGAGAGGCCGACAATGCTTTCATGCTGTTTACCGAATGCGCTGCTTGTGGCAGCAGCCGCTGTGGTGTTGGCGGTCGTGGCGGCGGGGACGTGCTGCCCCCCGATGCGGAACGTGACAATCTCTTCATCGTCTTCCTCCTCCATGTGCATGGACGGCGGCTGAGGCGTAGGTGAGATGGTTTTCAGCCGTTGGACTATGCCGAGGTGGTCGTCATGTGGTTGCTGCCGCTGATTCAAGGGCACGGTCGCCGCGACAGTGGTCTCCTCCATGGCTTTTCCTAGTCTGAACGAGGGCTGGTCGCTCTGTAGATGGCGATGACGCTGACAAGGGGTGTTGAAGCGGAGTGAGTGAATACATTAGAAAACAATCAGCGCACAGAACACGCCTAGGCGACGCTCTAGACACCCTCCCGCAAGCCTTGCACGATACTGCTAGCAGAGATATGGTCTAGATGCTTGCAGGAGGAAGGGTTAGGGCTCGCCCGGCTCGCCGTCGAGAATTCGCGATATTCGCCATGACCCCTCCCGAGACTTCCCGCCACTTGCCCCTTCTTCTTCGGTCCGACGGCCTAGTTAAAAAATATCCTCAAGAATCGGCTCGAGTCTCTGGACGTGCCACCCTGAAGGGCCATGGTAGGCCGTTGGAGCGATTTCTGGACTTTGCTTTGTTGACATGCCGTCAGTTTTTGCCCTGGGCATCATTTTTCTTCCTTCCTCGCTCATGCCTCCTACTCTTCCTTCCCTACACTTAAAAGACATATATAGAGCAACGAGAGCATGGAGAAGGATGGTAGTGGCACCGATATAGTAAGAGATGGTATGACACCAGCTTCTCCGACCCCTTCTCCTCCACCACCACCATCACCGGCCCAAGCAGCAGAGAAAGAAGCTCAGACGCTACATCAAGCTGCCGTGGGCGTGCAGCAGGTGCAGGAGAAGCAGGGGGAGGAGCAGCAACATGCGCAGGAGGGCGAGGAAGCAGAGGCAACAACACTCTTTGCCCCGTCCTCGGTTCCTGTATCGGCTGCGGCCACAGAGGAGGAGGAGGAGGGAAGGCTCCAACAAGGTAGCAGCAGCAGCAGCAGTAGCAGCAGCAGCAGCATCATCAGCAGCAGCAGCCGCCGCAAGCAGCCTCCTGCAGCAGTACAGCCGTCTACTTCTCAATTAGCAGCACAGCTATTACCTGCCCGAGAGCAAGATGACAACATGCCAAGTGCAGCAGCTGCAGCATCGTCATCATCAAACTTGACCCTAGCCTCTCCAACCTTGGCCTCCCCTCGCTCCTCCAGCAGGACGAACCCCGTCTGCAGCGGCGGCGGCGGCGGTGGTGGTGGTGCTCAGCCCAGTCCTGTCTCCCCTGCTCCTTCTCTCCGCCCTTCCAGCGCACGAGGTGCGAATGGCGCACCCTTCAGTCCTGTGGGGCTTCTCTCTCCATCATTGAGTGTGTTGATGTCGCCCCCGGCAAGCGCCCCGAGGAGTGCGACGCGTGGAGCAGCCTTACAGAACAGGAGTCAGCGAAGCATTTTTGCCAGTCCTGTGCCATCGTTTCGGGGAGAGGAGAGCGGAAGGAAGGGTGGGCGGTTGCCACCTGATACGCCGGAGTCCTTGGGCATGGATTTATTGGAGGAGGAGGAGGAGGAGGAGGAGGAGGAGAAATAGAGGAAGATGAAGGAGAGGAGGCGATGGAGACGGGGGATGCGGATTTGGAAGGGGCAGTGATTTGGGGGACGACCTATCCGATCCTTCATTTTGTTCGACGGTTTCGTCAGTTTATTCGAAGTTTTAAACTTAAATTTGACGCTGGTGCCGGCGAAGAGGAGGAACCGCATTATTTGAGTCTATTGCGAGAGGTGCATGCGACGAGGGAGTACAGCATTAACTTAAACTGTCGGCACCTGTGGAATCACTTGCCGGCGCGGAGACTGTATCATGTGATAACGCACTATCCTCAGGAGACAGTGTCGTTCATGGATAAGGTGATCAATGATGAGGCGGCACGGTTGAGGGCGATGGACGGGGAAGAAGGGGGGGAGGACGAGTTGGAGGGGAGTGGGAAGAGGATCCAGGTGCGGCTGTTTAACTTGAAGCGGGTGAGTAAGATGAGGGAGCTGAACCCGGAGGACGTGGATCATTTGGTTGCGTTGCGAGGGATGGTGATCCGTTGCAGCACGATCATCCCCGAGCTGCACTTGGGCTGTTTCCGATGCTTCATGTGTGGCTTCGAGGTGGTAGTGGAGAACGACAGGGGGAGGATCGAGGAGCCGTCCCGGTGCGAAAACTGCCAGGCACGGGACGCGATGGAGTTGCTGGCCAACCGATGTGCGTACACCAACAAGCAGATCGTGCGGATGCAGGAGACCCCCGACGAAATCCCGGAGGGAGAAACACCCAATTCACTCACCCTCTTTGCCTTCGACGACTTGACCGACGCTGTGCGACCAGGAGATCGGATCGAAGTGACGGGTATATTGCGAGCGGCTCCTCGGCGCGTTCACCCCCGGCTTACCACCGTCCGCAGCGTTTACAAAACCCACGTGGAAGCCTTGCACTTCTCCCACATCGACAAAGACCTCAAGGTAGAAACGGGCCCGGGGGAAGGCACCCGCACTACGGCAGCAGCAACAGCAGCAACAGCATCAGCAGGAAGAGGAGCGGGAGGGGGCATGGGGGCGAGTACAACCGGCAGTGATACCTCCCGCATGCGTGGCTTGCACCTCCCCCTGGCGCGTGTGAAGGAGATCAAAGAGCTGTCGAAGCATCCATTGATATACGAGAAGCTGGCCCAGGCAGTGGCGCCGTCGATCTGGGAGATGGATGACGTGAAGAAGGGGGTATTGTGTCTTTTATTTGGAGGCACCGATAAGAAGGCGGGAGCCAGGAAGGAGCGAAAGGGGAGGGAGAGGGAGGCACGGAGGAGGGAAAAGAGGGAAGAGAGGGAAGAGAGGGGGAGGTGGAGGAGGAGGAGGAGGGAGGCGTTGGATGAGGAGGAGAAGGGGGGGGAGAGAGGAGAGGAAGGCCAAGCTGACGACGGAAGCAACAGCGAGCAGGGGAGCGATATGGATGAAGACGGAGTGGAGGGGGAGACGGAGGGGGAAGCAGAGGAGGAGGATCTGGCTGCTGTCAATTGTAGGGGCGACATTAATATATTGCTGTGTGGAGATCCGGGTACAAGTAAATCACAAATTTTGCTTTATGTGCATAAGCTTTCCCCGCGTGGGATCTACACCTCGGGAAAAGGCTCTTCGGCCGTTGGGTTGACGGCCTCGGTCATCCGGGATGCGGAGACAAAGGAGCTGGTGCTGGAGAGTGGGGCCCTGGTGTTGAGCGACCAAGGAGTTTGTTGCATTGATGAGTTTGACAAGATGAGCGAGACTACGCGGGCCATCCTCCACGAGGCCATGGAACAACAAACCGTGTCCATCGCCAAGGCCGGCATCATCTGCACCTTGAACGCGCGGACGTCGATTCTGGCATCGGCGAACCCGGTGGACAGTAGGTATAACCCCAAGCTGTCGGTGGTGGAAAATATCCGGCTGCCCCCCACATTGTTGTCAAGGTTTGATTTAATTTACCTTATTTTAGACAACCCGGATGAGGATAAGGATAGGAGGTTGGCCCGACATTTGGTGAGCCTTTATTACCAGGAGCCGGCGGTGGAGGTACGTGTCTTTGTCCTTCCCTCCCTCCCTCCCTCCCTCCCTCCCTCCCCCCCTCTTCCCGTTTTGTTATCAGATTTACATGTGTCACTCATTCCTCCCTTCCTCCCCTCCCTCTCTTCCCTTCCTCTCTCCCTTCCCTCGCAGGCGCCGGACGTGAACCACTCCCTCCTGAAGGATTATATTGCCTATGCCCGCGCCCATGTGTTTCCTGTCCTGAGCGAGGAAGCGGGCGAAGAACTGGTGCAGGGATACCTAGGGTTAAGGGGGAGTGGGGGAGAAGGGAAGACGATCACCGCGACCCCTCGTCAATTGGAGAGCCTGATTCGTTTGTCGGAGGCACTAGCAAAGATACGCTTGGCGACAGTTGTAGAGAAGAGGGATGTGACGGAGGCGATGAGGCTGATGAACGAGGCTACGTTGAAGGCAGCCACCGACCCGGAGACAGGACAACTGGACCTGGGGAACATCGATGGAACGAGCAGGGACCGTGAAGCACGGCAGCAATTGGCGGCGGCGGTGAAGGAGTACTTGATGGCGAGGAAGGGGCAGAGGATGAGTGTAAGTGAGATACGGCATGGCATGCAGGCACAAAGCTCGGTGGAAGTGAAGCAGGGATTGTTGGTGGATGTGTTGAGAAAAGAGCTGGAACCGGAGGGGGTAGTGAAGTATTTGCAGGCCACACACACGGTGGTCATCCAGTAAGAGAGAGACAGAGCAATCACAGCAAGAAATCGAAGCAGGAGATAGAAAATTTATTGCCCCTGGCGGGAAGCGCTGATGGAAAGCGGAGAATTTCTTTGTAAGACTGTGGATGGTGCACTGGTGCACGGCATGAGAGAGCGCGTGGGTTCGCGCCCTCTCGGAAAGAAGAACACGGACACGCATGACAGCGGCAAAAATATAAAGAAGTGGCGGGACAGGCGTCCCTTTCATAAACAAAGAACAACACAAAATAACAAAAATCAACAAAAAAGAGAAAATTGTTGATGGTACGGATTTGTTGTTCTGGAAGCTGAAGGGATGAGGGTGGAAAACTTGATGAAGTTTTGTTTGGAGAGTGCGAATAGGAGCAAAAGCAGGATGTCTTAAATTCTCTCACTCATTGTCACTCATAAATGACAAGGACAAAGAGCTCGTATAACGAGAGAAAGAAGCCCTCCTTGACCTTACGTGCCTGCCCGAGATCCCGTTTGGGCGATAGTCGCTGGTGGCTGCTGCTCGTGGTTGAAGGGGATGGTCCATCGCATCCATTATTATAATTATTTGTGCTTTGGCAATTGATTTGACGGTTTGCGCGTGTCCCTGGTGTTTTCTGAACAAGCCATCTACACCTATACATACAGATATCAAAATGGTGAAGCGGTGCTGGATGCTGCCTACGGCAGCGGCTGTCGTCGTTTCTACCTTCTTGCTGAGCAGCACTCCCGCTCCCGCGGAAGCATTTCTCCCGCCCGTTCCGGCCCCCCCCGCTCATTTTGCTGCCACTCCCTCTTCTATCTCCGTTTTCTCTTCCCGTGCTCGGCTTGGGGCGGTGCAAATGATCAGACCGGCGGGTTTGCAATCGTCGTTGTTGAATCGGTTTCGGTCGAAGCCTAGTGCGTCGCCCGACAGGCCCGGTGTCGGACCACCACGGAACAACAAGGATGAGGACGAGAAGACCAAGAAGCAAGCGGCAGCAACAAGTAGCAGCGTTCGCGGGTCGAGCATTGCAGGCAGTATGAAAGGCAGTGACGAAGCCGGTCAAATGGTTGATAAGGCTGCAGGGCTGGGGCAAAAGCTAAGTCGGTTCACTGCGGCGGTCCTTGAGGAAGAGGGTGACGGGGAGAGCGCGAGGGTGTTGAAAACTATGAAGGGCATCCCAGACAATTTTCTCAAGAGCTCCATCCCTGCTGACGAGGAAAATATACGAGGAGCTTCGGCTGTTGTGGGTGCAATCGCGGGCTTTGTCTTGGGTGGGCCTCTCTTGGCCCTGATAGGGGCGTCGTGGACGAGTTATTCCTGCACGGTCGCTCAGTCAGACGCGGGAGAAGCAGCGCGAGGCACAGGGCAATGGGCGCTAAACTTGCACAATTTCGTGGCGAAGGTTAATCGGAAAAAATCCTTCGTCCAGAAGTTGTCTTTGTCATTGGGTGGATTGTACCGGCGGTTTAGAAAGGAGGTGGCTCCCGAGGCAAGTGTACTTGACAAGGCTGAGGCTTCCTTGCAATCGACCCTGGATTTCACGGGAAGGATCAGCCAGGAATTTGATTTGCCAGGCGTGGTGGGAAGGGCTGTCGTGAAGACGGGAGAGTTGAGTGTTGTGGCGGTGAAGAGCTTAGTGAAATACAATGACGAGAATAAGGTGACGGATAAGTTGTGGGCCTGGGTGCGGAAGGAGGTGTTGAAGGAGAAAAAGTAGGGATAAAAGGAAAAAGCGGAGGAAAGAGCTCTATGAGTGCATGTGAGAAGATGTGCCTGGTCATTTGTGTGTATGTTGTCCTTTGCCTATGGGGTGGGGTGTAGCTAACATTTCGGGCGTGCCCCATGGACGGGTGTCAAGGGGAGGAGGGGGAGGAGGAGAATAAAATGGAAGCAAAGGATCACTTGAATAATTGAAGGTGCGCGAAAAAGGAAACTGGGGGGAACCTTAAAGCAGGAAGAAGGGAAGAAGAGAAGGAGAGAGAAAAAGAATCATTCTTTCTAACAGCTCCAGACGTTTTAATGAACGGCATGGGACTCATGCGTGCGGAGGGGCATGGGAAGAACAAGAGGAATTCAGGCTGAGATAAGGCAGAAGACTACGCGTTCAACCAAAGAGATATTTTTTAGAGACGAGAAAGCAGAAAAGGGAAGAAGAAGATGAAAGAATGCGCAGTAAAATTGAAGTAGGAAAAAACAAGAAGAATTATATTTATGGGCTTTCCTCTTCTCCCCTTTGCTTTATCGTTGATTTTATCATTACCTTACTTTATGTGCCACCATCGCCACCTCGTCCATCAGCTTTGGTCAAGATGACCCTTGCCCGCCCCCCTCCTTTCCCTCCCTCCACCAACTTCGCCCGTAGACCCGCCTCGTTCAACATCGACGTTTGCACTGCTTCTTGCACCTGGACCTCACCCACCACCCGCTGGTTCTCATCGTTGCCCTCGCACAAATTACGGATACAAAACAAGGCCCATTCCCTCAGAAACGGATTCGAAGAGTCGACGTTACAGTGGTTCAACACCAACGTCAACCCCCCTTCCTCCTTTCGCACCTCGTCCTGTGCGCTCCGACATCGGTGACACAAATTACCCAGCAAACGGATGAGCTGGGCTTTGCGGCCTTCACGTGCAGTAGCAGCAGCGGTAGCGGCGGCAGTAGCCGCTGTAGCAGCAGCAGCAGGAACAGCAGAAACAGCGTCCATAGCTGGGATGCATCCATCTGCCTGACCTCCTTCTTGTCTGAGTAGAGTCAAGATCACTCCCACAAGCCCGTTTGCCAGTAATGCCTCCTTATCGACATGCCCCTCCTCCCCCCCTTCTTCTTCCTCGATCACCATCCCCAGCACTCCCGCCAGGAGACGCACGACTGTTGCAACAGCTTCTTCCATCATTATTTCCTCTGCACACTGCTGCTGCTGCTGCTGCTGCTGCTGTTGCTGCTGGATACTGCCTGCGGCTCCTATTACACTCGTTCTGGGCAGATAAAGGGATCGGTATTTCAAAAATGTTTTCACACGACTCACCATCCCAACCAACATGGCCCCCTCGTCCTTTGTCACCAGCAAGGTCGGTGCTCTCACTCCTCTTTCCTTTTTTCCTCCGTTTTCCTCTTTCTGATGGGCGTCAAGGCTCCTGCTGAAGCTGGGTTTATGCACATACGTGTCAGTCAATGAGTGCTCTAAAAGATTCAAAAACACCAACTGTTCCGCCGTAAACACAGATAGGGGTGGTCCGAGGTATGTCGTCCCGACATTACCCTCCCCTGCTTCCTTTCCGCCCTCCCTCCCTCCCTCCTTCCGGCCCTCCTTTGCAGGTTCCTCACCGTGGCCGTGCCAAAGTGGTGGTACAGAAAGAAGAGACGGATGCGGCATGACACGGTCGTAGCCTGGTGAATGTTCCCTTTCGGTTCCTGGCTCCAAAAGTACCAAGGCGTTCTGTAGCATGTCTTCGTCCAGCCCGGTTTTCATAAAGGCCTCCTTTCCCTTTCCTGCCTCAAGGATCTTGAGCAGGACTAGGTATACCCATTCAAAGACCGGGTCATTCTTTTCCTCTCCTAAGGAGGAAGAAGGTGTTGGCGGAAGGGCCGAGTGTGGCAATAGAATGCGCATCAGCTTGCAAATGAGCGCACCATCCTCTAACAATTTTTCCACTGCACAACGTTTCTCCACTGCACATGCCAGGTTATTGTGGATGATGACACACGTGCACATCAACAAATCCCTGTCCTCCGAAAATGTCTCCAGATACTCCAAGAATCGACCATCATAGGATTTTTGAAACACCCAAGATGCCGTCCGTGGGTTCCCTGCCGTAAGATTTGCCAGGAATTGGAGCGCGGCCAACGCTAGCTTGCGTACGGCGCTTCTCTCTTCTTCAGCCTCAGCAGGGCTAATGGTATTGTTTACTGGCCGAGAATAGTGGATGGTGATAATCTGCAGCAGCTCCAACACGTCGTCGGCTTTCTCTAGGAGCCTGTTTTGCGCTCCCTAGGATTTCAGGAATGGGTGGGTATATATAGGGTTGGAGGGGCTGTGAGTGAGAGTGCTGCGTGCGGCTTCGGGTGAAGCAGCATTGCCTGTACAAGATAATGTTTGCTTTCAGACAACAGATCAAGCCGAGCGCAATCCCTTGCATTATGTATCCATTCATCCACCTATTGTACATACATACCTTGCCCCCCGTTCGACAAGCATCACGTGCGGCTCGGAGCTCCTTGATTGTCGTGCCCTCTTTGTATATCTGCACCAACTCGGCCCGTGATTCCAGCCCCATTTCCTCGTTCATTTCCTCGTTCATTTCCTCCTCCTCCTCCTCCTGCCGTTCTCGGACCCAGCTCATGGATGCGTTTGCATAAGCTGTGTGGATCATGGCAGGGTTGGTTTAGATTCAGCTCCCAGGGTGGGGAGGTCTTCCTTGAGGTCGAACTGCAGCCGTTTTGAAACGTCGGTTTCTTCCTCTCAGTGTCTGCGCCCCCATTCTTGCTTTGTACATGTGCCGTCCACACCACCCTTCTTTCTGGTTCAACATGTACAGCAGCGGTGCGGGTACCGTGATGACTTAAATTTTCTCATCTTAGCCTTGCCGACACTTATCCCTTTTCCCTCCGTGTATTCACAACAACAGAGACACACAGGGCGGGGAGGATCTGCATCGCTCTCTCAAAAGCAGAATTAAAAAGCGTGCGCGTGCGCCTCTTCCTGCCTGGACGGTAACCTCAGCTACAACCACTAGCACCACATTCTCCATTTAATGCTGGCCCAGCATCAGCAGCAGAGGCACGGGCCTTTGCGCACGAGCAGCACCAAAAGGATGGGGGCGACTGCCCTTATGCTCGCTGCGGCCCTGGCCAGCCCGCCCCATGTCGCCGGATCCACCACCTCGGGCGTGATGATTTCGCCCATCCAGACACAAGCCCGCCGCCCTCTCCCCCCGCACAAGCTGCGCATGCTGTTTGGGGAGGATCAGGATGGGTACCGTCGTTTCCTCGAGGAGGCGGCCCCTGCTGCTGCAATGGCCGGGGCGACCAGCAACCCTCCAGAGGGTGATTTGCCGTTGCATGCGGGGTATGGCACGCACTTTTCATTTCTTTACGTGGGCACGCCTGCGCAGCGTGTGTCGGTTATCTTGGATACGGGGAGTCATTGGACGGCTTTCCCTTGTACAGGATGTAAGCAGTGTGGTGATGACCATACAGACCCGGTCTTCGACGTGTTGAAGTCGACGAGTTACCATGCATTGGGCTGCTCGGAATGCAAATTCCAGGGACATTGCAAGGATTCGAAGTGTGGGATTTCTCTCAGCTACGCGGAGGGGAGTCGATGGGATGCTTACGAGGTCGAGGATACTTTGTTTCTTGGAGGGGATAGCAAGGACGCGTCAGTTTTGGGGGGGGAGGCGTTGAGCATGCCCTTTGTGTTTGGGTGTCAGACGTACGAAACGGGTTTGTTTAGGACGCAATTGGAGAATGGGATTATGGGGTTGTCGTTCCAGGATTTGACGATTGTGCCTAAGCTGAAGGAGGCGGGGAAGATTGATTCTTCCTTGTTCTCCCTGTGCTTCACCGAGGATGGGGGATCCATGCGTTTAGGTACGTGCGAGGAGGAAAAAGGGAGAGATAGTGGGAGGAAGCGATAGAAATAGTGGTGCTCTGCAGAGACTACGGGAAAGGGACGGAGGGGGAGAAAGAAAGAATGCTGCCCCTGGATAGAAGGACATGGAAAGCTCACCTTGAAGGACACGTGCCACTCACATAGTCATCTTCTCCTCCCTCCCTCCCTCCCGTCCCTCCTCTCCACACCGCAGGCGGCTACGAAACGGCCCACCACACCGCCCCCCTCGAATGGGTGCCCCTCACCAAGCCCACAGGATGGTACACGGTTAACCTTAAAGACATCAAAATCGGCACAACATCAATTGGCGTGGACCCAGGCCAGTTCAACCAGGGCCAAGGCACCATCGTCGACAGTGGAACCACTGACACCTATCTCCCCCGTGGCGTCGCCAGTGCCTTTCAAAGAGTCTTCAAGGAAGTGTCCGGCCACGACTACTCCTCGCGATCCATGCACCTTTCAAAGGAGGATATGGCCCTCCTTCCCCCCCTCCTCTTCGTCCTGGACAACGGCGTCGAGATTCCCATGCCCTGGGAGAATTACATGGAGTGCGACAATGGGGCCTGCGCTGGCGCTGTCTTCCTCGATAATGGCTCCGGGGCGGTCCTTGGCGCCAATTTCATGCGCGGCAACGACGTAGTCTTCGACCTGGACAACAAAAAAGTCGGGTTTGCTCCTGCTGACTGCGCTTATGTCGAACGAGGCTTGCCTGCTGCGGCTGCACCGGCAGCCCCGGTGGTGGCGGTGGACGCTCAAGAGGGAGGAGACGAGAAGGAGGAAGACGTCGATTGCGAATTGACTTTTGGGGAGCCCGTGGGGGAGTGTTCGGCGGTGTGCCCGAAGGAGGGAGGGGGTGAGGGGGTGATGGAGGGAGAACAGAAGGTGGAGATGAAAATTTCGCGACCCGCCTCAGGAAAGGGGAAGGCTTGCCCGCCTTTGCCGTTGAAGGAGGCCACAAAGCCCTGCATGGTTACTTGCGCTGGAGCGGATGCAGTTGCAGCAGCTGGAGCCGCGGCTGGAGGGATGGCGTGTAAGGCGTCTGTTGTCTGGGGTCCTTGCTCTGCGGCTTGCGAGCAGGAGGGGAAAGGCGTAGGCCCCACTTGTGAAGATATTATTCTGATGCGCACGTGTTCGACCGGCGAGGCGTGTCCGGCGGCCCAAGACGGGGTTGTGATGGATGTTGTAATCCTGTTTGGGGGGTTGGAGTACGGGGGTGAGGACGAGGAGGGGAAGGCGCCTGGGGCAGAGGAACGGGCGTTGTCGTTGGGATCACAGATGGTGTTGTTGGAGAGGGTCAGCGAGTTGTTGGGTGTGCCTGGTGGAGATTTGGAAGTACTGCCAACGGGGGGGGCAGGGAAGGAGGGAGGGAAGGAGGAGCTCGCGGCGGTGAGTGTGAGGGTGCACATGCCCAGGGAGACAAAAGAGGAAGAGAAGAACAAATTGGCTGACCCTTTGGCGGAGATGGAGGCGAAGGAAGGGTTTCCCGCGCGTGCGAAGGAGGTGAATGAGATGGTGTACAAACCTGCATTCGCGGCGGCGTTGCTGGAGGGGTTGAAGAAGGAGGGGGGGGCGTTTGGTGCGCTGAAGAGTGTAGAGGTGGAGGGGATTCATTTGCAGGAGCTAGGCCCTGGGAATGAAGGAGGGGCGGAGGAGAAGAAGAATTTGAATGTGTTTTTATGGAATGTGGTTGGGGGAGCAGCCGCGTTGTTCGTCGGGCTGATGCTTGTGGTGCATTTTCGGTGGACCCATTGGCAGGCCTTGTCGGAAACGGCCGCAACTTCGTCCCCGGGGCAGGCAGCAGCTGCTGCCTTTGATAGGATTAGACAGGGAACAGACAGTATTACGTCGGCGGCTGCTTTGAATGGAGGAGGGGGGGCGGGGGGAGGGGCTGGAGGGGGGGGAGGGGGGAAGCCTAATACACGGGTGTATGAGTTGGTGGAGGCTGGGGAGGCGGGGAAGGGGAAAGGGAAGAGGGGAGAAGGGGCGGAGGAGGAGGATGAGGAGGAGGATATTGAGATGATCTGAGAAAGGGAGGGGGAAAGGTGTAGATCTAGTGAAGGAACGGGTAGAAGGTGACGAGACAAAAATATTTTACTATTGTGTCGAATAGAGAGACGGAGGAGAGGAAGAGGGAAATAGAGGAGAGCTTGAAGGGAGGGGGCAAGAGATTAAAAAGTACACGTAGAGTCAGTCTGAATGTATCTCTGCCCTCCTACAGGCCTTCCATATGTTACAAATTACATTTTGCTTACTGACAACACCAATGAAGAAGAGTGTTGTGGGTGGGTGGTGTTTCAAAGTGTACCCTATTAGTAGCAGAGAGAAAGTCGGATTTCAACTACATTATTCAATAAGTTCTTATTATAAAAAGACAAAAACGTTGCTGTAGTTCAGTCTAAAAGAGCGAAGAGAGAAAACACGATGGGTGGAGACGGAAGACGCGAACCAGAAAGCGCGGCCGCAGAGAAATCGACGAGAAAGAATCAAGAAAATATACTGATACTTTTGAAAAGTGGAATTTATTTGATGTTCATTTGATTTCATCGTGGAGAACGGGTACACGTTTTGTATGGCGAGGGGGAGCATGGCTTAACTATCAAGCAGATGATGGAAAGGTGAGCTGGTATTATCCAATGTCCTTGTGGTGCTAAGGCAATCGCGGGAGTGTCTAAGGTGCTCCCACACAGGTAGGGTGCCTCGTCGACCACTCCAAGATTCAAGTTTTCTACGCTCAGCTCCGCGTCAAATTCTCGCCCAATTTCTTGAACCCCGTCTTCAGACATGCCGCAGTGACAGCAGTAGCAGCAGCAGCAGCGATGCTAGAGCAAGAAAGAGAGGAAAAGTTAGAGGAAGAGGTCAATGGAAGATTCATACCTACTCTTCACTCATCGAATCACTTGATCAAAGCTGGGCGATGGAGAAGGAGAAGGACTAGAGCAATAGGATGAATTAAACAGGCCTTTTCCTTCCCTCATTCCCTCCCTTCGTTTCTGTGTGTCAGAAAGAATACGTGCAATTAAGTCCGGCATCCTAGACTCCCCTCCGCCCCCGAAAGTTTGAGAAGTAATCGATCATGGGAAGAATCACAAGCAAAAAGCAAGCAAAGGGATATCGATAACAGGAAATGTGTGTAAAAAAATAGAAAGGCGAACTAAGCAGAAAAAACAACCAAGGGATGTTAACAATGGATTCGTTGACACACAAATGAACGCAGGACACTTTATCCTGCCTCCCTTCCAACAAAGGAGTACTCCACTATTGCCCTTTTCTTTATCTTCTTTGTACATGCTCCCTCTCTCTCTCACCTCGACTTTCTCTTCGCCCCCTTCTTTCCTCCTCCTCCGCCCCCGCCTCCCCCCCTTGACGCCGACGTTCCAATGGCAGGTACGGCCATATTCCACTGTTTCAAGAGCGTAAACGCCACGTCACTATGCTCTATCGCAGTGGCCCCTCGATGCCTCGCGAGCTGTGCCGAGTGCGTCGCCACGGAAGTCATGAACTGCTCGATCAGATACAACACTATCTCCTCCGCCTCGCCGTCCAGACGAAACGTGCCAGACGGGTCGACTTCATCCAGCAACGCCTGCAGCCTACGTTGCTTGGTGCTGGCGACGGGGCCACCGGAGGTGTTGTGCGCTTGCTTCCATTTGTCCAGCGTTTGGTTAGGGGGCAGGGCCATGAGATGATGACTAGGAGGGATTGGCTTATCGATAGGCCTGGTCGGCCTGAGGACTGGCCGGTGTGTGCAAACTGTGTTGTGGAGTGAGTAGGACATGCGTGAGATTGTCACGGGATCGTGAATGCACAGAAAGAGAAAATGCATGAAGGAAGGGAACGTCGCATCTTTGCGCGCTCCTCCGCGTCCGAGTCGGACGAAGGCTTGACCAGCTTGACCCTCAGAGTCCAGGCCGCGTCGCTCCACCCTCCCAGGTCCGAGCCCGTAGTACTCAAATTGACCACAAGGAATGCCTTTCTGACATTCTCACTTACCTCTACCCCGCACTCATTTGTATACAGACAGGTCTCGGGTCCTTCGCCTTCATTCAGCAGCCAGCGCCCAAAATTACAGCATATCAAAAGTGGCCCACGGCCCTTCAATCAGCCTCTCCGCCCGCCATCCACACACTCCTTCCAGCCCAACCAACACAATGCCACCACCAAGGACAGCGCCGTCACCAGCTCTCCTTAACCTGCTCCTTCTCGTCACCCTCCCCCTTGTAGAAACCTTTTTCTTCCTTCCATCGTGCCTGCCCACCTCAACCTCGACCACTCCCGCCCGGTTCCTACTCCCGTCCACCTCTGTTAGCACCTCTCTCATGCCCTCCACTGGACTTCAAAGCACGACTATGGACAACGATAATGCACCCTCCCGTCCCCGCACTATTGAGGAAGTGGGCACGGCCACCCTACCATTCAGTCGAGCTGACTTTCCCCCAACGCCCGATACGCAATTCCCAGCCTCTGTCGACTACCTATTGACCCTCTCTGTTTTTATAGGTGGAAAATTGTTTGAATTCACTGTGGATACAACAGCCTCAGTTAATCTGGTGACGACGGAGGTGGCGGATGCTCTAAATTCTGTATCTGAATCTTCTCCAGCGGTGGCAGCAGCAGCGGCGGGGGGAAAGAAGGGATTTGGTGGTGGAGGAGGGGGTGGAGGAGGAGGAAAGGTTAAGGGGAAGAAGGGTGACAAGAAGAAGCAGAAGAAACAAAAGCGTAAGCAGGAGGAAGAAGAAAAAGGCGGGATGGGTTTGGACGAGGACGAAGAGGAATTGCTCAAGTCGGAGGAAATCGCGTTGGACATCCTGTTACCGTCCACGCCGGGTAATGTGCATGTGTATACTCGAGCCGTCGTCTCCGATGTCTGGGGGGGAATCGGCGCAGGGTGCTTAGGGCTCCCCTTCTTGAGATCCTTTGGTGCGGTGGAGATCAATTTGAGGACGATGGAAGGGAGGGTGAAGAGCCCTAAAGGAGGCCCGACGGTCTTGAAGGGAATAGAAGAGCTGAAGGCGAGTGAGGGAGGGAGGGAGGGAGGGAGGGAGGGATCGGGGGGAAGGAAGGGGTGGACGGTAGATTTTGCACCGTTAACAATCAAGATGGATGCAAGGATGGCGTTGGAGGCGTATCAGAAGGGAGAGACGGAGGAGGAGGATTCCGACGAGGAGGACGGGGAGGGAGGGGGGGAGAGGGGGGGGGAACGGCCAGAGGTGTGGATTGTGGACGTGCATTTGGACGGAAGCGTGGCGGGTATCCCGGCAATTGTTGACCTGGGCTGTCAGAGTAGCATTTTGAACTGGAAGGCAGCCAAGGCCCTGGGATATCGATTGGAGAAGAAGGGAGGGAGCGAGGAAGGGAGGGAGGGGGGGGAAGAAGGCCGGGTGGTGACCCCGACGATGGCGGGGGAGGAGGAGGGGGTAGAGGGTGCTGGGGGTATTGAGGTTTGTTTCGCAGAGGAGACGAGGTTGAGCTTGGGGAGTGGCGCGCCCGGGAGTACCAGCAGCATGGTGAGCAGCAGCAAGGAGAGTGGCAGCAGCAGTAGTTATATTGAGATTCCGAGTCGGCGACTGGCCATCGCGGATTTGCCCGTATTTGCTTACGCCGGATTGGGTAACACGCCCGCGATGGTCCTAGGTCTTGATGTCCTAGGAAGTGCCGCCGACCGCCTGATTCTCGATTGGGCGCAACGTCGGATGACGTTGGAGGGACCGTTACTGCCCATCAGGCGGGCTATGGCCACCTTGGAGCTACCGCTCGTGAAGTGTGTGTCGGAAAAAGTGGTGTTGGGAACGAGGGAGACGGGAGGAGGGAAGGAGATGGGAAGTTCGATTTTTGGGGTTCCATGGCAGTATGGCGTGCCCGCGGTGATGGAGGAGGGAGGGGGGAAGGGAGGGAAGGAGGTGCTGTTCATGCTCGATACTGCGGCGGGAGGAACGTTGTTGAGGAAGGAGATGTGGGAGATGTGTGCTGCAGGGAAGGAGGGAGGGAAGGAGGGAGGGAAGGAGGGAGGGAAGGAGGACGAAATTGTGCGGATGGCGGGGCCGGGGGCGGGTGGGGAGGTGAGGGCGAGGAAAGTTTCCATTAATCTGTACTTGGGAGGAACGAGCGTGAGGGAGGGACATGAGATGTCCATAGGTGCTGCCGTCCTGCTCGGAGGAGGAGAGGAGGGAGGAAGGGAGGGAGGAGGAGAATGGTCGAGCAGTGAGAGATTCGATGGGATTCTGGGACAGAGTTTTTTCGGGGCCTTCGAGATTGTGGACTTCGATTGGAGACATGCCATGTTGCGGTGTTACGAGCGAGGGAAGGAGGGCGAGGCAGGGAAAGAGGGAGGGTTGGCCTTGGAAGGGTTGTTGGATTTCTGGCCTGTGTCTTCTTCCCCCTCCTCCACACCAGCCGGCGCAGCAAGGTTAAGGAAAGGCGTGGCAGAGAACCTCCTCGGTTCGAATTCCCTCCTGTCCGTAACGGTCATTTTAAACAACCAAATCAATAAACCGGTGGTGGGACTGCTTGACACAGGCGCACAAACCAGCGTGCTGAATTGGGCCGCAGCCCGGGCATTGGGCATTGAGAAAGGGAGGGGGGGGAGGGCGAAGGAGTCTCAGATCGTCGCCTTGGGGCTGGATGGGAAGCCGGTCAAGCTTATGTACGCCAAATTTGATGAGGTGGCATTTGAGGGAGGGAGGGATGGAGGGGGTTTGGACGTGGTGCCAAATCACACGGGGGGGAAGAATCTGGCCATTGCAGATGTACCAGGATTGGCAAAATTGGGCTTATCGGAGACGCCGGCCATGGTTGTAGGGTTGGATTTGTTGGAGGGAGGGAGGGGGGGAAGACTGGTGTTTGACATGAAGGGGGGCCTGCTTTACATTGCTTAGGGACAGACGTGCGTGGTGGTGAGGAGGTGTATGCAGGTTTTTATTCCTGTGACAGCTTGAGCATGAAGCTTTGGAAGATCGCTTTCGATCCTGATAGCGTCAGACTGGATTGCCTGGGAGGGAGGGGGGGAAGGCCAGAAGGGGGGAAGGAGGGAGGGAGGGACGGAAGGGGGGGGGGGGGGAAGGGGGGGGGGGGGGGGGAGGGGGGGAGGGAAGGGGGAAGGGGGGGAGGGGGGAAGGGGGGGGGGAGGGGGGGAAGAGAGGGGGGGAAGGGGGAAAGGGGGGGGGGGAGGGGGGGAT
>Ga0160420_100299_pt1 | contig 24927 bp, 16 predicted proteins | sample CelAP2metagpilot_FD_108197 | JGI IMG/M metagenome (GOLD analysis project Ga0160420, IMG submission 108197) | Phycosphere-associated microbial communities from algal ponds in Kailua-Kona, Hawaii, USA - Cellana AP2-5-5 metagenome pilot | ecosystem: Engineered > Artificial ecosystem > Aquaculture >... | reverse complement strand
TGGTTGTTGATGTTGTTGTTGTTGTGGTGGTGGTGGTGGTGGTGGTTGTTGATGTTGTTGTTGTTGTTGTTGTTGTTGTGGTGGTGGTGGTTGTTGTTGTTGTTGCTGGTGGTGGTGGTGGTGGTGGTGGTGGTGGTGGTGCTGCTGCTCTTGTTGTTTTTGTTGTTGTTGCTGTTGTACAAGTAGTAATTGTTGTTGCTGTTGTTGTCGTTGGTGATGAGAAGCGTTGGGAGGCATAGGGGAAGAGGCGTGTGCGGAAACGGGGGGGTAGTGGGTAGAGGTAGGGAGGGGAGGAGGAGCAAGTGCAAGAGTTGGACCGCCGTGTGCGGCAGTGAAAGATATAGACGTCGGTTGCAGAAGCGGGGATTGAGAGGGAAAGCCGGAAAAGCGTTGCTGCTGCTGTTGCAGGTGGGGCTGCTGCTTTAGAGTAGGTTGCGGTTGAGGGTAGGCGGGCGCTGGGGCGGGTGTGGGAGGTGGGTAGAAGGAAAGGGGGACCTGGTCCTGACCGGAAAGCATTGCAATCAAACCGCTTGGGGGAGATGGGTTGCGGGAGCCCGGGTTCGAGGATGATGGTTGGGGGTTGTGTTGATGCTGCTGCTGCTGCGACTGCTGCTGGTAATGTTGATGGTGTTGGTGATGAGACTGCTGATGTGCCAGCTGCTGCTGCTGCTGCTGCGGCGGCTGCTGCTGCTGCTGCATTTGAGTTGCCCTTCTAACCGACACAGCAGGAAAGGAAACCGGCGTGTGTACTTTCTGGTACTGCTGCTGCTGCTGGCCGCCATTAACCCCGGCATGCCAGGGCCGGACGACCGGCACGGAGGCAAAGCGATCTATCAAATCCTGCAGCCGCTGGTAGGCCTGCTCGTCCCTTTCCACTTTCGTTTTCAAGGTGCGTCGACACGCTTCCGCGTAGCGGGACATCCAACAATAATCCCTGTAGACCCTGACCGGCTGGCCCGTATGGGGGCACCTGTAAGCAATAATTACCTGGTTGTTCAACGGAATCTTCTTTGCTTCCGCATATCTCATCGTATACCGCATCAACGAATATCTATGTGGAACAAAACGCCCGTCCGACAGCCTTAACGCCAGAACATTCGGCTCCCTCTTCCCACCCCCTCCTCCCTTCCCCCCGGCCGCACTAGCAGCCACCTGAGGTTTCTCTAGCCAGTACAAGTGCTTCCACTCGATCATATGTACCAACTCCTTCTCTGTGTCCTTCGGCAAAGTCGCCATTGGCAGCTTCGACCCCGGCCAAATCACCCGGTGATTAGTAAATGGGCCTGCTTGTATCACACAATTAGCCAGCATACGATCTTCCATCCTTAAGTTTCCCGAGGCGTCCATATCCAGCGGAGGCATCACTGCTGTCCCCTCCAGCGCCTTGCCACTGATCCCAATAGGGACCCCAGCATTCAAAGTCTCCCGTGTTACCCACCCCATGTGCAACATCACCTCCTGGAGCTCCGGGCCCCCTTCCAACGGAAGAGACTTGCAGTCGATCACAAAAAGTGGTCCTCCTCCTCCTCCTCCTCCTCCTCCTCCTCCTCCTCCTTTTCCTCCGCTTCCTCCTTCTCCTTGTTCTTCCCCCTGACTGCCCCTGTCGTACATACCGCTACTCTTAACGCTGTCCGTAAAGGAAGCAACCGACACCTGCTGTGGTTGTCGCTGATCTTGCTGTTGGTACAAAGATCTGACCTGTTGCTGTTGCTGTCGGTGCTGCTGCTGCTGCTGCTGCTGCTGGGTCAGGCGTTGTGGTTGTTCTTGGTGGTGGTGGTGTTGTTTTTGCTGTTGTTGATGCTGTTGTTGTTGTTGTTGCTGCTGCTGCTCTTTAAAGTAAGCTGTACGCTGCGCATCTTGGTCGACCAGAGCTCGCGCTTTGGCCGCAGCTTGGGCCTCCCCGAATGCCGCCATGTCTGTCTGGTATTTGGCATAGCTCTGATTGATCTGTTCTTGAAAAGGCTCCGCCGCTGTCTTCAATGTCTGTACCCGCTTCTTCTCAATCGCCTGCAAATGCACCGCCTCCTTCTCCTTCCTCTCCTGCTCCAACCGATTCCGTCGATCCTCCTCCCGCTGCCGCGCCAACTCAGCCTTCTTCGCCTCCTCCACCTTCTCAAGCTTCGCAAAAAAATTACTCTTGTCTGGCAAGAAGGTCTCCACATATGGCCTAAATTTACACAAATATGCGTTTCGTCGACCTAAGGCCATCTCCCACTCCCGTTTTACCTTTCGATTCTGCTCCATTGTTCTCTCCACCTCTGCTGAGAACCTCGTCGGCATCACTTGCTGCCCCCCCCTTCGCGAGCTCGATCCCTCCCCCCCTTCACCGCCAGTACCACCGAGAAAGTAAGAGTCGTGATAAGTCATCATGGAATGTGAGGCGTAATTAGCACCTGGAAAAGCTCCCCCTCTCATTTGTTGCTGCATTGATTTTTGCGCCATTTTCGCTTTTTGCTGTTCTCTCTCCATCCGTTCCTTGTCCTTCAGCTGTTGCTGCTGCATCCGCGCGAGTTCCACCTGCTTCTGTCGCTCTCGAAAGAGATAAGACGGCGAAAATCTAAAGGAAGACTTGGTGTTACGTTGCAGGACATCCTCAGCTTCCAACTTGAGAACCGCTTTTTTCGTCAGGGTATTGAATGAGGCTTTTTGCTTGCTGGCCGCCTCGGTGCTGTTTTTACATATCCACTTCCGAATTGCAACAAGACTCGCCCCATCTTTCCCATGTATCTCCTTCAATGCCTCAATAATCAAATCGGAGTACGTCGCCTTGCTATTCAATTTCGTTCTTGGCAGGCTCCGGATCAACGCCGTCGTGGACATATTTTGGGGCATGGAAGGGAGGGCGAGAAGGGAGGAAACGGAGGCAGAGGAAGACGAAGGAGGGGTAGGGCCCTTGCTATAGTAGCCACCACCACCGCCAACGCCGCCACTACTGCTGTAGGTGCTGCTGGCGGATGACTTCGAGGCTTCCCGTTCTCGTGTTAGGCGGCGGGCGGGCGTGTCGAGGAGAAGCCAGGGGTCGTCAAGCTTCTCGTCATAGACCTGGCGAAAGGCGGGAAGAAAGGGAGAAAAGGAAGCAGAAATTGGGAATCGCGCCGGTTTCAAAAGAGGCATATCATGAGGACGGTCCAACCGTGGGGCGAACAATGTGGGGCAGGTGAGAATGTAGAGGTCCCAAGGGGGGAAGACATTCAAACGTCTCACAACATCCGACCAAGGATGTGGATCCCTCCCACTCTCGTACAGTCCATACAGTACATGAAATTGAGTTTTGAGGTTTAAAAAGTGCGTTTGATGACCCACCGTATACCGATGGGAGCGTGCAAGAAGTCCACGGGCGGCCAACACATGCAAGCTGCAACACATAACAAAGCAAGATAGACGTCTTCTTTTCCCACCTCCCCATACTTACCTCTACCTCTTGTCCCGGCACCTGCTGCTGTGTCTCGTCATCATAAACCACCTGAAACGAGTCTTCCTCTGGTTTGTAGCCCACCACTTTACCAAGGTAATATTCCCCGCCTGTAGAGAGAAATATGTCGCGTGGAGATGTGAGGGTAAGAGGGGTATGCCCAAATCCTGCCTCTTGGGCTGGCCGTGCAGGCGGGGCACTGGGGCTTCGGTCAGCCCGCCGGCCTTGCGTAGGGGTTACATTCCACTATCCCCGCGTCCACGCGCATGGGCACGTATTTACAGTTCACGCGGGGCACGCTGAAAGAGGAGGGGGGGACTTGTAAATGCAAGGGGACTCACCACTTTCTTCGTTGAGCCACCACACCTTCACCTTTTGTCCGACGAGATCCAGAGTCCTGTCACTGCTGGTCCCTTCACGCCACGACATGGCGGTGGCCTGTGCGGATGGGGGTGGAGAGGAGGGAGGGCGGCGACGATAAGCGTGTTGTTGTGTTGCGGACCAAGACCATTACCAAGCCAAGGCCACGCAAGCCAGAGGGAGGGTCACATAGGGTAGCATATTGCCATGTGCATTCGTGGGTACATTTTGCGAATCCTTGATAGACGTGGGAGAGTGCCATTCGTTGGCTTGGGCTGGCAAGCATGCCTGTAGAACACGACGACACACACAGGGCTTCCCGCGCAGGGCGGGGGCTGAAGAACTCTTTCTTTCTCCGGGGGAGGTTGAATGCTACGAGGCGCCTTACACATGCCTTGGACCTCCATTTTAAAATCCTTACACATCCCTAGATAGCTTGACATTCACTCTTTCCATGAGGGCCCTCACATAGGACAAGTTTGGTCCGGAGTGTGCACACAATCAGGACCAAAAGTGAGATGTGGTGTGATTCGTGGTGGATCTGCGAACGGCATATTCCACACAGCCTGTGCAATTTCGCAGCCGCGGTCGTGTTCCACCCTGATGGAGTGAGTTGACCTGCCGCTGTTGTCTTCTTTACCTTTGTCATGACGCATCCATTTCACCACCAACATTTACACACCGCAGGGCGAGAAATGCGCGTGCCAACTGAGCTGCAGCAGTCTTCCCAGCTTCCTGCCTCCGCGCCCACATCAACGCGTAGCACCAGCACTGCTCGACGAGCCAGAACAAAAAACGCAGCATCGCCCGGCGGCTTAGTCACCCTATTGTCGATCCTGGTCATGCTGGCTAGTCCCTTGCGCTGGGGTGCGCATGGTATTGCTTCTGCCTTTCTGATGCGGCCGCTTCAGGGCTCCCGCGCCTGTCAAATTCGCAGCAGCCGACTGGCAATGAGCACCCGCACCACAGACACCAAGCCCCCTTCTGCTGCGTCCAACTCCGCCATTCCTAATGTAATCAGCGTCCTTCCCAGCTTTTCGCAGCTCTTGACCAGTGGGCGAGCCCTTTTACGAGATTCATTGCGCGTAGCCCAGGAAGTGGGGCCCAGAGCTGGACTTGCCCGGACATTGAGTGCTACCAAGGCCTTCAGCGAGACGGCACGCGATTTGCTCGTGGAGCTACGCAAGTACCAGCAACAACAGCAGCAGGGTGAGGATACAGCAGTGTCGCCGTTTACGCGCGCGACCTTGGCAAAGTCGATGCGTCAATTGTTCGAAAGGCTTGGGGCGACGTACATTAAGGTTAGTGGTATGAGATGGAGAGGGAGGGAGAGAGGGAGAAAGGAAGTAAGGATGAGTACCTTGTCATCTTTTACGATGATAACCTTGTCATCTTTTCGTCGACCAGAAAAGAATTGAATATGGGTTGTGAAGAGCTTTAGCAATCAATGAAAATACTTGCACTCACCAACCTCCATCCCTCTGTCCCCCCATCCCATCCTCACAGGTCGGGCAATTTATCGCCTCTAGTCCCACCCTCTTTCCCGAAGAATTCGTGCTGGAATTTCAAAAATGCCTTGACCAAAGCGCTCCCGTCCCATACAGCGTCGTGCGCGAGACCCTCAGGGCAGAGCTAGGAGGGGATAAGGCGTTAAACGAGAAATTTGAATTCATCGACCCAATCCCTTTGGCCAGCGCGTCCATCGCTCAAGTCCACGTGGCCCGCCTCCGAGGAACTGGGGAGGAGGTTGTCTTAAAGGTACTTAAACCGGGCGTGACTGAGACGTTGAAAGCAGATCTGGGGTTTATATACCTCGTCTCGCGCTTGCTCGAAACGCTGGCGCCCGACCTGGCACGCACGTCGCTTGGGGATATTGTCGCTGATATTCGAACGTCCATTTTGGAGGAGGTGGATTTCAGAAAGGAACTTACAAATTTGGAAGAATTTCGCGCGTTTTTGGCGAAGTCAGAATTGACGGCGGTCGCAACGTGTCCGAGAGTTTTCCCTGCGTTGAGCACGCAGAGGGTGCTGACGATGGAGAGGCTGCGGGGGGTGAGTTTGATTGATTTGGAGGGGATCAAGGCGTACACGGATGATCCAGAGGGAACTCTGATCGCGGCTTTGAATACCTGGAGTTTGTCCGTCGTGCTATGTCCGAGTTTCCATGCTGATGTGCACAGTGGGAATTTATTGGTCCTGGAGGACGGACGTGTTGGCTTCATTGATTTTGGGATTGTCGGACGGTTGTCGCCCGAGACCTGGCAGGCAGTGACGGAAGTGGGAGAAGGGTTGGTGAGAGGGGACTACCGAGTCATGGCTCAGGGCTTGATTCGGATGGGAGCGACGGCGGCGGCGGTGGATGAAGGGAAGCTCGCGGGGGATCTGCAGGCGTTGTTTGAACGGTTGAGGACGTTGGACCCACAGATAATGGTGATTGCGGATGTAGAGAGCCAGACGGCGGCGGCGTCTCTGCAAGTCGATGAAGAGCAAGTCACGAGATTGTTATTGGAGATTGTGGAAGTGGCTAGTAGTAACGGCTTGAAACTGCCTAGGCAGTTTGGATTGTTGATAAAGCAAAGTCTTTACTTTGACCGGTATACGCGGATATTGGCTCCTACGTTAGATCCGTTGAGAGATTCAAGAGTGAATTTTCCACGAACGGTGGAGGAGGCGGAGAAAGTATCGTCTGGGGGTAGAGGAAGGATGGGGGCACGAAGGAGGGAGAGGGAGGAAGACTTGGGCGTCGTCATAGATGTGACGCCTAAAAAGTAGGGAGGACGGGAGGGAAGAAAAGTGTGAGGGTGCCCAAAAATGTAGAGTTATTGACAGAGAAATGGAATGAAAAATAAAAAGGGGCTTTAGAGTGATTTCAAGAAGACAAGATACTTTGAACTGTGTCATTTCCTCCCTTGCTTTTGTGTCGGGTCTTATCAATTTACATCCAACCCTCTGCTAGTTTCCTCCGCGTATCGCTCGCTTCCGGGTCGTAATACATGGCCAATACCTGCCAGAGCTGCGCATGCAGCGCGACCGCAGTCCTCTTACAGCTGCTCCAAGCGTCATTTTTATCGTTGTTGTTGTTGTTGTTGTTGTTGTTGTTGCTGCTGCTGCTGCTGCTGCTGCTGCATCTCTTGCTCATGAATGCTTCCTCCTTTTCCGGTCCACTCTTCCACTGAACAAACACCAGACCATTCGTTACATCTCTCACGTGGGCCGTTTTCAAGGCCTCCTTGTACCTATGCACCGCTGCATCCTGTGCTAGAGCTGTGGCAGTATCCTCCAGTCGATAATTATGGATAAGAGCGGAGTATTCAGCCAGCGACCACTTTAATCCGTGAAAAGCCTTGATGTATAATCTCTGTTGTTTCTGCTGCTGCTGCTGCTGCTCCTGTTGTTGTTGTTGTTGTTGTTGTTGTTGTTGTTGTTGTTGTTGTTGTTGTTGTTGTTGTTGTTGTTTTCCCCCATTCAAGCTCAACCCATCATTCCACCATCTCTCTACTCGCTCCGGGAGTGTATCGACATTAACCAGATTCCCTACAAGGTATAGCCATCCCTCTTTCTCTCCCTTACTGTTCTTCTGCGACAGCACTTGAGCTGCCAAGGCCACTACTGCTTGCGTTATCTCTTCACCCGTTGTCCCTCCATCCCCGTACTGATGCAAGTGTCGAGCACTTCGTTCAGGGTTAGGGATGTAAGGGGGGTTGGACAAAACAATGTCATATGCAGGCAAGGGTAAATCTGCAGGAGTGACAGTTCGGGCGTCATGTTGAAGCACTGTGGTTTGTTCTTGGAGGTGATTAAGTGCAGCATTGAAAGTGGCGAAGCGGACGGCGCGTGGGTTAAGCTCTAGTAAGACCAGCTGTTCGAAAATGGAAACCTTTTGTGGTTGCTGCTGCTGCTCTTTTTGTGATTGCTGCTCCTGCTGTTGAGCTCTCAAAGCTGCCACTATCCCTTGCACTCCACACCCTGCACACAAATCCAAGATTCGTCGAGGCACAGACAGAAAAGACGAGGCAGATAAATCTGATCCACCCCCTCCCTCCTCCTCTTTGACCCCAGCAGTGGCAGTATACGAAGGCATAGCCCCCACCAAGCCCAACGAATCAGGTCCAACATACATCACGGGATCGAACCCCACCCCCCCACTCCCAACCTGAGAAAAATCCGTGAGAAAAAGTCCACAACCATACCCTTGAGTGCCACCATTACCACTCCGATATGGGACAGGAGTAATTTGAACTAAACTCTTTACGGACACATCATTACTGCCATTGGTGGTATCGTCGTTGCTGTTGTTGTCATGACCTTCCACGAAGAGCAACCCAAGGTCTTCCAGCCGCTTTAGTAAGCCGTGGTCCTGTACGAACGTGAGCAAGTCACTGCAGGGTACAGCCATACCCATCAGAAAAAATTTGATAAGAAACACCAAGGAAGAAGGAGAAGAGTCGGCAGCAGCAGCAGCAGCAGCAGCGCTTGCTGGTGCCGTTGAAGTCAAAGAGGAGGAGGAAATAGTATTGTTCTCTTCAGTCGTCATGGATGTCGTCCTCATTTTAAGTGCCGCATCCAGGTGCTTCAGAAACTCAGCACGCAGCCGCGGCTCGCTGATATCCCACACTGGCAGAAGCTTCCCGTAAGTCGACTCCAACCCCAGCAGCGCGTTGATTTGACCAACATCACAGTACCCCTCCCCCTCCAAAATCAGCCGAAGACGGTGCGCCGTTTCAACCATCCCTTCCTTCTCCCCTTCTTTGTCTTCCTGCATGGTACTGCTCGCAGCAGCATCCAATTTCATCAGCACCTGCAATCGAGCAAGGCGCGCAGCTTGGCCATGAGGCAAGTTGTCACACGTCGCGATCTCACCCTCCGCAACCGCTCGACGGGGCCAAAAGGCCGTAAAAGCCTCATTGGTAAGTGGGTGAAATACTAGCGCACATCGAAAACCCGCGCCTGTGCGTGCATTTATCAACTCTTCCTCATCGTCCCCGCTTTGGGTCCCTTTTTTCTTCTCGAGTCCAAGATATCGTCGAGGAAAGACATCACGAAATCTTAAACCCACTTCGTCCAGGATATACATGACGTCTGTTGCCTGTCCCTTCCGATTCATATAATTATATCTTCCGACTAGTGGCCACATGCGTGCTGCGATGCTCTTCGCGTTGCTCTCCCCTTCTTTCCCCTCCATTTCAAGCAAATCCCGCAGACGCTCTTGGAGAGATTCTCCCTCCTCGAGCATAGCCTGGGCTTCCGCTGGTGTTGTCGTACCAGGAAAGCTCCAAAGATGATCGCACAAATATATTTCGCCTTCTTTATTGAGGGTACGCTGGGTGACGAGGCATGCGCGGTGGCCTGGGGGAGAGTCTTCGTCGTTGTTCAGGACAAAGGCGTTGCCCGCGTCAAAAATCTATTTGAGGAAGGGGGCGTTGGGAGGGGAAGATGAAGATTATTTCTCATACAGGGAGTAAGATAGCCCGCAAGATTTCTAGAAATGAGCGATAGTGTGCTTAAGAACGACGAAAGTGCGACTTAGGGCTGGCATTCGAGGGGAGGAGGCTATGTGGGAGGAATAGATGAATGGGGGTTTGCGCTTTAGAGGCACCCCTCAAAGCGGCAGCAAATACATCGACCACAAGGTAGACACATGGTCAAATAAATAGAGAATTGCGCCCAAATAAGGATGGAGGGAAGGGTGGGTAAGGAGGGATGGGTATGGTGTGTGGGGGAGGTCGAAGGACATATCGGTCCCAAAACTTACCTGGTTTCGCAACTTTTCTTGCAAGACCGGCAGCAGTGTAGGGGGTATGCCTGCAGTCATCTCCTTATCGGCTGCCTGTTGCCATTAGTGGGCAGTGATGGAGTGATTTCCGAGTGGGGCGTGCGACGCTGATGCCGATGGCCTTAATTCTTGAAGCAAGCTCCGAGTCTCAACGGCTCCGGCGTCCGGAGTCTACATGTTTACACGAAAACGCCATCGTTCGACCTTCCCCTTGCCTTCACCACAAACAAAGCCGTCCGGTAGCCGCCTTGTCCTCTCAGCAACTTGCTGTTCATTTTCCTGCTTGTCCCATCACCACCCTTGCCTGCCAGGACCTTAGAGAAGCAAAGGTGAAGCAATGCACGCCACTGCCCTCCCTGCGCTCTCTCCAAAACAGAACAATCGGACTCTCCAGACCTTGACTCAATATTCACAGGTATTCCACGCTGCACCCATTCCCAAAAAGCAGGGGAAAGGTCTCTTGACGTTGAGCATGGCCGTTTTGGCGTCATCCCCCATCTTTTTGGCCCCGCTGGCATTTCTCTTCGTCTTAGTTTGCAGCCTGATTTCCCCGACGAAATGCGCGGAGCTCGTGCCCGACCGATGGCATGAGTTTGAGGTGCCCGTTGTGCCCGAGGACAAGGTAATGTTCAAAATACAAAAAAGGATTAAGCAGAGTGACAAGATGGGGAGCGTGAGGCAAGGGTGGAGATTTGAGTGGCCTAGGAAGAATATGATTGAGCATGCGGTCCAATGGGCCGGCAAAAGAGAGTGCGCATGGTGACGGCCCTCTGCTACTCATATCCTCCTCTTTGCATTTTTTTTTCTTCATACTATCTACATACCAATCAATCACCTCCTCCCCTACCGCATCTCTTATCCCCTAACAATTTCGAAGGATTACACTCAAATCAAGCTCAACCGTATAAGGGACGGCCACGTCGCCGTTAATAAGCATACCGACCCCTCCGTCACGGCCGAGCTCTTGGTAGGGGACATGCTTGAAGCCAAAGGATACACTCCCGAGGAGATCTACGCCATGCAAGGCGTGGTCTCTGTCCTCGTCAAAGCCGGTGTTCTGACTGTGCATGCCGACAGGCTTGAGACCGCGGACCTCTCCGTCTTGACGAAAACTACTAGCACAACAGGCACTCTCAAACGCCGCAAGCTCCAAAACATGGATGGTTGTTGTCCGTGCCACGTGGAGGCCGGTCACCACCCCCATCCTACCATCCCGCCCCACTACAACAAGAACCAAGGAGGAGGTAATGCTGCCGCTCCTCCTAGCACCACCACCACCACTACTACTGCTCCAGCCGGTGCAGATGCCCGGGCCTGCGAACGTACGTTGGCCGGTTGCGCTATGAAAGAGGTCCAACTCGCAGCCGATCGCCGATCGATGTACAAGACGATGAAAGCGTACGGGTTAGCCTTACGTCGGACAGCGGCAGCCCGTTCGTATTATCTGTATGTGAAAGAAGAAGTTCACAGTTTCAATGAATTTGAAGCGCTGAGCAAAGCAGAGCAAGAAGCGACGCGGGAGGAGCTAGCGGCCCACCTTCTTTTGACCTGCAAAGCATACGGGCTCAATGGAGAAGAGCTCCAAAGGTATGGGAAAAAGCTTGGGTTTGAAGTCCCTGACTTAACCAAGACCTCCGACGCAGAACTTACAAGGCTTGCGACGGAGATGGCGTCTACACACATGATGGAGAGTGTGGCGAAAGCGATGGGCAAAGATCTGGGGTTTGAAGCTTTGAAGGTCCTGAGGGACTCTATGGGAGATGCGGCCTTGAGGAGAATTGGGGTGGAGCCCTCACCGGCGTTACGCGTCGCGTTCGGGGAGTTTGCTAGTGAAGCTTCTCGATTCATAACCTTGTCGAGACAAGCGATGGAGGCACAGAACATGTTGGATCCTGAGATAGACGAAGCCTACACAAACGCCACGGCAATGGCGGATCGTCTGGCTGTGATGATGGAAAAGGTAAATGTGACCGATTTACTCGTCACGGCGACAGGCTTGATGATTTCGGCCGAGCCTTACCTGACAAGTGCAATCGACAATCCGGTGGATGAGCAGATGAGGCATAAGACCATCCAACCCTGGGAGATTATTTTAAAATTGAGTCAAGTGGAAAAGGCGACGCAGCAGCAACGCAAGAGTTTCGCATTTGGTCTTAAGGAGGGCAATGCGCTGGATGGGCTCGTTATGTTGCATAACGGAAACGGGGCCAGGGTGGAGAGCCCCTTGATGCAGCAGCTGGATTTTGACATGATTGAGGACATCACTGCAGGTGAGTGGTACCGGGGGTAAAAGAAGAGGGAGGGGCTGGTCGGAGGGAAGGGGAAGGAAAAGTGTGGGGGGGTGGGGGGGAACGATGGGTGGTTGATTTTGGACTGCTTTCTGGCCAGAGGGGTGTAATGGATAGGACATACTCCGGGTGCATTATATCTCATGCTTGTACATCATCTTTATAATTTGGAACGTCCATGTCTCATGTCATGGTGAGCTTTTGAACGTCTCTGTCACTAACAGTCCATCTCTCCACCTTCAAAATAGATCACATGCTAGATGCATCCGAGCTGCGTTACCTCGTTCAGCGGGTAGGAGCCCTAAACGAAATCTATACCGTTGACGACTTCGCGGATTTGATGGCCGAGGTGGAGGAGAATTACAGGGAGGTCAAGGGCTTGCCACCTGTGTATGGACAAGAAGAGAGTTTCAAAGTGGGGGGGGCCACAGTGACGAAGGCCAGGGTGTAGGTTCAAAAAATGAGAATTGCAATTGTGCGACATGAGAGGATAGAGAAAATAACGATGGAATTGGGACAGACCTAACATGACACTTTAAGTAGAAATGAAATAAAAGTAAAACCGTGTATGTGGATGGGAAGCCATGTAAAGTAGCACCTTCTCGGCCTTTGCGCCGCCGGTCTCCATCTTTGTTCCATCTTCTCATCGCGGTGGCAGTCGCATACACGTCACTGCTCCTCCCACGAATTCCCATATGGTCTGTTCTACCGAAGCTGGCCAGCCGAAACTATCTTGTTGGGCACCTTGCGACCCCCAAGTTGTTAGAGTATTGCCAAATTAGTCCCGCCTTTCACATACTGAAGCCACGGTGAGCTGGCACCAAAGTTTATACGTGGGTGCTCTTCGTGACATCTTCAAGTAGATGTGCAAGAGGAGTGCGTGTCGTTCTCCAGCTTCAAGGCCAATCCGGCGCCCACGTCGTCCTCCTTCTCCATCTTATTTGTGTTGTTTCGTCTCGTTCTCTTCTCGTTGGAGGTATACCTCTGGAGCCTTCGGGAGTCACCTCATCCACACATTTGATGTCACGGCCTGTCGAGTTTGTGGGTGGTCAAGGTGCCTGGCAGTTCGCGGCTCCTCGTTCCCCTTCCAACCCCAAGCGACGAATATGTCTTATCCAAAATCATGCCCGCCTCTGCCTTCAATCTTGCGCCCTGGACGTATTTATTTCGTCCAGAGGGGACAGAAGCTGCGCAATCACTCTCCCCATTCATCTAGTTGACCGGCTTTGCGGGCCGCGCTGTCCAAAGGCCTTCGTCTCATGACCTTGATTGCCTCGGCCTTCCAACTTTGTGCCGCCTGATTTGATGCTCACGCTTCCCTTGCCCACCCCAATCCACCCACCACAGCCAACACACAAGAAAACAGCATCACTCAGACAACTATGAAGCGAAGTCGCAGTAGCTTCAACCTGGTCGAACTCGGCCGCGGCGCTCCGCTTCTCCCCTCCAAAAAGCTTCAACGGGCGCTCTTGTCCTCCTCGGCGTCAAGCGAGCAACTTGCTGAACGTCTGTGTTTATCCAGTACTGGCACCCACCCCTTTCATGCAGATAATATTTCCATGTCTACCCTGGCGCGGCGCCCTGCCCTCGCCAAAGTTATGCCTTCCCCTCGTTCCTTGGACACATTGGGTGCCGGCGCCCGCCATCCCACTATCCGCCCCCCCCTGCACATTATCACGCTCAAGCTCCTCGAAGGCTGCCAAGACGACAAAAAAGAACATTATGGCCTTTCCGACCCTTCATCACCTTCCTGTGTACCTGCTTGGGCTCCGCCTCCTGCCCACGACGGGCCGTGCTATGGCCAGTCCGACAATGAGGACGAGGACTGCCCTTGCCCTCTTATGTTCAAGAAGCAGAGTGGTTTCATCTGCCCCAGCCCGATATGTAGCGCCACCACAACCGCTTCCAGCAGCAGTGGTAGCTATATGAGCGATAACGAGTCGTTTGAGAGCGACGGAAGCGGCTGCAATGGCGGAGGGAGCGGAACTCCCTCTTCCTCGTCCACACCGACCGAGGCTGACATCATGCACAAGCTGGTGCAAGAAATGGAGCGCTTATACAACACTCAACAGCAACAGCTGCAGCAGCATCATCAATATACAGTGCGAACTAAGGCACTGTCGGTAAGGAGTATTCCCCGCCGGCCGTTTTCCCTCCACTGCTGGGAGGACGGACCAAACTACCATTCCTCCACCTCGGCAGCAGCAGCAGCAGCAACAGCGGTGTGTGGGTCCCCAGGCTTGACCACTTAAATGAGCGAATCAGAAGGAAAGAACAGGAGTGAAATGGAAGATAAGATTGGCTGAGAGTGACGCCATGAGTGCTTGAGCACGTCACATAAAGATGGAGAGGGCAATGCGTGTGGCGCATGCATGTCTCTTTCTCCTCATCCCCATAATTTTTTCTTCAAGTCGTAAGCGACTTGAAAGACTTAGATTGAGATAACGAAACGAAAACCATAAACCATGTGGGATGGACAGAATCCCAAAGAAATTTACTGTTGGCTTTGTGCGTGAGAGAGACAGACGAAAGAGAGACGACAACAGACGACAGGTTGTCGATATTAGCATGTATACGGGGCGCCATGTTCGTAGAAGAGACATGGGATGTGTTGCTAGCTAACTACGGACCCATTGTTGAAATCCGTGACGAAGGAACTGATTGTGAACCTTTTTCATTTTGTACAACATTGCGACTTGAAGAAAAAGGGCGATCAAGACCTGACAACCGTGTGTGCATGCATGAGAATCTATCATTTCGAAATAGATGTGGTGGAAGCCGAGATAAATGAGATAGACTCGTGTGTATATAAAACCCGCCATTCTTTGTGCACCTCTGTGTGTGTGCGCGCATGCACAAATGAAATATGCCCTTATTCGGCCTTTCAGTCATAAGTAAAAGTAAGGAATTTCGTCCATCTCTCCACGTGAACTTTTAACACTACCGGCTACAATTAATCACATCCAATTATCTCCACTCTGTTATTTTAAGAAATGACTGCATGGGTGAACCATGGAGTGATGGCAAGCACAAACTCGGTCAAATAAAACAAGAGAAAGAAAACTGGCATGAATTGGTAAATTTTCCATCATTGCACCACTAAGAATAATTTGCTGCTCCTCACTATTTGTTGGCGCTCTTTATTTCATTTTGTGGCGTTTGTCTGGAAGAGAAGCTTAGAAGGTTGCTAAGAGGGGCGGGGCGATTTGAAGCTTTTGCTCCAAGTTGCACTTCGATTTGTTTTCCACTACGGGACAATTGTAAGCTAAGCTAGTTGCTCACTTGACGCCGACTCTCCCTTTACTCTCAGCACCCTGCTCTTTGTACTCTCGAAGGAGGCCTGACTTTTTCACAAGTCGCCGGTGTGTTAGCTGTGATGGGTGGGGTGGGGTGGGTGGGGCAAGGGAAGCGTGGGCGTCAAATCAGGCGGTACATTGTTAGAAGGCCGAGGCATACTAGGTCATGAGATGGGGGTTTTAAGCAGTGGAGTGGCGGTAGCGCTTTGGACAGGGCTTTTTGAGGTAGTAACGGGTCATGTTTATCTTTATACAAACCCGCGCTTACCCTCCTGAAGCAGGCTACTTACCCGTCAGCTGGCTCCTCCTTGTTGCCCTGTCTCATACATGCATGACCAATACACGACATTAACCAAAACTCACCACAAAGACACAACACACACAGTACTATCTAAACTGCCTATTTAAGCATCGGGGTGGCCGGGGTAGGGTCCCCTCCCACCGAGCGCCAAACTTGGGGCAGCTGCAATCAAAGCAACGTCACCGTGCTGTACCCCTCCTCGACGTAGATGGGAGCCACCCAAAAGACATGGCCTGTCAGGCTACTGTCCGTTCTCTGCTTGCTGCTTGTTCTACTGGGTAGCCATAGGATAGATGGATGGGTAGGAAGCCATGCAGGGAGCCTTGGACGACGACAGAAGCACCATGTGCCTCGGAGAAGACGGCCGCCCACGCAGCTTCTGCCTCCCTTGCCTGTACAAGTGCTTGCCTGGACCTCAACCAGTGCATCGCGGGCTTCCTCGTCGTCCTCCTCCTCGTCGTCGTCCTCCTCCTCGTCGTCCTCATCCTCGTCCGCGTCCTCCCCATTCTCCTCGCCCTCTGTGGATGATGAAGCGAATCCTGGCGTCTCAGGATCCAGAGATGACGACACCTCCACACCTACACTTACCGCAGTGACAATTGAATTGACAGACTGGGTGTCTGAGGGGGAGGAGCTCTGGCAAAATGCCCCTTCCATGCGTCGCAACAAGGGAAATGTCAAGGAACCACTACCAAATTCTAAAACAACGAAGGGGGCGGCGCAAGTGCGGGCACGCGAAACGGCATCTTCATCCCTTTCTGGCAGCATCACAGCCTTGGGCTTCATGGACTCCGAGAGAGATGATTCGAAAGAGGTTGAACATGAGCAGGACCAGCAACTCCCCGTCAAGCTACAGCGAGAGGTCAATCTCGTTTGGTATGAGATTCAACAGGGGGGTCGCATGGCCTACCTGCCACCGGAGGAGCGAGCCAGATTGAAGCAGCAGTTGGTGGTGCTCGCTTTCTTTCGCACTCTATTTGAGCACCCTGGCCAGGTTCTCAACACGCAGAGTGCCGAAGACTGTTTCCAGCAGGCGGACGTGAACCGAGACGGGCAATTGAGTTTTGAGGAGTTTTTGCGGTGGTACACGGCCAGTCATGACAAGGGCAAGAACAGGAGCAGGAGCAGCAGCAACAGCAGCAGTAATGGTAGTATTAGCAGCAGCAGCAGAAAAAGCACGGGTCTGGTGCCGTTCGGGCAAGGCGCGGCGGCGAAGAGCTTGGAAGGCGTGGCGATGAAAGATTTGCTACGACAGTTTCTGGTGGAGAAGAAGCAGCAGCGACAGGGGCAGCAGCAGCTACATTCCTACGAACAGGACAAAGCAAAAAGTGAGGAGGAAGTGCTGGACAATCTGGACCGCGTCATCGAAACCACTCAATTACTTCTTGAGCTCGAAGCAGACGCCGACACAGTCCTGGCAGCCCTGGCTACTTACTTCCTCGGCTTGGACGACAACGCCACCGCAGGGGGAGGGGCGGAAAGTGCGCGAGACCGCACCGAGAAGCTTGCGGTGGTAAATTCCCAATGTGGTCCAATCGTGCACCAAATCGTCCAAGATAGCGCGAGGCTCGGGGGGCTATTTCAGGCCCCTCCAGAGGTGACGCAATTTCGGCGGAATCCGAAGGAGTACCAAGCCATGCTCGACCTGGATCATCACAACGCCCAGCTGATACGGGAATATCTTATGGCAGCAAACAGCGACGCTCGGGCTTTCGTGGTCCATATGGCGGGATTGGTGTATGCATTGCGAAACCAATATCGGTTGCCTGTTCATGCAAGACATCTCCTTGCCCTTGAAAGCCTACAGCTCTATGTACCTGTCGCTTCCGCCCTCGGCCTGGGCCCTCGCCTCAAAGAGATGGAAGAGCTGAGCTACCGTGCGCTTTTCCCTGAATCTTACGAGCGATTTGCTTCCTGGCATAAAAATTTTGCGGACATGGGCCAAGTTGCTTTGCTCGTAGCAAGAAAACAAATAGCGTCCCACATTGAGGCGGACATCCACGGCCTCAGACAGTACTTGAAAGGCTACGAGATCCACGGGCGGGTAAAGTCGGTCGTGTCTGCGTTCAAGAAAGTGTACCGCAAGGATAAGCTGCCGGAGGAACTGCATGATATGCTGGGCTTACGCGTGGTGCTGACCCCGGCGTTGGGATCGACGGGGGCGACAACCGCGGGGGGGTTGATGCTCCTAAGGACCCGCAGTAGTGGGAGAAATTCCTTGCCTGCACGCTCGATGGCCACTACTGCTGTCTTAGTTGGGGAGGAAGGAGAGGAGGAGAGGAAGGGCAGTAGGGGCCATTTGATGCCAGCAGGAGCGTTGTCCTCGTCCTCTCCCCCCTCCTCCCCCTCCTCCTCCCCCCCATCGCTTGATTTCGACGCCTGGCTCTGCCATCAAGTCCACAAAATCGTCACGTCCCTTTGGGAGGAGGTCCCGGGACGATACAAAAACTATGTCGATAATCCCAAGCCGAATGGGTACCGCTCCCTCCACACCGGCGTGTATTTGATGGATGGGGGGGGCACGGCCGAGATTCAGATTCGAACGGCGGACATGCATATGGAGGCGGAGGAAGGGGTGGCATCGCATGCGTTGTACAAGGCGGAGTTGCAGACGACGGACCAGGTGGAGCAATTCCAGCAGCAGCTGGGGGGAGGGAGGGTGACGACGACGACGACGACAAGAGGTAGCAGCACGAGCAGTAGCAGCACGAGCAGTAGCAGCACGAGCAGCACCAAGCCGGCTGAAGCGAAGAAGGAAATGAAGCGAACTTTGTTATTGCCAGCAGAGGTGACTTCAACGCCAGTTGCCCTGGCTGTACGGGTGGCGAAAGAAGAACCTCAGCCTTAATGTGCATGTTTGTTTGTATGTTCATCATGTGTTATAGGGATAATGTAAATTGAGACTGATGTGCGTATATACATGGGCAATTATCATATTGAGTTATCTCTGCATTGAATGAAATGAGAAAATGAAAAACTGACAAGGAAGTGTTTAAAACATGGCTATATTGTGAAACAAAAGAAAAGACAGTTTCCAAAAAACAAATCTTTCACGTCTTCCTTTTTTCTTTTATTACAGATATGCACGTTGATAAATATGATCCACGTATTCTTTGTCTCATTCTCTTTCACTTTACTTCTCTTCAGGGAATCTGCGGCACCACTCCATCCAAAAACTCCAGAGACTTAACCGAAAGGCGGGCATCAGCAATGTCCTCATACTTTATCGTTTTCCGTTTATTCGATACCGCCATTGCATGCGAGGCCTTGGCAAGCTTATCCACAAACAACTCCGTGGCCTTGGCCATTAGCATGATGGCGTCCTGGGATAATTGCTTCGAGTCCGGGTCCAGTTTCATGATGCGCTTGATCGAAGCCTTAGGAATCAGGAAAGTTGTCTCCTCGGTCACATACTCTGAAGTCGCGGAGATTGGCGGGGCAGGAGCATTCCGAGGCTTTTTACTTGGTATGGGCGCTGCCACTGATGCCACTGCTCCCTCTCCCTCTGTCATTGCCTCTGCTGCGGGGCGCTTGGTGTTCTCAATAGCAGCGTCGGGCACTGCGTCTGTTGTCGCTGCAGGAGGGTCTGGCGCGGGTAGTTGCGCCGGCGCGGTCTCTGCGGGGGCCGACGGCACTTCCTCGTCGGTGGGCGTCGAAGAGGACATGGTGGTCCTGCTGTCGTGGTGTTGTGGTTTGGGAGGCTTTGTAATGAGTGTGTGGAAGGCTAGGGACAGGGGTATTGTGGAAAACCGTCACCGCGCATCGGACCTCAGTGAAAAGCGACAAGTAGGCAAGAAGGTGCTCGACGTGGTGGCCCTTGTAACCTCTTTTTTACGTTTTTATCCTGCCACACGACAAGCACCACTTCAAGATCAACATTACGTCGTGTTTGAGGAAGCAGTGGCCATGGTTTTGCCACGGAAGGCTTCCACGCATTTCCACTTTTCCCATCGACCTCCCCCACCCTCCCCTCGATGAGACTACTCATCCCTTCCCTCTCTCACAGTCTCACTGCCCTTTCCCCCCCCCACGAAAACCGAAATAGAAGAACCTACGTCATGACTACATTGGCACTGAGTAGCTTGGCATCGGGAATTTCAGGGAGTGGGGATGGAGCTAGCAATACCCTATCCTCGTCTCCCTTCTCGACCTCCCCTCAAGCGCTGTCGCAAGCCCTCGCTGCATACTGTGCGGCCGTCGACCCTACTGCAGGGACCGCTGGGGAAGGGACGAAGCCCCCACCACCTTCCTCCTTTTTACCCACGTCTTCTCAAGACGCCTCCATTCCGCACCTTAACACGGTACTCCTGCATGTACAACGTAGCAAGCGCTTCGACGAATTGGTGGGGCAAATGGGGCCTTACCTCACGAGCGAGGAAGGACGAGTTCGAACCCGCGCCGCTGCGTTGTTGGGTGAAATCTTGAACCGCCTTCCAAAGCTACCTCTCACCTGCGCGGCTGTCCACCACTTTGTGGATTTTTTTTCGAGTCGCCTCTCCGATTTCCCCTCTGTAGCCGGCTCGCTCTTAGCCTTGCGTGCCCTGCTCCAACACCACGGAGCGGCGGCCAGAAAGGAGGCCGATGTCATTGCCCGTGCTGTATTCAAGGACGTGCATGTCCCCTCCATGACGCAAACGATTCGACAACGAGCCTTTGAGGTCCTGTTTGAGATGACGGGTGCGTTGGAGGAAGAGGAGAAGGAGGACGAGCAGCCGCAGCAGCCGCAGCGGAAAGGCGGGGACGAGAGCAGTAGCACTATTCCCACTAGCTTGCTAGGGATGCAAACAGACTTCATTCGCGGGCTGATTGATAGCGGGGAAGGCGAGAAGGATCCACGTTGCCTGATCCTCTTCCTCAAAGTCATCGGCCGTGCCCAGTCCTCCTTTCCCGAGGCCGCCGACGCCCTCATCGAAGCCGTCTTCGATGTGACCGCCTGCTACTTCCCTATCACCTTCACCCCTCCTCCCAACGACCCCTACGGCATCACGCCCGACATGCTGGCACAAGCCTTGCGAGAAGCATTGACATCCCGCCCGTCCATGGCCCCGCTCCTCCTTCCCCTCCTGGTCGACAAACTCACATCTACCCACGTCCCGGCCAAATTGGAAGCGCTCCTCACCCTTCAGACGGCCGTACGGACACTTGGGGTGCATACCATGCGCTTGAATCTCCCTGCGCTTACTGGGGCGTTATTTCAAGAGGTAGTATCATGTCCCGAGGCAGCAGTAGTGTCCCACGCGCTGGAAACGTGTCGAGTACTGGCTGCGCATCTGTCAAATCCGGATGATGCAAACGTCATAGGAAGAGGAAAAAGGCGGGAGAGGACAGGCAGCAGCAGCAAAAGCAGAAACAAGAAAATCAAAGAAGAAGCAGATGTAGCAGCAGAAAGCTGCATTGACAGCAACAAAGAAACACAGGAGACAAGGGAAGGTGCGGACCTCAGTCGACCAGACGAGCGCGCCCTCGCCGAAGCCGATTGGCAAGCTTTTCTACTCGAGATTGTCCAGAAAGCCGTATCGGAGGTCAAAGCCAACCCAGACTCCCTCAAAGGTCGTGCCAGTGCTCGCCTTCTCACCTCTATAGCTCGCGCCTCCGCCCGTGCTTACTCCGCTGTATTGAAAGCCACCATCCCTATCACCCTCCAGCTCGTCATGGCTGGCAAGAAATCCAAACCCGGACGAGTCCTTGAAGAAGAGGAAGGCGAGAAGCATCAAGCCGCTCTCCTCCTTCTCGTCGATTTGGTGGAGTCCGTGGACCCTTCCCTTGACTTCAGCGCAACAGCCGAAGGCCCTCCTATCTCCCCCTATGTGCCGCAACTCTATGCAACCCTCCTTGAATGCCTCAGTTCCCCTGCTTCAGGCCCTGCCTTACTAGCGGTCAAAGGGCTCGCGTCTCTTGCCACGCGCTCTCCTTCGGACCTCCTTTCTTCTTCGCAAATGTCCTCCCTCGTCCCTTTGTTCACGGCACGATTGCAAGCTGAGGAACGCTCCGTGGGCCCTGCTTATGACCCTGACCTGGCCCAGTCATTACTACAGGGGTTGATCGCACTCAGCTCGCGACGAAAGATGTACACGATAGCTGTCTTGACCCATACGTTGCCGGAGTTGTTGACGTGGATGGATGAGGCGGCTGCTGCCGGTGCTGCAGGGGAGAGAAAAGGAGGAACGGATACGACGACGACGACGACGACGACGACGAAAGGTAGCATCGCTGCAGTTGCAAACGGTGTAAGAGCCAGTGACAAAAGCAGTGGTAACAGCAGCAGCAGCAATGGGCTAGAACTGGAACGATGTTTGGGTGCGTTGGCGACTTTGGCAGGTCAGGCCGAAGTCTTCCAAGCCGTCGTTCCCTCCTTGCTCAATCGTGTCTTGGTCTCTCCTCCTACAGGAGGAGCACCGGTGGGGGTGGAAGGCGAGGGATGGACGAAGGGAGGGCAAGTTATCTCGAGTGTGTTGAAGGGGGGGGAAGGGGTGACGCAGATTTTATCCTCTTTGGCTTCCATTTTTGTATCGACCAGTGAGGCGAACCCTGCAGCCTTGCCTGCTCTTTTAGCGTTACCACCATCGACCCTGCCTGCTTCATTTATTTCACCTTCCTCCGCAGCAACAGGTACAGCCGTGGATGTGGGGAAGGAACCATCTGCCACTGCGGCTTCCTCTCCTTCCTCCTCTTCCTCCTCCCCTTGCCTCTGGTCCTTACTAACAGCCCTTCTCTCCTCCGCAGCCCAAGGACGCATGCTGGACGACGCTGCTCTAGAAGCAACTCTCCGCATATTTGGCGCAGCCACCGAAGCTCTTCCCCCCACCCTTCAAGACCTTTTCGCGTTTCGCCTTCTCCGTTTTTTTTTCCCCTCCTCATCCTCCTTCTTGTCCTCGTCCTCAATCTTTGACGTCCTCGACCCCTCCCCTCCCCCGGCTCCAGGCCCCAGCATCACTGGCCTCCAACCCCTCCTTCCCTCTACCTACCCCTCACAAGCACAAGCCCTCTCTCTTCTTCTGACCGTTCTCGGTTCTCTCCACATTTCATCCCCCATCTTCGCATCTTCAGGGATTCAAGACGCCCTTCTCCCTGCCCTCATCCGCCTAACCTTGTCAGAAGCACAAGAAGCAGACAGCAGGAGCAGCCCCACTGGCAGCTATTCTACCAGCGCTCCACTTTCTTCTTCTTCGTGCTTTCCCGACCCGGCCTGTTGGGGAGTAGCTCTCGTCGTGAATAAAACAGCGAAGGAAGAAGTAGTCGCAGAGGCAGTCGCCACCCTCCTCTCAGGCTTTAAGCAACGGCTCGCCACTGCGACCAGTTGCAGCAACAGTAGCAGCTGCAGCAACAGCAGCAGCAGCAACAACAACAGCAGCAGCAGCTGCAGCAGCAGTGATAGTATTTTGGCAACAGCGAGGAAGGACGTTGCATCCTTGATCTGGGTGGCCAAAGCGCTGGCCCTTCGGTGCGCCCCAAAGAAGTCAATGGAAGAGGCGGTCTCGTCGCTCATCTACGTGGCAGGGTGTCCCGGAGGAACAGGAACAGGAGAAAGAGAAGTTGAATCAGCGGAAATAGAGCCATCTTCTGCCCGTCTAGCCTTAGCTCGACAAGCTGCAGAAGGATTTGGTCTCATCCTCCGGGATGCAGTGCCCTCGTCATCCTCCTCCCTCCCTTCTTCCTCCTCATCCTCACTCATCGAGCGCCTGCTCGCCCCGCGTCCGAGCACCTCTCGAGTCAACCCCCTCTGGCGGCAACGGCTCTACTACCTGGCTTTTCCACGTCTACGGGAAGCTGTGGATAAACACCGTGCCCGATCACAGGCAAAAGCAGCGGCTTTGCTGGCGGTGTGTACCCTGGTGGGTTCGTTGCCCCAAGCCGTTATCCAGGCCGAGCTCGAGCCTATCATGCTCGTGGTCCTGCAGGGAATGTCGTCTGTGTTGAGCAAAAGCGGCAACAACGACAGCAGCAATGGTTCAGAGGAGGAGGAGGTGGAAGAGAAGGAAATCGTAGTTGTTCTCAGGGCGCGGGCGACTGAGACATTTGTTGCGCTGGTCAAGAACTCTCTCGAGGCAGTAGTGCCGCATCTTGCCACTGCAATTCCTTTGCTTTATCAACTTTGCACCCCTTCTGACCCCCACTTTTTGCCCAAGGCGAAGCTGCGTGTGTTGGCGCTGGGGAGTTTGATGGAGATAGCTCGGTTGCCTTATGCCAAATTGCATCCCTACAGGGCGATGGTTAGTAGGGGGTTGCTTGCCCCATTGGATGATCGGAAGCGGGTGGTGAGGCAGATGGCGGTGAAGGTAAGGAATGAATGGATGATGATGGATAGATAGATGAACGTGAAGAATCAGGAGAAGGCTTAGCGGGTAGGTCAAATGGTCCAAATTTGATAAGGAGGCTAGCTCTTGAAGATAGACAGAAAATAGTTTGATAAATCACCAAAAACAACAAGTAACAAATTTCGGTCGCCCATACAATATCGAAGCGTTGCTCCTATCTAGATTAATTTCTTTGTGCATACGTTTAAACTATTTTGAAAATAGCCCCCGTAGTCTGTTCACAAACGCGTGTATAGAGGGTGACACAGTGGCGACCAGGTCTGAAAAAGAGGAGATGGGGCCTGCCTGATGCTGCAACCACAACGGATGGCCTAGCCCTTCCCGGAATGGAAGGAAATCGCCATGGTGATGGTGGTGGTCACCGCATCCGCATGCCTCTGTCTTGCCCTCTAATGCGCCCTCCGCGTCCGTATGCAGCTTGCGACGCGCCCCACGCCCTTGCCTTTGCTTGTGCCTTGGATTCGCCTTGCAGTAGACGAAGAGCCGGCCTTGCCGCCGCACCATGTAGCAGGATGTACAGAGCCGACGCAGGGACGTCCGAAGCTTCATGTTGGGTGCCTGTCAAGTGTAGGATGTATATTGTAGAGGGTGTGTGCTTTGGTGGGTGTCTGGTGATGGGCGATGGCAGAGGCGGATTAGTGGAGATCAGGTAGGGCGCAACCGGTCTGCCGCCCATGCGTCCGCGCCACCCCCCTGGTTCGTATCCTTTTATTGTAGAGGCCGGCGTGAGACGTGGATGGATGGGCTTGGTGAAGTGAAGCAATGCATGACATGACGGTGAGAAACAAGAAATCTGAAAGGCGAGCGAGAGGGGAGGTTGCTTGAGTTCTCGCGCCTGGCTTCCCACCACCACAACGAGGTTACCATGCAGAAGGGTTAGGGTTAGAACCAGCAAAACCAGCTCAAACAGGCTTCCATCACCCACTCCACCCCTAACAGATCAGGGGCGGCTGCAGATGTCACAGGGCACCCTCAGTCGCAAACAGCTCATCGCCGAGGCCTCCCGTATGCAATGCCGCTGTGGCTTTCCCCTCACGCCATCGGAGCCTTTCTGGTAATCTTTCTTGGCTATCTGGCGACGAACGCGGACCTCCACACATGCTTTTATGAGCAGCGGGCGGAGCAGGCCAATGTTTGGAAAATTCAAGCGCAAAAAAAGGAGGCCGGCGGGAGGAGGAGGAG
>Ga0160420_100298_pt1 | contig 25113 bp, 18 predicted proteins | sample CelAP2metagpilot_FD_108197 | JGI IMG/M metagenome (GOLD analysis project Ga0160420, IMG submission 108197) | Phycosphere-associated microbial communities from algal ponds in Kailua-Kona, Hawaii, USA - Cellana AP2-5-5 metagenome pilot | ecosystem: Engineered > Artificial ecosystem > Aquaculture >... | reverse complement strand
TGATGGGCCCTTCGTCAGCAAAATGAAGGTAGCGCCACTTTTCACCATCGTCCTCCTTCATCAAAAGGCCAATGCAACCACACTTTTAGCACCAAAGAAGTAGAAAACGACAAGCTAGAAGGTAACAACACTACCACAACCACACCCCAGAATATAAAGAAAATATGTAATGTTAACAACTGTCCACGTTTGCTTTCCTTTTTTCCGGCGTTTTTCCTGTCCCTTTTCGAGGAGAGGAAATCTCCCTGATTTGACGGCTGCCTACACCTGCGCACAATACATGAACAAGCATGTCCTTTACAACCGTCCTCATCAGGTTTTGTATCCCTCTACACATTTTCTGTGGTTTCGAGACTCGAGATTTGCAGAACGGCGTTTCACCTTTTGCCGGTTTACGTTCCTCTGCCCTCTCTACCTCCCTACCCCCCACACGACGACCACCCTCTCACCCCACACCCACACACGTGCTCACACACATACAGAGAAGTATGCGCAGGGCTCAGGAGGAGGACGACGGCCCGGACCATCACCAAGCCTCTCCCAAACGACGTCGCCTTCACCACGACCACAACGACGGCCACAACGACGGCCAAGAGTAGGGACCCCCTCAGCATGGCCGGGGCAACCGCACCCGCCGGGCCACCTTCGCTCTTGGCAGCCAGTTCAACAATGACACACCGCCAAATGAAGACCAACCTCGCTTTCGTCCTGGTCGTCCGCGTGGGTCCATCAACGTTGCCGGCCGCCCTCGCGGACGACCTACATCTCAGCAGCACCGATAGCAAGCTCACCGCCAAGCCAAACAGCACCGTCAAGCCGCATATCGAGAAGGCATTCGCCAAAAACATGTCGCACACGCTGCCCAACAAATCCGCGCTGCTCTTGCAGCCGAACAAGCTCGCGCGCCACAAGAAGAAATCACCCCGCCCCATTCACACCAGCCCCCCGACCCCTTGCGGCGCCGCATCGCACGCACGCGCCTGGACTTTCGCCACCGCCCGTGCCTCCCTTTGCTTGAGAACATGCGCATTCACGCAGTTCGCCTGGCTGGCCCACCTGACCACTCGAGTAGTTCGCCGACTTCCTTCTCGCGATTGGGGAAGGGCAGCCCCCTGCCCTTCCAGACCCGCTACACTCCCCGCATGCAACGCCAGCGCCTGCTTCTCGCCACAAGCATTTGCTGATCCCGGCCTTCACGCTCCCCGAAACGCCTCATAAACCATATCTACGGCTCCTTCGACGAACCCGCCGACCGAGACCACGACTACCTGTCTTCGCCCACGGCCAGCTTTACGTCGCTCTGTCCAGGGTTGGGAACCCCAACAACATCACCATTATGGTCGCCCAATGTGGCGTACACTGAAAATTTCCAACATATGAATCCCCCCCCCCCCCCGGGGCAGCACCAGCCCCAGCAACAACAAATCATCCAACTGTAGAAGTCCCCACAATTTTGTAGTTTATGTAACACACTGTACATATTTAAGAACAAAGAAATAAAAACAAATCAAAATAAGAGATCGTGATTGCGTGTAAACTTAAAAATTTCTTCTCCCTCTCCTTCTCTTCTCGCTTCTTCTACTTACCCGGACATCTCTCCTCTCCTTCCCCAACCACTCACATGCGCCCCAGTTTCCACGGCGCCAAATGCACACACCTCCATCACAACATCCACATTCTCCTCCACAGATGTCTCCCCGCTTCTCACCTCTTCTACACTTTCTGTAACAACTTTTCTAGTTACTGCAACTCCTTTCTAGCACACGCCCCGCAAAAGTGCGGGATTTCCGGCTAGTTTTATATATATATTAGAGGCTGTGTTCGCAACCTCTCAAAAAGCTTTTAAACCCCTCAAAAATCGATTCTTCTCTCTCTTTTCGCAATTAAGAGACCCTTTTTGTTCAGATCGCTGAACTCGCCTGAAATCCTTTACCTAGGCAGCCACTTGACTACCCTGTTCCCCATCCCATGGGCAGCACGGGAGCTAGCCAGAGGATAGACAAGCCTGATCCATGCTACCCAGACGAGGAGGATGATGATGGCTACCGGCGGATGCCAATTCACTGGTTGAACCCTCAACTCACCCGTCTCCGCTCCAGTACTCGTTGCTCTCAGTCTCTCACGCAAGCTAGGGCCAGGGTCTGGTGCGCAAGGTAGACTTGAGGAAGGTCCAGCGAAACTGCTGCCGCAGCCGCTGGTGCTACAGGTGTTATCGCTACACCTGCTAGGGCCGCAGGACACGCCTTGCCCACCCCCTTGTCCTTCCTCGTTCATCTACAAATCTTCTCACGAATGAAGACTGACGTTTCATAAAGAGAGGGCTAGAGCTGTGGATATTGTTTTGAGAAAATACCCAGATGTTGGGCGGATTGGTCGGGAGGAGGACCTGAGGCAACTGCTGACCCAGAAACTGGCTCTAAAGTTGTTCGGTAAGGGACAGAGAAAGGGACACCCCGAGATGAAGAAGGAGACACCCTTGAAGATCAGAAACTGACAAGTTTCGAGTGTATGGAGTCTTTTGGTGGGAGGAAGAAGGAGCGGAGCGAGAAGCAGCGGCAGCAGCAGCAGCAGCAGCCACAGCAGGAGGAGGAGGAGGAGGAGATAAAAAATGAAAAACTAGGGAGGAGATCGACATGGTGGTGGAAGTTGAGGATAACGAAAGGAGAGTGGATATTAGCGAGGGAGAGCAGGAGATCTGCGGGAGGAGAAGGTGAGGGGGAAGAGAGGGAGGAGGTTTTGTCTGAAGCAGACGGAAGATAATAAACTGCTGACACATCCGTAGTAAATTTGAGAGGGAAGATGAGTGAGTAGATCGACATAAGTGAGAGGCGTGATGGAGTGCGGCCAGAAGCAAAGACAGTGCCAACTCGATGAGTTTACTTACATTTTCACAAGTATTATTTCACTTTAAAAAGAATCAAAGAACCGTACATAATACTTCTTTTGAGTATGTGCTCCTCATACAATCTTGTCTCTCTCTCGTTCTTTCTCAACCAGTATCTTGCTCTGAAGCCGGCGCTCCGCAAAAAAGCGCTTCATCAATGCACCGCATTCGTCTCTCTGTACGCCCCCACGTACCTCCAGACAAGCATGAAAAGGATGTGGTGCTTGCTCCAATACCTTGATATAACTCTCAATAGCCCCCAGCATTATATTTGGTGCTCCATACACGATGCGTTTCACCCGAAAGCTCTGCACGGCACCCAAGCACATGAGGCACGGTTCCAAGGTCACGTAAAGCGTGCTATCCAGCATGCGCCAGTGGCCGTTCGCCAGACGGTCTGTGCAATGGGAGGCAGCCCGCAAGCATTCAAGCTCTGCATGCGCACTTGCGTCTCCGGTGGCCTCGACACGATTGCGCCCCGTTGCCAAGACCTGACCCTCGCTCGATACGAGGACAGCGCCTACCGGGATCTCACGGGCAGCGAAGGCTGCTTGCGCCTCGACCAGCGCCAGCCTCATGAAGCGTTCATCGGCGTCATCAAGGCTTGCAGTCATTGTCGTCGTGGAGTTCATGGAGGTTGCCTGGGAATGGCAGCATGCTGAAATGTCGTGGGAACGTGGACGAGAGGCCGGAATTACGAAGGGAGAGGAGGTCGACAGCAAAAGGAGGAGAGATAGGACCATGACGGCGTAGGTACTAGGTATATATGGTCGTGAAGGTCTTTCCCTTCTCTTGACGCTCATGCTGCCTTTGCGGTGTGTCGGTTGTGCGGCGTTGCGTGATTTGCGGAAGGTGACAACCGAGGGTGCACATCTAGTCATCGGTGTACAGGCCCATCGCATTCAAAACTATCAAAAAACACAGCATTACACACTTAAGACACACGTCCAAGGCTGCTGCTGTAAATATGCCGGGACAAACCTCCTGCCTGCTATGCACGGCAGGACACTATGACAACCACCGTTCATCCCTCTCGCAATATACGTACCCAACCAACAGTCATTTTTTTTTCAATTGCCCGCTACGACCATTACACGTCACCACCACCAGGCAAAGGGATGCTCCACTTGCCTGCATTCGAAGAATGTCGCCAATATCTCGCATCCACCAACACCGCGGGGGTCGCCCGAGATGGCAGAAGGGCGTCCTTGTCGGCTTGTCTACCGGCCTCACCATAGTGTATGTCATTTTCGTCGTCTTATCGGGTCGATACGCCCTGTTCCAGCTCACATCCGAGGGTGATCGGGAGCATCACAAGATATCGCTTTTGTCTCAAGCACAAAGCCAGCAGGGGACAAATGCTCCTCAACCACAGCCAGCAGCTCAAGCGCCAGCAGCGAAACCTCGTTGTGATCCTAAGCCGAGTGCAGATCCAGAACATGCGCTACAGCCACTACTATCAGCACCAGCGTTAGAAGCTGGAGTTCATTCCATAATCCCCATCGAGAAAGGCACTCTGGAATGTACCGACAGCCCCCCTCGCCAACGTGGGGAGGACGGCAGCATCGTCTATTGGCGCAAGTGGACCGAAGAGACGCCGATGTGGTCCAGCCCTTTCAAACCCAAAGGTGATGAGGGACCGAAGTATGTGACCTTTGAGCCGGATGAAGGCGGTTTTAACAACATTCGGATGGCCTTGGAGATCTTTTTACTGTTTGCCCTCGCTACGGGCCGCACGCTGGTGCTGCCGGATGAGTATCCGATGTACCTTTTGGGACAGGCAGGAATCATGCACGATTTTGACGACTTCTATGACGTTGACGGTTGGAAAAGGAATGTGGACGTGCTCCCGATGCACAAATTTTTGGAGATAGAAGGCTTGACGGGACAGCTCAAGAACGGAGAGATGCCACCGGGAAACGCCACCCGGTTTGATCGCCGACGGCCCCTGTGGGAGTATATTAGGCGTGCAACAGACATGTTCCCGGTGGGACCCGACTCTCATGTAGTAGCCCTTGATCTGCCCACGAACATCACCACTGTAGAGGAGCTGATGGACTACCGCCCAGACTTTGAAACATTCTCGCATGGTCGCCAGCTGCTACAATATGGTCCCGAGCTCCAGGCCAAAAAATCATTGCACTTCACAAGCGCCATGGACGGTGGTAAGCGATACCTGGCTCACTTTTACAGCTTTTTGTACTTCGCCGACCCGCAGGTGGATGCTTTCATGAAGCGTTTTGTGCGGGATCACATGCATTACAAGGATGAGATCTTCTGCCGGGCGGCTAAGGTGGTGGACTTACTGCATGCGGAGGGCAAGGACGGAGCTTTCGAACCCTACGATGCCATCCACATCCGAAGGGGAGATTTTCAATTCACAGAGACCCGGCTGGAAGCCGAGGATATTTTCCGAACAGTGGAAGACGTGGTTGTTCCTGGGTCGCTGGTGTACGTTGTGACGGACGAGACCAACGCCACATTCTTTGACACAGTGCGGAATCGCTACCGATTGCGATTTTACAAGGACTTTTATGCGCCGGACGGATTGGGAGACATGAATCCCAACCTGGCAGGCATGGTTGAACAAATTATCGCCTCGGGGGCGCGCACGTTCGTGGGGACATACTTCTCCACTTTTACTGGCTACATCACACGGATGCGCGGGTACCTTAACAAGAACCCAGGTTATTATTATTTGAAACCCTATAAAGACGCCTTACAATCACCAGCAAAAGAATTCTATGCATCGGATCCAAATTTTCGTCGTGAATGGCCGGCGGCTTACGAGGGGATTGACCAGCTAGAAATGAAAGATGATTAAAATAAAATAGCGTAAAATGCGGGGGGGGTTCCTGAAGCTGCTTTCCTCGTGCACGTGTTATTTTTTGTTTTCTTAGTGGAGATGTATACACATTCGCATGATTATCCTCATTGATGCACGGCTTTATATAGCATCAATTCGCTAATTCATCCAAATACACTCCTGAAGGAGCAAGTGGCGACAGGAGGAAATAAAGCATGAGAGATAAAGCAACTAGATGCTTTGATACAGAGAATCGTAGATAGAGTGGAAAATAGCACACTGCTCATTAACAAGCACTGTATTTTATACTTACAAATGATCTTGTGTACCTGGTGCTAGAAATGATGAGGAAGAGAAGGGATGAGGGAGCACGAGAAGAAAAATTAATGGGGGTAAAGGGCGATGAGGAGGACCGTCGAAAACTTCTCAAGGAACAATTGGGTTTTTTTGACACTTTTGCATGTCAAATTGTATGCGTGCATTTACAAATCACTGAAGATCACAAGACGCATTCTTACATCATTTAAACTTTACATATTTACAAACTGATATGGATAGATAGTATTAAATCCCTTTTCAATCAGTAATGCCCGACCGCCGCCGCGTCTGCACAATGGCCCCAACCCGGAGCCAGCCCTCATTGTGCCCTCCCACTAGATCATCAAACGCTAGGAATTGTCCAAAATAAATGTTGGAATTTTCCCTTCTGTATGAAGCCAAGGTCTTGAGCACAGGAGCTAAGTGTGCCGGATCCGCCGTAGGTAAACCTTGCTCTTCTGGCCCACCTTTCCCCCCATCCTTTCCCGCCGTCGCCGGTGACATCCGCTGATCTATGTTGACCATAGAGCAACGCGCGCATGGGCCCGTAACTTGAAGTCGAATGCCTCTTTCACCTTTTTTACTACATGTACGTCCCTCTCCTCCGTCCTTATCTGCCACCTCCTCATCCACAAGTAGCTCAACTCGCTCCCACAAATCCTCTTGGTGGGCCACACCCCCTTCTACCACCAAATTGGGCCGAAAATTATCCAATGTCACATAGCAGCGATTGCTTCGAGCACCCTCATAGCAAAATTCATATTCCAAATCCATCTGCTGCGAAATGAGCTCGTTCAAATGAGCCACCGACGCCGACGACACCAACAAAAACTGTGCCTCATTCGTGAAACTGATCTCCTTCCGTCCTCCTCGCTCTTTAGCATTCTCCTTTCCCTCAGCTTTGTTTTCAGGCTCCATACCCTTCGCCCCTGCTGCTGCGGCGGCTGCTGTTGCTGTGCGACGAAGTTCTCGCTTCTGAGCATACGAGCATGCACGGACCAAGCTGCAAAAGCGATTCAAAAATTTCGAGAACCATGCATCCACCCCATCAGCATCTTGGTAGCCTAACCCCTGACAAGCCTCCCCACACACACTTACATCCCGCAGCTGCTCCGACGCCGGCACCAGACGTAAGGAAAGAGTCAGGTCAGGCATATTGGGCGCGGACACCACCAACTCCTGTCGCTCCAAATCCACACGAGGTTTGATAAATCGCATCTGCGGAATCCTGTTAAGACGAAGTGCTTGTCCCTGCCTGTCCACCAAGGCCCACTCTCGATCAAAAAGCAAGCCTGTCGGACCAATGGGCCATGCAGTCACAGACATAGCGCCACATGACTTAATAGGATAAAGAAGGATGCCGCCAAGCCGTGGCTGCGACGTCAGAAGAGCAGGGGAAGGCGAGGACTGTCCGCAGGAAGAAAGAGAGGGCATCGACAATGACAGAGAAGGCACAAAAGTCGCTGATGGTACTGCTGGTGTCGTAGTGGTTTTGCTAACAAAATATTTATCCAACAAGTGCAGCAAGGCCGTCACGTCTTCCCAAGTCGACATATACCCAAACGAGACTCGCACCGCACCCGTTGGCCTCCCCTCCACCAAATCATTCTCATCCCAACACACATGCCCCGCCGCCAATTGAGCCTTTGTTTCCTCTAACGTCAGTCCCAGTGCTTCCTGACACGCCCCCGGATTACAGAAACAACCCGTCCGAAGCTGAATGCCATGCAGTGCTCCCAATTTCTCCACCTCCGTATATCCCACCATAGCCCCATCCGCCCTTCGGACATTGAACGCCAATACCGCTCCCTGCCGCTCCGGAGAGAGGGGCCGCGGACTGTAAATCTCGCAGACAGGCTGGCCAGTTGCATGGCGGAGCCCAGTGAGCTGATCATAACAAAAATGAGTAAGCGTCCACGCATGTGCCTGAATGCGGTCCATTCCTTCTCCACCGCACTCTCTCAGGGCCCGAAACCCTTCCTTCAGAGCCACGATTCCCAAATAATCCTCCGTTCCATCCGCCAAGCATCGTGCAGGCTCTGGCCGCAAAACCCGAAAGTCTGCTTGGGGAACAGCGGCTAATACTGTGCCCCCTCCAAAGTACCGTCGACATAATGGTCGTCCTGCAGCTGGGTCGGAGGGAGGGGGGGAGAGCGGCCACGTTTGGGAGCCGTTGCTTTTACCAGTCAAAGAAAATTGCAACAGGCGTCGGGCGACGGAGGTACGGAGCAAGAGGCATCCTAACCCAGTGGGATAACCGAAAAGCTTGTAAAAACTGACGCAGGCCATGTCCACCTCTCCTTCCTGAAAGCGCCCCAAGTCCAGCGGGCTGGTGCCTGCATGCTTGGCAGCATCAAGCAACACCGTCACACGATGCTGCGGTGCGCTTGCCTGTAAATGAGAGGTAACGCGCTGCACGGTCGCCAGGTCGAGCTTGCGGCCGCTGAAATTGCATTCGACGGGAAGGACTAGCAGGTGCTCGGTGGCCTGCTGTCCGCTGTCGGGGTCATAGCTATCTGTGTCACCAGCCGCTTGTTCCAGCAGCTCCTGCAATGTTATTGACAAAACATGGCCCGCATCTTCTCCATATTGCACCGAAGGTGGCAAACACGCAAAATCCGCCCCGGCCTCAAGCACCACTTCGCGCATCCCCAGGACACTCGTATGGGAATTATGAGCGTAGATCAAACGGCTGCCCGTCTGGTGCCGCCAAGGCATGAGGCCCGCTGCCAGCTTCAATGATGCCGTGGCACCCGAGGTGAAAATCACTGTCCATTCCTCTGGCGAGGCGTGAAAATGCTCGAGGACCAACGCCCGAACCTCCTCCACGGAATCCGCAGTGGCGCTTGCGACGGGACCTTGACTGTGCGTGTTGCCAAAAATATTGTTTTGCAGGAGGGCATGGCACCTGGCAAGCTGTGAGTGTGCATATAAGGTGGCGCCGGCGTGGTCTAAGTAGACGATGCCTTGCGGTCTGTTGCGGGGGTGATAGAGCGCGGGAAAGTCATCTTGTCGTAGCTTGTCTATTGGGAGGACGTCGAAGGGCGATAGCTTAGAGGGTTGCGGGCAGGCCTCATTCTTTCTGCATACACGGAGGTCAGCATTTTCAATGGCTCGGCAATCACCAGGCCTTGGGTCTATTAAGCTATCGTCGTGCGTGCCCCTTACTTGTGAGGATGCTGCGTCATCCTCAGTGTTGAAAGTACTTGAAGAAGAGGACGCGCTGCTGCTGCTGCTGTTGCCGCGGTAGCCATAGGCAGGATAGGCCGCCAGAAAGGCCGTCTTGCTCCAGCGCGTGGCTGTTTGTGTATCACCGGCCATCTTTCTAACTCTTGTCGTCCCAACCCAACCACGCAACCCGCCGTGGCAGGGGGAGACGTACGCGATCAGGTACTTTGCGCCTGTGTTGATGGTGTGCGTGGGAAAGATCAGGAGTTAGCAAGCTGGACGGGCTCTAGAAGACATTAAGAACAGGCAAGTGGATCAGGCGCTGAGGCTGTACGTATCAGGCAAAAAGAAATGCCGGCTATAGCCAATAGCCTCCTCCCTCGGTGCTTCTTTACTGCTGCTTGTTGCCGTTACGAAGCTCTCGTTGATGATGCTCTTGTCCGAGCTCTCAGGCTCTAACTATACCACACTCAACACACCCGCACGCATAGCAAGACGAAACAGGGGCGGCCACCTTCCAGCTGGGCCAGCGGGCCGGAGAGGCGAGGCTGAGGGCAACGACAACTTTATCATCAAGCGTACGCCGGGATCGAAGCCCGTTCGCCCCCATCATTCGTCTTCCTTCTCCTGCGCTGCGCAGAGCGACCATCACGAGGAGGTCCACCACCACGAATAGCAGCCATGGCGACGCGGGACTTGACGCGGAAGTTTGTGGACTACCGTACGACGGCCAAGGTAAGAACAAAGGAAGAGATGATGTGGGAGGATGGGAGGGAAGTATATGTGGGTGGATGGGTAGAGGATGGGAGGGTGGATGTGTAGAACGGATGGAATTGTGTATCAAGAGCTGATAAACGATTTTGTGGCTGCTGAAAGGAAGCTAAGCCGTAGCTGGGATGGGTACGACAGACCTTACATGCGATCGGAAGGAGCCGAAAGGAGGGAGGAATTAATTGGGTGTGCTTCGAGAATCTCTACGAGTCGTCTTCGGTGTGTTGAGCTCGCCTGCCACATCCTTCAGAACTTACATAAATCTTTTCCATTCTCACTCCTCCCAGATTATTGGCCGCAACTCCCTTTCCCCCCTCAGTGGCTACACCATGGACAGCGGCTTGTTAGAGGACGCCAACCGCGACGGCAATACGGGATGGGCCGCTGCTCGTTTGCAGCTGCCCCCCGCCTGGGTAGACTTAGTTGATCGCGTTGATGCCCTCACAGCGCAGTTGGAAGCGAAAATGAAAGAATTGGAGGCGTTGCATCGGAAGAGGCTGTTAGTAGGGTTCGATGATAGCGAGGCAGCCAAGGAGAGAGACATCGATTACATGACTCAGGAAATAACAGCCACGTTCCGGGAGGCCGAATCAATACTAAAACAATTAGGAGGAGAAGAAAGAAGTGAGGGAGGTACTGAACGAGTGGTCACGCGAAATGTACAGAAGAGTATGGCAAAGCGGATACAGGGCTTGTCGATTGAGTTTCGAAAGACCCAGAAACATTACATGGCGCAGCTGAAAGCGCAAAAGGCAGGGGCGGGGGGCGCGCCATTTTTTGACTTTTTGTCAGCGGAGCATGGTGGTGCTGGAGGCTTGTTGGAGATAGAGAGGAAGATGAGGGAGGAGGGAGGGATTGAGGGGGGATTTACCCCGGAGCAGCTAGCGGTGTTGGAGGAGCAGGAGGCGGTGACGGCAGAGAGGGACCAGGAGATACAGCACATTGCCCGAAGCATAGAGGAGTTGTCACAGATTTTCAAGGAGCTTGCCGTGTTGGTAATTGACCAGGGGACAGTGCTGGATCGGATTGATTTCAACATGGAGCAGGTGGTTGAGCATACGAAGGAGGGTGTGCATCAGTTGGTGAGGGCGGAGGAGAATCAGAAGTCGGCTAAGGCGACGAGGTGCATTGTGTGCTTGTTGTGTGCAATTTTTGTGATGATTCTCATTCTGATCATCAAGCACAGGTGACGACATTCTCTCGCTTTAGGGTATCCTTTCTTTTGCTGCTCGTCCTTTTTGAAATAATATGTTTTCAAATATTCAAAAATGTAGCCCCCCTGTAACAAAATCTGAATGCATGTTTTTTTGGGTAATTTAAGCGACTGTGTATGGGTGTTCACTATTCGTGACCGTGAGGACTTTCCTGGTTAACGAAGACATGGATGGCCATGACCACCTTTTTTTTCCTTACCAAAAGAAGAAAAGGCACAGCAAAGCGCAAAATAAATTCTCTGCGTCCTGCGTACTTATATCAAATACTAAGGAATTGCTCGATAAATCCTTCGATTCATTTCCTCTTTCCTTTAATTTCTCAATACAGACACCTCGGGGCATTCCTATTCCTATCCATATAGTTTGGCTTTATGAAGCAGCTTCGCTCTTCTCATCGTTTGCTTCCACTTTGTCACTTTCCCATTTCTCAAATCAGGGGTTTTATACACATTTAACACTTTTCTTGTTCGAATCATGAGCATATCTAGTTATGGTACATAGCCACTGGGCATATACCGGCCCCAATCACTTGGCGAGGGCGCAGGCGGCGACGTGATATCTGTTGATGACACCGGTGCGGCGGTGCTGCTGCTGCTGGTAGGACTTATTTGACAAAGCGCAGCTTTCTCGTTCTTGCTTTGTGGCGGCATGCACGCTTTGCAAACGGCGCATCGGTATAATCCCATGCGGACAGGCGATGCCGTTACATTCGAATTAGCAAAACATCTTTTGGCGCTATCAGCAGACATGCCTGTGCGTTGAATGCAGTCCAGAAGAACCAAATTAGCTGGATCCCCGTGGTTCTTCCCCATAGCCGCCATCCATGCCTCACACTTTGCCTCCATGCAGCCCATCGTGACAGGGATGTGAATGTTTGGATTGTCAGGGGCGCTTGTAGGGTAGCTTGGACTACCGGAATCGGCAACGGCAGCAGCTGTACTGGTTGTGGCTGTGGTGTGGGTGGGGGTGCCTGCGCTCCCGAGAATAATTTCTGCAGCTTTCTCAGCGAGGAGATAAGGCTGGTCATCTTCACCGTGCTGGGGTTCATGGTCGTGGGAGGAAAAGGGAGAGGGGTACGAGTCCAAGGCCATGCCCGTGTCATTCTCATCTGAGCGTCTGTGCCCACGCGGTGTGAACAAAATTACAGATACCAGCACGAATGCAACAACACCCACGATCATAGAAATGGACATCATCAATGCCCGCCACCGCAAACGACGGTCTGTGCAGGGGCTTCGGGCAATGTACGCAGCGGCTGTAGACGAGGGTGGAAGAGAGGAGGACGGCAAGAGAGTAGAAGACTCCAAAGCAGGGGGGAAGAAGGAGAAGGAGCCATAGTTGGTGGGGTTAGGCGGAGGCGAGTCCGCAGGCCAAGTGACGGACTCTTGTCGCACCACAATGGCCGGTGGTGGGGGCGGTGGCGCAGATTCCATGCCTTCAGCGTGGGGTGGAGAAGCTTAAGTTTGACCTCTAGCTAACGTCTCCTGCTGGCGACAAGGCCGTCTGCGCGTGCAAGAAAAGAGGAGAAGCATGGATTCATGTACGTGAGGGCATCAAGGGGGAGTATGTTTCGGCGAGCACTTCTTTTTCCACATGCCGATGAATTATCATTTTTTCCGAAGAACGTGAGATCGATATTGACCATGGTCAAAGCTCGTTCACATGGTACACATTATGGAATATTGAAAGTCCAGGGGTCTTTTAGGCCTTTTGCTCCTGCAGAGGAAAATCTCCCCCAGAGTTTTGACTTTTTCGACAAAAACGATGAGCAGAGGACTACTTGGCCACGGTGGCGACATACGGTGCCGGGTGGAGGGGTGCCAGCAGGCTGTTCGGGCCTTGGGGATTGCATTACCCACGACGGCGGCAGTGGCCGCAAGTGGTCATGCTGAACGCCATTTCCATTCAGTGCTACTCCTTACATACCATTCGGACAAATGTGTTGGATTGAACACGTATGCATGCATCGCATATGGAGCGTTTTACTTCTACGCTCTTCTTTAACACTCTCTGAGAGAAGTGAAAGCTCACTGCGCTTGACGAAATTTTCTAGCAGTGCTGCTGTTCATCTCGGCGGAAGGGACGAACTATACGAAAAGCCTCGGAGGAGGATCATTCTTTTTTTTTGCATCGATAAATCAAGATAATAGCAAGCCAAAAAATAGTTTTCAATCCGAAATCTAGATCTAAATCGTCTTCTTTCCGCACCATTTCTTTCACAACGTACCTGCGCATATACGACTACGCTCAATACAGTCCACCTCTTTTTACACATCACCCCTCACAGCTGCGCCTCCCCTCCCTTTCCATCACCAACTACATCCCTCTCCTTCCCTACCTCTAGCCTAGTCCCATCCAAAACACCCCGCACGATATTTTCCAACGCCAGCACCGCCGAGGACTCAGGCGCCTTCTCGGCCAACGACACACCTTCCTCACAGGCCCGCAACAAATCAGGATCCAAGGGCAATTTTCCCAAAAAAGGAACATCGAATGCCGCGGCCATCCCTTGTGGTCCACTACCAAATGCAGGGAAAACATCCGCTTCCACTAGGCAGTCGAGCAAGGAATGATCAATCTGCCTCAGTGCCTTCAGCACTGCGGCTGTCTTGTCCTCCCGTGCCACGGCCGCCACCACTGGCTTGTTCCTACTGTTATCTTGGCTACTCACATCATCAGTGCTAGCTGTCAGAGGTCCGCCCCAAAACCGCAAGGCTTTCAGAGGAACAGTGAGCCCGCTCATATTTTCCACAACCCCTATCACCCTCAACCCCGTCTTCTTGCAAAAATTCAGCTCCTTACGCACGTCCATCATGGCCACTTCCTGTGGCGTCGTCACGACCACAGCACCATCCACCCCACACCCTTGCTTCAAATACTGCACGATGGAAAGGTGTTCGTCAGACGTCCCAGGTGGAGTGTCAATGATAAGATAATCCAACTCTCCCCAGTCTACATCGGTCAAAAACTGTTTGATCAACCCGTTTTTCCGCGGCCCCCGCCATATGACAGCATCATCCTGATTAGGGAGCATAAAACCAATAGACATGACTCCTAGATTGTCGTCTACGTAGACAGGGGACCAGCCCGCCGCACTTTGGTGCACCTCTTGTCCGTTCAATCCCATGACACGCGGCACGCTCGGCCCACAAATATCCACGTCCAACAACCCCACTTGCAAGCCATGCTGCTGCGCCAGACTAAACGCTAGCTGACAGGCAAAAGTCGTCTTTCCGACACCACCCTTCCCTGAGAGCACCACCAGCTTGTGCTTTACTTGAGCTAGCTTGTCTTGGACGACAGCCAGTGCAGGGTCGACCCGCTTAGCCTCGCCTGACGCACATACTTTCTGATTCGGGCACCCCGCGCAGGCGTTGGCCTTTCCCGCGTGCTCAGATGTGGGGCCGACACAGCCCTCGTTGGCGTCGGCAGGCGGTGGAGCTGTGGAGGTGGAGGTTTCCGAGGAGGACATGGCTGTCGAGAGGGGTATGAGGAGGATGGTGGTGAGTTTTTGCGTGGATGTGGGTGTGGATCATGGCTACCCCCTCGTAACCCGTGATGGTGCGTTCCATCGCGAAGAAAGCTGCCGGGACCAGGACAACCGGCCCACGCGTTGAAAGAAAGTACGTGAGAGTATATCTGCCGTGTTTAAGGTGTATGCTGCCACTCAGAATTTGAATCTCATTGGATGGTACCAATGCGTGTGCAAATAACAGAACAACGACTCCGAGCTCTCGTCGCTCTCGTCTGGTATCCTCCACTTGTGCCGGCTCCACCCTCCAAAGGCAACCTGACAAGCTGACATTGGCCAATTAAAAAAGAGGAATTATGCCAAGGCAGCACTTAAATGCCTTGGTACGCTCGGCTTTTGTGTCTTACACTAATTTGTGTGTACATGGCCTAAACACATGAGATCGGCCACACCTAATCAGCTTCGGATTACTGTCGCATAAAGAAAACTCACGTAAATATCGAGAGAAGATTTAATGTAAGACGAAAAAGATTTCATTTTTAGGTCGTCAGCTTGGGCAGCAATTTGCGTCTGCTGCGAAGCACCAAGGCCGGCGGGGGTAAGACATACTTTATCCTCAGACCACACCTCAGATCGCACCAACGGCCCCCCAAAATCCTGTCATAACATCAAGTGCATAAATTCAGAGGAATTTTAGTTAGCTCATAAAAAATATTGCGTATTTAGGCCAATATATTTTCCCTGCAAGGATATTAAAACCCTATGTCTTCTTTAGGTAATAGATAAATGCAACCCTTTGCCGATTTGAGTTGATTCTGGAACGTAGCCGAGTCGCTTCGGCGCTTCACGCTCGTCCCGGAAAACCTGGTCCTGTGGCGAAAGCGGTGAGTTTCGAATCCTCCCCGTTGTACGCCGAGCGAGCCCTGTTTCAATCACAGGCACCTGAGGACTAATTCAGGCCCATCCCCCACCTCTTCACCCGCAGGATATCGCACCTGCCTTCTACCGAGAGGATTAGAGCGAGAGTTCGACTCCCGATGCAGAGCAGGGGGCTACGGGTCGTCAATGGGCCAACAACTATCTTAGGAGGTGTTGCAACCTTGACACGTTATCAAATCCCGTCAGGACTACATTTTTTACTTTGGTTGCAAAACCTTCGTTTATAGTTCCCTCTTTTAACTGAATCCTTCTGATCTTCACATGTATGCTTTCCTTCCTCTCTTCAGTGTATGTCTGTGTAACCCTAACCCTAACAGAGGTGTACGTAAAACAATTGAAAAGGTAACCGAGCGACCACAAAGGACAAAAAATGTTTTGAAATTTTTACAAGCACTTGTCCTTTGATACTTCATTTGCAGTTTAAGTACTTTCCTCTTCGATCCTAATTTCTCAACATACACATGTTTATGCACATCGACTCATTTGTTGTCCTTCCCCCTCCACATTACCCCTATCTCTCCCTCTTTTCCGCCTCTCTCAAGACAAGTCTTCCCCCCCCGGCACCAGAACTTCTGCCGCCGCCGCCATCGCTGCTCCTTTCCCAATTTTCCCCTCACGGAGCATTAACTCTCGCACGGCCTGCACGAATTTCACGCATTCCGTGGACATTTTACGAGTTGAGTAAATCATGCCGTTCAACGGAACAATGAAGTTGAGACTTGTGAGGACGGGGTCGCGGGAGAAGTACTCGGTTACGAGGCCATCGATTGTATCTTGAATGTCGCGGAATTCTGTTGCAGATGAAGGGCAGGGAGGAGAGAAGGAGAAGGAGAGGAGTAAAAGAGTAAAATGTCAGTCATACTAGTTTGTGCTATTTAATGATGAATGAAAACATATATTGCACACGTTTAAACAAAAAAGAATTGATAACTGGCCGAAAAAAGCTACCCGTCTATGCCGCCTCCCTCCCCGTCCCCTCTTCTCACCTTCCCGAATCTGAAATATATTCACCCCATCCGCGTTCCCACGACCCCCCGTACTAATTCTCCCCTTTAATCCTCTCCCTCCAACCCTCCCTTGCGCGCTCCTCAATAATTGTAGTCTCGCCAAGGCCTCTACAAAAACTGCTTCCACCGTTCGTTGTAACCTTAAAATAATCGACTCGTAAGCCCTCAACATATCCTGATCCCACTCCGCTAACTCTTCAGGGAAAGAAGCTGCCGAACGATGAAGCATCAATAAGTACCGATGCATTCTCAACTGAATTGCATGTACTTTCAAATACGCTTCACGTTGAAAAGGCTTATGCCACAACTCCGGTTCGTCTGACGCAAGCGAGATGTATAATGTCTCTTTCACCAGAGCCTGGCTGATGGCTACAGAATCTCGACGGACTCGCTTCTTGGCTGCGCCGACGGCAGCAGCCAGACGGGCGCTTGCGTGGTAGGTGTAGGTGTTGTTTACTTGGTTGGGAGGAATGATGGGAGTGCGGGGCGCGCATGCGGAAGGGGGGGAGAGGGGGGAGGGGTTGGTACTGTGGAACGACGGCAGCCCTGGCGCACCTCCAGAGGTAGCAGATGTAGCTGAAGTATGAGCAACCGTTGATGCCGCGGGGCCCTCAGTGCCCGTTCCCTTTTTTTTGGCCGTCGCGGTTGTCATGCCCTCCCTTGGTGTTGTTGCTGCTGCTGCTGTTGCATGTTCAACCGCGCTCTGGACATTCCAACCTTCCTTCACTGCTGCTGTCTTGACCGCTACTTTACTGCTGGTGGTACAGGTGCTCGTGCTCCTGCTGGTTCCATTCATTCCCAACTCACTCCCAGCAAAACCATTGCTTCCACCCCGATCACTGCCGGCAGTGCCACCACTGCCACCACCACTACTTATCCCATCATGAGAACCACTCAGAAAACTGGCTTCACGCCCCAATTCCATCCCCACCCGAAACGTTGCCAAACCATCCTTACACAGACCCAACAATTTCTGCACGGCAGTACACAACTCAGTGCGCAGAAGCAGTTTCGCCCTGGTAGGAAAAATCAAGTTATCAACGGCAACATATATAACTGTTCCCAGAATGACCTGCGAGATACGGACGACTGCACCCGATGACCCTATCACAGGACCAACCACCACTATAGGAGCCGTCAAGGCGGCGGAGACAGCAACTTCACCATAGGTAGGCGAGCCGCGGTTGAAAGCACAAATGAACACCCACAAGGTGAGAACGAGTACGATTAAGGCCTTGTTGTGGATAGGAGCCCAGGTAGTGACTGCCATGCCCATGACGGCGCCGAGCACGGTGCCTTGTACACGATTGGCCCCGCTTTTGAACGCGGAGGAAGGGTGGCTGCTCATTGTTTGGGCAACGGTTATGGGACACCAAATAGTTTGTAGGCCAAGGTGCTTATCATCTACCAGTACAACAATGCTTGAAAGGAGAATTGCCAATCCTACCTTGAGAGGCTGTCGCCAGGATTTTAACCCACGACCGGGGCCTCGGTAAATGCCATGATACAGCCGCTCAGGGAGGGAGGCGCACGATGGACAATGTCGCGAGCGGGCTGTAGCTATGGTTGTTGTTGCTCCTGTTTTTATTGTTTCTGCTGTTGCTCCTGCTGCTGCGTGCGAGGATAATGTTGATGGTGATTGCGCTGGTTGGAGAAGGGCCGTGGAATGAGATCCACAGAGGGCCTTGTGCACGTCGAAGGCCTCGATGAAGAGCTTTAGGTCTAAAACAAATGCGTTGCGGGGCAACAAATTCATATACCCCACCCGCGCGGATTCCTTTTGGAAACGCTCGGCTGCTGCGGCGGCGGAGGTGGAGCGCTCAAAAACTATAGAAGTAGGAGAAGTCAAGGCGAAGCTATCTATGCTGAGGCTTCGGCTCTTGCGACGATGGGTCAATAAAGAAGAGGAAGAGGGACAAATGGTGCCGTACGCGCTCATCATTTGTGGGTCTGTTTGTGCCTTGGCCTTCAGCTCCACACCATAAACTACTCGCATGCGTGTCTTAAGAAGCTCATGGAGGACCCGGGCCAAGGCCACCTTGGGCGGCAAAAACAACTCAGCAGGCACACCATAACCCTCGTCATCGTCACCATATTCCTCCCTCTCGCAATACCCCTCCAAACCATCAGTATCGCCAAGCTTCGACAGACCACGACGGCGTTGCTGCTGGTGGTGGTGGTGTTGCTGCTGTTGTCTTATCGGCCCCGTTTCATCGTAATCCTCACCGTCAACGCTTGGGCGACGACGTCTCCTCTCACCCCCGCTATAGGTCTCTTGCTGATACAGCTGCTGCTGGTGCTGCTGGTGCTGCTGGTGCCGCTGAGACTGCTGATCCTGCTGGTGCTGGTGCTGGTGCTGGTGCTTTCGTGGTCCAAGCCCAAGCCCATTCTCATCATCATCACTCCCATCGAGACTCGGTCTTCTTTCCCTCCCATCTTCATCTCTCATCATCATACAATTGTCCGTACGCCTTCTTATCTGCTGCTTCCTCCTTCGGCATCGCCACTGTCCCCAAGGGGCCCACCCGTGCAACCCCGCACATACATGATGACAAGTCCCCTCCAACACAATCTTACTCTCCAGCACCAAAGCCAATAAAGGCGGGCGCATCGCCCTTACGAATTCAGAATGCGTCGCGTTTGGAAACATGTCCGACAAGGCGACCGCCATTCCCCTGCAATTCTCCAGCTGACCTTCAAGCACTCCTAAGTACTGCACCACCATCTCATACACCCTTCTTCCCCTTGCCCTCGCACATCCACACCCCAACAGTGCCAACTCAAAACTCACGTCAGGGAGCAAGGCACGCGCATCCCTTACTAAGGCAACAGCTTCGTCAATAACATCCTCCAAGTCATGCAAGCCTGAGTCATCTTGCAAGCAGAAGGAGTCAGCTGCATCCTCGAGAAACCGACCGAGGACCTCCTGTAGCTCCTCCAAACGCCAGCGACATAACAAGACGGCAAGATGAGGGACAGGGCACAACATGACGAAGAAGCAAACAATATTTGCGCCTAAAACAGCCTTGAGAAGATCCTTCATGAGGTTCTCGATGGTTACACTTGGTGCAACGAGGGGAACTAGCACGTCCCAAGTTATGAAAATAAGACACAACTTTTTGGCTGCTTCCGACAGAGTGCTCGTGCCTGCCACCAGCACACTAACCAGAAGAACCATTATAGCTGTAAAAAGCTTGGAAAAGGCAAAAAGCTTGAGGAAAAAGCACAGGGGAATGGCGACGATTGTACCAAGCCATTGCTGCCGGATACCTTCGACAGTGTGGCCCAGGTTGCGGCCGACGCCTATCAGAGAGATGGAGAAGGGAGGGATAGGGAAGAGCGACATGATATTTTAGTTTAAAACGTGATTAACGAGCCAGATACATAAATGATCGTGGTGTAAGTGACCGGGAATGATGAGAACGACTAAAGAAAAGTAAGCTCGCTGACACTTCAGTTTACAAGATCCTCGGACAAACGAGAAAGGAGGAAATTCGAGCCGAACAAAAGTCACAGCTTGTTAACACTCTCACTATTTTACCCATGATAAAATTAAGTCGAATGTACCTGATATGCTCAATGTGATGGAGAACCACGTGACGTTATTCGACCATGGGTAGACCATGGAAATACCTGTGGCCAGAAAGCACGCCAAGGCCGGCCGGGAGGCATTGAGCAATTTGTTGTGGAACGCCCGCACACCCGGCTTGACGTCACTAGGGCCTGAAAATTTTTTCCGCCAGCGCAAGACTTGCTTGACCGAGCTCCGGAGAATTGTTGCCTCACGGTTCAAATAGTTGCTGATGCTCCGGGCCTTTGGGGAGTGCTTGAAGTATGACGTGGCGGAGGACGAGGTGGTGCCTAAGTTCAAGGGAGGCAAAGAGGGTCGCCTGTGACTGGTACCATTGCCTGCCTCGATGTCGTCACGATTCTCGTTTCCGGAATTAGCGTCACGGGCAGTAGGGGTGGGATTATCGGAAGGCTGTTGGGGAGGCTGGGGAGGCGCAAAGGAGACGTTGGCTTTGACGCAAGATGATGGAAAGAGTGGTGTCGTTCTGCACAGATTGATGGCGGCGTCATCGTCCTCTCCGTCCGCCATGCTGTGTTGTGTGCAGTGAAGAGTTGCGTGGGGTGAGATTTCATTGAGGAAGCAAACGACACGTATGCCCATTTGGGCTGGGGGAGACATTTGGTAGGGGAGGAAGGCTCTGGCCTCGAAAGGATGAGAGGATATGAACTTGACGTGCCTGGTTGATGAAATCCTTCCATCCGGCCGTGCTCTCTTTCTCCTCAGCAAGCCATGGCAGTGTGTGTAAGGTGTGACACGAGCCTCTGTCTTTGGTCATTTTTTGGCCGGCTACGAACGTGTGGCCGAGCCTCTTGGCTAGGGGGTCTCGCCAACGACATCCCCTGACCCTGTCGAAGCCCATGCGCTGCTCTTTCTCACGCTCGCTCATCTTCCCCTTCCTCCTCCCTCCTTCCCTTTCACATCTCACCTTCAGATCTCGCTTCCACCCGCATAATATGAAGACTGCTTTTGCCTTCCTCGCCCTCCTCGGCGTGTCCACGGCTTTTATGCCGTCTGCCCCTCGCATGTCCCGCGGCCGCAGCATGCGCATGGCGGTGAACGAGATGATTGGCTCGGATGTGGAGACGGGCGGTGTGTTTGACCCGCTGGGCCTTGCCAAGGATGAGGCCTCCCTGTACCGCTCCCGTTTGATCGAGCTCAAGCATGGCCGAGTTGCCATGTTGGCGTGCCTGGGCACCCTCGTCCAGTCCTTCTACCACCTGCCCGACGAGGTCTTCTCCAACCCCCGCCCCTTGGCCGCTCTCTCCCAAGTCTTCAATGAGCGCCCCGTGGCCTTCTGGCAAATCTTCCTCACCCTGGGCGCCATCGAACTGACCATCGGCAAGCAGGATACCGCTAACCGTGCCCCTGGTGATGTTGGGTTTGGCGCTGCTTTCATCCCCGACGACGCCGATGACTTCGCCGCTCTCCAGCTCAAGGAATTGAAGAACGGTCGGCTTGCGATGATGGCGATCATTGGCCAGTTCGTGCAGGAAAAGCTGACGGGCCAAGGTCCTATTGAGCAGCTGCTGGAGGGACACTACTCTCCGTTCGGCGATGGGCAGGGTATGTTCTAAGCGTTGCCTTGCTGTCTGATAGCTTTGCTGTGCTGAGGCCAATCTCTTCGAGGAGTGGGGGGAAGAAGGCAGGAGAGGGGGAGACGGAAACTACTATCACTGTCGCGGGGTTGGTGTGGTATGATGTGGGATGAGAGGCGAAGGAGAGGAAGAAGAGCCGTACAAAGAGAGCCTTCTGATTTGAATCCCTCTAGGTGGGAGAGGTGCGCGTGCGGCCCTCATTTTATTTACACTAAGCAGCAGCACATGTAGTAGAAGCAGACGGAAAAGAAACGAAAGCGAAAGGAAAAAAAAAGGATTTTTGGTGGTTTGTTTTTGTATGTTGAGGTGGTGTAATTGTTGTGGTTTCAAAACCAATGGAGACATGTACTTCTTTGTTTCCTTTTGTATTATTTTTCTACCTTGTCCATCGGACACGTTTCCTCTTCATGTTATGTTCACAGCAGTTGCAGACGCGTCTTGGATAGCGAAAGAAGAGGCGAAAGGAGCGAGCGCAAGGCCATGCATATCGAAGCGAAGCGCACCGCAATAAATGTAACGCCATCCAATACGCCGGCCGGGTCTTAATCAGGTCAGAGGTCAGACATGGAAAGGCAAGAAAGGTTTTCTGCATCCTCCATTAAGTCCTCCAGCCCCTCCACCAGCCGGTTCATCAGCCGAAAATTAACAGCTTCCAACGTCCACCTGCATCCTGACCCGTTTAGGCCGGCGATTACCCCCGCTGGATGGTTGGCACTCAATAAGGACAAGAGGGCAAAGCTCTCTCGTGCCAGCATTCGCCGTAAACGCACCCCGCCCTGCCCCCTCCGGGTCAGCAGGCCTTCCACTTCTTGGTGTACCGTCCTAACGAGTAGGGGGAGGAGACGGTCACCGCTCTTTTTCCCTCCCTCGTTGTTCCTGTAGCTGTCGCTGTAGCTGCTACCGTTGTCATTCGTCCCAGGCGGGCCACGAAGGGGTATATGGAGGAACAGGTGCACGCCCGTGGTGCCATAAGACGCACAGACTCGAGAGAGTAGGCGAATAAGACGTAGGCATAGACGGTGAACGTCCTTCCCGTATGAGAAGGAGCGCGAGTTTGACCGCCCCACCTTTTCTGCCCTCCCCCCCTGCCTCCCTTCCTCTTCCTTGATTCTGACCTCCAAATGCCAATCCAGCACGCGACAAGCCACCTCTGGCAGAAATCCCCCCCCTCTCAACTTTGCCATCTGGTCAAAAAATGCCCCCGAGGACTGAGAGAGACAATGAAGCAATTGGATACACAAATCAACCAACTCGACGTCTCTAATTCGCAAGGCTCCGTCCAGCAAAAAGGGAATAGAGGGGCCAGAGAGCCAGGTGCTAGCCCAGCAGCGGGAGGAGGAGGAGGAGAAGGAGGGAGGAAGGGAGGAGGGAGAGAAGGTATGGTCTTGTGCGAGAACGAGGAGGGTGGCGAGGGCCTCGGTGGTCATGCGGAAGAGTAGGGGAGAGATAGAAGGAGCAACGGGCATGTTGCCGCTGCTGCCGTTGTCGTTGCTGCTGTTGGAAAGGGAGAAGGAGGGGGAAACAATTTCCCTCCACTGTTTCCCTAGGTAGTCGATGAAACCCATAAGCTGACCTAGAAAGGGAGGAGGACCTCTGCTACCACTTCTGTTGTTGCTACATGTAACACCTCTGCTACTGTTGTTACAACTGCTGCTGTGTCGCCCACCCTCCGTCACTCCCTTCCTCCCTCCCTCCGCCGCCCAAAGCAGCAACTCCGGCTTTATCTTCGATCCTTGAAATCGTCCCAGAAGAGAACACGTGGCAGCAGCAGCATCACTAGTTGCACCAGCAGCAGACCCACCTTCCCCAACTCCCTCTCCCTCCATTGCCACCTCGACCCCTTCCGGCCTCCCTCCCTCTCCATTCACGAGTAATGTCCGCCGGGTTTCGGCGGGGCATGAAATGAGGAGACAGCGAGAGACTCTTAATGCTGCTATTACCTTGGTAGGGCCCAGCGTGTGAACATGAGGGAGGACAGCGCCCAAGGAATAAAGGATGGAGAGGAGAAAGGACGGGGTGCTTGAGGAAGAGGAGGACATGGACGACATGGAGGGGGGCCACAGGGACAGGCAGAGTTGGGAGGCCGTGGTGAGGGCCACGAGACCGTCGGAATCTCGTTCCTCTCCTTCCACTAAGTCGCTAGTGCTACTAGTGCTGCTGCTGTTACTGCTCCAGCTACAGTCGTGGCGAATGCTGGTACTGTGCCTAGAACGAGTCACCGTTCCAACGACAGGTGTGGCAGCTGCAGCAGCTCCTGTAGCAGCAGCAGTAGTGGGAGCACGTGTTCTGTCCGAAATAATGCCGTGGAGGAGGTGCTGGTGTGCAGGAGGCAGGAAATGAGGGAGGGAGTCGGAACGGAGACTGGAGGAGAAACGATCCCAGAAACCCCGGGAGGGGGAACGAGGTGGACCTCCAGCCCTCCTTCCCACACCTGTGTTACTCCCACCATCGCTGTAGCCAAATCCACCTTCAATCTTGCTACTACTGCTGCTGCTCCCAAGGAGGAGGCAGAGGCTTTCCACCATTTCTTGGAGGGCGAGGACAGCGGAAGGGGCAGGGTCGCGTAGTAGCAGCAGCTCTTCCTCCGCTGGCTCCTCGCCCTCGTCCTCGTCCTCGTCATCCTTCTCTTCCGCTTGCTGAGGTCCTCTTTCTGTCTGCGCCGCTGCTGCTGCTGCCGTTTTTGTCGTTGTTGTCGCTTTTGTCACTGCTGCAGCTGCTCCTCCTCCTCTAGTTGATAGCACTACACCTCCTCCTCCTCCAGGAACAACCTGATGATATTCGTCCTCCCTCCCTTCCTTGCCCGTAGTGGTGATCTTTCGCTTCTTGTTCGTGCAATATCCTCCAATACTACTACTACTACTAATAATACTACTACTACTACTATTACCACTAGTTGCCACCTCCTGCAGCTGCTGCTGTTGATGCTGCTGCTGCAAGAACTGCTGCTGCTGCTCCATTCTAACACGCATTCGATCCGCCTCCTTCACGTCCTGAGCCATGAAGGCACATTCGCTCTCCAAGCGTTTCATCTCCTGTCTCAAGCGTGATTGTTCCGCTTCCTCCATCACCAAAGAGGCACTCAAGTCGAAATTATGTGTGCGTAAGTTCGAATTTTCTTCTTGTAATTTTGCCAAGGCTGCTCGCAAAGCCTCATCTGCCGCAGCTGCTGCACCTACAGTTGCTGCGGATTGGTGTGGCTCTTTCCCTGCTGGTCCTGCGTTTCCGCCCTCAGGCTGTAAGAGGGAGGCAACACCCGTGCTGGTGTTGCGGGGCTCGGATGTAGGCGGGGGGGGGGGGGGGGGGGAAGGAGGGGGGCTCCCAATGGGGGGGGGGGGTTGGGGCCCAGTGGGGGAGGGTTGGGGGGGGGG
>Ga0160420_100296_pt1 | contig 25158 bp, 32 predicted proteins | sample CelAP2metagpilot_FD_108197 | JGI IMG/M metagenome (GOLD analysis project Ga0160420, IMG submission 108197) | Phycosphere-associated microbial communities from algal ponds in Kailua-Kona, Hawaii, USA - Cellana AP2-5-5 metagenome pilot | ecosystem: Engineered > Artificial ecosystem > Aquaculture >... | reverse complement strand
TGGGCCAAACCACCCTCTTTTTCTTTTTTTTTTTTTGTTTTTTCTCCTGTTTTCTGTCGCTGCTGTTTTTTTTGTAAGGGGGGGGGGTTTGTTGGGGGGGGGGGGGGGGGGGGGGGGGGGGGGGGGAGGGGGGGGGGGGGGGGGGGCCTCACTACCTGAAGGTGAGATGGTGGTTGAGGGGAGGGAGGTGCGGAGAGAGGTGTATATATGTTACTCGAGACGACAGCTGAATGGCTTGCTTTCCCTCCCTTCTTCCTTCTCTGCCTCCCCCCCTCTCTTGTTCAGAGGAGACGATCACCGACGAGGAGGCCGTCTTTTGTGTCAAGCAGCCGGTGGAGGAGGGGGGGGAAGGGGAGGAGGAAGAGGTGTCGAAGGAGGAAGGGGGAGAGGAAAAAAGAGGGCGAGTGCCAGTATGCATGGAGGGGAAGCAGAAGGATGGGAAGAAGGACATGGAGAAAAGATGGAAGACAGAACGACAGGCGGGAGAGCAGGAGGAGGAAAAGGAGGAGGACGAGGAGGAGAAGGTAGAGGGCGAGGAGGGCGAGGAGGAGGGCGAGGAGGAGGAGGAGGGCGTGGAGGAAGAGTGTTGGAAGCCCCCACCTCAAGTACTCCCAAGTGGCGCACCCGTACAGGTAGGGAGAGAAGAAGGGAGGGAGAAATAAGAGGATGAAGGGAGGGAGGGTTGTGTGAGTGATTTCCGCGGACCTTCGGTTTAACGCCCAACCCCCTGAACTCCGTTGTCTGGTGTCTTCCCTCCCTCCCTCCCTTCCCCCCCAAGGCCCGATTTTTTGTCATCAAGTCTTTCTCGCCCGTGGACGTGGTCCAGTCGGTGCAATACTCCCTCTGGGCCTCCACAGAACGCGGAAACGCCCGCCTCGACCTGTACGTCCCTCCCTCCCTCCCTCCCTCCTTCACTTCCTCCCTCCTTCCTTCCTTCCCTCCTTCTCTTTTACTTGACTCGTGACATTGTGTGTGCTTTTCGACTTGACCAGCTTTTTTCTTTACCCCTCTATCTCCTTCTCTCTCTATCTATCATTTCCCTCCTTCCTTCCGGTTCCTAGGGCTTTTCGAGAGGCGGCCGCGCAGGGCCTTCCTGTCTACCTCTTCTTCTCAGTCAATGAATCGCGGGTGACCAAGAATTGGAGGGGAGGAAGGAGGGAAGGGAGGGAGAGAGGGGAGGGAGGGAGGGGAGGACAATGACTCTTCTCACTCTTACACCCTCCCTCCCTCCCCCCTTCCCTCCCTCCCTTTTTTCTTCTCTTGGTAGCGATTCTGCGGGTTGGCGCTCATGAGCTCGCCCGTAGACTTCAACAGCTCCTTCCCGGCTTGGATGAAGGTAACACAGAGGGTAGGAGGAAGAGAGGCAAGGGAAGATGGGAGCGATAGTGCCGGGTGCTCGATTGTCTGGTTTGAATACGTCGGCTGATGCTTGCTGACACACCAATACCCACGCATGTCCGCCCGCACACGTGTATGCACAGACGGAGACGCATCGCTGGCGAGGAGTCTTCAATGTCAAGGTAAGCCCAAATTCCTCCACCCGCATAATCCTCGCCAACACCCCGTCCCTCCCTCCCTCCCTCCCTCCCTCCCTCCTTCCCTCATTTCCTCCCTCCCTTTTTCCCTTTCTCCCTCCTTCCCTCCCTTTTCCAGTGGCTGGTGGTCAAAGACGTTCCCAACACGGCCTTCCGTCAGATCTGCCTCGCCAACAATCAGGGCCGGCCGTTTCCCCACTCGCGCGACACTCAGGAGGTCCCGTTTGCGGAGGTGAGGAAGGAGGAGAGGAGAGAGGGAGGGGAAGGCGGTGGGTGGTGGTTTCCTCATGTAGGTATGGAGCACGATCAGTCATCAAAAAGACAACATTATTAAGGCATTGTGACTTTATCCTTCCTTTCCTCCCTCCCTCCCTCTCTCCTATTCTAGGGCATCGAGGCCCTGGATATCATGTACACATACGCCTCCCAATCCTCCATTCTCGATGGCCAAGACCTTCCCCTACCTCCGCCGCTTCCCGCGGATGACGCCGCCTCTTCCTCCTTCTTCCCCTTCCCCGCCGCCGCTGCAATCGTCTCTCCTTCTCCTCCTCCTCTCTCTTCCCAGCAGCAGCAGCTGCTGCACCTGCAGCCCCTTTCTCTCCCTCATTATTACCAGGGCGCCTGTGTGCACTCGAGCTCTTCCTCCCCTCTTCCCCTCCCTTCCCCCTCCATCTACCCTCCACCTCCTCCTCCCTTTGAGGATACTGATTTTGACTTTTTCTACGACGACCCCTACTACTCTCCCTACACCTACGACAACGACTCTTCCCTCTCTTCCTCCTTTCCTCCCCCCCCCTCCGTCAGCTTGCCCTGGAGCATCGAGCAGCAGCTGCAGCAGCAGGGGTGGATAGAGGAGGGGGAAGAGGGAGAAGGGGGAGGAGGGTCGGCCTACCGTGGACGAGGACGAGGATGGTGCGGAGCAGAGCTATTTCCTGGAGAAGATGGACGGTATGCTGGCCTTTAAGAAGAGGGAGGCTCAAGTTATGGGAGATAAGAGGGATCTAGAAGGATGCTGTGTGCTTGTGCTGATGGCCGTTATTAAACTAAGCGCATGGGCAATCGAACATGCCTCCAAATTGATTAAATTTATCTTTTCAATCACATATAACTTCCACAGAAATGTCGCTGGAGGAGAGAAAGGCCCTCTGTCCTCGCCGCTCTACCAGTACTCACCCTCCTGTTCCTCTTTCTCCTCCCCCACCGCCTTCCCCTGCACTGCCGGGTGGGTGCGTCGATGCAGTCATGTTGGCCGTCGTGTTACTCATGGACGGTACGTTAAGTATTCTTACCCTCCCTCCCTCCCTCCCACGCAACCTCGGGACTCGTTACTTTGTTTTTCCAATCCATATTCCCTGATTTCCTGCCGCCTCTTCCTTCTCTTCCCTCCTTCCTAGTGGTGGACGTTGCCGTAAGTGGCGATCCGGCCGCAGCAGGGGTGTTGGAGGAGGAGCGACTTTTGTGGTGAAGGAGGGACAGAAGGAGGGAGTGCCAGTAGCAGGAGCTGCAGCGGTGGAGGGTGTACTGCCACCGGCTGCAGCGGGTCCCGCAGCAGCAGCTACGATAAGGAGCGAAAGTAGTATGGTTACGAAAGAGAAACGGAAGGGAGAGGGGGGGCAGAAGGTGGAACCCTCGGAGGGAGTGGTAGTGATGGATGATCGAAGCACGGGAGTGCCTGAGGACCGGGGCGCGGGGGCTGACATTTGATGAGTAAAGCACATGCCGACAGCCTTAAGGAGCAGAGTATTTGGGTTTAGAAAAGAAGGGTATAAGGCGACGGGTTAGCAGAGAGAGAGGGCAGGAGGTAAGGTGGTTTGAGGAGATGAAGAGACTCAAGGCAAATGCAAGAACACACTTTGGGATATGAATATAACGAAAAGGTACAATGGATGCAAGTTGTGAAAGAGACAAAGTTCGCTAGATGCAAAAGAATTCAGACGAGATGTGCTTCTAAGATTTAAAAATGTGAAAAGAGAAGAAGGAATGCTGGTAGTGAAAAGGAGAAGGCTCACACCTTTAAACGCACTCATTGCAAAGTCCATATCGTGTGCATGTATGCATTTGTGCATGCTCGTCCATCCATAGCATGATGCATACTATACTAGGAGATACACAGTGAGTGTACGAGACCGAATAAATGAAGACAAAGGAAGGGAGACTTTATAGAATCGGAGGAGCGTAAGTCGTGTCGGCACTCTGTGTCCAGCTTGGATGTGAACCTGCGACCTTTAACGAAGACTTTTGCCGCGAGCATAGAGGCGCACATAATAATGACACACTTCTATCATGTGCATAAATCACTTAATGCGTATACACTTTTAAAGACAAAAATTACAAATAAGAGAAGGGTGCGACCAACACCCCCTCCCCCATAAAAGCATAAAGTAAAGTGTCCTGATGGCTGCATGATAACATGTGGCGGACGACAGTGTCTCTGCTTTGAAGGCTATACGCAAGTGCCCTTTTCTGGTATTCGAGATGTTGTCACCTCCAATCATTTGTCTTCACATGCATCTCATATAAATTACAAGCCAGGTCGACTACAGGAGCACGAACATCAATTCTAAGTGATATTTTACTAGCACGAACCTCAATTCTCATTAGTATTCTACTTTCATGTGTGCCAAGGCTCTTTCTACCAAGTCAATGTCTTCGAACATTCCGAACCCACAAGAATGACACAAAAGACTAAACTACGGTCAACTGATTAGCCAACCTTCCTTCCAGACCAGCGCCTTGCCCATGGAGATGTGATGCTCTGTACAGTGCAGTGTTAGCCTGTCTCACCATGCGCCATTTAAAGCCCTTCCCGAGGATGCACTCTACATATTCGAGTCAAATGAAATCCTCATTCATTGTATAAGGCGGAGAAAAGCACTGCATTACTAAGTTTAGGAACAAGTCGAAGAAAAAACAAGTCACATCCTACCACAGTAAGCCCGGGACGTCCGCAGAAAATACGCAATATTGTACGATGTTTTCGTCTTAAGAGTTTAGCCATGCATTTCAGTCGTCTTTCTCTCTTTATTCTTTTCGTGTTTCACCACATATATGTAAATAACTTTTTTTATGTCACTTGGTATAGCTCTCACTGCTCAGTACTTCGGATCAAACTTGCCCTTCCGTCATCAAAAAGCAAGATAGTCAGCACAGACACGCCACGGCAATCTTCCCGATGTTTGAGCACTGAATTCATGCACTGGAGCAAAAGGCTGATCTCCGCATCCACGCTTCTGTCACCATGTGATGTGCGACAGGGCTGGCCGTAGCAGCAACCGCAGCAGCAGCATCCTTCTCCAGCGGAACAGTCGCCGTTCTGAGTTCATTCGCTCTCTCACCTTCGTTTGACTCTCACTTACATTCTCTCAATCGCTAACCTGGCCCCTTTTTCAAGTGTCGCACCCGGACATCCTTTCCCAACTGTCTGCACGTGTTGCTTTGTCTTCATTCAATCAATACATAATTGGCGCTCTCTTCACTCACATAATTCATAAGTTAATAGTAAAATAGTATATGTCCTCCCATAGGACACAGGGAAAAAGAGTTATGAAGCTTTCAAAGCCGCATGCCCTCCGTCCCTCCGTCCCCCCTTCCTCCCTTTGTCTCTCCCTGGCAACCAAATGCAGCAATCACCGGTAGGTACGTGGTAGTGAGCACATCTGGCCTGGTTATATAGTGAGGGCATCATTGCCCCACTTGCTAAGGGCAACAGTAGTTACTTTCATCCTCTCTCGACAGTAGATACTTTTGTCCTCTTCCTCTCTCTCTTCGTCCTCCTCGCTTTCACTTCCTCTTCCTCTCCCTCTTATTCTCTCTCTTATTTTTCTTTTTCTTCTTCTTTCCCTTCTCCTCCCCTTCCTTCTTCTTCATCTTTTTTCCTCCTCCTCCTCTTCTTTTTCTTCTCATTTCTTCTCGTTCATATTCATTTGTCTTTTTACTTTTTCCTTTCTCCTTCTCTCCGTCATGTCACTGGATCCTCTTTTCTGTCTCTTTTCCCAGTCAAATACTCCAGAAGTTTCCTCCCTCCCTTCATCTCTCCCTCCTTTGCCCCTTGACCAACGACAAGTCCGTGGCATTCACTGTCCGTGACGCGACTACCGTATGAAGTGTCCAAAGCAGTCGCTGGTGGTGACGGGATTGACGCCCCACCTCCTCATGATGGTGCAGTCGCTCTTGTAGGAGCGCGTCACGGGGATGAAGTTCAGGGCCCAGGCACGGACGCGGATGATGCTGGTTGTGTACATGTAGTTCACATCGCCCTGAGGGGGGAGAGAGAAGAGAGAGGGGTTGAAAGGGAAATAATGCATGAGTTGTCAAGTAGTGCGCTTGTAAATAAAATTGCGAGGGCATAGAATCGTCGGGGCCTGGGGAACGGGAGGGAGGAAGGGAGGGGAGGAGGGAGGGAGGGAGGGAGGGCGGGCGCATGGACATGAAGCTAGCGTACCGATATGATAGCGTTGGAGATAAACACGCCTCCTTCCACGCCATTGATATTGGAAATATCGAAAAAGCTCTGCATCGGCTGACTCTTCTGATGGGGCGCCAGCTGCATAAACTGTACAGGGGCAGTGGCCAGGAGGGAGGCGGGGGAGCGGCTAGGGAGGGCGAAGATTTGCATTGTGGTGGGCCAGGTGGTAATTCTAAACCTGTTAAAATTCGAGAGGAGCAGCGTGGAGATGACGGGGATCCTGCCTGTGGCGTCCGAATACGGATAGGGAAGGGGAAATTGGAAGTTCACCTTGGAGGGAGGGAAAGAGGGTGTAAGTGGATGAGGGATACCTTCAAGACGAACAGAGAGAAAGAAAAAGGGAATTTAACTGTCCCATCTTCAGAAGTTATAATCCATTTCGTCCCCACCCTCCATCCCTCCCTCACGCTCTCGCTTCTTCCTCCCTCCTTACCATTTGCACGCGTGGCGCGACCATGTTCCAACCCATGATAACCGATACCGCAATTGTAATGGCTAGAGCAAGAAAACCGAGAAAGACAATGGAAGCCACCCATTTAGGCCTGAAGAGAGGTGAGAGGAAGGCAGGAAGGAAAGGAGGGAGAAAGTTGAGGAGGGTAGGTCTCATTGGCATGGTCACACTAGCGATCATCACAGCAAGAAGTCCACCGATTCCCATTATACAGTACGTACATGCCGCAGATTGTGTCCGAGCGTCGTTCTCTCTCCGGAAGGGCCCGTATCTCGAAGTTGTTGGTAGTTGATGGCACATGGCGTGGGGTTGGACTGGGTCGATAATACTCCCTGTCGGCGTCGTCCCATGGCAGGCGGGAGGAACGCCCATCCACCCACTTGCCGGCGTTGCCGTCATAATTTTGATGGCTCCGAGGGCTGCCAAGGCTGTTTGGATTCACCTTTGTGTTGGCGGTGTTGCTACTCTCGCCGCCCATCTCCTCATCCGTGAAGACAGCGGTGTGGGCGTGCATAGAGGAGGGCAACTCATCTGAATAGTGCCTTCGCGAGGACATTGTTGTCTGAAGACGGACAAGGTTTGTTCCGACCTGTTGCTTGTGGCTGTGTGGTAGGGTAGAACGCGAGGCGGAAATAAGTGCATGCATCGACGTGTAAATACATGTGAGGGAAAAGCGAAAATATCCTTCGTGGCACTGACACATGATGTTCAGTGTGACGTGCATCAAGATTGAAGGCATGGCACCCAAGGACACAGACTGTGTGTCCACCAATTTAGCGTGGTGGCTCATTTAATGCGCATAAAGTACAGTGATGCCGTGTCGAGATGCTAAAAATGCGCCTGGCACGAGGGGTGGGGGGGGCAAGGCTCGGGCTCGGACGCGCGACCATGGCCTCGCGCCAACCACTACCCCGATTGGAAAATCCAAATGTATCAGGCTAGACGCTGTTGGTAGTGCCATCCGTCCAGCACGAGGTGGCAGAGCACAATAACCAATCGGACGTGGTGGTGTGGTATTTGTTTCTGGTCCCTATGTCCCTTGTTTGAGATTCATGATCTGCGTCCTGGCAAGAGAGCGACGTGCACTGGCAAGGAACGAGCAGGTGGTGACTTCAATTGCACTGTTCTAGTTTTATTTCTTGGCATTTTTCGACACATTTTTGGTTGTTGCAAGCGAGGAAATGCAGACTTCTTTGCTCAGTTCTCCACTTTGCTGCATATGTACGTATACAGGTGTGAGGCAGAAACGCAGACGAGGGATGCACTGCCCATAGAAATTAGAAAAAAGATGGGGAGGGTGATGAGAAGTTACGTATTGCACCTGTCAAACTACCTCTCACCTAAACCAAAACCAAAAAAAGAACAAAGCGCCCTGGCATCAACCTATATTTGGTTATTTCCTCAATTTATCTTGCTTAGCATTTGGAGAGGTTTCTCCCCGTGCCACGCACCAATTTTATTTTAGAAGCGTTGGCTCACACGAGCATAAGGACACCCTCCCTCGCCCTCCCTCTCTTCCCTCCCTTATGCAAAGTGGCCGTAGCAGTCACTCATGGTGAATGAGTCAGCACCCCACTTCTTGAGCACGGTGCATTCATTTTTATAAGATCGACTTATGGGAATCAGGCCCAGCACCTTGACGGTAATGTCACCAACGCTGGTGGCATACATGAAGTTGTTTTCGCCCTGGGAGGAGCGGAAGGTAACAAGGAAGAGAGGGAGGGAGGTGTTATTTCTATTCTCAAGAGCGGTTGATGACATTAAGGCATAGCATCTGAAAATGGTGTGCTACAAAGACAGGATGTCGGAATGGAAGGCGGAGAGGAAAGGAACCTGGAAACAGGAGGTAGTTCCACAACTCACCTCCAAAACAGCCTTGACTAAGGCTTGTCCTCCATCCACACTCCCGATGTCACGAATGCTCAGCGTGCTGTTCAAGGCGCGCCGTTGCTCGTGCGCTGCCAGCTCGAAGCCGGGCATGGATGTGGTGCCGAGGAGGGAGGCGGGGGAGCGTGAGGGCAAGGCATAGATGTGGATGTCGGTGGGCTTGGTGACGGCGGGAAAGGGGTTGCGATTTGAGAATAGCATGGTCGAGGCCACGGGGATGTTGCCACTTGCATCGGCGAAAGGAAAGGGGTAGAGGAGTTGGACGTCGACCTATTTTAAGGTGGTAGGAAGGGATTGTTGAGTGAAAAGGGGAGGAGATAGAGGTAAGGGCAATGACTAGCCAGGCAGTCGGAGAAGGTAGGGAAATTAATTAAGCACCGCTAAAACCAACCACGCTATCGTCATTCCAGTCTCTTCCTTCCTCCGTTCCCCCCTTCCCCTCTCCCTCACCACTTGGACGTGGGGATGGTGCATGTTGAAGCCATAAAGCACAGAGGAGAGCAGGACCATGATCAGGGCGAGTGCAAGAAGGAAGATGGACGTCAACATGCAGCGGTACTGCCACCTTGGCCTGGGGCAGGATGTAAAGGGAGGAAGACAGGGAGGCAGAGATGGGGGGAAGGAGGGAGGCAGGGTGGGCACATGTACGTCGACCTCAGATATTCGTACCCGGGTAATAAATCATTACAAACCCTAGCAAAACCTACATGTGGTGAATATAGTCTTGGACTTGCGAGACCACGCTTTGCACAGAGCTTATAAGGGATAATTGCGGGGGTGAAGGGCAACTACCCTCGTCCGTGCTCGCTTCTCTTTTCGACGGCAGGCTGCTGGTTGTGGCGCTTGTATTGATACTGTCGGTCCTCCCATCACGGCTCCCATCTTTGAAATCATTTTCAATGCCTTCTGTGACCTCTTTCCCGTCTGACAAAGTGATGTAGGCATGTTGGCTGGATGGCGGGGGCAGATCTTCCTTGACGTCTTGGTCCGGGGGCAGGCCAGTGGAAAGCATGACTTAGAAATGCGAGACTCCAACCTGTCTTTATTTTTGCACGGAAGATATAATGAGGTAGATTAATAAGTGCTTTGGTCCGTAATATCGAGTGACAGCGTCAGGTAGGCGGCGGAAAGCGGCAGGAGAAAGGAATCATCAACAGCAGCAGTCATTTTCTAATCAGTCTTGACAACACGCACCCGAGGCATTGAATCACTGCACGTCGTTACCGAAGACATAAAAAATATCTATGTCGAGATGTTGCGTGACTTATAAGCGCCTTATTGTATTTTCCACTCACAAATTGAAAGGCTGCCTACGCATGGAAGGAACATTGTCCGGAGCGAGGGCAATCAGAAATCGTCGCTCATCGCTCGATTTGATCTCTCACGGGCTCGAAAACACACATTTTCATGGTCCACTGCCCTCACCTTACCTCCACTCAAACCCAAAGACGCTACGTGGAGATGGAGGAGGACCAAAATCCTACAGCGTCAGACAGCTGCGGCTATGTGAGCCGCACCAGTGGTTTCCCTCCTTTTCATACCTCTTCCGCTTCAGCCTCAGCTTCTGCTTCTGCCCCTGATAGTTCTGCTGCCTTATCGATGGGTAGGTACGTGAATGAAGGGCATGACACGACATTGTCCATAAACCATGAGTCGAGTTGTCTGACGCTGCAGGCTCGCAGGCTGCAAGCGGACTTTCGTTTCCTTCTTTTCCGCGCTATTCATCCCCTCCCTCTCCCCTCCCTCCCTCCCTCCCTCCCTCCTAACCTTCCTCTTCTCTCACAGGCATTGACGACAACACCCTCCTAAATGAGGCTCACGTTAGAGAGGCTGACGTACAGTCTCAAGAGCTGTATGAATTGGTGGCTAAATGGCGGGGCAAGGAGATCGATCTGGGGACCTTGCCGGGAGGGTGTGTAGGAGGGAGAGGAGAGGGAGGGGAGGGAGAAAGGGAGGAAGGGAATGCTGCCATCTTTCATGACGAAAGGGAGACCATAAGCAAGTGTTGATTTATTTAAGTTAAGGACGTTTCGGAATGCGTACATGCGTCTATCCTTGCCTCCCTGTGCTGTCACCCTCTCACACGCCCCCACCCTCCCTCCTTCCCCTCCAGCTGCACCATTGCCAACATCAAAATCCTTCTAGAAGCAAAAACTCGCGTTCTCCCCGAAAGACAGAAGCTTATCGGCTTGTCTGTGCAAGGGGGAAAGGCTGCCAAGGACGAGAACACGTTGGAGCAGCTGGTGTTGAAGGGCAAGAGGGGGCCTGTTAAGTTTATGCTCATGGGCACGCCGGAGGTAGGGAGGGAGGTAGGGAGGGAGGAATAGTTGAGGACGGGACTAGCAAACGATGAGTCTTTTCCTTCGTTCTTGGGATCTCTCGGTGATGCTTACATTTTGTGCGTGCTGCCCTCTCAACACCATCTTTGTCTCTTCCCTCCCTCGCTCCCTCGCTCCCTCCTCCCCTCCCTTGAGTAGGCGGAGTCCTTCGTGGATCCGAGCGAGAAGACAGGCTTGCCGGAGGTTTTCGACGACTTCGAGCTGGACGTCACAGCCATATCAGAGGAGTGGCGGCGCTCGGTACAGAACAGCGAGAACCTACGCAAGTGCGTTGATTTCCTCCCCTCCTCCCTCCCTCCCTCCCCCCCTCCATCCCCTTTCTATTCTTTCCTTGATAAAATATTTTCACTTCTCATCGCTTCTTTCCTCCTCCCCTTCCTCCCTCTCAAGATTCACGGCCAAGACGCAGGTGCACCTCATCAACCCCCCACGCCAAGGGAAGCGGCTGCTGGTGAGGGAGGGAGGGAGGGAGGGAGGGAGGGAGGGAGGGAATGAGAGAGGAAGGAAGCGATGGGAGAAGAAATAAAAGCACTGAGGTGCGATTGGACGATCTCGTATCTTCCTCATCCCCGTCCCCTCTCCCTCCATCCCTCCCTCTCTTCCTCCCTCTTGTGTCTCGCGCAGGTGCTGGACCTTGACCACACCCTCCTCGACTTTAGCTCTCGGGAGGAGGTCATCGATCGGTGAGGAAGGGAGGAAGGGAAGGAGAGCAGGAGAGGTGAAGGGCCACAGACTTGAATAGACTTGCCTTTCCTCTCATCGTACATGCATACTGTTTTCCCCGTTACTCTGGTTCCTCCCACCGCGCTCCTTCCTCTCCATCTCCCTTGTCAGCTACTCGGACCAGCTGCTTCCCATATAGACGGACTCCTCCCTCCCTCCCTCCCTCCCTCCCTCCCTTCGTCACACCCTCCCTCCCTCCTCCCTCCCTCCCTCGCCCTCCAGCCTGTCTATGGCCGAGGCTGCCAGCATCATGAAGCGGCCTCACCTGGACGCCTTTCTGGCCGCCGTCTACCCCTTCTACGACCTGGTGGTGAGGGAGGGAGGGAGGGAGGGAGGGAGAGAAAGAAAAAAGCAGGGATGGAAGAGGATGGGAGGAGGTAAACGAGGGAGGGAACGAGGGAGATATTTGTCCGCCGACCTCCACCCCCCTACTTGTTTGACCCCTACATATTTCACAAGAGCCCTAAAAATATGCATTAATTCCAACACTCACCCATTCACACCCCTTTTCCCTCACTCTCACTCCCACTCGGGCTGCTGCTAGGCCTGGAGCCAGACGTCATGGCGGTGGCTGGAAATCAAGATGGTAAGGAAGTGAGGAGGGAGGGGAGGACAGGGAGTGGTTGTGCTGGAGAGAGGGAGGCTACAGCAGGTGGATATGTATTCACCATTTTCCCCCCCTCTCTCCCTCCCTCCCTCCCACCCTTTCTCCGTCCTCCCTCCCTCCCTCCCTTTCTCCGTCCTCTAGGTGGAGCTCGGCCTCCTGACCCACCCCGCGTACAGGTTCTGCTTCGTCCTGGATAAGACGAGCATGTTCCACGTCGAGTCCACCAAGGGCAACGGAAGTCTCTTCAAACACCAGGTCGGGGGGGAAGGAGGAAAGACAGCAGGAAGGCAGGCAGGGAGGGAGGGAGGGACGAAGGAATCCTTTGGATTTGATCCGAGCTTCCTGGATGGCTCACTACCTCGATCCGATCCACCTGACCCTTCATGTCCTCGCCTTACTTGTGCTTGCCCCGTCAAGACAGCGCTTTCGGGAGCCCCTTCCTTACCTTCCCCCCCCCGTCCTTGCAGGTGAAGCCGTTGCAGCTTATTTGGACCAAATTCCCCCACTGGAACGAAACCAACTCCGTCCACGTCGACGACCTCTCCCGCAACTTTGCCTTGAACACGGGTAGGGGAGGAAGGAGGGAAGGGGGAAAAGGAGGGAAGGAGGGAGGAAAGGAAGGAAAGAAAATGGGGGGGCAGAAAGAAGACAGAGAAATCGACATTCGCGCCATCAATTGTGGGTGTAGCTTGAATCTCAGCTCTGCGTATATCGGTACTCATTCCAGGCTCCCTCCCTCCCTCCCGCCCCAGGCAATGGCGTAAAGATCAAGGCCTACTACCGGAACGCCGAAGGGGCGAGCGAAGACAAGGAGCTCGTCTACCTCGGGCGGTATCTGGTCCGACTCGCCACGTGCGGTCCAGCAGCGGCAGGAGCAGGAACAACTGTCGTGGGAGTAGGGGATGCAGGGGGGGAAGGGGGGGGAGGAGGAGAGAATGGAGGGAAAGACCACAGATATTGGCGGGACGAGGCCAAGAGAAGAGAGGGCGGAGGAGAAGGAGGGGGTGGGAGCGGCGGTGGAGGTGGAGGGGCAAGTAGTGGGGGCAGTGCATGAGTATGAATAGTGCGATGGCAGCGGATCGGCGGTGGGTTTAGTGTATGATTGCATGTATGAGGAATGCTGCAGCATGGTAATGTGCAAAAGAAGAACAAAAGAGGTAAGGAAACAAATTTAAGAGCTGACAGGCTTGGCCGTAGGATCCAGGCGCTACCCTTAGCTCAAGTAGCGGCTGTTATGGCCACGCGGGCCTAAAAATTCTCCAAAAAGCTCCTTCACAGCACCTCCTTCGTCTCTTCCGCTTTGCAGTATAGCCTACTTTACTACTTTGTTAAGTTGTCTTCTTTAGTTTTATAAAGGCATGAACGAAGATCAAAATGTGGGTACCACACATATATTGATACATTCCCTCCCTTTACATCGCTCTCTTTATTGCTGCACTTGCGTCCAAGTGGAGCTGCGAGACAACCGTTGCAGAAAGATTGAGTGTTGACACGTCGGTCGTCCAAGAACAGTCACTTAAAATATTTGCATCTCACACGCACATGCTGTTTGGATTCCTCCTCTTTTTCCAGGTCTCACTGTATTCATTCGTAGGTATGTTCACTTGTTTACAAAGCTTTCCAATCCTTCCTATCTACATCCCTATCAGCTCCAAACTCGCCTCTATCTGCCGTATCTCCGCCGCAAGCCAGGCCTCCACACTGGGCAGCAAGTCTATTCGCAAGGGCAAACGCGGCGCTGGCACCCCTTCCTCTGCCTGTTCATTTCCCCTCTCCAAATGCGGCGGGAACAAAAAGTCGACCAATTTTGGTGCCGATGCCACCTCCCTCAGCACGCCGAGGATGGCCTCCAGGTCTTGACGGGCTTCATCCCTGTCTACGATCTTTCCCACTCGCCTAAACTCTCGAGCTTTCCACATGAGCATCCCTACCCATTCTGTCAGGTTCATGGCACTATTGGCTCGTAGAACCACTTCGCATTGCCGCTCCCAGCCACCGACGTCTTCGTCGAACGTCTCTCGCAGGTGTCCCAGCTTTTCCTGCACCGCCGAGGCCTCTTCTTTCAGGAAGGCCCACACCCGCGCAAGACTGCTGCGATTGAACCAGTTGTGATTGATGGATAGGCAGCTCGTCAGGTTCCGCACCTTGTGGTGCCATCCGGAAGGAACGAACATCAGTTCCCCGGGTCCTTGTCGTACTACGAGGGTGGGGACAGTGCCCGGGTGAAAAAAAGGAGAGGCAATGCTCACCGCGTCAGGTGCGCTTGCCATGCTTGCCATGCTTGTAGGTCGGAAACCGAGCGACTGCGTCTGCCTCTGATTTGCTGGCACAGTTCCCTCGTGCATGGATGCTGGGTCTGCAGTCGGCAAGTCGGTGCTAGAAGTCGTGAAGGGTGCAGGTGGTGAGGAAGCAGGGGGGTAGAGAGTCCATTCCTTGCTACCAGCCAGGTTGACCGACCAAGAGTATGAGCAGAGCACGTCGTGATGCACGCCCGTGGTCGAACCCGCAGGTCCCAGATACAGGAACCGGAAGTCGTCCTCTCGGGCAGCGTGGCCGGCATCCATGGCTGGGGCATCCCACCAGTCATTCAACCAATCATCGTCTAAGGGTGAGGGTACAATATAGTATGGAAACGACGCTAGGGCCTCGGTCACGTTCGAGGGGGTCATGCTGCTGCTGCTAGTGCTGCCGTTTCTGTTGGCTGCGGTATCAGGCCGTACACCTTTTCCATTGTCCTCGTTATTCGATTCCCTGATAGTGGCCGTGGTGGTAGATGACACAATGTGAACATGTTGCTCCGTGGTCCCTTCAACGCCACTAATGTGGTCATCTTTGCATATAGCCCGCAACGCCTTGACAATATGCCAGTCTTTCATATACAATCTCCGAGCTTCCGCCTCCCCACTCCGCCACAGCGCTGCATACTCGGTCAACGTCCGCTCCCTTCGCGGCTCCTCTCCGTATGCATGCTGCATGCTATTGGTGCCGCTTTTGCTATTACCCCTCCCAACTTCCGATTGCTGCCTTACGGCGTCGTCGTTTTCGTCTCCATTCCCGCTGTGGCACTCCACCACAGGCACCAGCACATCGCGCCCGCGAAATGTGGCTTGGAGCAAATCAATGGTGACAAAGTCCTCCTCTTCTCCTGGAGCAACCCATTCGCGCATGGCTCTCCAGTTGCTGGCCACATTCACGAGAATAAAGGGGACGTTGGCGTCAAGGTAGGCACGCAGAAGCGTCACGCTGGCGGCCGCAAAGTCGATGCGAGCAATGCTGCTGCTTATGCTTGTGTTGGCGGTATCGTGGTCTGAGGGGTCTGGTGGAGGCATTTATCCCACATAAGTTTCTGCCATAATAATGGGGTGTAAGTGGAGATATTATCCATGCTGTTTTGTGAGTGTGTGGATGGTGCGAGGCATTTTAGGAAGCTCTCGCGCCTCATCCCCTCATTCCGCTCGCCCAAACTTCCGCCACAGCATCAAGCACCACATTTATGCAACACGCTTATGCCACCGCCCTTCCTGTCCCTCACACACCTCTCAAAGAAACGCTCTCCCTCCGATTTCCGCCTCTATTTCGCTATCTTCGCCGTCTTTTCCCGGCAACCAATAATGGGTAAGCAAGTTCTCGATTGCCCCTCTCCTGAGTCCGTAACGCGCTATACTCCGACAACTTCCCCTCTTCCCCCTTCTTCCCCTTATCGCTCTTCCCTTCCCACCCACCCTCAGTCCTTATCATCAATGGCGAGGTGGTACCCGACTCTGATCCGCGTGCGATCAAGGCCCGTGGTGGCACACTGTCCTCATCCTCCTTTCCCTCGTCCACCGCCGGCCTGAACCAGCGGCGGCCACCTGCCACTATCCACAATAGCGGAGGGGACGACGACGACGCCAGCAGCGACAGTGGCAGTGCCAGCGTCTTCCAAGGAAAGGCCTACACCATGGGCGGCGGAATCGTGAAAACGCCTCTTACCCAACTTTCTCCTTCCTCTTCCGTGGCCGTCCCGTCCCCCGGAGAAGGCACGTACTACCCCTCTCCTCCCCTCTTGCAGCAAGCAGCAGAAGCGCTGGGCACACAGGGACGCATGGTAACCATTCCTGCTGTGCCTTTTCTTGGGCTTTCGGCCAGCACATTTGATCTACTCCCTTGTCTGATGGTCGCGTTGGGTCTGCTGTTCTTTGGGTTGCGGGGAATTGGCGTTCTGGTAGTCATGTACGTTTTCATCAAGAAGAATCAGGACCGTCCACCTCAGACAGCTGCGGTCGGGCAAGGAAGGGATCCAAATGTGGGACAACCGGGGCAAAGGCAGCAACAGCGACGGTAGTAGATTGAGTAGGATGTGGGTTGGTGTGTCATGAAGATGGGCAAAAGGTAGAAGAGGAAGAGAGAGTGTGGATAGAATGATTTAAAATCGAAATAATACTAAAAGAAATTAGATAACCAATTAAATATAATATCTGTTTAGTTACTTGCGACAACTTCCTGTGTACAAACGCCTTACAAGTCCCCTGCAAAGTTGCCCTTCTCCGAATGTCGCAGGGTGACACTATCCCTCCGAAAGTGCAATGTCCTACCCACTCCTTGCACCCCTCCTCTTTCACCCCACCTCTCTCCCTCCCTCCCTGTAACCCACCTTCACGGCACCCTGGCAACCCATCGGCCACTTTAAAAACCTCCCCTGTTCCTCTCCGACCCTCACCACCAACCCCTGCCTCCCTCTCTATCATATAATACAGCCCTCTCCTTCTTTCTCCGCTCTTCCTCATCTACTCTCTTGAAGCTCACCTCCTCTCCCTCCTCTTGGCCCTACCCGTTCGCTTCCAACCACTCCGCCACCCGAGCACTCACCCGATACGACACCACCGTCGTCGGCAGCAGCTTCAGCAGCAGCACGGGAAAGCCCCTGTACAGTCCCCTCACCCCTCCTCCCTCCCTTACTACCACCTTCGCCTGGATCCACATAGTGCCACTGCTGCCACTACTACTACCATTGCCAATACTACCTCCAACCCCCTTTCCCTCTCCTCCTAGCTGCATCCGCCGCCGCAAGAGGTCGAAAGGGTAAGCAACGGCCTGGGCCACAGTGCCCGCCACCAGCACGCTTGCAAGTGCTGCCGACGAGGTAGAGGAGGAGGGAGGGTGGGTAGACGAAGACAAGGAAGCAAGGTTCAAGAATCTTGGTGGATGCTGTTGTTGCTGCTGCTGCTGCTGCTGCTGCTGCTGCTGCTGCTGCTGCTTCTGCTGCTTCCGCTGCTGATGATGATGCGCCGTGAGTGGCGCCAGAAAGGCGAGGCACGTGTAATTGATTCCGATGTACAGGAAAGCCCAAATCGCACAGGGCGTGGCTCCCCTCACCAGCGCGCGGGGCCCTTCCTCCCGCCAGATCCGTGCCAGGGCAGGCAAGGCTCCTTGGTTGTAGGGGCGGAGAGAGGGCTTCTGGACGGTAATGCGGGCTCGGAGGGTGTCAAGCGGGTGGAGGAGGAGGTTGGCGACCACTCCAGCCATTCCGCCCGCCAGCATGTGCTTCGCCTCCAGGGGGAGGGGCGAGGGAGGAGAGGAGGGAGGGAGGGAGGGAGGGGCCATGCTTCCGCCCAGCGTCAAGGCCCAGGTAGTCGCGGTCGGGTCCGAGGACGAGGAGGAGGACGAGGAGGAGGAGGCCTTGGGGGAGGAAGGGGTGAACGGGAACGCAGGCGCCGCTGGCCGGAGGGCATGATCGCGTAGGTACTGATAGAGGATGACCTGAGTGGCGAGCACGGAGGATATCCGCAGCATATTGAGACCGTTCCCGACAAAGAGGCCGCGGGTGTGGCGATACAGGAAGCCGCCCCAGGGGGAGTCGGCGTACCGCGGGTCGAGCATGAGGCGAAGGGCCTCGCGAAGGGTGAGGGGAGGGCGGAGGGGAGGGACGGGAGTGGTCTGGATCAGGATCTTGGCACGCTCAAGGGGAGCGACGACGAGGCGGGCCAGAGCGCCACCGACGCTGGCGGAAATGACCATGGGCCAGACGTTGGGGAGGGAGGAGGAAGGGGAGGAGGGGGATAAGGAAGAGGAAGAAGAGGAAGGCGAAGAGGAAGAGAAGGAGGGGGAGAGCGTGCCGTCGTTGTTCCTCAGCTGCTTTTGGGTGTGTGGGGAGGTGGACTCTGCTATGACTGCTCTCCTTTCACTCTGCAGCCGCTGCTCTGGTTGCTGTGAGGTCAGCATGGTCCTGGCCCTCCGCAGGGCTGCCCTATCACCTATGCCCGGCATCATGGCCTCCTCCCAACCCTTCCTCAGCAGCGATATCTCTTCCTCGATGGCCCTCAGGTACCGACGTACGGACCGGGGGCAGTCCGGCGTGGCCAAAGCTTCCAGGAAAGTATCGTAAGGGATTGAGTGGAGGGAGGAGGACATTGTTCCAGCAGCAGTAGCCGCCTCATCATCATCCGTGTTGCTGTTGCTACTACTGCGGCTGATTGCGCCGGTCTTCCTCCACCACCGTATCTTCTCGTTGCTCCCACTCCCAAACACCCTCGCCACAAATTTGGCATCCTCCTCCTCCTGCTCGCCCTTCTTCCCTCCCTTTCCCCCTTCCCCATCCTCCTCCTCCTCCTCTCTCCGCGCCGCCTCCCTCCTGAGTTCTGCCCAGTCGCCTAAAGTCACTCGCTCGAAGCCCGTCTCCCTCTGTGAGAGCCTCAAGGCCACCTGCACATGAGGAGATGGCGTGTTCATCCACACGTCCAAATGCACTAGCTCGGAGAAGGAGATCAGGCCGGCCCGCGACGGGTCCAGGGCCTGGAGCAGGAGGCGAGGGGCGGCGGGTGAGTGGGAGGGGGAATGTGGGAAGAAGGCCGAAAGGAAGTCTGCATGCGTCATATACCTCTCCTCTTCCTCCCCGTCCTCCCTCTCTTTCTCCCTTTCCTCGAGCGGTACCCTTATTGAGGCACGCCGGTTGAAGAAATCGAGCAAATACGGCGACCCCCCCCTGCCCGTCAGGTGCATGAAATCGAACCTCCCCACGGCCCACAGACGACAATCTTCAGTGGCCACCACGGAGGCGCCGCGTCGGCTGTTGAACAAAGCGGCGGCCTCCCCGAAGAATGCCCCTGGACCGACAGCGGTGGAGACGAGGAAGGAGGAGGACGAGGAGGGAAAGGGAGGAGTTGGGGAGCTGTCGGTGCTGTTGTGATGACTGGTGAGGCGCCTTCTTCTCCTCTTCCTCCACCTGTCCATGCCCTCATCCCGAGTCGAAGGACGGAGAGGAGAGGAGGCAGAAAGGACAGGCTTCCGTCGATTGATCTGCGCCTGTCCCTCGTCCAAGATATAAAAGCAATTCCCTCTCTCACCCTGCTCCAGGATCACCTCCCCCTTCTTCACACGGACCAGAAAGAACCGCCGCAGCGCCTCCTCCTCCGCCTCCTTCTTTCTCCTCCTCCCCACCCTCCCCCCTCCCTCCCTCGACGCCACAAAATAAGGATGGTGCCGCAACACCGACAGCACCCTTGCCTTTTCTGCCGCAGTGCGAGGGTGGGTGGGAGGCTCCCGCCCCTGCAAAAGCAGAGGAAGATCCTCCCCAGCCACGCGCCAGAGTCGGACGGTCTTGCCTCGGGCCTTGGCATGTAGGGAGGTGGAGCCTGAGGGGAGGGGGGAGGAAGAAAGAGAGGGAGGGAGGAAGGAGGGGCCGCCAAAGACTGTGCCGGGACCAAAGGTGGCAAGGAGTTGTCTGTGACGATGATGGCAGGGTGCGCTGGGGGAGGAGTGCGAGGATTGAGTGCGGGCTGTTACCGCTCCCTCATTTCCTCCCTCCTCATTGTCCTCCTCAGCTTCGTCTTGCCACTCCTTGTACAAGTCTACTTCGCCCGATGCAATCACGTAAAGGGAGGCCGTCATGCTGCCCTCAGCCCCTTCCTTCCGTCCCCCTCTCCTTCCCTCCCTCCCTCCCAATCTCCCTCCTTCCCCAAACGCCTCAATGCGCTGCCCGTCCCGGTACATTACGGTATGAAACAAGTCCTGCACCTCCATTGGCACGCTATCTCCTTGCCTCCCTGCACCTCCTCCCTCCCCCTCGCCCTCCTCCACCAACCCGCTGGTCGGCCCAAACAGTTTCAAAGCCCGCGCAAGAACCACCGGCTCGAGTCCCTCGCCCTCGCCCTCCCTCCTTATCCTCCCTCTCTTTACATCTCCTTCCTCCTTTATACCCATCGCTCCGATCTCTTCCTCCATCCCCACCTCCTTCCCCTCCCATCGAACAGGGATCTCCTCCCCCAGATACGCGCCCTGCAGAAGGTTCAGCCCCTCTCTCCTCAGGGCCGCCACCGCACGGCCCAAAGCCCAAGGAGGCTTCGACGTGGCAAAATCCGTGGGGATATACGTGTTACTGGCCGGGTAATGCGGCAAGAGCCCAATCCGCTGAAAGGCCGCCGCAGCAAGCTCAGAACAAAACAGCCCGCTCCGCGAATCCTCCTTGTTCTCAAAAATCGACACCTCGCTCCCTTCCAGTGCCACTACTGCCGCCAATCGCTCTGCCCGCGCTTCTTCCAAAGCCTTTTCCAAGGCCGCTCGCTCGAGCGGCGTGAGCGCCATGCTCCTTCCTAGCTCCCTCTTGAGTCCGCGCACCCTTTCCTCGTGACGCTGGACCTCGAGAAACAAATGCTCCCGCCGCCATTGTGCCGGTGTGACGAGGCCCGAAGCTAGTAATTGAAAAAAAGATTGCTTATATTGGTGACCCCTCACTTCTTCTACATACTCCTGCATGGCTGCGCGTAAGGCCGGTGTGCGGACCACGCCATGAAGGCGCCGCACGGCTATGTCGTAGGATTTGCTCCGTCGCATACGCTCCTTCAAATCCACGTACTGAACCCCATTGAAGCCGGCATCCAACAGCATCAGCCGTCCGCCCTCTTTTTCCTCCCTCACCACCACCCCCAGATGATCGTACCGTCCGTACAGTTTGGCAGCCTGACAGACGACGGCGCCCACAGGTCCCATGGCCCCGCATCGACGATTAAAGAGCACTAAGTCGCCGGTCTCGAGGTGCGGAAGGAGAGCCTCCAATGCTGAAGGAGAAGAACTCGAAGGAAGCTTAGACACAGGCGGTGGCTCTGGAGGTCGTGGTGTTGTCATGCCTATGTCGATCGGTGGTGTGGGTTAAGCCGGGTGTGATTTTTTGGACGGCGAGTGAAGAAGAACCGAAACGGGAAAATGGGCGATAACGACGGCACTGGAAAATCAAAACAAAAATTACCGCACATGAAGAACAGTTTGACGAGAAATAAAATGAGTGCTGTACAGCTACAGATACAGCTATGTGTAGGGTGCCTATCCCGCCTAGCTTTTGCCCTCTGAAATGTTTATTGTAATAGGGGGACAGGAGGTTGGCTGATTTATTCATTCGTTCACTTAATCATTCATTTATTGATTGATTCATTAGTTAATCGATTGATTGGTTGATTGAGTGAGTGTCTAGTTTTATCTAGCATACAGCCTGGCACTCTCCGTAAACACATACCGAGCCTCCCGCTGGCAAGGGTCAATCCTGGAAGGTTTGTGAGGCTGTCAGCGGGGCTTTAACAAAATATTTTTATGGTAATACACGCATACACACAAACATCTGGTAAATCAATACACTTTTTTGACACATTTGAGGCTTGACTGTAGACTCTGTCGATATCACGAAAAGTAACTCAACTCAGCATGAAAGTTGATGATTTGGATTTCAGTTTTATGCACTTTCTTCAAGTATTTCCATACTTTGTGCTTTGAAGCTTCTTAAATTGATTCCTATCAATCACACACAGGGTACCCTTAGCTGCCCTCCGCACATTGTGCAGCTCTCCCTTTCAATTACTTTGCCAATATTTGACTGTTTTATAAACTGAAATATACTGTCTTTTGTCCTAGACTATTCCCACTTTAAAATCCCAGCCCCATAAATGGTGACCCACCCTCCGCAGTCACCTCTAACCTTGTTCCGCCCACCCACTTTTCCCCCTCCACTCTCCTTCCTTCCTCCTCCCCCAGCGGGTGGTGCTGCCAATACTCCTGCCGATGCCAGCCTAGTAGTGCCTGAATCTTATTCATCGTGCCGGGAGGCAAGTAACCTCCTCTCCCTTTTCCCTCCTGCCCCTCCACATTCATCCCTCGCATAGCCTCGACCCCCAACACCAACTGCCGCAATGCCGGCGCCTTACCTGGCCTGAGCAGCGCTTTTACAAGCAGTATCACAGCCTCTTGGGCCTGTAGAGCATCCTCCTTCTCCTTCCATACACGGACTCTTCGCAGCTCTAGCATTTCCAAACGGCGCAAGCAAGGAACGTGTTGCTGCTGCTGCGGCACTCGCGGCGGCTGTTGCCCAAGCAGGGTTCGACCCAATAGCAACACCGCCTCCATCCCTCCAAGCGCGTTTCCGTCAAGCCGCAACCTTCTCAAGCCGCAGCCCGGCGCGAACATCACGAACTCCAGCAGCGCCTGCAGGCCCGCAGAGCCCACTGCATTGAAGGCGAGGTCCAGTGTCTGTAACGTCGTCGCACACGCTGCTCCTCCTTCTGCTGCCGCGGTGGCCAACTCCGCCGCCGCATTTTCAGCAGGAGCAACAGCAGCGGGATCCAGCCGGATATTTCCGGTGCTTCCCATCCTTCCACAACCAGCTGCAGCAGCACAACCAGCCGCAGCAGTAGCCGCACTAGCGGAATGCGTCGTCCGGCCTGCCCCCGAGACCAGCACCGCGGCTAAGGCAACGGAAAAAGCATCATCAAGCTGACACTGGACGAGACTCAGCTCTTCCAACCGCGGGCAGGCACCCTTGGCGAGGGCGGCGGGGAGGAGCGCCGCCACCCCGTGGCTACTGTGGAAGTTAATGCAGAGCACACGTAGGTCCTGGAGATGATGGTGCTGTCGAAGGAGGGGGGCGGGGAGGAGAGAGGAGGGAGGTGGAACCGAGAGCGAGGGGGGAATATCCAGGAGCAGGCTAATATCTCTATATCCTAGCCCGGCGGCCCAGAGGCGAAGCACCGTCATTGCGGGAGGGGAGGAAGAAAACAAGGAGGACGAGGAGGATGAGGAGGAGCAAGAAGGGGAGGAAGAAGAGGAAGAGGGCAGGGAGGCAGACGACGAGGAGACAAAGGGTGAGGGAGCGCAAGAGGAGCAGCCCAACCGTTGCCTGTGGTGGAACCGTCGAGCAATAAGAGCATGCGCGGCCTTAGTCCCAAAGGGCAAAAATGCGGCCTCAAGCACCCGCAGACATGGCGCCACGTGGGGCAAGGCCAGGGCCTCAGCCACTGGGTCCCCCCAGGCCAGTTGCCCATCGCAACGAAGCAAGCGCAGCGTCTCAAGGCGCGGGGCGTGACTCAGAGTCAAGAACCGCCGGAGGGCTGTGGTACCCTGCCCGCTGACGTGGCGAAGGGTCAGGTGCCGCACGAGATGGAAGGGGCCAGAGAGGAGGAAGCGGGAAAGGCCTCGACCCTGGGAAAGGCGAGGAGGCTCTAGTACTAGAGTGGAGAGGTTAACATGAGCAGTGCGAGAGAGGCGACGAAAGCATAAGGCACAGGAGGTGCGGGGAGAAGAGGAAGAGAAAGACGGGGAGGAGAAAGGGGAGGACGATGAGGAGCAGGAGTAATTGACGTCATCCTCATGCATGTGAGGGCAGTCGTCGCTTGTCTGCTGCTGCTCATCAAACCCTCGGGCCAAATATTGCATCCCCTGGTCGTCCAGGATGTCCCTTGTGTGCAGGCAGAGGGTGTGGAGCCGTGGCACACACACATCCTTGGAAGGGTGCAGCAGGCTGCCCAATAGGTGGGCTGTGGCGGCCATGGCGAGTGAGGACGAGGAATAAGAGGAAGTAGAGAATGAAGAGGAGGAAGAAAGAGGGAGCAATGTGGGCGCTGGGGATGGACGGGGGGCACCGGGACGGGAGCGAACGACTGCAGGTCTAACGTGGAGGCTGGTAAGGGAGGGCAGGACAGGAAGGACGACGGGAGGGATAGATGAGGGAAGGATAGCCCGCATGCTTCCTCCAGACTTGGTATCATGTACCACCTCCATAGGGTCGGCAAGCAGCTCGTCAATCCTCATGGGGGTCGCCGTACCCGCCCCTGCAAGCGGTGTGGGAGCGGACGTCTGTACGCGGAGGGTGAGAGAATCGACGCGGTGCTGACGCCGAAGAAGCGAAGCGAAGGCCTCAAGGTTGCCAAAAACGCCATGGAATTCCTTCTCTTTTTCAGAAGGATGTCGCCAAGTGACTGTCAAAACCCTCCGGCCCAGACGGTGTTCCTATTTGGTGTGGGAGGAGCGGAGCGAAGGGGAAGAAGGGATAACATCGTGGCGGGCATGAAAATCGTAATCCTGAGAACTTAAAGCGACAAAAGTAGTCAAGGGAACCCAAAACCTTCTTCTGACATGGATATCGACAGCACGGCCCTGAGAGATGCAAAAATGCACATTCACACATTGAGGAGCAATGATTGGATATGCAAACATGCGCAAGGCGAGCGCAATTCTTACCGTGAGAAGGGGTCTGGAGCAGGCGGCCAGATGCAGCACATCGTCAAAGATGAGGAAAGAGACAACACTAATCATGGCGTCGGTGGGAAGAAGGCCTAGACAGCACATGATGGCGAGGGCTGTGTACGGGGTATGGGGTGGCCCATCAGACTACAGATTGAAGGTGATGCACCGCACCGAGCCCACTGATGTAAGGCTTTGCGACCGTCCATCCTGTGCAAGGATCTTCCTCACAAGTGACCAGAGCCTCAACAGTGCTCTTTCTCACATTAATAAGGTAGAGAACTGGCGAGCAAAGCGCGTTCCTCCTCCACAGTCACAGAAACGTTCTTGCTCCTTGCTTTTTGCTCGCTTTCGCTCACTCTTGCTTGCTTTGAAGACGAAACGAAACGGTCCCTTGAAATAGAGGCTGTGTTCGCAACCCCTCAAAAAGCTTTTTGAGGAGTTTGGACCCCCCCCAAACCCGCTGGGAAGCGATTCTTTTCTCCCTTTTTGACCCATTCCTTTTTTGAGGGATTGCAAATCCTCATACATTGGTAGCTCTTTTTGAAGGGTGTCAATCCGCCTCGGCGGCCGAGGGTGGCCGAGGGAGGGGAAACCGGACTCGGAAGGGATTGGGGATGGAAGAGGAAGTAGTAGGTCAAGAGGACGAGTAGGAGGGAAGCGAGCAGGTGGAG
>Ga0160420_100293_pt1 | contig 25372 bp, 24 predicted proteins | sample CelAP2metagpilot_FD_108197 | JGI IMG/M metagenome (GOLD analysis project Ga0160420, IMG submission 108197) | Phycosphere-associated microbial communities from algal ponds in Kailua-Kona, Hawaii, USA - Cellana AP2-5-5 metagenome pilot | ecosystem: Engineered > Artificial ecosystem > Aquaculture >... | reverse complement strand
CACACGGGGGCTCGGTGCGGGGAGGCCAACGAGGTCTTCCGGTGTACGTATGCGGGCACCCACATCCCCCCGGCAGGGGTGGGGGAGATACTCCTAAAGGGAAAAGAGAGGAGGGAAGAAAGGGGGGGGGGGAGGGAGGGAGGGAGGGAGTGGCATGTGGGGCGTACCTGGATCCCAAACAAGTCGTTCAACAAGGCGCACACAAAATTGTAATGCAAGTAGGAGGGGCCATGTCGAATCAGAAACGAGAAAATCGGAAGCCGCGGGGTTTTGAAGTCCCCGAGGACGACAATATTGGGATTACTGCCGAAGCTTTCCAAGGCTTTTTTGGCAAATAAAGCCTCGCGTCCCTTGGCATATTCGGTTCCAACACTGTCTTTCAACGAGAAACACAGCCCTAGACGGATGGCGCCCAGGATGTCCGGAGTGCCTCCCTCTTCGCGTTCAACGGGGTCGGACAGGTACCGATGCGAATGATCTTTGACATAAAGCACGGTGCCACCGCCAGGGCATTCTGGGATGGCGTTGCGCAGAAGAGCCCTCTTGACGACGAGCACTCCGGGGGTCCCTTGAGGAGGGAGGGAGGGAGGGAGGGAGGGAGGGAGGGTGAGGAGGAGGGTGAAAAAAGGGTGAACTAGTCCAGGAAGACATCGATTAGAATGAGGGGTCGCTGGCGAAGATGAATGTTTTTTGGCTTGTTGCAGAGGAAAGCTTCCTGGACGACGGGCATTCGGGGTGGGCCCGCCGAAGGGAGGGAGGGAGGGGGGGAAGGGACGTACGTACCAGGCCCACCGACGAATTTATGTCCAGAGAAAAAGATGGCGTCCTTCTTGTAATTGGGTCGCTGGGCCGAGGAAGAGGAGGAGGAGGGGGAGGAGGACGAGAATGTGGTGCTGAAGGAGGAAGAAAAAGGAACGCGAGACTGGCCCTTTCCCACGTGCGTGCCACTCCCCGTGGACGGTAACACCCCTCCCTCTTCCCGTCCCTCCCCCCTTTCCTCCATCAACCTCCCAGCCGCCCTAGGCGTCCGCGTATCTGCCGCCGTCACACTTCCCCGCACTCCCTCCCCCCCTCTCTCTCCCCCTCCCTGCCTTTCCGTCGGGTTCATGTCTACATGGATGTACGGGGCAGCAGTCGCATAGTCCCAGAACGCCAGGGCACCATACCTGTGGAGGAGGGCCGTGATCTCGTCCACATCGAGGCAGATACCCGTGATGTTACTGGCCGCCGTGAATGTACCCACCTTTAATCGGCGGTGCTGGTATTTCCTGAGTTGGAACGGAGGAAGGGAGGGAGGGAGGGAGGGAGGGAGGGAGGGAGGGAGATAGGGAGGAGCGGGTCAAGCACCATAGCGATGAGAGCGGGACATAACGCCCGTCGACGAGGTATCCCAAAATATCAATTCAATAACAGCGACAAAGCTCTTGCCCCTCTATCCCTCCCTCCCTCTCATACCTCAGCATCAGCTCTAAGTGCCGGAGGTCCAATCCGCGTTTCCCATCCGCCTTCACATTTATGATCTTACACCCACTCTCCCTCCAAGGGAGCATGTTGGAATGATGCCCGAAAGGGCAGCAGAAAATTACCGGTCGGCCACTATCAATGAGATTCTGTGATTGCTGCTGGTGCTGCTGGTGCTGCTGGTGCTGTAGCTGTTGCTGTTGTTGTTGTTGTTGTTGTTGTTGTTGTTGTTGTTGTTGTTGTTGTTGGTGGTGGGAGGAAGAGGAGGGGAGGTGGTGGCGGCTTTGGAGGCGGCGGCGGCTGCTGCTGCTGCTGCTGCTGCTGCTATAGCCGTCCTTGCTGTCTCCTGGTTGAATTGGTGGTTCTTCTATTTCTTTTTCTCGATGGTCTGGTCTTTGGTCTGGTTTGTGTGGCGGTTGCTGTTCGCCCACCGCAGGCTCTCGCAGTTGCTGTGGTGACTGCTGGTGCTGCTGGTGCTGGTCCACGCCTACTTCTCCACCACCGCTACCACGACTCTTTCTTCTCGACGACGACGCTTGCTGCTGCTGCTGCTGCTGCTGCTGCTGCTGCTGCCTCGACTGGTTCAAGCCCAAGATATGCACAAGCTTCATCACCGCACTCGTCGAGCCGCTCCCACAAAAGAGCAGCACGTCCTCCCCTTCCTCCCCCCCTTCATCGCCCCCAATGCGGGCATTGAGCGACGATGCGATTGTATGGCGGGCTTCCTGACGGTAGAGAGTGGTCTGAAGCCCGGTGATGCTGGTGGTGGTGTGGGTATTGCCGTAGAAAGGCATGACCTGAGGGAGGGAGGGCGGAAGGGAGAAATAAGTAACGATGCGCATTACCACCACGTGCCCCCCACCCTCTCCCTCCCTCCCTTGCTATCTCCTTCCCTTACCTCCTCCCTCATGAAATCCTCAATGAACCGCAACGACCTCCCCGAGGCCGTCCAGTCCGCGTACACTATAGGTCGAGTTCCACCAAACGGAGAAGGGAATGGCTGAAGCCTTCCAAGCAACGCCCCCTGTATCTTTCGCACCATTTCGGGTGGTGGTGTTCCCTCCTTCAGCGTCCGTTGCATCAGCAGCTCCCCCTGCGCTTCCTTCTCTTCGAGTACCTCGTAGAAGGCGCGGTAAGACACCCCGTGGTCTACATTGCCACGACGACAACGCTTTTCCATTTTTTCTCCCCTGCCGCCACTGACACAGGTGCCAGCACCATCAACCTCGTCATTGGTGTCATTACGGGTGGTGCTGGTGCTGTCATTGATATTGCTGGTGGCCGTGGTGCCGTTGATGGAAGGCTGGCGCTGCCCCTGCTTAAGGGGCGACATCGGCGCAGGGGGATGACGATGAGGGTCGTCAAGTGGCGGAGGGGCAGGGAGAGGGGTTTCCAGACTTCCTGTCTCATCTTCGTCGACGTCCATCATCTTTTTTACTTGAGAATGAGAAAAAGAGAGATATGGGCTGGTCCGTTGGGCCGATAGCAAAGGAAAGGAAGATGAAGCCTGCCTTGCCCTTGCCCAGGTGAGGGACTTTCTGTGGAAGAAAGAATGGAGAGGGAGATTGAAAATGAGTGTCCTTGTTGCGGCTGACCTGGTGTCGTGATTGTGGTGATTGTGTGGTTGCGCCGTCGTCGGCAAATGCCGTCGTCGTCGTGTGATGCACGCGTGACGTGTGAAAACAGATGTAGACATGCCCACAAGCCACACCGGCCTGACAGGAGGAAGCGATCCCGGCTAAGGACAAAGAACGAAAGGAGTTGAGTGAGCAATTAAGCAGGGCTTGATGATTAACAATGCGCCTTTTCCACATGATCACCGCTCCCAGGTTGAAGGGCAACGGGGTGAATGAGAGCTCCGAACGCGATGCTTTAGAAGCATCTGTTTTTCCCGACAGGCCCGAGCCTGTCAGAATGATGCATCAGAGGGAGAGTTGAGTGACCATGGATTAAACGGTGCCATAGATAAGCACGCTAGAAGCTTTCATTTTCCTATAGCCTATCGGCATCACCCCAGCCTCACATGCAGTGGTGTGCGCACCAAACGCCTGGACCTCGCTCGTTTTTGTTTGTTGCTCGGGGTTTCAAGAAAAAAGTACGCGAGTGGTACGCAACGGGTGGGCTTTGTTTGTTCTTCATTGAGCAGGGCATTCTGTCCTATTCTTTGTGGTCATTTTTTGCTGACTGCCCACTCCCTACTCTCTCTACACCGTACACGAATGACTCTGTTCAGCTGTAATGGCCGCTCATCCGTTCCCTGTCACGCGCGTGGTCTTTTTCCATCAACCAGATGCTGCGCACGAGAACACGCGGCTGAAGCCGGCCGGGCTGGTGGGCAAGTTAGTCAATATGTTCCCTTGCAAGAGTGTTGAAATGGTGGGCGTTTGGTGCTTTGTCTCAGCCGCTCTGTGGCTAACATAAATGTCCAGCGTGCACTCATGAGGCAAGATGGAATCTCATTTTTAATTATATTGGATAATTTTTCGGTCTCCAAAATATTTCAACAACCTCAAGGCCCATTCCCCCAACGACTCTCCACAATCCACGCATGCGAACACGCAGACATGTGTATCCACACTCTGCCATGGTGGCATCTACAAGAAGATGTAAAGAGCAGTTCAGCCATCACAAATTTGGAGCCGCTTTGCTGACATCGTATTGACCGTCCCTCCCACCATTGCTTCGCCCCCCCCACTGCCCCGCCTCATCCTCACGGCCATTACGTACGATAAAATCGCCATCACCGTGGGTAGGGCCAGCAACCTTGCCTGTGACATACAATGCCTGGGATTCTTGGATTTCTGTTTTCTGCCCAGTGATCTGTCGTCAGATGCTCTTTTTGTCACAAGGTTGTCAACTGTCACCGTCATCGTCGCATTGACCCGGCTCGGGAGGCGCAGTATCCGCAACGGAGGAGGAAGAATGGATAGGCTGAGGAGGAGTGATCGAAGGTTGAATAAGGAATTGAGGTAACCAAGCGGCGTCAGGTCTGCATTCTGTTTCCTATTACACCTTTAGGAAGGAAGGCAACTCAAATAGGTGCGATACAGCCAGGCTTGAGTTTTGAGGAGTACAAAATTGAGAAATTGATGGGTCAAAGCTGGTGTGGACTGTCACGGATCGGCAAGCAACACTGAAGGGAGTAGCTGCGACAACAATATACAGCATGAGAGACTGAGAAAGCAGCTGGAGCAGCAGTATCCCCTGGGTGGAGAGAATTCAACGGCGACGATCACGATAGTCACAGCTAAGAGGATCCGAAGAGAGAAACTGGCCAGCTTGCTCGGCATGATTTTGTAGGTAGCTTTTCTTTTTCAATGGAAAACCATTTTTTCCCGGAGCATAGCAGCACCATTACCGTCAGCAGTTGCAGCAGCAACAGCAGCTGGAGATAAAGCTGGAGCAGGAAGTAGAGCCTGCCATATCACCAACCACAAGCACTCCCATCAGCTTGCCTTGAGCTCGGGGGGTGTATTTCGATGGTAACTTAGTGTGGAGGTGCGTCAATCTTCGTTCGGCGACAGGTTTCCCATAGGTGTGTCGGGAAAAGGAATGAAAAAAATGTTGAAAATTCTGACAATGCATGATGTATAGTGGATAAAAAAAATCAGATAGCTTATTTGGTGCGCCTTTGTATTTTGTGAGAAAGAGTTAACAAAGCAAACACACACTCGCTACGATGGGGCTAGGCGACGAGTGTTTATTCCTCTTTCTTTTGCTGCGGCGGAATACCTGGAAAAGGAAACAATAAAATCGGGACAATACCCCGAGCTTACCTCTCCTCAAAGTAAATCTATCCCTAATTCCTATTGCAGCGACAAGAGTTCTCGCCCCAACACGGCCCAGAGAATGGAGCATTTCCAAAAGACAAAAGCCCCTACCAATTGTCCCAAACCTGAGACCTCATGAGATCCCCGCTTTTTGGAAGCCTGGAACGAACAATTTCTGTAATTTTTATGCTGATAATGCAAATACTTCTATGCGAGGAACCCGTGTTTCAAGCCTCGAGGAGGCGAGTCTTGTTTCCGTTGTAACGCATTTTTGAATTCCACCGTTGGAACCCTTCTTTCTGTGTCAGTCTCTGATTATCCTCGTTTCCTAGATTACTGGCCAAAAGCCTGCTGCTACGCCTTTTCTAATAATTTTATAAAAATTACTTTGAAATGGTGGACGCTACACCCGACCCGACTCTGCCATGCCATGCTCCCTTGACCCTCTACGCCAAGAATGTGAAAGAGGAAGAAGAGCAGAATGAAGGAGCAGAGCATGAACAGCCAGAAAAAGAGTCGCCGTTTTCGCTTCGGCTAATCATGACCAAGCATAGGGACTATACTTCGGAAGACCCCGACGACACACACCGGTGTGCCACCCCGTTCGACTCGAGCAACCACCTTTCCATTCAACAAGGCAGTCTTCCGATCCTCGGTGGTGACTGGTGTTGCTAGTCCCAGCACATCTCTCGCCCCCCTCCCTCCCCCCCCTTCTCATTCTCTCTCTATTCTCCTCGTTCCCGCTCGTTTACCCAAGCTGCGGGAACAATGCCACCTTCTTCTTTATTTCCATTGCAAGAGCAATCCGGGATCGAGAAATGGAGAGAGGAACAGGTGAGGCATGTGTGAGGGGGAGAAGGGAGGATGATGGTAATCATGCCGTATACAAATACCGAGTGAGAGCTAGCTTAGTCCGGGGGGGAAAGGGCTGAGAATTGGCATTAACGCGGAAGAGGAACAAAAAAAAAACTATGCCTGCGCCCAGGAAGCATGCACGTCTCTCGCGAGCAACGCCTGGAAAGAAGGTCACGGTATCTGCACACTTTGATCGTCGTTATTCTTTGTTGCAACTCGCACTCATATATATATATATATTTGTTTACAAGCATACATACTTTCTCTCCCCTCCCTCCTCCTATTCTTCCCCTTGCCTCCCCTCCCTCCCCCTCACACAGTCCCCACCCCTAGCCCGATCAGAACCACCTGCAACAGCGTACAGGTCGCGTACAGGCCCATTAACGGCCACGCCAACGTCTTTCCCAGCCTAAAACCACTGTAATATCCCACCCCTAGATTGACCCCCAGCGCCAGGTACAGAAACGAAAGGGAGATGTAGGCACGCTCGTCAAAATGCAGGGTGAACGGGCCGGTCAACCACACTTTCCACAAGAAGCTGCATCCCAATCCCATCAACAGATTGAAAGTCGGGCCCGCGAAGCACCCTGCGACGGCCATGTCGCTTAAACCTGCCCTGGCCACAGCAATGTTCGTGATCAAGTCGCCCGCGCTGTTTCCCCAGGCGAGGAGGGTCATCCCCAAAAGGGAGGGAGGGAGGGAGAGCAACTCCCCTAAGGCGGTCACCACCGCCACCAGCTCCGTGGCAATGGTGTAGATCCACGCCGAGCACATCAGAAACGCCATCACGGTCAGCACCATCACGTAGGTAAAGCTGGAGGGAGGGCGGGATTCATGCGTGGTTAGTCTTACAAACATCGCGCCCACCCCTCCTATGCAGGCCACGAGCACCCACACAGGGAAGCCGCTTTTCTCCTCCACCCCAAATGTCGCCTCAAGCTTACCCCCGATGTACAAAAGGAAGAGGGGGGCGAACAAGGGACAGAGGGAGGCGTTAGTGCGCGACCAGGCCTCCTCTTCCACCAGTGGGATGGTCAGATTGCGGGCGAGGACGAGGGGGAGGTGCACGATGGTGAGGAGTTTAAGAAACAGATTCTGTTGGAGGAAGTCCGAAGAGTGAAATTCACGGAGAAAGCGCCGTCGGAGCCGCCAGTGGTGCCAGTACATGTTATCCCACACTGACGAATGACGCCGACGACGGGTGGGCGGTTTAGGGGAAGCATGGTGGGAGGGGGAGGAGCGGGAGGGAGGAAGCGAAGAAGGTACGGAAGGGAGAGAGGTGACTTTGTAGGCGTCGTCTTGGTTTTTGCCTAGGGCCGTATTGAAGGGGACGAAGGAACGACAGCCATTGTTGTTGCTGTTGCTCTTGTCGGTGCCGCTGCTGCCGCTGCTGCTGCTGCTGTTGGTACTGCCGTTTCTCTTGGCAGAGGAGGGGGAAACCGTGGGCATTTTAGGAGATGATTCTTGCCATTGTCGCTGTTGTTGTTGTTGTTGTTGTTGTTGTTGTTGCTGCTGCTGCTGCTGTTGACTTGAAGTCTGCGGAGAAGAAGCAGGACCTGGGTAGGGCAACAATGCACCCCCCACCGTCTTCCCTCCCTCTCTCCCTCCCTCCTCGATGAAATACTCGCTTATCAAATTATGAGTGAAAGGGTGCCGTCCCCCCTCGATGTTCTGGTTCCTCCTCCTTTTCTCTCCTCCGCCCCCTACCCCAACCTCCTCCTCCCCATCCTCGTCCTCGTCCTCCCCCTCGCTCTCGCTACTCAGTTCATCGTCATCCAACAACAAAAAATCATGGGTTAATTTATGCACACTCGACGTCTCCGTCGCCCTATGAAACTCACTCACGTCCGACGCCGTGAACCAAAACGCACTCGTCACTCCTGACCCTCCTTCCATCCCTCCCTCCCCGTCCAAGCCTAACAGCAGCGACGAGGCGGCCAAGGCGCGTTTCTGGCTCCGGTCGAGGTAGAGCACCACCAGGACATATAAAATGTAGAGGGAGAGATAGACAAGAGCGAGGCCCACAGTCACCCTTCCATAGATAGCTGATGCCGTCAGCAGCAGATTGGCCAGGACTTGAAAAAAAATATCCCGAGCAAAGGCCTGGGGACGCACCGACGCCGGGTGCAGCAAGGCCACGGCGCCAACTACAACTGTCGTCACGAACACGGAAGCTCCCAGCAGCTCGCATATCCCTATTAGGGCAACGGAAGGATCCGAGGAGGAAAAGGCGGCAATTGAGGAAAACACGTCTGGTGCCCCGTTCCCAAGGGCAAGAAACGTGACACCGGCAACGTCGTAAGTAAGTTTGAGCTAGGGGAGGAATAAAGGGGAAAAGTGGGCGAGAGAGTGGTTACGACTGAAAACTCACAATTCCAGAGTGCGAATGATGAAAACATCCGCTACTGCTCCCCCATTTCCTCCCTTGTCGTACCTTGTCCGATAGCGTGGCCAGCGTCGGCGAGAAATAAGCATCAGCCGTGTGCCCCATCAAGTACGTAATGAACGACCCCCAAGCCAACAAACATGGGAAAAATAACCAGCCATGCTCCTTGAATCCGCAGTGATAGGCGTAGATGTAATCAATTCCCAAGGGTCCCATGGCGGGGGACGTGCTGCCGTCGTCCGGCGGATGCCAGGAACAGGTCGAGGAGGAGAGGTAGGGGTCGTCCATCGTGCGACTCCGTAACCAGAAATACAAACTATGGGAGCTGCGCACGTGGGCGACACAATTTCCTGTGAATGTGGATGTGCGAATTATATGGCGTGGCCGTGGGCTTGGAAGTGTATGGAAGAAAGGCGAGGCGGAGGGCCGTGATGATGGTGATGCTGCTCTTGTTGCGCTGCTTTGGGATTGCTACTAGCATAGTATGATGATTCCTGCCGTACTGAGCCACAGCTGCCGCGCATACGCCCCTCCAAGACCTGATGGTTATGTCTGTTCTTGTTCGAGGGGGCGTGGGCGTGCCCCGGCTTTTGACTGTACTCAAGTGACTTTTCGAGCGACGACAAAATAGAAGGAGGCGGCCGATGGCGGCGTCGCTATGAGCGAGTGAACCTCACCCCCCCCTCGGTGATCCAAGTCCTTGCATGTGCCTTTGTAACGTCTGCCCTTGTCAGCATCAGGTACACATAAGTACGCGCTTGACCATAACTCTCTCATCGTCTTCATTGGAGCTCATCATTGCCCGCCGACCCCCACTCACCACAGAAAAACCAGGGCCGCCGCGACAACCCACTTTCTTCCACAGCAGCGCCGCCGCAGCGTCAGACTTCTATTTCACCACGCCCAGCAGCACCACACGACGTCACCGCCTCTGCACAACCATGTTCTCGTTTTCAAGGAGTACGCCTCTTCTCCTGGCGCTGGCCATGCTAAGCCTGGCCTGCTGCTGCTGCGTCGTTCATGCATTTATGCCTCATTCTACTTCGACACTCTTCGCCCCCTCCTCCATGTCCAAGCTCCCTACGGCTACCACAACTCGCAGCAGCCGCACGCGCACCCACGCCATGCAGATGAATTTGGCCGATCGGTTTTTCCGTGTTGTCAAGGCCAACATTAATTCAGTCATCCAAAATTTAGAGGACCCTGAAAAGATCCTGGAGCAAGCAGTCGAAGACATGCAACGGGACTTGATCAAAATTAGGCAATCTTACGCCGAGGTGTCCGCGACGCAAAAGCGCATGGAACGCCAAAAGGAACAAGCGGAAAATCTGTCGAATGAATGGTACAAACGTGCACAGCTTGCGCTGAGCAAAGGGGATGAGGAGCTGGCCCGCGAGGCGTTGGGAAGGAGGCAGCAACAGGTGGAGGTTGCCACGTCGCTGGGTGAGCAAATGGCAGTGCAAGGCTCGGCGATTGATAAATTGTTCATGTCCATGCAGCAGCTCGAAGCAAAAATCACCGAGGCCAAGGCGAAGAAGGACCAGATGATTGCAAGGGCTCGAACAGCCAAGACGAGTCAAAAAGTGAATGACATGCTGTCTTCAGTAACAGGCTCAACGAGCATGGACGCCTTTGACCGCATGAACGAAAAGGTTGAGATGCTTGAAAGCAAAGCTGAGATCGCCGGTCAGCTTGCCGGTGTGTCTGACAGCTCTTTAGAAGGGAAGTTTAAGCTGTTGGGAGACAGGGATGCGTTGGACGAGGAGTTGAAGAAAATGAAGGGTATGCTGGGACAGGGGGAGAAGAAGGCGGCTGGCTTCTTACCCGCCGGGGAGGCAGCCGCAGAGGTGGATTTAGAGTTGGAGGCGCTGAGAAAAGACATGGGGAAATAGGGGGAGGAAAGGAGGGAGGGAGGAGGGGAAGGAGGGAGAGTGTTTTTGAATAGTTTGGAGGGTTCTTTTTCGGTGGTAGGAAACAGATATATGGAGAGCAAGGCAGAGAACAGAGTGTGAAGGAAAGGAAAAAGGGAGCAACGTATTGCACACACACGTACACACACACACACACACACACGTACGCCCACGACAAGCAACGGAAATGTCTGACGTCAAGGTGCTTCCTTCCTTCCCCCACCTCTGTTTTTCTTTCTTCTTATTTTGTGTGTGAAACTTCGGCGGCGGCTTTTAAATCTTGTTATTTATTCATCATTTTTATCCATCGACAGCGTTTCCGTATCAATTACATGTCAGCAGCATTTTGAAATAAATAAGATTCTCTTCTCTCCTCGAGGACCCGACCCACTCCTTCTCCCCGTCCTACAATTCGACCTCCGTCCTCCAGTCCACTACAGCAAGATTTTGTACTTCTCCGAGGGCGGCACTGCATTGATGGCCACCCGACCATCGTATGACAGGCTCGAGAAGACAAAGGGGTCTTGACTCGACCACGCCACGCTGTACACACTCTCCTCATGGTCCTCGAACTCCTTCACCCGGAGGTCGGGGGCATCATGACCATCCTCCAAGTCCAACAACGGAGCCGAGCTAATCGAAGACACCCTCCACAAATTAACCATGCTGTCCGTCCCCCCACTTAAGAGCAGTTGGTCGTGGCACGGATTGTACTTAACGGTTGTCACCCAGTGCGTGTGCCCCGCCAGCTGCTTCACAGGCCCGTGGGTCATTTTCCGCGAATCCCAAAATTTCACCAAACGATCCTCCCCCCCCGTCACAAAATAGTAAGGCTTCGATCGATTGAAGTCCACGTCACGAGCACCGTGCCTGTGGGCGAGCTCCGCGATCTGAGGGAGGGATGACGAGGCTTGGCCAGACGGTTTCCCTGTGCGCAGGTCCCAGTGTGTGACACTCGTGCCTTGTACTGTCGCGACCTTATACAGGTTATGGGGGTCCCATGCTGCCGTTTGGACCTCCCCTTTCTCGGGTCCACCCAAGATAAAGCTACTGATCTCCTGCGCACTGTTATCACTGCTGGTGCTGCTGGTACTGAGTGAATATAATGTTGCTTTCCCTTCGTCCACAGCTAGCACTTGCTCCTGTGCCCCCGCCTCCTCCCCTAAACTCCACAACACACACCGAACCCGCCCTCCTCCACTGCTGCTCGTCGTCGTTATCGGCGGTAGGCTTATTATCGCTTCCATAGGAGTGCTCTGGTTATGCTGCTGGTGATTGTTGTGGGTCTTGCCGCTATCTCCTGTTATCCCTCCTCCACCTGGAAAAAACGTCGATGTCGCAAAGGCCTGGTGATCTGGGGAGCGATGCACGGATGACTGTGATGCTGATTGATTTCCTTCTTCTGTGGGTGAGCTGGATGGGGAGAACGCGGAGGACGAAGGCAACGGGAGACGCCACAAGGTGCAGGCGGGATCGGTGCCCTTGCGCGTCGAGCTGGTGAAACACAAGGCGGCATCGCGTGGGGATGGACTGATGTGCCAGATCTCTCCTGGATGACGGTAAGTGCACGCTTCTCTTACATTGTTGGTGTCTTCGAAGTACTCGAGCAGCAAAAGTTCATTGTGGGGTTGCTCACGCAGGCCCGCAGCTCCGACAAGGAAGCGATGACCCTCCTCGTGATCCCCGCACACGGCCGCTAGACACCGAGATTGGTTTTTGGCCCCATACACGACCGCACCCGAGTACATGGCGACTGTGCGAACAAAATTTAAGGGTATGTGGTGCGTGGTTGACTTAGTGTGGTGTGGTGTGATGGGATGCTGCGCCAGTTATTTTTTGCAGAAGACCGTTGCGGCGGTGCCTCAACATCACCTCCTACCTTGCCCCCTTTTAAATTTACTGCTCGTTCGCCTCATGTTTCGTGGCAATGGACAGAGAGTCATGATATAATCCGTTCCAAGCAAAGTGAGTATTTCGATTTCGTTGTCGCAGATACAGTTTTGGAAAGCCTGTCACTTGCGTAAGCTGCAGCCTCTCTTTCCCTTCCCCCCGTCATCAGACACGCTTTTCACTGCAAACCATGAGGAGTGGTTTATAGCTCCGTCTTTCCCTCTCGCTTTCTTGCGCTAGTCTAGCTCCTAGTCATCTCAAAACGAGATACGGGAAAGGCTTCACATTTAAACGGATCAGAAATTCGAATTCACCTTTTTTCTTTTAAAACTTGATGTCATCTACAATCACCACACGCGCAAAATTTAACACACACTCTTCTACACACAGTAACCCCTCTAAATCTCCACTTCATCAATTAATCTCAACATCCGTGCTTATCAGCTTGACCAGTTCTTCCTCATTGAAAAAATTGTAATTCTTGTCTTTACCTGGCCCCAGTCTTCCAGCGTTCTTCCCATTGCTGGCGACAAAGTCTACTCGGATAGGGCCTTCGGTCCCAAGCTCGGCACAGCAGCAGTGAGGGTCCACTTCACATCTAGGAAAGATTAAAGATTGATGAAGAGAAGGGATAATGATTCGTGTGAGGTGCAACGGCAGTGGGGAGGAGAGGGGGTTTTGAATGTGAAAGGTGCGACGTAAATGTACTGAGGTGAAGAGAATGTTATAGGGAGCTGAGGGGCAAGTAATTGTCGGTCCCTGACGGACAGGAGATGGCGAGTATGACACAGTACAACCACAACAAGACTTACTTGACCCAAGTCGTCGTCACGGTTCCCTCCAACCCCCCCCAGTCCATGCCGTCTAGTTCTACCCCTGGCTCGACGCGCACTTTGTCCCCGACGGAAAAATCCCGGGTCATGCTAGCGTCCCGCATTTGAAGAGACGACGACGAACGACGACGGTGGACTTGCCGTCCTTGCTCATGTCTTGGGTTATATCGGCAGATAGGGAGAAAGGAAGATGCCGTACAGGTAAATGCGGCGAAGAAGGAGGCATGAGGCGGGATTCTGTTGTTGCTGAGCGGGGATGATGAAGCGAAAGCTGCCCGGCCACCCAGGAAGAGGAGGATCAGCAGCAATGCCCCTGGGTGAAGGCCTCGGGCATGTATTCGCATGTAGCGGACCGTCATTTGCTCTGTGTGTGCGCATGCGTGCACGCGCGTGGGCAATGTGCTGGCTTTGTGAGCTTCGTCGTCGTGTTACCAAAACCTCCCCAACCTGCAGCAAAACAACATCAAATATGCCAACTGACTCAATAGTGACACCCGCACCTCAGTCATGCCACAAGGCAGAACACTTGCGTACGGTCAGCAATGGCGTCACAAACAAAAAGCCGGACGATCGGCGACGACGAGAGTGAAATATCACGTCGGTCGAGCTGTATGTCAGAAATAGAGAGAGAAAATATGCAGTCACATTTCTCAAGTTACAAACCATAATCTCTTATCGTTTAAAAGTATTTGCTAATTGTCTTTCATTCCTATGTCTGCCGTGCGGTTGACATCCCGTGCTTCCGATTTCAAGTCGCAGGTCAACCGCCCCCAAAATTCCCCTTTTCACAAAACAAATCCACTCTTTCTCGAGCCTCGCACCCATACGCATGCATACACACAACACACAAGGACACTACACATTGGCTTTCTAAAATGTGTAGCAACTAGCTTAGAATATCGTCAAAAAGGAGAGAAGGAAGCTAGTTCACCAGGTTTTCACATGGTCAAACCCAGGCTTTTCCTCTCTCTATCGACCGACCCCCCTCTTTCCATATATATATATGCATTTTCCATGCAAGTCTTGGCTTATCCCTCCTTCTTTCTCTCTTTTTAAATACATAACGCTCTCATACTTATGCCCGTATCCCTCCCCCACCCCCGAACGCCATACACACCACATCCCACGCCGCTCCCCAGACCCCCCCCAACCCCAGCTGCAGCCTCCACAGCTGTTGTTCCTGCTGCTCCTGTGCCTGTTGCTCCCGCCGCGCCATGCGCTGGGATTGCCGTCGACGAAAGAGCAATTGCCGGGCATCCCCGCCCCCTTTCCCCACACCATCTCCTGCTGCTGTTCTACCTGCTTTCGTCGCGCCTCCCTCCACCCCTCCCTCCCTCCCTTCCTCGCCCCTCTTCATCGGCCATGAACTGGGTTGCCACCCAAGCAAGTCCCCCAGCAACAAGCCATCATATACCCTCACGTCAGGAAACGCCAGCAGCTGCTGCTCATTCCCTCCTCCCCTTCCTTTTCTCCTCCCTCTTCCCTCTCTTTTATCCCTCTCCACCGACTGCTCCTTTCCCTGCTCCTGCTCCTGCTCCTGCTCCTGCTCCTGCTGCTCACGGCGATGACAATACCGTCCACCGTCCGCAATCGCCGCAAGGGCCCCTATACCCAGCTCGTGAAAGTCATTTCCTGTCAAATCGATCGACACTAACCTCGCAAGGGGGGGGGCAGACTGCAGAGCGGCAGCTAAAGCCTGCACTCCTGTATCCCCTATACTGTTATTGCTCAGCTCCAACCGCTCCAGCCAAGGTCGATCCTCGTCTTCCCCCCCCTCGTCCTCCTCCTCTTCCATCTTTGCCTCCTCCACTTCCTCCTCCACACTCTTCGTATCCTCGTCCTTCCTCGTCCTCCCTCCATTCCTCCTCCTCCTCCTCCCCCCATTCAACTCCTCTGCAAATGCCACCATCCCCGCGTCCCTCAAGTCGTTCCACGCCAAGCTCAGCACCTTCAACGACGTCCGCTCCGACGCCAATGCCACCGCTAGCGCAACAGCACCAGCAGTCGCGATCAAATTCCCACTTAAATCAAGACGAGAAAGGGATGGGCATGAGGCATGCACGAGGGAGTAAGCGAGGGCTTGTGCGCCCGCGTCACCCACAGAGTTCTTGCACAGATTCACGGTCGACAACCGTGATATCGAGGGGGGGGAAGAGGAGGAGGAGGAAGGGAGGGTGGAGGAAGCCAATAAAGCCGCAGCGAGGCTCCCCACTCCGTCGTTCCCAACATGGTTCGACTCCAGCTCCAGCCGCTGCAAGCACGGTAAACGTCGATTCGCAATCACCTTCCTGCTCAATCCATTCAAACCCCCGTCCGTCAGTTGATTGTACGACAACCACAACTCCTCCAACCTCATTCCCGCCTCTGTCTCGACCAACGCCTGACATACCTCCCGCAGCCCTCCTTCCCTCCCTCCTTCTCTCCCATCTTCCTCCTCTTCTTCCCCTAGCCCGTCTCCAAGGCAGTTATCCGATAGGTCCAAAATACGTAAACTCACACTAGCTTTGGCCAAGGCGCGTAAGAGCCAGGCCACCCCGGCATCACCAAGCTGGTTGCTAGAGAGCTGGAGCGAGGTCAGACGAGGAAAAGGGGTGCCAACAGGGGAGCCACAAGAGGAGACGAGTTCGGGTCCGCCATGATGCGCGGTGGAGGAATACGAGGACGTGGACAAGGCACACAACTGCTGCTTCTTCTGCTGTTGCTCCTGCTGCGGGTGCTCCCCTACTATCTCCTGCGCCAAGGCCACTAGGCTTTGGTCCGTCAATTCGTTACCGTCCAAATTTAAAATTTCCAATTGTTCTAATCTTCCCAGCCCGGCCCACAAAGATGCCATGCGTGCATCTCCCAACATAAGCCCAATCAAATTCAGTTCCTTCAAATGCGGGAAAAGAGAAGGCACTATCACCAACGAGGGTCCTGTAAGGGCAGGAGGGGTCGGGGGGAAGAGCGCTCCTAACGGGCTGTATTTCTCCCCGGTTCCCACCAATCCCTTTCCGCCAAGCCCAATATGGAGGCTCTTTAAGGCCCCAAAGACGGGCCAGTCTACCCGTCCAGCGTGGTGAAACGAGAGCTCAAGCCGTCGGAGGGTTTTTGGGAAAGCAGCATGGTGGTGTTTGGCGGTGAGACGGCAGCGGAGAACGTCACGTTGTGGCAAGTAGGAGGCGACAATATCGAACAGAGACTCGGGAAGGCGGGGCAGAGGGTCTTGGTACCAGCAGGTCGGGTTGGTCGCCGTGAGATTGTGACTGCTGGAGAAGAGGCGGCGACGGGGGTTCGGGGAGATGGAGGTGGAGGCGGAGGTAGAGGGGACGCTTTGACGGCGGGCAGGTGATTTGGTTTGAGGCTGATGATGCCTTGGAGGGGAGGTCGATGACGCCCTTAGACGGGCCGCAAACCCCGCCATCTTGATTCTATTTACCGGGAGGCCTGACAGAGGGCTTGCCAGGAGGTCTTCAGCTGCTGTTTAGCTTGTAATTTGTTGACTCTGCGTGAGTAATGTATGTAGAGATCCAGGGAAGGCGAGTGAGATGAAGCTCTAGGAAAAGCTCTTCTTGAAGCAAGCGAAGGCGACCATCTCGAAAGCAAACAAAGGGCACATTAGACTGCCGGCATCAAAGTTCTGTTGTTTGGCTGGCAGGGCCTTTGTTCTGTTGCTGACCCTCGCCACGTCGTGTGGGTGATGGAGAAACGTCGGCAGAGAGCAAGAATATGCAGGAGGGAGCGAGGAAGAAAAGTGCAAGAGTTATCGTGCTCGCTCTCCGTCCCGTTGCGGCCCATGTCCCTTCTCAGCTTCCAATCGCAAAAACACGCATACAAAGAGTTTTTTCATCATGTTGTATGTTTTGTTTCTTTCATATGTGGACTCAACATCGTCAGCAGTGCTGCTAATCCAGCATCTCATCTCGCATCCTGCCTCCGCAACCAGCCCAACCCAACCCGTGAAGGAAATTTGCCAGCATTGCCCGCTCCGCCTTAATTCATGCTTTAATAAGTACAAATCATTTACTTATTGTCCAACACCTCCACTCCTGGCAGCACCTTGCCCTCCACGAACTCCAACATGGCCCCGCCGCCCGTGGAAACATGCGTGATCTTGTCAAACAAGCCCAACTTCTGCACCGTCACCAGAGAGTCCCCTCCTCCCACCACCGCCAAACCTCCTTTTTGGCTCAAGAAAGCCGCCATCCTTGTCACGGCATCCGTGCCCAGCGCGTAACGTGGCACCTCGATAACTCCCATCGGGCCATTCCAAAAGAACGTCTTGGCGTCCTTGATCTCATTATGGAAGTCGCCCACCGTCAACGGCCCGATATCCACTCCTATCCCATCCCCCTTGTAGCTCGCCACATCCGCATGCAGCGCTTTGCTACTGCTCGCCTCCTCCAGGTCCGGGGCCACCACAAAATCACGCGGCAACACCACCTTCACACCCTTCGCCTTGGCCTTAGCCAGAAACTCTTTCGCCATCGGCACCAAATCCTCCTCCACCAAACTCCGTCCGATGTGATATCCCTGGGCTTTGGAAAACGTAAACATCATCCCCCCACCAATCAGAATCGTGTCGCACTTGGCAAGCAAGCTCTCCAGCACCGGCAGCTTCGTCGATACCTTCGACCCCCCAATGCACGCCACCACCGGGTGCTCTGGGCTCGTCATGATCGTGCCCAAGGCCGTCAACTCCTTGTCAAGCAGTAATCCTGCCACCTTGTGAGACACAAACTTCGTGATCCCATGCGTGGACGCGTGCGCCCGATGCGCCGCCCCAAACGCGTCATTTACGTAAATATCAGCGCCGGATACCTCGTGCAATTGCTTCGCATATGCCTCGTCGTTCTTCGTCTCCCCCGCGTGGAAACGGGTGTTTTCTAGGAGCACTACTTCTCCAGCTGAAGTGTTCTTGACAAAGGCAGCTGCCTCGGGCCCGGCCGAGTCCGGCGCCAAGCGGACAGGGGCCCTTATGGCCGCCTCCAGCACCGCAGCAACAGGTGTCAAACGCTTATCCTCCATCACTTGCCCCTTCGGTCGTCCCAAGTGACTGCTGACCACCACCTTAGCGCCTTGGTCGAGAAGGTATCGAATGGTGGGCGCCGAGAGGTTGATGCGGGTCTTGTCCTTCACAGCGCCGCCCTTAACAGGCACGTTCAGATCGGCGCGGACAAAGACATTCTTCCCCTTAAGCGACACCTCCTTGCTGAGATCTGCGATGGTCTTCTTCTTCTGGGCGGCAGCGACCGCAAAGCCACGGCACAGGGGCCTGTTTGGGAGGAGACGGAGCATGGTGCTGCAGGAAAGGTAGAGGGTCTCGATCGAAGAAGCGAGCCTGTGAGTTTTGTGTTGTGTTGGGTGAGGGATGGCTTGAGACAAAGGAGGGCCGTGGCTCAGTGTCAACAAAGGAAAGTGGGCGTAAGAGGCTCTTGTGTGCCATACAGCCTTGGAAAGTGCATGTGATGAAGCGTTATGGCGTGGCAGGAATCTCAATCCTACGTGGGTGGTTGTGGCGAGTGAAGCGAGTAAAACATGCGTGCCAAAAGCTAGAACTTGAGAGTGCCCGCAACCTTCTCTGCTTATTTGAGACGCAAAAAGAAGAATTAAGTTTAATTAGCACGCCAGGACTTTGGGCATTGCGGCATGTCCGGTGCAAACACAGGCGAGCAGGGGTCGTGGGCGAGCAGTGTTACGTGCGTGGCTCGGAACGATGATTCGATTGTTTCTCTCCAAAGTTGACCTTGGCCATGCAGCGTTCTTTTCTCCGCCCGCCCATCCCATGCTGTTTGGTCCGTGACATTTTGGTGCTGGGGTCATTATGGCCTTGTAAATATGTTGAGCCTGCCTTTGATGTGACCTCCTCCACCCCCAGCCAAACTCGACAAAGACTGCCACTGGTGGTAAACATTCCCTTCCATCCGCTTGAGATGCCGCGGCATTATCCGTGTGTGCCGCAAGCTGCCGCGTCTACTTGCGCAATACATGGTAATGAGCGGTCCGCGAATATTTGTCTTGATGGTCGATGTACAATGGAGTCAACTTTGTGGCTCTAGAAAATCCCGCGCCGCACACACCCCCGTTCCCCCCCTCCCCCCCACCTCCTCGTAGGCTACCAAGCAGTTGTCTCTCGACTTCCCCTCATCCTCGTCCGACGACCAGCCACCATCACCATGGCCGAGGCGACGACGACGACGGCAGAGATCACAGCAAACGGGACGGCCAAGCCGGGTCCCGCTGTAAAAATCGATGTGACGGAGATTGCGAAGCCCTACCGCGAGGAGGTCCGTACCGCCATCCGAGACAAGTGCGGCGGCGTGGGCCCGAAGCTGGTAGCTTTTTTGGCCAACACGGTGAGACATGGCTAATAATCTGCACGTCCATGATATTCCGTGTTTGTGCGCGTGCGCGTATGTATACGTACCAAGAGAAGTGGGTGTCAGGGGTCATCATGGTGGGTGGGTTGGGGTGGGGGAGAGTGGTAGACTATTGCTGTCCACCGCGTCTTCTCATGTCCCTGTCGTTACGCCTACGATTTATGCCAAAATGCCCCTGCTTGTTCGATGCGCAGTCTCAGTATCGCATCCGCTGACCTGACAAGTCCTCCTCCCTCTATTCCTTCCCCAATTCCTGCCCACAGGACCCTTACGCTCGTCAGTATGCCGAATGGACTGGCCGTGCCTGCGAGGCGGACGGCATCCGCTACGAGCTCCGCATCATCACTGAAAATGAGCTGGAGGAGAAGCTATATGAAGCCAACGAAGATCCAAGTGTGCATGGGATATTAATATACTACCCGGTCTTCGGGTTCTTCCCTTCTTTTTATGGTGGGTCGATGGACGATTATTTGAGGGATTCGGTGTCGTTTAAGAAGGACGTGGAAGGGCTGTCCTTCACTTACCGCTTTAACCTCTATAGAAACATTCGGTTCATGGACGCCCCATCTTCCCTCCCTCCGTCGTCCTCCGGTAATCCCTCCCAAAGGCCGTCTGCTTTCGCACCACAATTGAAGTGTCTGTTGCCGTGCACCGCGTTGAGTGTTGTGAAGATCCTCGAAACCATCGGCGGGTACAATTTGGACCTGCCCATCGGTGAGAGGATGAAAGGCAAGGTCGTGAGTATCATCAATCGAAGTGAGATTGTGGGGAGGCCTCTCGGCGCGCTCTTGGCGAACGATGGCGCGGACATTTTCTCTGTCGATATCGACTCGATCTACCATTTCCGTCGAGGCCAACTGCTCAAAACGACCGAAACGCCTGAAAGCGCCGTTCGACGCTCGGACGTCATTGTCTGTGGTGTCCCAGTAAAAAGCTACAAGCTCCCCACGGCATGGGTGAAGCCCGGGGCGATCGTCGTTAACGTCGCCAGTTACAAAAACGTCAACGAGGAAGAACTCCTCAACGTCCCGGGGGTGAAGTATGTACCATTGGTGGGAAAAGTGACAATTGCCATGCTAGAACGAAATCTGATCCGACTGTACGAGCAGTACCACGCCGAAGCTTCGCCGGGAAAGGACTTCAAGTACGTGTTGGAAAACCGACCTCCTATGCTGAAGGGTTGAAGGAGGGAAGGAAGGAAGGAGGAGGGAGGTTGGATCGATGGCGGCTGCGACGTGGGATGTGAGGACAGGAGAGAGAAAGGGTTTTTGATAGAGAATGCAAGAAAACCACACCAATTTTGATGCAAAAGAACATATACAAATATTTTCAAAGGGAGCGATGCGCCGCAAAGAGGAGGAGGAGGAGGAGGAGGAAGAGGAGGAAAAGGAGGAGACATGGGCAAGGCAAGTTTTTAATTGAAGATGGCACTGCAATTTAGACAAGGGAGGAAGGGAAAAAGGACCTAGAAGAGCCGTGACAGATACATAGCTTCTGGGAACATTTTTGAGGCCTCACTTTTGATAATTTATAGAGATAGCGGACATAATTGAAGATGAAGAGCCGGCGTGGTAGTTGGATGGGTGGGCATGAAGACGAGGAGGGTGGTGATTTGGCGATCACTGTTGTTCCCTAGCACGTCCTTCCCATTTCATTGAATGGAGCTTGGTGGCATGGTTGCCCAGGGCCAAGATTGAGAGTTAAAGCCTTAAAAAAGAAAAGCCATTAATATTTTTGAAGGGTAGAAGTGAAAAGAAGGAAGAGAAGAGGAAGTCGACCTCATCGAGTTTTCGTTGTGGCAGAAGCGCGTGACTTTGATCGTTACTTGAATTTCTGCATTGATACTCTATTTACACTCTCTGATTACAACGCTGCCTGCTTTATACCTCCCTTCCTCCAAACCTCCATCCCTTCATCCCTTCCCCGCCCTCATCCTCGTAATTTCCCTTGCGGCTTTCTCGAGCTCTTCCCTCAGCCTCCCCACCTCTCTCTCCCGTCTCCTCGTCTCCGCCCTGCTCTCCAGCAGTGCCCCCATCAACCGCCCGACCTCCTCCTTCCCCTCCCTCTGCTCCTCCCTCCATCCCTCCTCTGCCCTCTCCCTCGCGATTGCATGTTTTTGGACCAGCTCTTCCACTTTCGCAGTTGCCTGTGTCAACACCTGCCCTACCCTCTCCTCCGCTGCCCGTTCCACATCCCGCCGAAATCGCTGCGCAAATCCCTCGAGCTCCCTGCGTGCACGCCTCCCTTCCTCCACCCTTTCCTCCGCTTCCCTGGCCAAATGTTCCCATGTCCGCCGATCTTCTTCCTTATCCTCTAATTGTTTTTCCAAATCTTCTTTGTGGGCGGATTGCCTCATAAACTCTGTTTCGGCTTGCTGCAGTGACGTATGCATTTCTCTTGCTTGTGCCCGTACAGTCAACAATTCTGTTTCTAGGACAGCGAGGCGTGTTGAAAGCTGTTGGTTGGCTTGGTGGAGGGAGACGCACGAGGAGTTTAGTTGCTTGTTATAGCGGTAGGCGAGGGAGAGTTCTAGACGGGTGGCTCGGTAGGAAGTTTGAAGGATGGATTCCTTCTTCGCCAAATGCTGCTGGTGGTGGAGCTGCTGCTCCCCCTCCCCCTCCTCCTTTCCTTCTTTTTCTTCTTTCTCTTCGGGACCCGTGCTTGCTGGAGGTCTCTGCTGCTTCTGCAGCACCTCGTGTTGCTCTTGCTGCTGCTGTTGCTGTGAAGGCCGTGGCGCCGACGCTTCAGGAGAAGAGGCGGAGTCTTCTCCTTCATACTGTGCTATGCCACCCCTCTCCTCCCCTTGCTGCTGCAGCTGCTGCTCCTCCTCCTTTTCTTCTTCTCCAAACGGTGACACCAACACACTCATTTCTCCCAGCAAATTCTGCAATTGCCCCTGCAGGACCTGCTGCATCCTGACTGCTGCCCTGCCTCCTTGAATGGCCTCTTTTCCCCTTTCTCGTGAATTCTGCACTTCCTTCTCCATCTCTTTCATCCTTCTTTCCAAGGCAGCTATATGGGCGGTGGCTTTTTCATGGGCGACGTGGAGTTCACGCTCCCTGTCAAGGAGGGAGAGGAGGTTTCGTTGCAGAGACGCCGCCTGTTGTGTCTGACTCGCTAACTCCCCCTTGACGGAATGTAGAGTGGACAGGAGCTGATTTTTTTCCCGCAGGAGGGCGTCACGCTCGACGGTCAGGGCGGGGAGGAGGGCGGGGAGGGGAGGGGAGGATGAAAGAGAGGAGGGGGGTGGTGATGATGGACAGGCGGCTGGAGGAGGAGAGTCGGTGGATGAAAAGACAGTTGTGCATCTGTCGTTGGCAGATGGAGGAGACGCAGATGAGGATAAGAATCCCTGACGTCTATGTTCCTGGTGCTGCCGCTGCCCTTTGTCATGGTCGCTCCTACGGCTGCTGCTCCTAGAGCTGCTGCCACCGCCACCGCTGCTGCTGCTGCTGCTGGCACTGGTGTCTTTCTTGGTGAACGCACTGAGGAGCAACGCTGGCAATTGAGATACGTCTACACTGCTACTGCTGCTGCTGCTCCTCCCCCCGCTGCTGGTGATGCTGCTGCTACTCCTTCCCCCGCTGCTGGTGGTGATGGTGCTCTTGGTGGTACTGTTACCGGCTGCTGTCTTGCACGATGAAGATGCGGGTTGCAAGAGCTTGTTCCCATCTGGATTACCGCTGCTGCTGCTGCTGCTGCTGCTGCTGTTTTCTTCAAACGTCATCGTTTTCATCGCCCCCACAATCCTTGCATTCATAACATCTCCCTTTGCTCCTTCTGCTGCCGATGAGATGGGTGGCAGGTAGTCCAAGACTCGTACGCCCTTTTCTTGATATTTCCCTTGGATGTCCAGCAAGAGCTGGGCTTCTCTCCCTTGGTATCGAGCAAGAAACGCGTCGATCTTATCTACGTTACTGGGGTTGTGTGCCCTATAAAAATTTAGGAGCATCGCACGGAGAAGGTCATGATTATCGCAAAAAGACTGTGGGAATTGTGAGGGAAGCGAGGAAGGTGCTGAAGTGTCGGTGTCTCTCTCGGGAGGTGGGGGGGAAGAGGCTTGCGTTGTGGAGACCGGCACTTGTTGCTGCAGAGTTCTATCTTGACCTCCAAGAGCGGTAAACGATGGAGTAGCCGCTGATTTGGCAGAGACTGCTTTTGCCTCATGCTGTTGTATGGGGGAGGCTGGAGGCGGGGGGGAGATGATGATGCTCTCTTCCTCGTCGTCGTCCTCCAACTGCGACGCCTCCTTGTCATTTTCACCGCCGCCCTCGACGCCGCCACCGCCTACCCACATAGGGGAAGCTGTGTCCATTGAATGTGGTTATGCGAGTGAGCTATCTATGCATTGAGACTGGCACCATAGTGCTCCCTCCTCCCGAAGAGGCTCTATCGCCGCCCGTTAGGGTGATTTTCGAAAGCCATGCCTTCTTTCCTTCACTAATGCCTGGCTGACCCACTACCAACACGCCTTACTTGCCGACCGAAAAAAGGATTATACTTCACGGAGACTGGCGAAGCGGGGAGGGGGTGCGAGGTGTTATGGATTAGGAGAGCGGCGGACAACCAAACAAGCACCCTCTGCCTGCTGGAAGCATCCTGCTAATGCCCCGAAGCAGCAACACACACCACCGGCCATACTCCCCCTACTTACACGGCTCTACATTCCCTCTATGTGCATTTACATAGGTCACGCGTCATCGCGTCGTCGTCCTCCCACCTTCCAGCGGCTGGCCTCTTTTCCTCTCCTCTTCTATCTGCTCCATTACTACCCCCCTCCCATCCGTCCACGACACAAGAAAGAACCACTCGTAGCAAGGCCTCGCCTTCTCACCACATCATTACTATGTCGATGAACATTTTCCGCTTGGCGGGAGATATGTCGCACGTATTCTCCATCATCATCCTTTTGCTTCGGTTGCAAGTTGCCAAGAACGCCAATGGCGTCTCTCTCAAGACGCAAGAATTGTTTTTGATCGTATTTTGTACTCGGTACCTAGACCTGTTTATACGCTACATTTCTCTCTATAACTCCGTGATGAAGATTTTGTACATCGGCTCCACGGCGGGTAAGTCGTTGAGGGGGGTGGGAGGAAGCGAGGGAGAGAGGAAAGGGGAGGGAGGGAGAATGGACAGGAGGAAACATGTGAAGCAATGTACACAGAGCGTTTCCCACCTGCTCGTCCGCTTCTTGTAATACACGAAACTCAAGATTGAGATGCATGCATGACAGCCGAAGGAAAAGGAAGAGACGCTCATTTCTTCTCAGTGCGCTTATGCTCTTCTCCACTCCCTCCACCCGTCCCTCTGTTTTTCTCTGTCCCCCTCCCTCCATTTCTCTCTCCCCCCCTCCCTCCTTTCCTCTTTCGCAGCGATCGTTCACATGATCAGATACCGGGAGCCATACCGCAGCACGTACGACAAGAACCAAGACTCTTTCCGACTGGAGTTCGCCTTGGCGCCCTGCTTTGTCCTGGCTTTGATCACAAACTTAATAAGGGGCTTCGGCATCGTTGAGGTAGGGAGGAAGGGAGGTCGGGGGGGAGGGAAGGAACCTGTACGGTTTCCTGATGCGTGTCTTATCTAGCACCCTGTCCTCCCCTCCATCTCTCCTCCTTCGACCCCTTAGCTGCTGTGGACCTTCTCCATCTACTTGGAGGCAGTGGCAATCCTCCCTCAGTTGATCGTGCTGCAGCGATACAGCGTGGTGGAGAATTTGACAGGACATTACATTTTCTTCCTTGGGGCGTACCGAGGCCTTTACATCCTGAACTGGGTAGGGAGGGAGGAAGGGGGGAGGAAAGGGGGGAGGCAGGGGGGGAGGGGGGGGAGGGTGGTCGGGAGAGTGGTTCAGTTGGACGAGGTGGTAGGCGGTGATGAGATGCAACGTCTCCTTCATCCTTGGAGT
>Ga0160420_100292_pt1 | contig 25375 bp, 49 predicted proteins | sample CelAP2metagpilot_FD_108197 | JGI IMG/M metagenome (GOLD analysis project Ga0160420, IMG submission 108197) | Phycosphere-associated microbial communities from algal ponds in Kailua-Kona, Hawaii, USA - Cellana AP2-5-5 metagenome pilot | ecosystem: Engineered > Artificial ecosystem > Aquaculture >... | reverse complement strand
GGGAGAGAAAGACCGAGAGAGAACAGCACAGACGGACGCACATCCTCCCTTACCTACTTACATACCGCCCTACCCGCCTCCCCACTCCCCCTCCCTCCCTCCCGCCCTCCCTCCCTCCCTCCCTCCCTCCCTCCCTTCCTCCAGGTTCCTGTACTTGGACGAGTACCACAGCGCCAGCCGTAAGTTGTTTTGGGTTCAAGTCGGCCTCGCCCTCTCCTTCCTCCTCCTCCTCCTCATGACCATCCACGACTGCCTCTACCCTTCCTCTTTCTCCCCCCGATCGTCCTTGGATGGCCCACAAGGAGAGGAAGGAGAGGATGAATGCAAGGGAGGGGGGCAAGGGGGGAAGGGGAGGGAGGGGGCACATATGCAAGTCTCACCCACGAAGGACGAGGAGGATCAGCAGAGGAAGGAGGAGAGGGAGAGGGTGCGGGAGAGGGAGGAGAGGGTTTCCCGCCTTACCTCGGCCTCGCCTCTGCTCGCGGCTTCCTCTTTGCTGGAAGGTGCCACGAGTGGAAGAGGGGGAGGTGGGGAGGGGGCGCATACGCGGGCGTGGGAGGGAGGGCACAAGAGGGACTAGAATGGAACACAACAGCATGTAGATAGGAAGGAAAATACAAAGCGCGAGAGGGAAGCGGGTGCTGGCAATGCGGACACACATGAGACGCGCGAGGCCCGCGGTTGGCTCTTGGATCGTAAGTCTCCACACAAACAAAGCGAATGAACACTGTATGCCTGAATTAACTTAAACCAATGAAGAAGCACCACCCCAACACAAGTGCCGCCGACGACGACGGCGACGGCGGCGGCGGCGACGACGACGACGACTGGGACCAATGGAGCATACCAACAGCAAATATATCAAAGATAAAAAGGAATGATCACAAGCCCATCACTCCACTCTGTGTTGGTCTTCTAACCACAGTATTCTTTTCTTTTCCTTCTCTCTAGTTATCTCTCCTTCTTTCCCCCCTTCCCCTTCGGCGCCACCGACACGCCTTCCGCCGCCGCAAATCCTATCATGCTGGCAAAAGGGCACTTGGAGGCATCCCCGCCCTTTGGGTGCCCCATTGGCACCTCACCCTCGATTCCAAATGGCCTCTCGTGCATCCACATGACCCACACCAATAGCAGCGGGACGAGCAAGTAGGGGAAATAGATGCCAATCAATATGGCTTTTTGCTCCGGCGTGAGGTGCGAAGCGTGGGCAAAGGCGTCCAAGATGGGAACGAGGGTGGTGGCGACGTGGGCACCGTACACCAAGCACGGGAGACGCATGGAGTTCTTGCCGTGCCAGAAACCGTTGACCGCGACAAAGAAGAAGGGCAGTTGGAAGAGCAGTTCGCAAGCCACGATGGACCGAAACCACTGGGGAGGGCTATCCATGAGGAAGTCTCCGAACTCCTTGGTGTACCAGGCGAGCAGGTCCTTGCAGGCTTGGGGGTGGAAGGCGGAGGATACTCCTTGCGCATCGATAAGAAGGGTGATGGGGATGTGCGTGGCAAAGTACAAGAAGAAAACCCTCCTCAATAAGGGCGACATGCCGCCGATGACTGCGGTGCTACTGCTGCTGGTGTTGCTAGGGGCAGCCATGCTCCTGTGGTTCGTAAGGGTGGGGCGTAGGCTTATGAGAACAGCCAAAGGAGGAACACCTTGGGGCAACGGATTGGGCGATGGTAACATCACCGTATACTCCGTTGCATAACGGGAGAAATCGGGATTGCAGGGGGCGGTGATGGACCTACACCTGTTGGAGCTTATGAAGGCTGATGAGCTGGGGTGATGGGGGCATTTGGCTTAGACTTCCGGCCCAACTCGCTTTCTTCAGCCCAAATCCCATGTCACCGAATTTCTGCTTCTGTTGCAACAACGGAGCCGGAAATGACATTGTGTGCGGTCATTTCTGGTCTGTCTGGCCCCAAACTCTTACATTGACTTAATATTACCGTTATATATCTACACTATAGCAGGTGTGCGCCCAACATGATAACAAGCAGCGCCTGTGTCCAATGACCGAGGCCGACGAAAATGAGGTGAGAGTATGGAGCATATGGTACCACTAGTATGCTCCTTTCCATTCCGCCACTCATGCCTCGGTCTGAACTCAAATTCACGTGCAGAATAAGCATATATTCGCCGTGTTACCAACAATCTGTCGTAATATATGTAGACATACTCAAATTTTCGGGAGACTGCTATGAAAGAGGTCATCCGTAGCCCGCGTGCAGCGCGTAAGTTGATAGCGTTCCGTGTTCACACTGCGCCGTCAGTTGAGTTGAAATAGTGAAATGATTTCGCGGCCTCATTTCACGGCCGCCAACCTCCCCCTTCCCCCCGCGTGTTCAGAAAACATTTCGCGGGCTCAACTGACGGCGCAGTGTAATCATAAAACCTTGGAATGCGTAGTCCTTCGTCGCCGACATTGCCCATGAAAAATCTCGCGGGGCAAGGCAACGCCGCCCACTGCAATTTTGACAGAAGCTAGAAGTCTGAATAACCATCACAGCCTCCTGCCGCAACCCTCTGAACGAACCACACCCGCCCTTATATTCTGCATTCCGCGCTGTATGCGTTGAGTATATGGTGGCCAGGATTAAGGCGGTGATGGCGACCGTCGTTATTCCAGTCCAATTCAGACCGGAGCCTTCGAGGCCGTTGCCAAGACGTTCTATTGGATGTCTATTTCGTACTGTTCTACGTGCCGCCTCACATATAACAACAAACCCACGCACAGCAAAAAGTCAAGATTGCTGGCTATTGGGGGCTGCATCCTTGCTGATGGTGCTCCTTGGTACGTCCTGTCGGTCCCTTCTCCTCCGTTTCATTCCACTCCTCATGCCCACTCTACCCGCAGGTCTCTGCCTTCTTTTCGGTTTCTTCCCCGTGGCCGCCTCCCTGCCATCTGTGTACTGGTTTGCACCCTTCTACTCGGGCGGTGGCTACTGCAGCGAGGTGTGGCCACCTCTTTCCCCTTCCGCCTCCCCTTCCTCTCTTCCTGCACCTACAACTGCACCTCACCCGCTTCTCCTTTCCTTGTCCCGTGCTTACTCTATTTTTGATAGGCGATTGGATTTCTTCAGGCACTGACCTTGCAAAATGTATCGGTGCTCATCGAGCACGTATGGATGGGAGGGTGGGAGGAAGGAATGATATGATGGGAGTGGGGAGGAAGTGAAGAAATTAATCTGCTCAAACTCTCCCTTCTTCGTCTTTCCACTGCGCGAACAGCACGGCGACAGCATCAACTACGCCTTTTTACAAGGCCTGCCTCTCGAGATAAAACAGGTAGGGACTCACATCTCTATCTTTTCCCATTCATTCCTTCCGTTGACTCGCACCCTCCTACTCTCTCTTCCTCCCTCCCTTCCTGTCCCAGCTTATGCAGCACGCCACACAGACAAGGCCACCCATCAAGGAAAGCATCATCGTCTGTCATTCCGAGCCGGGGGCTTGGTACCCTCCCCGCTATCACACGTCACGGTGTCCGCCGAGGTAGGGGAGCAGGGAGGGAGGGGGAGGGAGGGAAGGGCGGGGTCGGATTCGCGGCATTGGTACATCGAGATGTATGGAAGCATTTTTCATTTTACCTTCAATTTAAGTTGGGAATTGGACCCCCTTCTTGATCTCTTCGTTTACTCACACGAATCTTAATAACCCCTTTTCTTCCTCTCCTTTCCCATCTCCATCCCTCCCTCCCTCGTCAGCGACGCCCTCTACCGCATCGGCCGCACCATGTTCGAGACGGACCGCCTGCCCTCGGGCTGGGCAGAGAGGATGAGCGAGGACAAGATGGACGAAAGTGAGCCCCAAGGCGGGATGAAGGGGGGAAAGAAGAGAGAGAGCATGCGCGGTGTTGCCTCCCACGTTCTCACTGCCAGTGAACCTCCTCCTCCTCCTCATCCTCCTCTTCCTCTTCCTCTTTGTATGTTCTCTTTCCAGTCTGGGTCCCGACGGCCTTTCACAAGCAGATCTTCATTGACGGAGGCGTAGATGCTGAGCGGTTGCAGGTACATACAGGTCATCCCTTTCCCCTTCTCCCTTCCTTCTCTCCTTTCCCCAATGCCGGCTCGGCCCATTTATGAATCTACCCCCTTTTCCCTCCCTCCCTCCCTCATTCCTTCCCGCAGGTGGTTGGCGAGCCGATCGATACCGACTTCTTCTCCCCTCGCAACCCCGCCCTCCAAGCCTTCCTCTCCTCTTCCTCCTCTTCCCCCCGCTCCCCCCTCCTGCCTTTTGTCACTCCGTCCTCCTTCCTGTACCTCTCTGTTTTTAAGTTCGAGGAGAGGAAGGGCTATGACGTGCTGCTTAGGGCATATTTTGAAGCGTTTGAGCGAGGGGAGGATGATGTAGCTCTGCTGCTCCTGACAAATGCTTACCATGGGTAGGAACGGGTGAGGGAGGGAGGGAGGGAGGGAGGGAGGGAGCGCTGAGTTATTCTGCTTGCATGGGCCTGTCGGTCCGCTGGAGCGTCAATCCCCGCCTCCCGTTGACGCACTCTTCTCACCCTTCCCCCTCTTCCCTCCTCCTCACATACCTCCTCCCACTCAGCTCGGAAGACTTTGAGTCTCCGGTCCGAGACATCGCCAGAAAGTTCTTCCCCGACAAGCTTTACCCCCAGGACCTGCCGCCGGTCCACATAATGAGTGGCGTGGACGGTAAGGAGGGAAGGAGGGAGGGAGGGAGGGAAGGAAGGAGGAGTCATAGTCGATGCTCAGCCTTGGGCTGCCAAGCCCCCGTCTGTCTGTGTCGTGAGTGCCGTTATGGGAGGAATGGCGGGACGGAGGGAGGGGAGGACGACACGCCCGTCATCATCCTCACCTACTCCTCCTTCCCCTTCTAGCCCTCCACCTCGTGGCACTCTACCAGGCCGCGGACGTTTTCGTGCTCCCTAGCCGAGGTGAGGGGTGGGGCCGACCGCACGTGGAGGCCATGGCCATGGAGATCCCCATCATCGCCACCAACTGGTCCGGTGCGTGCCCCCTTCCTTCCTCCCTCCCTCCCTCCCTCCCTCCCTCCCTTTCGACTTCTGCATCGCATATCCAGTCTTCTCACCCGCCCTCCCTCCCTTCTCGTCCTCCCTAGGCCCCTCTGAATATATGACCTCCACCAACAGCTACCCCCTCCGCACAGACGGCCTTGTCGAGATCCAGGACGGGCCCTTCAAGGTACGTCTCCCTCCTTCCCGCCCTCCCTCCCTCCCTCCCGCCCGCCCTCCCTCGTCTTCATACCTGACTCTCCGTCCGTCTCCCTCCTCCCCCCCCTCCCTCCCTTGAAGGGTCACAAGTGGGCGGAGCCCTCTATCTCGCACCTAGTCTCCCTCCTCCGTTACACCCTTACCCACCAGGAGGAGGGAAGGGAGCGAGGGAGGGAGGCCCGGAGGGACATGCAGGCTCGTTATTCCCTTGGGGCCATGGGGAAGGAGCTGAGAAGGCACTTGGACAGGATCGAGAAGAGGGTGGAGGGGAGGGAGGGACGGAGGGCGGAGAAGGGGAAGACAAAGGGGGGAGGGGAGGAGTTGTAGGGGGGGAACAGAGGAAAGAGATAATGAGGGAGTCAGGAGACGGGAGAAAATGGTGTTGCGGTGAGAGAGGCTTCGGGAGAAGCCAGGACGATAGCTGAATGTGTGAGCTGTGTATAATTGAATTAATGCCTGTGTGAATGCGCCCGCGTCTCAGGCATGTGACTGCTTGAAAGTAACAACCACGACTGAATGGCAGAAGAAGAAGAGCGATGAGTTACAGAAAGTGGCCAAAGTAATCAAAGACCCTCCCGATTGCGTACTGATCCGAATTGTGAAGGACTCGCTGGTCCGCTGCTTCATTCCCATGTTCTCTCTCCTCCATCGTAGGGTCATTCATGCTTTTCGGCTGGGGTGACGTCTTGTCATGTATTCTGTACACAGCATATCACATACTTTTTGGGCGCGGCTTTCCGCCGCTGTTTCTCGCACTCTTCCATTTTTCTCACTTGGTGGGCAGTCATCGGCTGCTCCAGTGCACCACCACCGCCCCCCCTGGCGAGTCCATCGAGACGCGGGTAATCTTCCTCCCTCCATCCCGCCCTTCCTCTCCCCCTTCCTGCCGCTGTAGCGCAGCAAGCACCGCGGGCCCAAGCCTGGACTTGCCCCCCCGAGAATGCGTGCCCTTGCCCGTGATGAGCCGCAACGTCCGGAGGGAGGGAGGGAAGGAGGGAGGGCGGAGGGCAAGGAGAGAGTGGAGGAGGGAAAGAGCCTCAGGGACCCGGAAGCTGTGCAGGTCAATGGTCAGACAGGAGGGATCAGAAAGGAGGCTGGGGGCAGGGGGGGGGAGGAAGCGAGGGAGGGAGGGGTAGAGGAGGGGGGGTGATTAGAGTTCCGCTAGGAGGAAGGAAGGAAGGAGGCTGAGGAAGGAAGGAGGAGAGGGGAAAGGGAGACAGGGAGGGAGACAGGGAGAGAGGGTGGAGGAAGGGAAGGCAGCTATCAGCCATTGTCTTCTCTTTGAAACATTGTTCCCTCTTCTGGCTTCCTTAAACACCTCCCTCCGTCCCTCCCTCCCTCCTCACCGTGCATTCACTCTCGTGGCCACCACCCTTCCACCGCCCCTCCTGCCTCCTTCCTCCTCCTCCTCCTCCATCCCGACCTCCACGGCAGGGCACACCTCGCGCAGGAGGGCGCAGGCAGCCCTGGAGGAGGAGAAAGGAAGAGAAAAGGATTAACATCCACACGCATTGTTTGTGGGCAGCAGGTAAAGTGTTCGCGTCCCTATCTCCCTCCCACCCTCTTTCCCTCCCTCTGCACCTGGCGTGATATTCTTGCATGCGTTTGCGGTGCTCGTAGCCCGAGGCCGCCGTCAGTGCTGTGAATGGACAAACATTAAATGACAGTGTATTCTTTTTCATTCTTTCCTCCCTCCCTCCCTCACTCCCTCACTCTCTCATTCCCTCCCTACCAGCTGAGGACGTTTTGCTCTGGTACGCAGTCGCCGCCCTTCTGAAATCGGCCATCATGGCCTCCTGTTCCCTCGCTGCTGCTTGCCGATAGGCCATCGCCGTCTCTCTCCCTCCCTTGCTCCTGCCCCCCCCTGTCCGCGGGTATGAGGCAGAGAGGGGCGAGCACGGGCGGGGAGGAGGAGGGGGGGACGCAGGTCCGGGAGAAGAGGGGAAGGAACGAAGTGGCAACATGATTGACGTCAGGAGCGAGGCCTGTAGTTTAATGCAGGCAGAAAAGGCTCGATATAAGCCCCCTACGCTCTACTTTGCTCTCCCACTCTCCCTCCCTCCTTCTCCACTCTCCCTCTTCCTTGAAGCCCTCTGCTCGCCCGCCCTCCCTTCCCCCCCCCTCCTCCTCCTCACCTCTGTCCTCTTTGCCTCCCAACCTCGCCGGCATTGGTACGAGCGGCTCGGATCCAGTTCGTGGAGGGAGGCTTCAGTCGCAGCCGTGTCGCCGTTGTTGACCTGAAGATGAGGGAGGGAGAGAGGGAGGGAGGGAGGATGGGAGTGTGGAAGGGGTATGCTCGACAGGGGCGGGATCCAGTTCGTCCAGAGAGGCCGACCCGGCTGCTGCTGTGTCGCCGTCGTTGCGCATCGAGGGAGGGAGGGAAGGAAAGAGGGAATGGAAAGGAGGGGAGGGAGGAAGGGAGGGCCACATGATACTCCCTCCTCCTTCTCCCATCTAGCTTGACAGCGCGGGTCTTCCCTCCCACCTCTTCCGCCTCTCCCTCCCTCCCTCCCTCCCTCCTTCTCCTCTCCTCTCCCTCCCATTTCACCTCCAGCAGCAACGATCTGATCAATGCCCTGTCAAATCCGCCTTTGGCCTGTCCGTAAACCTCCTCCAACCAAGCAAGCCCCTGCGCCCGCAACCGCTGCTCGCCCACCTCACCCTCCCTCCCTCCCTCCCTCCTTTCCTTCCTCCCTCTTCCGAGCCGCCTTCCTCTCGCGGTTGGTGCGCGAGGTAAGGAGAGAGAAAGCGAGGACGAGGACGAGGAACGCGGGTAGGAGAGGGGAGGGAGGGAGGGAAAGGAGGCAGCAGAGGGGCTGGCAATGTGACAAGAAGGGAGTGAGAGAGGAGGAAGGAGGGCGGGAGACGAGGAGGCGGGCGCCCAGGGCGAGTTGGAGGAGGGCAGGGAGGGAGGGAGGGAGATAGAGGGGAGCATGTTCGTGGTGCTGCCGTCCCAGAGCACGCGTCGGCCGGATCGCGCCTTTTGACTCCCGCCTTCGGGGCCTTGCCGCAGGTCTAGAGGGAGGAAGAAGATGGGAGTGGAAGATAAAGAGAGAAAGAAGGAGGAGAAGGGAGCAACAGCAATTACATGAGAAATTGACAAGAGACGAGTGGCATCATCAGGCTTCCATCTCCCCACCCTCCCACTCTCCCTCGCGCCCTCCCTCCCCACCCACCCACCTACCTGCAGTACAGTGGTAGCTGGTGTCGGAAGAGAAGGAGGAACAGGAGGGGGAGGAAGAGAAGGAGGGAGGAGAGCCACCGACCAGGTCATAAGCTGCCGCGTCGGCATTGCCTTGAAAGGAAGGCAGAGACGGAGGGGGAGAAGGAGGAAGGAAAATGTGTGAGGGAGATGGAGGAAGATGGGAAGACAGAGAGCCAAGAAAAGAACGAGAATATGGACAATTTACATGCAGGGAAGGAGCGGGGGAAGGAAAGAAAGAGGGAGGGAGGGAGGGAGGGACGGGAGTACCTGAATGCTGGGCGAGAATCGACTTCAAGACGTCGGGGGGAAGGGAGGGGAAAATGGCCCTCAGGGACGCCAACGCTTCCTCCTCCTCCTTCTCCTCCTCCTCTTTCTCCTCCTCCTCCCCTTCCTCCTCCTCTTCCTCTTCATTTTCTTCTCTTGTTCCTCTTTTCTCTTTGTCGTCTTTCTTGTCTTCTAGCTCGTATATTTTTTCCATCTCCTTCTGATGTTTGTGGATGACGGGACGACATGTCGAGAAGGAAGACGGCCGGGGCTTTTCCTCCTCTTCCCCTCCTCCTCTTCCCCCCCCCCCTTCTCCTCTGCTCCCCCCTCCTCCCACCAGGCCCTCGTTATCGTCATCCCCTGATTCCTCGACCTCGTCTTGGTGCTGCAGCATCCGTTCCACCTCCTGTCAGTCGTATGCGGAGAGATCAAACCATCGCCCACAGCTTCCACCCTCCTTTCCCTCCTCCCCTCCTCTCTCCTCTCTCCCTTCCTACCTCGACTGCTCCCTCCAGCCCCTCTGCCTCCTCGTACACTCTGTGCAGAACATCTAGCGACAGAACGCCTTCGAAGATCCGGCACAGTTCATCCCACGCCTTCAAGCTCAGGCCTTCCCTCCGTCCCGCCACTCCCGGTGAGGGGCGGGCGACTGAGGGAGGGAAGGGAGAAGAAGGAAGATGAGGAGGAGTTATGGAAGAAGGGTTGGTAATTTTTGACGCCGCTGAGGATAAATTGGCAGCACTGTCGTCGTTTTCCTGCTCCTGCTCCTCGTCCCGGACCTCTTCGCTGCTCTCCTTCCCTCCCTCCTTCCCCACCTCTCCTTCGTCAACCTTTTCCACCTCCGCAGCAGCAGCTGCAGCGGCGGCGGCACCGGCAGCTGGAGCGCCGGAGTCGCATCCCACAGCGCTGCTACCTTCATCTGTTATAAGGAGCAATATGCCCAGAGCTCTGCGTACATTGAAAAGAGTAAGTGATAAGCATGCAATTTCTCACATCAATTCATCCCTGCTTCCGCCTTCCCTCCCTCTTACCCTTCGGTACAGAGCGGCTTTACGTGTACAATCAATACTCCCCCATCAAATAAATTAAGAATTGCTTCATCAGTTCTTTCAAGATGCGATTTTTGCGTGCCCATCTTCTATCTGTCCCTATTATCCCATCCACCCTCCCTCCCTACCTGGCCACGTCTCCATCCTCGCGTGATAAAACCGCCCTTACCGTGCCCCACGGCACTTTTCCATGCAACATTTCATGTAAGGCGTCAATATCCTGCTCGCTTTGCTCCTTGTCCTGGTGGTGGTGATGATGTTTCTTCTTTCTGGCCATCTTTCAGTTGTGGGAAACGTGTGGCCGCTACAAGAGGGAGGAGGCTGTAAGGTCAAGGATGCAGGTCCGACTGATGCCTGGTTTCCGGCGCCTATAAATATAGGAGGAGACAATGGCAATGTAGTGAGGGTATGAAGGTAGTTTCAGGGGCTAGAATGAGTGACCACGGATTGCTCTCGAGGGCTAGGCCCCAGGGTAGGCTCGGCCATGTGCCTGCGTATGCGTTGCTGCATCCCACATCGCCGCCTCGCTCAAAAACTGCTCGCTGTGTTTGACTCACTAGCTTGTTTATACATACGCGTCCATTACAACATCACAGGCACAAGCGAGGCGTCAGGCAGGAGCCATAAGGCATAAGGCTATTGGGCCCACTTCTAGCAAACCCAAGCCATACTTGTCCCCCCACCATCCACGCCATCGCCCCCCCCCCGCCACCCTCCAAATGCTCATCTTGCGCCGCACCAATAGCACGCGCTTCAGTACCAGCAGCGGGCTGCTTCAGCGGCGAAGACCATTGAGACACTGCCAGCAGCAGTCGCAGTCTGCTGTCTTGTCGACTGCCTTGTCCTTCTCGGCTGCTGGCTCGCGGAGCCAGCAGCATGATCATCATCCATGCCAGTTTCATTCCTACCCATTCCTTTGCATGCCTCTGCCCTCGTCCTCTTCTCGCTTTTCTACGAAGTCGGCACTGGTACGTGAATTAGCCCAAGCCACCCACCTTCAATTTCCCTCGCAATAGACTCATCCATCATCTCAATAATCAGGCACCCCCTGAAGCCCTCCCCCTCGCCACCCTCCTCTCCACGCTGCCCCCCACCCGCCCATCTTGTCTGGCCGAGATCCAGCGGCACTTGGCCCGGCAAGGAAAGGAGAAGCACAAAAAGCTTGTCATTGTTGATGGTGAGATTACCGGGGCGAAGGAATCGCGCGGAGACGTCCCTTTTATCCCCCTTATCACTCCCTTTCTACCCCCTTCCTTCCCTCCCCACTTAGATGATCCCACTGGCACTCAAAGCGTGCGAGGCTTCCCCGTCCTGGCTGAATGGACGCCAGAAGCCCTTGCCCGCGAAATAAGTGATGAAAGTACTCCGGGCTTCTTCCTTCTATCCAATATACGGTGCGAGATACTTCCATGGGATGGTGGGAGGCAGGGAGGCAGGGAGGCAGGGTAGAAGCGAGAGCACGCCATTGTGGAAGATATCTTACAGTTCCTTTTCCCTTCATAATTGAGTAGAGCTATGGCACCCCTGGAGGCCAGAGTCGTCCTGAAAGACATACGACGAGGGCTGGACGAAGCACTAAAGGTACGTACCGTCCTCTCCTTCTCTCCCATCATCCCTCCCTCCCCTCCTCCCCCCATCTCTCCTCGCTCTCCTTCGCATCACTCAAATCTTGATTCCTCTCGCTATTATTCTCACCATACTTCTTTCTGTAGCGCTTGGGTCGGTCAACAGACTCCATCACAGTCATTTCTCGCTCCGATTCGACATTGCGCGGTACGTCCTTCCTTCCCTCCCTCCATCCCTGTCGCCTCCCCTCACCATCCCCTCCCTTTGATTCTCGTTTGGCAGGTCACTTCCCTCTGGACGTGGAGCTGCTTTGCCCTCCCTCGTCCGCAGGCAAAGGCATAAGAGGAGGAGGCAATGTTCTGACGCTGGTTGCACCTTACTTCGAGGCAGGAGGTCGACTGACGGTACGCCCTCCGTCCCTCCCCCCGTCCCTTCCTCTTTCTTGGCCAGTTTCCGCACCCTTTTCCTCACTGACTGTCCATTCACGGCCACCTTTCCTCCATCCATTTATTTGTGCCTGTCTCGACCCAGATCAACGACGTGCACTACATGGCCACCACTCCCGCTTCCCTCCTGCCCGTCCACCTCACGCCCTTCGCCCACGACAAGGCCTTTGGCTTCGAGACGTCCAACCTTAAAGACTGGGTGAATGGAAAGGAAGGGATTGAAGGAGCGAGGGGCATAAGGCAGGAAGAGTGCATGAGCGAGGGGGGGAGAGAGATGAAAGAAGGGAGGGCAGCACGGATTCTAACCCCATCCTTATTCATTTATCTCAAAGGTGGAGCAAAAGCTGTCCGGGCGAGTGCAGGCCAGCGATGTAGCTGCCATCACGCTCGATGACATTCGGTACGCGCCTACCCTTCTTCCATTTTCTCCTACGATTGCAACCATTCACCCACCTACTCTCCCTTCCTCTCTCCCTCTCTCCCTTCCTAGCCGCGGTGGCCCGACTTTCGTCCGTGACAAGCTCCTCGCCCTTTCTCGCAGTAGCACCAACATCAGCACCGGCACCAACAGCGTCTTTGTGGTGGTCAACGCCGTGACTCGGAGCGACTTAGAATGCGCGGTACTAGGGAGTCTCATGGCCGAGGACGCGACGGAGGGAGGGGCAAGCATCGTGTACGTATATGGAGGCTTTGAAGGTGGGGGGAAAGACTCCTATTTTGGTCGTATGTAGCAGCAACCATGATCATATACACTCCTCCCTCCCTCTTTGCCTCCCTTCTTTCCTCCCTCCCTTGGCAGCTACCGCACTGCGGCTGACTGGGTCGCTGTACGGGCGGGTCTTCCCCCTCTTCCTCCTTTGGCCGCCTCGGCCTTCCACCCCACCTCTCCCTGTCCACCTTCTCTTCTCCATCCTCCTTCTGCCAAGGGAGGGCTGGTGGTGGTGGGTTCATACGTGCCCAAGTCTTCGGAGCAGCTGACTTACCTTCTAGAGGGGGGCCAGATCGGGAAGATGGAGGTGAGGGGACGAGGGTGGGAGAAAAGGACAGAAGAGGAGGGTCGGGCGTGAGTGTTGCCCGCCAATACATTTGTCTGGCTTTCTTGTTCTATTTACCTTTTTATCTATATTTATATCCCTTCTTTCCCCCCTCCCCCTGTCCTTCTTCAGGGCGTGGAAGTATCAGTCGATGCACTCCTGGAAAGTAAGACCCAGCGGGAGGCCGAGGTGAAGCGAGTCACCGCCGCCATTGAGCAGGAGACGAACAAGGGCAAGGATGTCGTTATCTACACTACCCGTCAGGTAGGCAAGTCATCCCTCTATCCCTCCCTTGTGCCTTCCCCTCCCCACCTTTTGATATTTCTACCCTTCTCCTTACGCCCGCGTTTGTAAAAGCTTCTCTGCGGGCGATGACACCGGTTCTCACCTCCCTATTTCTCCCTCCCTCCCTCCCTCCCTCCCCAGCTCCGCCAAGAAGACGGCGCCGGTGGGCTCATCTCAGGCATGACAGTCTCCGAGTCTCTGGTCGAGATCGTCAAGGGCCTCAAGACCAGGTAGGGGGGGAGGGAGGGGCGGGGCGAACGTTGGAAGAAATTGTGGAACTAAAAGCAATCTCAGTCCTTCACACCCTCCTTTTCTCCCTGGACCTGGTAGCCGAGGGTGGAGTCGTCTTCTATGACCTGACTGTCAAAATTGACGGAAGGCATATCTTAACCTCTCGCCCCTTTTTCATAAGTGCTTCCTTTCCTTTCTGCCTATCCTCCTCAGACCCCAATTCCTCATTGCCAAGGGTGGAATCACTTCTAACGACGTGGCGGTCAAAGCATTGGGCATCAAGAGGGCCATGGTCCTGGGCCCTATCCTTCCAGGCGTTCCTGTGTGGGAGTGTGGAGATGAGAGCAAGTTTCCGGGAATGAAGGTGACGCGAATGGGAAGGGGGATGGATGGGATGGGCGGGAATTGGTTGGCGACTATTGCCCCTTAAAGTCGGCAGTGCTTCCAAAAAATGCTCAATTCCTCCCTTTCTCATGCCCTTTATAAATTCCCCTATTCCTCAGTACGTCGTCTTTCCCGGCAATGTCGGCTCAACCCAAGCACTCCTTGAGGCCGTGCAAAAACTTTCCCACCATCAAGTATCCTCTTCTCCCCCTCTCTCCTCAGCGATCCCCACCCGCCCCCTTTTCATCCCCTCCTCCTCCTCCCGTACCCTCGACCTGGTGGAGGCCGCCCGCGCCAAGGGCCACGCCGTCGGCGCCTTTAATGTCTACAACCTGGAAGGTGTAAGGGCTGTCGTCCTCGCAGCTGCTGCCACCGACAGCTCGGCCATCTTGCAGGTCCACCCTTCTTCGTTTGACTTTGGAGGCGCCCCGCTTTTAGAACTCTGTCGGGCGGCAAGGCTTTATTTGGAGAAGGGGGACAGGCCCGGAGAGGAGGACAGGAACAGAATTGCGGTACATCTGGACCATGCCCACGAAGCGGCATCAATTGAGCGGGTGCTGGTGAGAGTCTTTTGTAAAAGAGGGTGTAGGTGAACAAGATATTTGTGCGGCATGCGCATACTCCTACGTACCATTTCTCTTCACCAAGTCTTCCGATCATTTCTAAACATCCATTAAATTCCTTATTATAATTTTTCATTCCTCTCAGGCCTTAGATCTTGTCGACTCCGTTATGTGTGACGGCTCCGCACTACCCTATGATGAGAACATCGCCTGGACCGCGAAAATGACAAGCCTAGCCCACAGCAAGGGCGTTCCCGTGGAGGCAGAGCTTGGTCGGCTGGCCGGCGAGGAAGACGGGTTGAGCGTCGCGGAGAAAGAGGCGAAAATGACGGACCCCGCGCAGGTGCCAGATTTTGTGGCGCAGACGGGCGTGGACCTAGTCGCTGTAACGATTGGGAATGTGCACGGCCGTTATGCGACAAACCCGCCGGTTTTGGACTTGCAGCGGTTGGTGGACATTCGCAAAGCGACTGATCGACCCCTTGTGTTGCATGGCGCGTCAGGACTACCTCCAAGTGTGGTGCATGCAACTATGAAGGTGGGGGGGATCTGCAAGTTTAATGTGAATACGGAGGTCAGGGAGGCGGCGATGGGCGTGGTTCGGGAAGGGAAGGCCAAGGATGTGCTGCCGTTGATGGTGGCGACGGGTGAAGCTATGCAGCTTGTAATTGAGCAGAAGATGCGACTCTTCAAGCCGACTCAGTAAAAGTTACAAGCAGGACGGAAGAGTGGACTCAGATGGGAAAATACAAATATTTATGAAGGTGCACATTTAGATTGCGACTTTTTCATGACACAGACACGTGGAGATTTTCTTACTCCTCATCTCTGTGTCACTTAATTTCTTTTTCATCCCTTTACAACAGTGTTGGTGCGCTCATAGAGCGATTGAGGCAAGAGCTTGCAAGAGCAATAGCAGATACTTGACGCTTGTCCATCTACTATCCTCTTCATTTCTTTCCAAACACGACAAGTACAGCAAAAAGAGATAAAATTATGCCCTATCGCAATATTCCCCTCTTCTCTTTGGCTTCCCCTTTATATACTTGTTTCCCACTTCTATTCTACATATATACATACTCCCTCGACTATACGCGCGAAGACGAGACACTTTGGATCTCACTTCGTCACACTCTCCCCATTGCCCACTCGTCTTGTTCCTCGTCAACTTACCCTTCCGCCGCACTCGTCATTCTCTCCCTCTATTTCTCCTTCTTTCCCTTCTCCCCCTTCCCTTTCTCATCTTTTCCCTCCCCTACCTCAAACTCTTCACCCTTTTTCTTCCCTCTCCGCTGCTCGTCGTCCAATAATTTGAACGGCAATCGCATCGTGCGCACGCGCCAATCCGGCACACTCGACAATAACGCCCGCAAGTGAATCTGTCCTGCCTCTGTCAAGAAGTGTTTGCCCGTCACATTGGATGACTGCTGCATGCGCGACCCCTGCTGGGAGTGGCGATCGAATACCGCTAGGCACTTCTCCATGTTGATCTCCCCCTTCATTACCGCCTCCCCCACTCCCTTCCCAAAAACAAAGACCAACACATGCTCTACTACTTTATTTCTCTTACTAATGTCAACAAAGTCCTCCATCTCGAGCACCGCACGCTCCACAGCTCCTTCCGCCTTCCCTCCCTCCCCCCCTTCCTTCCCCTCCATCACTTCCAGCCATGTACACACCGAGTCCAACCAGGCCAGAGCCAATTCACGCGCCACACCCCACCGACCCACCCTCCCCAAGGGACTGAGCTCCAAATCCTCATTCTTTATCCAGGTCTGTAGCCTTTGGCTCCGGTAGGGAATGACGAGATCGAGAGTCCAGCGTGGGCAGACCCAGAGGCAGGCACGAATGAAGGGAGGGGAGGCGGTGTGGAAGACGCTGGCCAGAGACTCGACGACGGAGACAACGTCACGGTAAAGGTACAGATGCTTGGATGTAGAAGAGAGGGAAAAGCTCGGAAACTCTTCCAAGGCAAGGTCGAGAAGATGGTGTCCCATGCCCTTCATATTAAGGGAAATGATGTGGGGGAGGGATTGCGAGGAGGAGGAGGACGACGATGAAGAGGTGTGGGAGGGAGGACACTGGGACGCCTGACGAAGCAATTGAGCATCGGTCAAGAGGCAGAGACGCAGAAGTCGGCGGAGAGTCGCGTCTTTCACTTGTCGCCGGGCGCGTGCCCGACCAAGTTGCTCACACCAGTAGGGCTCCGAGAGAGAGCAGACCCGGCCTGTGGTAAGTAGGAGGCGGTGAAGAAGGGTAGAACCGCACCTCCCGGTATTCCAAACCCACAAAATATGTTCCTTCTTGTCTTCTCCAACCTGTTGCTGCTGCTTTTCAGCTTCTTTCTGCCGCAGGTAGTCCTCCACGGTATCAAATGATGCCACCAGCACGTGCTTCCCCGCCAGGTGCCGTACACCTCGATCCATAAAGGGTTCCTCCAACAAATTCGCCCCTGGCTCCATCTCCATGAACACCACACTTTGCGTCTCGAAATCCAGGCAGTAAATAATAAAGGAAGATTTTGAAATCGAGGAGAACTCTGCCACACCATTCTCCTCCTTCATCTCTCCCACCGCCGCCTCCGCTTCGTCGAAAGTACCTTCCAAAAACTCGCGCAAGGGCTTGTAGTGGGCAGTGCGGGAGGTATTCCGCTGGATAGCCTTGAGTCCACCCCACCACTCGTCTCCATTCCGGTAGACCCATGCCAAGGGGTAAAGCGCCGCGCCGCCGCTGGCTGGGGGACTAGGCTTGAGGGATTGGCTTGGGTACCACTGGTGGAAGAGGAAGGCACCCATGAGACATAGGCCCAAGGACACCACGGGCGAGCAAATGAAGCTGGTACATTCTTGCACTAGGGAAATGGAGAAGGGGAAGGGAAGCCCGAAGGAAAGCATTGCTGCCTGCCTTGGTACCGTGGGGGGTAGGAGGTAGGATGAGCGGGTCGTCATTATTTGTAGGTACATATTACGCATGGGCGCGGGTGACATTCATGAAAAGACACAGATAGAATAATGACGAGGGACTCGTGCCACTTGAGCACTTAAAATTTTCCACCGTGTCGTGTTGGAAGCGTGCACCAGAAGAGAGTGCATCGAGCTGCTTGGCACGGTGATTGAGGGAGGTTGAGAAACATCGCTCGAGCAGACGCGCTCGAGGCATCGCCTCTAAGCACTGCAAAATTTACTTGGTGTCTTCTTGTTATCCGCAAGCCATTCATATGCCCGAGGTAGCCGTGCACAGTAATGTCGGATCCGCAGCAGCAGCAGCAGGACACCAGTTGTATCTCCCCACTCTTGATCTCGGAGAGACCCAACACCCCCTCGGACTGTGACAACTTGGCCGCGTGCACCAAGCGCAGAGATTCTGATCACCCTCTTCCAACGTACACAATACTACTGGCAGGTAAACCATGGCGCCATCCACTAGAACAAGTCGCCTCGTCATTCTCTTCCTCCTCCTTGCTATCTGCGCCCTTGTCTCCTCCTTTTACACGGCCCCTGCTCGCGCCGCGGCCTCGGCCGCCTCCCTTCTGCCCTTCCACCGGCAGCACAAGAACAAGCAACAGCAGCACAAGTCCATCTTAGCCCGTCTGTCCACGACGCGGGGAGGGGTGGCAGGAAAGGTAGGGTGGCCTTTAGATCGTCGATGGAAGGAGAAGGCTGCTGAGAACAAAAGGCGGGGAGGTCCAGATTAGGCAAGCAGGGAGTAACAGTTGGAGGGTTGGAAAAGCGGTTATCTTTCGTTGGAAAAGGAGTGAACCGTCATTTTTGGTCTCCAACACATCGTCTCTTTCATTTAAACCCGTAAATTCCACACATAAAAATATTGAGGGGCGCTGCCGTCCTTACCATGCTCGCCGCATGCCCACCTATGCCCTCCCTCCCTGCTTTCTTTCTGTCCCTGTTACTCAACTTTTTCGATAGGTGAAGGAGGTGCAGACATTGGAGGAGACGGAGGCGGCGTTGAGCGAGGCGGGCAGCAAGCTGGTGGTGCTAGACTTTACGGCGACATGGTAAAGGGAAGAAGGGAGCGAGGGAGCGAGGGAGGATAGATAAGGGGAAGGGTATAAATCGCTTGGATTCAAAGGCAGAAGATGTGAATGCACTCAACACTGGCATTCTTACTAAGTACCAGGGCAGTCAGCCCAAATCAGTAATCCTCGGGGCGTGTGACACCCATCATCTCGATATCTAAATGTTTCCTTCCCTTCCCTCAATCCCTTCCCTCCCTCCTTACCCTCGCCAGGTGCGGCCCGTGCAAGCTCATCTCCCCCGTCTTTGACGCTCTGTCTGAAGAGATCTCCACCAACGAAGCTGTCTTTCTAAAGGTGGATGTGGACGTCAACGAGGTGATGAAGGGATGGGGAGGGAGGAATTGAGGGGAGAGATGGCAAGAAGACTAGGACGGAGGGAGGGTGGTATCCGCGTAGTTATTCACAAAATTCTGCTCTCATTTTCCCTCCTACCCATATTTGTCCTTCATGTCTCATTACTGTCCTTTCTCCTCTTTTTCAAACTCGAACTAGGGCACGGCTAGGAAGTTCGAGGTCTTCCAAATGCCGGTACGTCAGCCCCTCTTCCTCCCTCCCTCCCTCCCTCCAACCCTCAAGAAAAATTCTATTTCGATCGCACACACACTGCTCTTCTCCTCTCCTTCTTTTTATCTATGCTCCCTACCCCAGACTTTCGTGTTCGTCAAGGACGGGGAAGTGAAGGGCCGCTTGGTGGGCGCCAACCCTGACAAGCTCCGCGAGGCGGTCTTCCGCTTTCTATGAGCAGAGGGAGAGGGGGGGGGGGGAAGGGATAAGGAGCTCTGAAGAATGCGGAAAGAAGATGGCTTAAGAAAAGGGACGAAGGAATGAAGGGGAGGTAGGGAGCCCTGAAGATTGGAGAGAGTTGATAAGATGAGGAGGCACATGGTCAAGTGATTTAGTCAGCGCATGCTGGCCCTGTCCTATCCAAGCAAAGTAAGTGGGGCTGCAAACGTGATTGATGACGACGACGAGTAAAACAAGCGTAGTAAAACAATAAAAGGCATGCCATTAGACGAAAGGATGTTGTTGTTTTTATTTTTTTATTTTTAAACCTTCGCTCCTTCCTCGCTTTCACTGCAGGCATGGTGCCTGGATCTCCATTTTGCCTCAATACCTATGACAGTCGCCAGAACAAATGACATGAAAGCAGCGCTGTCTCCTTCCTAGAATACTGTGAGTAAGGGACAGCCTCGCGGCGGGAGGCAGCCCCACTTCAAAGTCTCCTGTGCCCCCTCTTCCTTTCCTCCACTTTGTTCGGGTCTTTAGGGGGCGCGCACATTTTTTCACCGACTTGGCAGAGTCCTTCTGTGGATGCTGCCAATCACGCACATAAGCACATTTAAATGCTGTGACTCTCACTTCTCCGAGGCAAACATCGCTAGCCGCTTCCTTAATTCCCAGCCCCAGTGCTGTCATCGACTGGGACCTGCCGTTGGCGTTTGAAGCAAGTGACCGGGTATCCCCGCCGAGACTCTTTCTCTGTCCTTAAGACCGCCCCCTATACAGCCAAACGTGTTGGCTCAAAAACCAAGTCATCAAGCGATATTAAATGATCATCTATGCTCGTCAGTGCCGCAAATGTGTCCATATTTTAGACTTTGCGGGAGACCCAATGCCTCGTCGGGTTTTCCCCAACAACAAAGAACCCCCGCCTCGCAGTAGATTATCAATAGGAGTGTTGATTTCTAGTTTTTTTTTCCTTCCGTACCTTATTTTCCTGGTTATTGTGTTTATATAAGCCTTAAACTCTGTACGGGTGCGAGCCAATGGCTTGTAGTACTGGGAAGGTCGATATGTCCCTCAGGTCTGTCTGTGCAGAGTCGGACTGGCAAGCCACGGAAAATCGGTGCTTGTGCCCGGCGCGGCAATTGAACGAGAGATCGACAAATCACTCTCATTAGCTACTTCATTACCCGCGCCCGCTCTCCAGAGTCTCCCCTCTCTCCACACCCTTCTGTCTGACTGTCTGCCCTACTTGCGTGGCCTTGTCAATCCTCCGCCAGTGCTAGAGGCCTATGTCTTCCCCATGTTTGACTTGCGTAGGTGCATCTGCGCCGGAAGACCACCTCATTCTAGGGTCGTCTTGCGTCGGGACTGCATCTACTCAAGGCAAACATGTGGATGGCATTGGCTCCGTGTGCAATCTTCCCTATCTGTATCTTTTGAGTGCGCCTGCAGCAGGCCTTGCCCTCTTTGCCCGCACGCCCCCTCCCTCCACCTTACCCCCCGTTTACAGGTCCACGAGTTGCCTTCCAGAAAGTCTCCACCATGCGTACGGGTCATCGGCCAGGACAGATAAGTGAGTGGCGATGCTTATATACAGTATGGGTGAAGTCGTTGGCTGTACTTACTAAAGTGAGAATATTCCAAATGACGAGGCAACGAAAGATGTGCTTTGAAAGGGGGGGCGTGTGTACAGAGCATCAGCAGTGAGATACAAGGGAGACGAGCGATGGAGGTGTCTGGGTGTGTGTGCCTGAGTAGGAATACGAGGGTAAATGGGAGGGATGGGATAAAGACACGTGGAGTGCTAGGCCTTATAAAGAAATAAGGTGCGGGCATTACCTCCAATAGCTACGACTTATGCAGCAACTATTGTTCCCTCTCCGCTCCCTTGGGGCCTATGATATCTTATGATGCTTTCTTTTGATGCTTTCTTTTTATGCTTTTGCTTTGCTTTGGGCCTGGTTGCTTGCTTGCTCAATCACTGACATGCTTGTCAGGAACCGTGGTTGCGCTTTGACTTCTCCACTTCCCCTTTCTCATGAACACATTGGCGAGCGTAGTAGTGGAAATACATGAGAGGTAGAACCCGCACTCGTCCTCACTCTCTCTCCCTTCTTCCTTTGTCTAGCCGATCATGCCCGTGTGATGGGCACTCCACCCCTCTACGCCATTTTCCCCTCTCCTTTTCTGCCTTCTTCCATTCGCTTGATCCCGAGACGACATCAGACACCACCCTCAACAGCACGGCTACGACAAGACAGCAGGGCACGGGCTCACACACCTCCCCGCCATTCCTCTCTCCTCCCCTGCCTTCGACCTACGCCTAAGGTGTCTGTACGGCCAGCTTCATGAGGTGCTCCATGAAAACACGGAGGGACACGTCGTCCGTCAACATGGCCTGGCCCATGCCCACCTCGCCCTTTGAAAAAGGAGTAGGGGAAGGAAGAGGAAGGAAAGGGAAGAAAGGAAGAGGAATGTAAGGCAACGGCGCATAACAATGGTGCAGCACCAAGGGGAATGTAAGGAGATATACGAAAAAGCATGAGTTGTCTCCCCTCTCTCTCTCTCCCTCCATCCCTTGTTAGCCTCACCGTGTGGTGCGTGATGGAAGGGTTAAGCTTGGCCATCAGGAAGCGGGCCTGCGATTTGTGCTGGTCGCAAACGATGAACCTACACAAAGTTCATGCAACAACGAGGAGTAGAAAGAGGAATCGAGGGAGGGTGAGGAGGAGGGGATGTAAGTGGTAAGGACATAAGGCGCAAGGTTAAGAAGGGAGTGATGACATCTCGCCCTTTGGAAGTTCTATGATATTTGTGACATGTCGGCACCGCATTCTAGATAGGACGGTGGGAGGAAACGAGGAAGGGAGGGAGGGAGGGAGGGAAGGAAAATGGGGAGGAGGAAGAAAACGCACCTTGGGACGGGAAAGCGGCTGGTCATTGTCATCTGAGCGTCGAGCTGAGGCGAATCCAGCAGGTTCTTGAAATTGATGTGCTCCTCCGTGTTTTGGTATCTAGGGAGGGAGGAAGAGAGGGAGGAAGGGGGAAGGGAGGGAAGAAATGCGTGTGGTCATTTTTTCTAAACAATTCCTTTAAACCCTCTTATCCTTCCTTCTTCCCTTCCTCCTTACCCTGCCGCCCGCCAGGCCGCCACTGTCTCTCCGTGGAAGACGACGACGTGGAAGAACGTGTCGAGGAGCAGGATACAATCAGGCCGGATGCTGGTCGCGTCGAGCATCACCGGTTGGGGGGGGGCTGAGGGGAGGAGGGAGGGAGGGAGGGAGGGAGGGAGGGTGGGGGGGGGAGTGAGATGGCAGCCGACTGTCGCGTTGGGGAAGGGCTAGGGAGGGAAGAAGGGAGGGGACTAGAGGAGGTTGGACAGTGAGCGGCATGGATGAGGTTGAAGAAAAGAAAGAAATGGTGTTTTCGCATAAGTCGATTGCCCCCCCCCCTCCCCGCCCTCCCTCGTTCCCTCCTTTCCGCCTCACTCCTGCCTTGTTACCTGAGAAGCTGTAGGACAAAAGAGAGGGCTGGATCATGACTAGGGAATTGGCCACGTTCTCGCGGATCAGGATGGTACTGATAGTGAGGGAGAGGGGAGGGGAGGAAGGGCGGGCGGGCAGAAGGGAAGGTGAGCATTTTAGAAATGGGGCTGCCAACAACGAATGATAAGAGGGAGGGAGGGAGGAAGTGATGACGAGGTAGAGAAGGAGGGAGGAAGGGAGGTACCGGTAGTAGCTGGACTCATCGGGCGAGGAATTGAAGAGTTGCAAAAATTGAGAACGCCGCAAGTGGAACTAAAGGAGGGCAGGAGGTAGAATGGGAGGGCAAGACGGCGAGAGGGAGGGGGGGGGGGCTATTAATTGACTCTGATCTACATGCGTTCGACAGCCACAAAGGAAACCTTCCCTTCCCTTCCCCCCCCTCCCTCCCTCCCCCCCTCCCTCCCTCCCTCCCTCCCTCCCTCCCTACCATGAATTGGGGGTAGAGGACAAACTCCTGGGGAAAGGCGAAAGAAGCCGGATCGTCCTTCCGGTAGCTCCCGAACTTTGATGAGAGCTTGATCTGACCGAGGGCGGGAGCCAGGGGGGGGTGGAGGGCAAGGGGTCGAGGGAGGGAGGGAGGGAGGGAGGGATGGAGGGAGGGATGGAGGGAGGAGGGGTGAGGAGAAATCATCCTTCAAGTAGCTCCCGAGCTTGGATGAGGGCTTTTCTGATGAAGGTTATGACACAGGGAGGGAGGGAGGGAGGGAGAGAGAGAGAGGGGGGGGCGGACGTACCAGCGAGCGATCTACCCAGCGGAGCACGTCATGGACTGTGCCTTCTTCGTCCGACTCTGCGTTAGTAAATGATTAATATAGATAATAAGAACAAGTAAAAAGGTATTAAAAAATAGAGTGAGCAGGAAATGGGAGGATTTTATGCTCAGGTGACCCTATCCGCAAGCGTGCTTCCGTCCCTCCCTCCCTCCCTCCCTCCCTCCCTCCCTCCCTCCCTTCCTCCCTCCCTTCCTCCCTCCCTCCCTACCTGTCCGCTGCACGGCAATTCGCGTCATCAAAACGCACGCCGCCTCCTGGTCAAAAGACCGGGAGACGGGGCCCATGTCCGCCGCATCGTTGTGCCAGGCTAGGGGGGGGAGAGGGGAGGCAGGGAGAGAGGTAGGGAAGGGGGAAGGGAGGGAGGGACGAGGTAAGGAATAATGCTGACGCGTGTTCGGAGCATCTTTCCTCCCTCGTCTTCCCTCCCATCCTCCTTCCGTCTCTTCGTACCTCCTGAGTAGGTGGTGGCCCGCAGCCGGAAGCGGCCCGAGGCGTGCTGGTACTGAGTGATGAACTGGGAAGAACAGAGGCCGAGAGGGAGGGCGGGGGGGAGGGCAGGGGAGGAGGGGAGGGTGTAAACGAGGATGTATGCGCAGAAAGTGGATGAGAAGCTTGTATCTCCTCCAACCAATCATCTGCATATAAGGAGGAAGGAAGGGAGTGAGGAGTGTGCACTAGGTATCAGCGGCACAAACCTGGATGAAGCGGCGCTTGGAGGGAGGGAGGGGGTTGTTGGCTGCATTGGTCACCTCGAAGTACACGGCCACCGTCACGGCCGGGTCGATGCCGCCCATGCTCCAGGCGTTGGTGCCTTTGGAGGGAGGGAGAGAGGAAGAAGAGGGATCAGGAAGCGGAAGATGAGGATGACTGTTCAAATATCACGACGCACCAATAGATTAGCTTTTGCTCCCTCCCTCCCTCTCTCCCTCCCTCCCTCCCTTCCACCTTACCCCCCTCCCCGATGGCAGTCTCGGCCACGTTGGGCGCCATTTTCCTCAAGGACGAGCATGGGCCGATGGCACCCGCTACCTTAAATTCTCGGGAGGTCAGCACCTGGGAGATGGAGGGAGGGAGAGGGGGAAGGGAGGGCGGGATGGAAAAAATAGTGAGAGACGGAGCGACTCCCTTACGTTGTTTTTGGACCTGACAGGGAGAGTCGATGCGCGCTGGATTGGGCGAGTGGCATAGCATAGGTGCACGACAGGAAGAAGAACAACAACAGTCAAAGGCGGGTGAACGGGAGGGAGGGAGGGAGGGAGGGAGGGAGGGAAGGAAGGAAGTACCTCGAGGGAAGCCGCAAATCCCATTTGCAGGTGGCCCCCGTCCTTAGGGACCTCGGCGGGCAGCTTCTTCAACACGCGGAGGAGGGATTCCTTGAACACGGACTGCGGACAAGGTGGGAGGGCGGGAGGCAGGGAGAAGGGGAAAGGGAAGGGAAGGGAGGCCGCGATGACCATATACGTGGGTGTAAGCCAATCACGATCCAGCACAGCCTCCCATTTTTCCACCCTCCCTCCCTCCCTCCCTCAACCCCTGCCAGCCCACTTCCCCTCCCTGAGACCGCACCTGCGAGAAAGTGTCCGCGAGGACCATGAGCCCGCCCGTCTTTTCCACGCAGACCTTCATCTCCATCATGCCCACCTGGAGGAGAGAAAGGGAGGGGGGGAGGAAAGGTGAAGTGGCTTGCCCATCAGTCCCTGGAAAGCCAAGAGTGAGAAGTTGTGGCCATCCATGGATCGACAAAGGAGGGGAAAGAGGATGGGGTGGAATGAAAGGAAGGAAAGTAAGGGAGGGAGGGAGGGGTGGACGGAGGGAGGGAGGGAGGGAGGACACGCTGGTCGTACCTGGTCTAAGGAGCAGGCGAAAATATCGATGACGTGCGAGGCCGAGACAGCTCGTTCGGCGAGGGATGCGTAATGTTTCACCGCGCCCTTGTAATGGGGGGCGGTGCCCTTAGCCAGGTCCGTGTGGGAGCCTGAGGGAGGGAGGGAGGGTGGGAAGGGCAAACGGCTGAACTCACGTCACTAATCCAGTTCGTGACCAGTCTCCTGCTTGGACAACAACTCGATAATCATGT
>Ga0160420_100290_pt1 | contig 25548 bp, 43 predicted proteins | sample CelAP2metagpilot_FD_108197 | JGI IMG/M metagenome (GOLD analysis project Ga0160420, IMG submission 108197) | Phycosphere-associated microbial communities from algal ponds in Kailua-Kona, Hawaii, USA - Cellana AP2-5-5 metagenome pilot | ecosystem: Engineered > Artificial ecosystem > Aquaculture >... | reverse complement strand
GGTTACAAGCATGTTATGAATCTCGGGCATGGCATTGAAGCGACCACGCCCGGGGAGAACGCGGCGTTTTTTGTGGAGACGTGCAAGGCGTGGCGGAATTAGGGTAGGGCGAGGGGAGAGGGGGGGGGGGAGGGGGGGGGGGGGGGGGGGGGGGGGAGAGAGGGGGGGGGGAGGGGGGGGGAGAGGAAGGGGGAGGGGGGGAGGGGGGGGGGGGGAGGGAGGGAGGGGAAGGAATGCATGGAAAAGTGAAGATCACTCCCTGCCGGTGTGATGATTAGGACGCACAAGAGATGGAGAAGAGAGACCAGAGAGAGGAAAGAGATAAGAAGCCCTAAAAAAGTAGACAACAAAAACAGAAGAAAGGGATCTCATTACCTCCTTCCCGCCCTCAGTAGGTGACAGTGTAGTTTCGGTTTGGTTTACACCCCCCCCCCTCCCCTCCCCCTTCTCCTTCCCCTTCTTTCTCCTCAAGCCCTTCCCTTCCTCATCCCCTCTCACCATTGGCGACACCGACCGACTCAAGGATCGAGACGTAAAGAAGAAAATCTATGAAGAATCCGCACGATTCCGACTCGGCCTCTTTGGGTTTCCACAGCCAGGTATATCTGTTGTGCTTCATTTTATCAATCGCTCAAATCATTTCCTCATTGTGAATCAGTCTGATTTCCTCAGGCGCATATCACCCCTCCTCCTTCCTGTCAGTCCCCTCCCCTCGCCTTCCTCCTCCTCCTCCTCCTCCTCCCCCTCCTCCTCTCCCTCCCCCTCCACGACCAACAGGCGGAACGACCACAGCCACACCCCAACCATCCCCACCCCGCAATACACACTCGACAACAGTCTCGCGCCAAACGGAAACCTCTCCGCTCCCACCAACGGATGCCCCACCGCCACCATCCACAGCATGGCCTCCACCCCGACCAGATACGCCCCCTCCACCCACCCTCCCTCCCTCCTTCCCCCAACCAATCCCTCCCCCTCAAGCAATACCCACGCCCCCACAACATGCACCTGAATCAGCATAAAGGCCGTCAGTGCATCCGCAGTCAAAGGTGGGAACAAAGGCAACAACGACGCATGCCCTATGCACGACAAATAATAAAACATCCTCCCATACCGTCGGTCTTGATAGGACAGAGCCAACACCCCCGACAAGAGTACAGGGACAAGAACGGCTTTCTCATGGACATGCCATCCAAGCATAAACCCGCACAAACTCGTCTGAAAAAGGACCACCAAAAATGTCCTCTCCGTCGGCTTTCGCCACAACTGCCACAAGGCCGGGCATATGCTCACCAGCACAAGGCACGCTGTTATTGACGGCGACACTCGGAATAATACCTCTGGTTCGATCACTTGCACGAGCCCACTGGTCCAGGACGGGAGGGAGGGAGGGCGGGCGGGGTCGTGGAGGGGGAGGTTGAGGCGCCGGGAGAGGGAGGCGAGGGCGAGGTCTTTGCAGCAATAGAGGGCCCATACGTTGGGTGCCCAATAGGCATGGGTGAGGCCACGGCCGAAGGGGAAGAGGCGGCTGGCGAGCTGCTGGAGGTAGGAGGTTGGGAGGAGGGAGGAGGAGGAAGAGGAGAAGGAGGAGGAGGGCAAGGGGAAGGAAAACGGACCGAGGGGCCCAAGGGCGAAAGAGAAGATGAAGAGCACAGTTAGGCCGAGGATCAAGAAGCGGAGGAGAGAGAAATAGCTCTTTGTAGTTGTGGTGGTGGTGGCGCTGCTGCTGCTGCTGCTGCTGCTGCTGCTGCAACTAGTGCTGGTACGAACGAAGCAGTAAGAGGACAGGAGATACACAAAGTAGGCTGGGGCGAGCGAAAGAAACAAATGCTTAAACATGAGGAGGGCTGCGAATAATGCTGCCCCTGTCAAGACCCATCCGTGTCGAAGGGCCGCAATGGAGAGGAACAGTAGGCCGATCATCATGCCGTTGTATTGGAAATGCATGTGGTCCACCATCAGCAGCCCCACGCTTCCCAGAACCACCAAGCCAAGCGCTACCACCCGTTGAGGCGTGCGTATCTTAGGCCGAATACTGTGTACCCACAAGGCAAGGCCGGCAAGCAACACGACGTCCGTGACCATGACGGAGAGACGCTGAAAGAGGATGGTAGCTTCGCTCACGTAGGGGGTGGCCGAAATTTCGAGCATTTTGGGGTCCCAGTTTAAGAAGGCTGCGACTTGTGAGAGCCACCACTCAAAATATGCGAAGAAAGGTGGGTAATCCAATGTCCATTCCGACGTATGCTCAAAGTACCATTCCCTAAGGGGCAAGGAGTGGGTTAGGGCTAGCCAGCTCCGATGGACTTCGAAGTCGGTGGAAAGGTAGGAAGGGTGAAGGAGGAGCTTGATGGCCGTAGTACCGAAGAAGAGGGAGACCAAAATTGCGGCATATGGGTAGCTTGTGCTAGGCATGCTTCTGCTTGATGAATCGGGTCCGTGGGGACGTGAGGGCAGGAGGGCGGGTAGCTGAGAGAGCGGCAACGGCTCGCGTTTTGGGCGAGCGCCAGCGATACGTGACCGCCTTGCTGGCCTGTTTGGTAACCGTGGTACCGTGGCGTGATAGGCGTATCTGTTGCAAGTATAGAGGGGGGGAAATGGTGTCAGATAAGTGACAAATTGGCCGTGGCAGAGGAGGAAAGCATCATCAGCAAACTTTGAAGCAAGCAGTGACTCAAAGCAATCATAAGCCTCCCTAAATCCCATTTAAACGTCCGCACGCCCCACCACAAACCCGCGCCCCGCAAACAGCACCACCTGTAATTGTGCCGTCAAGACGCTGGTTCAGGCGACCGGATTTCAACTCGCACTGCTTCATTTCCTGCCCTGAATAGAAAACACTCCGCGTCCCTCTCCAGCATGACCCCACCCGCCGAGCAACCCCCGCCGCCCAATGATGAAGATGGCCAAGCCGAGGTGGATGAGGGAGGGGACAACATCGAGGACGCCACTAGTCAAGAAAAGATAAAGAAGAAGAAAAGGAAGAAAAAGAAGAAGGCCACAAGCAGTACCAATTGCAGCGTCTACATACCCCCGGCCTTTCAAAGCAATGTGCGTGTCATCACCTCGCCTGCCCTGGGTATGGGTCGTTGCGCCGTTGCCGCTAGAGCCCTCGCACCCGGCGATCTCATTTTCGAGGAAGAACCTATCGCCTTGGTGAATTTCTCGCGGCATGCGCACGAGTACTGTGTGTATTGCGGCAAGTACGGGCCAAGAGGCAGTGGCGTTCTTGTCCCCGCCACAGACCTCGTTGTAGATGGCACTGTGATGTGTTGTGCTGCTCCAGCTTGTGCCGCGAGAAGAGGAGCCGCGCATCGGTTGGCGGGAAAAGAGGCCTGGGCGCGCATTGCGGAGATTGCAAAGGATGAAAAGATAGATTCACATTTATTAACCATGGTGTTGCTGTTGATCTGTCAAAGGCATTTAGCTCGCCATGGGGGAGGGGAAGAGCAGCAGCTGCAACAGAGGTGGATGGATGTGGATGCGCTGATGGATCATTGGGAAGAGCAGACGGCAGAGTGGAAGGAGTGTGTGGGGAAGGCGATGACGAGGTTGATTCAACATGTGCCGGAGGATGTCCGTGGAGGAGGAGGAGGAGGAGGAGGAGGGTTGAGTGTGGAGGATGCTGCCAGGCTGACGTGTGTGGTGAATGTGAATAGTCACGGGGTAGGGACGACGAGAAGCTTCAATCAGATGCGGGGTCTGGGACTCTTTCCACTGCTGGCGTGCTTAAACCACTCGTGCCGACCGAATTGTGCCTATGTCTTTGATACGGTGAAAGGGGGGAATATAGGGGTGAGGGCATTAGAGGCCATTGAAGCGGGTGAAGAGCTCTTCGTGCATTATACCAACTTGTTGGTGTCGCGGAAGGTGAGAAAAGAGGAACTGCGGACGACCAAGTACTTTGATTGTGGGTGTCGGCGGTGTGAGGGGGAGGGAGGGAGGGAAGGAGAGGCGGACCGCTTGATGGCGGCGTTGTGTTGTGCAGCGTGTGGGTTGGAGGGGAGGGTGCTGTCGCCGGGGGAGGAACCGGCAGCAGCAGCGAGTGAAGCAGCAGCCACGGCATTGTTGCGTTTGGCGGAAGAGGAGGAGGAAGTGGACGGGACGAAAGGAAAGAAGAAGAAAGGAAAAGGAAAAGGAGGAGGAGGAGGAGGAGGAGGAGGAGGATTAGGAGGAAGAGGAGGAGGAGGAGGAGGAGGAGGAGAGGGGAAAGATGGGGATGAGAAGAACGAGGGAGGGACAAAGGGGAATTGGGGAACGACAGGTGTGAACGATGGCATGGCAGGGCTAACGCTTGAGGAAGGGGAAGGGGGAGTGGAGGAAAGCAAGGGGGGAAAGACGAAAGAGAAAGACGGGCTGGGAAAAGAAGGGAGTGAAGAGAGCAAGCCAGCAGCAGCAGCAGCAGCGGCAGCGGCGGCGGCAGCAGCGTCATCCCATCGCTGCAGTCTGTGCTCCGCTGTCTTTAGCGTGCAGGAGATTTCCGAGTACCTGGAACGGGTGGAGGTTGGGACGGTGCAAGGACAGCTGTTGCTTCGGTCCCAGACCGACGGCGCGGCGAAGCAGCATTTGGAAGACCTCTTGACACTGCACACGGCCAAGGCGAAGGAGGGGGGAAGGGCGGGAGGGAGGGAGGGAGGGATGCCACAGGTGGTCCGGGGAACGCCGTCGCGGTTGAGGTTGCACCCGAAGCATTATCTCTTGGTCGAGCCGGTAGCCATGTTGATTAATCTGGACGTGAAGCTGAAAGAGTACGCAGGTAAGGAGAAAGGGAAGGAGGACGTGCGTGAGGGTCGGAGGGAAGGAGGGAGAGGGTTTCGGTGCATATGGACCGAACCTGCCTGCCAATGTGATTGAACGGTCGTCTTACCCTCCCCTCCTTCCCTCCCTCCCTCCCTCCCTCCCTCCCTCTTTCCCTCCTCTAGCGGCGATCACGCACTTCCGTCGTATGATCGAGACCATGGACAACGTCCTTCCTCCCCTCTTTCCCGAGAAGGGGGACTACCTCCACGGGCTTGCCGCCTGTCTGTACGAATACCTGCGGCCCCGGCTGGGTATGTTACCACCAAGGAGTGCGATGATGATCAAGGCCGAGATGAAAGTGCTCTTCGGGCGAGCGTGGGAAGTACGGAGGGTGGGCTTAGGGGAGGGGCACCCGTTGACGATGGAGAGCAGGGAAATGGTGGAGGCCATTGCATCGGCAGGGCAGGGGTGAGGGGAAAAGGGAGGGAGGGAGGGAGGGAGGGGGCCCTGAGGACGCTAGCGATCTGATTGCGCAAGCTGGGATTGATAAGTAATAAAAAGGGCAAGTCAAGGACGGAGTCTTGAGGTATAACAAGACGGCGGGAGATATCGTAAAAACATGCCGATGACGGCGAGCCACGCCACACGTTTGTGGCGAATAGGAGATAAGTCTATGTCGTTACATGCGAAGGGGAAGGAGAGGTGGGCAGTTCGCAATGTAGGTTTAGGTGAAGGAGGGTGGGAGGGAAGGAGAGAAGAAGGTAGGCGTAGAAGTAGTAGGGAGATGAAAATCCAATCGAGGAGGAGACGGATACGAAGGCAGAAAGAACGGGAGGGAAGGGATAGCAAGTGCCTCGATGAATTTTAAAAATGGGCCGTGGGTCCAAGGTGAACCAAGAGAGAAATGAAAGAAATTTAACCAACCAACAGGAGCAGCAGCAGCAGCGGCAGCAGCCATTTACAGCGCAATTCGATATTCGGTATTTAACGCTTTATCCCCTTCTCATTTTGATTCTGTCGTGATTGCTACCATTCTGTTTCTTTTTCCTCTCCTTCCCCTTCTCCGCCTCCTTCGCCCCGATGGAATATTTCGTCTTCCTGCGATGACCCCTTCCTCCTTCCTTCCTTCTTTCCTTCCTTCCTTCCCTCCTTCCTCTTTTTATCTTTACCTAAAAAACAACTCCCTCAATTGCTTCACCGTGTCCTCCGGGCATGTCACCGTGTGGCCAATCACGCGCGGGTGCACAAAAATCTCGTGGTCATTCCCGCCCTCGAACGTCTTGTCCCCAAAGAAATGCACCTCGTCAAAATCGCCTTCCGCGAGATACCTTAACAAGGGAGGAAAGAGGAAGAGGTCGATGAAGGATGTCGTAATATTATGCAAATACTCTGGTCAAATCGAATCGAATCGAATCCAATCGAATTAAATCTAATCTGATCTTATTTAATCTGAATCTAACCTAACCTAACCTTATCTAATGAAATAGGCCCGCCAATCGAAGACCCCAAGTCTACCTCAGCCAGCCAACAATCCCTCCTTCCCTCCTTCCCTCCCCAGCCCCGCTCCTCCGAACCTGAGGCAATACGTTTTATCCCAGCCCTTGGGAAACAAATCAAAAGAGATCTGGCCCCCGATCGAAAAGGTCAGGTCTAAATTAGCAAACTTCTTGCGCATCTTCTCCACCATTGTCTTGCGGACACCATTCTCTAGGTCCATCACCTGGAGAGGAGAAGAAGAGGGGGAAGGAAGGAGAAAGGAAGGGAGCGAGGGAGGGAAGGAGAGAGGAAGGGAGGAAAAGAGTCAGTCGAATAGAAGCGGTGTACCAGCGTGCCCCACCCCTTCCTCCCCCCCTTCCTCCCTCCTCTTCACCTCGAAGGCATTGCGCTCCTCTCTGTTGCAGTTACGGCCAATGGGGGAGATATTGAGCATACCTGTCCGGTACTCAATGAATGTTCCGCGCTTGATGGGAATGTCCAGATCTTGGTGTTGGGAGGGAAAGGAGGGCGGGGAGGAAGTGAGGGGAAGGAAAGGAATGAATGGAGGGAAGAAGGAGGGAAAGAGGGAGGGGAATCGAGTGCTCGTGAATCTTGAATCTTCCAGGCTGCAGGAGACAGTTGGTATGCAATTTATACATGAATCGTCTACCATAAGGCAGATCATACTCACAATTTGAATTCCATACTTTCCTGTCCTCTTCCCCTCCCTCCCTCCCTCCCTCCCTCCCCCCCTCCTTCACTTACCCGAGAGGTATCGCAGCGTCCAGTTCACAATCGCCTTGATGTTTTCTTCCCCCAAGTGGTCATTGATGGAGGTATGGCCGATCTGCTTACCCTTGTGGTAGGCGACCAACCCATTCTCGGAGAAGGAGTAATCGAAGTCGTCAAGGACGGTCTCGCCGAGTTGTTCTTTTTGCTTGGGGAAATCTGAGCCGCCCACCACCCCAATGGTGATTTTCTCCCGGAGTTTCTTGATGAATGCGGCGGTTTCGGGGGTTATGTCTTTGCGGGCGGGGGTGAGCGTGCCATCCACGTCGAAAAGAGCGATGATTCTGGGGTTGGCGGGAGGCATTCTTTTAAAAGTCGTGCCGGTTGTGAGGATGGAGCTAGACAGAGGGGAGGGGTAGGAGAGAGGAGGGAGGGTGAGGGATGAGGAAGGGAGTGTTACGTTTGGTTTCGATCGATGTAGAGGGATGCTTGCTGGCTAAGTGCATACAAAGGACGGAGCTTTTGACCGAGGATGGCCATTGCGCGATTGGATGATAAAGCGCACGTAGGGACTACGAAGAAGGGTAGGCGCTGGAAGGGGGGAACGGCCAATCATTGGTGTTGTCTTACCGTATGGAGGTTATTGCGGAGCTACGGGTAGGCGCGCACGACGACAAGATGGGCAATATAAAAGCAGCACGGAAGGGACGCGTGAGCATGCACGGCTGCCTCGCTGTGTGTGAGCGGGGTGTTCGAATTTTGAGCGACCGGCGACAATTTGAAACAAGGATGCTTTTGGTAGCCCTTGTTATGCCTGTAGCAGTATGCCGCGGAGCTTCGAACCGTCTAACCCTAACCCTAACCCTAACAGAGGGAGGAGATATTGACCTGTGAAGGCGTGTTGGGCGCGGGGTTACGTAGTGTACTGGGTTGCAGAAGTGTTTGTGCAAAATTATGACGAACCGACAACCGACAATAAGTCGTTCAATAGGAGGGCACGGTTTTCCCGGGGGGATAAGACACGAAAGCGAAACCACCATTCCAATTCGTCCCATCTCCACATCTTTTTTCTTTTTGCAAGCCTCTGTATTTCCCTGTATTCCTTATCTCACTGTTTATATTTATTTATTTTTATACAAGCCAACCTCCCGACTCTTACCCTCCCTCACAATGTGGTCCACATAATGAGTAAATGGCCCCTATTGACTTTGCCTCATGAAGACCTGTCAAAGTCGCTAGTAAAACTCGGACCAAAATAAGGGATGAATATGCAACAATTTCTTGTTGGAAGGCTCCCCCTCGTATGCAAGTCCTAGAGGACGCAGGTTGCATGCGATAGTTCTAGAGGGATGTAGGAGCGGCGGCAAAAAGAACTATTGACTACATTACTATCACACTATCACACTCAAGCACGCGTACATTTCGACCCCTGTACAATATTCTATGCTTTGTACCAACACCTTATTTTTTCGTCGCCATCCCTCCTCGTCCCACCCACCCTACCTCTTTTCCACTTCTTCCTTATTGCAATCTACATGACACACGTAGTGACATTCTCCACATTCCATCTCTCACTGTAAAAGTGTACAACCCACGCCAGCGACTACCTCTTTCCTTCCTCCTAGTTTCCCTTCACTTCCCCCTCCCTCCTCTCTACTCTCCCTGCAACAGCTTCCTCGCCACAATCACCCTCATTATCTCATTCGTCCCCTCCAAGATCTGATGCACCCTCACGTCTCTCAAGTACCTCTCCACGTGATAATCCTTCAAATACCCATAGCCCCCATGCAACTGAACAGCGTCATTACATACGTTGAACGCCACGTCCGTCGCCACCCTTTTTGCCATCGCGCACATGGCACTCGCCTCCGGGTCCTTTCGATCAAGCATTCTCGCCGCCTCCCTAACCATCAAGCGCGCCCCCACCAATGCAGTCGCCATGTCTGCAAACTTAAACTGCACATACTGATTATCACCCACAGCCCTCCCAAACTGCTTCCTTTCCGTGATGTACGCCCGCGTCCTCTCCAAACACGCCTGCGCCGCCCCCACACTACAAGTTGCAATGTTAATTCTCCCCCCATCCAACCCTCTCATCGCATATTTAAAACCCTCTCCCTCCTTCCCCACCAAATTACCTATCGGCACCCGGACATCCTCAAAACTCACTGTCGCTGTCGGCTGCGACTTCCATCCCATCTTTTTTTCTGGTACCCCAAAAGACAAACCCGGCGTTCCTTTCTCCACCACCACGCATGAGATGCCACCAGGGCCCTTCCCCCCTGTTCGACACATTACCAAGTACAGGTCACTTACCCCTGCGCCACTGATAAAGGCCTTGCTGCCGTTTATAATGTAGGAATCGCCGTCCCGCACTGCCTTGGTAGAGAGGGAGCCGGCATCACTGCCACTATTGGGTTCCGTCAAACAATACGAAGAAAAAAACTCCATCGTCGCCATCTTGGGCAACCACTTCAGGCGTTGCTCCTCCGTACCGAACGTGTCCAGCATCCACCCACACATAGAGTGAATCGTCAAATACGCCGCTGTGCTGGTGCATCCTGCAGCCAAGGCCTCAAACACGATTGACCCTTCCAACCGTGACATGCCACTCCCCCCCACGTCCTCCCTCACAAACACCGCCCCAAATCCTAATTCGGCCGCTTTCTGCATGGTTTCCACAGGAAAAATTTCCTTGCTGTCCCATTCCGAGGCCAGGGCCGGGGTCAACTCGTTCTTGGCAAACGAGTGCGCTAGCGAAAAATACTCGAGTTGCGTCGCGTCCAGGCCACAGGTGGGTGTGGCAATTTCAGGCAAGGTTGAGAAGGTGGAAGAAGACGGAAGCAAGAGGCGACGAGGAGCGTTGGTGCTGCAGGTGGAGAGGAGACAGCGCCTGGAAAGTCGGAGTAAGGAAGACATGCTTTGCTTCGTGTTGACGGACGGGTGTCAGTGGGGGGTAGGCGCTCAACGGGTGATGTACGCGTGTGATGCTTGGCAATCTGCTCGAGCGATGACAACGAGGTTAGGGCAGATATGAATTTCGAAGATGGAGCTGCGAGATATCGGTGAGGGGAGGGGCGAAACTGTGTTGCGTGAGTAAGTTTTAAGTGAGAAAAAGGGAGGGTTGACGCCGCTCGGAACATTTGTTTGGGAGCGGAGCGAACGAGGAGGCCTGTCCCTCGTGCCTTCGACAGGCGGTCATATCAACCACATTACGCCCGCATGATGCCTCGTATTTCGAGCACTTACTCATATAAGCAGCTCCTTGCCAATCCCTTCTTCGTACACAGACAGCTACGCTTCGTGGTTCTCGTATTTTGCTCGCGGCTGTTTCATATAGTCATCATCGACGCAAGCCAGCCCGCCAGCCCTCGCTCCAAAACTTCCTACCACAACTCAAGGAACCCATGGCTGACGAAGAGCATAGCAAGAAGTCCAAGAAGCCCTCGGGTGCATTAAATGTGGAGCGTCGGACGTGGGACATTGAGCACTTTCAGGAAGTGGCCAAGGAACGCCTGGAGAAGGTATGTAGCAGCGCGGGTAGTCCTGCCCACGTTGGCCTCTTCTTTACCCTTTTTCTCCTCCACCCTACTAACCATCCCATCTCACTTTGCCACTTCATTATGCTCAACATTAATGCCCTGTCTTGTTATGTGCGCAGCCTCAGTCCTTTTCCTTCTTCAACCTCCACTCACCCCACCGCACCGCACCGCACACACCGCGCAAATAACAGGAGGCTTCTGGGGAAAGCGAGAAGAAAAAGCCAGGTTTCGTACGGAAACGCGAAGAATTTCAATCGGCAGAGCAGGGGGCGGCGGGACCCGAAGGCTCTAAGCGTGCTTACCTCAAGCATCGTGAAGCGGACTTGGGGTTGGAAGATAAGGTCGGCAAAATCCAAGTTGTCACGGGTAGCTCCGCCCCACATCAACAGGGGGGATATTGGTGTGATATTTGTCAGTGTTTGTTGAAGGATTCAATGGCATATTTGGATCATATTAATGGAAAGAAGCATCAAAAGGCATTAGGGTTTAGTATGCGGGTTGAGAGAGTGGGGGTGGATCGTGTGAAGGAAAGGCTTGGGGCCTTGAAACGACGGGAAGAAGAGAGGAGGAATGCTGGGCCGAGAGAGAGTGCGATTAAGATTTACGAGCGGAAGTTGGAGGAGGAAGGGGCGGTGAAGGAGCAATGGAAGGAGGCCAGAAAGGAGGCGCGAAGGAAGATTACCCAGCGGGCGGCGGAGGACGACGGGGAGGGAGGACAAGAAGAGGATGACGAGATGGCGGCTATGATGGGCTTTGGTGGGTTTGGAGGAAAATAGGTAGGAACATGGGGTGGGTGAGAGGGTTTTTGATGTGTACATATGTTTGATTGGTGGGAAGGGCTGCCAGAGAGGCAGGAAATCGCAAGTATCAAAAAGAAAAAGCACACACAACGAAGACAGGCAGCAATGGCATAAAGGGGGAAAACACGATGGCACAGAGTACTATATTCTTTTTTTTTCGAAGAACTTTTATCAATGTGTCGGCATTCGTTGGACACGAAGTAACTCCTAAGAAACTTTCTAGTGCAAAGTCTAACAAGCGACTGCTCTTAGCGGAGTATGCGTGTAGTCAAGAACATGGTATGTGATCTTGAAAATTGACAGTGCTCTTCCTCTTTTCCACCCAAGACCTATTGAAGATGAACGGAAGGTATTAAGATGTGCAAGAGCCCAAGCACAAAGTTGACGCAGACTGTCCTGTAATGTTTTTGGGATATGGTACTTTTTGATGCCTTACAAGGTGGAGGAAGAAGAGCAGGAAGAAAACAAAAGGTGAGGGAGGGACCAGGTGGGGCGCTCGATCCCGAAGTGCACACTTTTCCGACATTATTCGGAGAAGAGGAGAAATCGCTCCTGGTATAATGGAAGAGATGGGAGGGCGCGTGTGCCATGAAGGAGAAGATCGACGGCATCCGGGGAAGTATTGCAGCGTTAGAGAAATGGGCGTTGCGGATCGGGGAAAGAGTTGGAGCCTGCAACGGGACATTAAGAGAGTAACCAAGGCTCGGTATCGCGCAAATGCAAAAGGCAGCATGATGGTAAGTGATATCCATTTCGAGACGATCGCCTTTCTCTTTCGACGCTTACGTTGTCATAGCTCCGAAATAGGGTGTTGGGAGGAAGTTGGAGGGGAGAAGTGCTCTGACAGCAGGGGCCAAGGAGACGATGCGTTTCCAACGACACACTCTCTTCAACCAGCGTATTGTTTGACAAGTATGAATCTTTTCTGATCGCATGAGGCTTTTATCACGCCCGGTGTGCGTGAGGGGTGTAGGTGGATGAAGGAAAAGGACTGGTTGGATGGATAGGGGGAGGGGCTGGTGGGTGAGAGGCTGGAGAGTATCAGTGGGAAAGGCGATTGCAAATGCCACGCAAGCAGGCGGCACATACGCTTTTTCCAGGCTCCTTTTTCACTTCTCTGTCCCCGCGGTACTGCCTCCAACGTAGTGTGACGTGACGGCTTCCTGCATATCTTTATTAGCGTAATTGTGGGTGTGGTTGGGAGTGGGTGAGTGTGGAGTATAAGTGATAGATGCAATGAGCAATTGTAACTGCCACGCGAGGGGGGCGGCACATATGCTTTTCCCCGCCTCCTTTTTCACTCCTCTATCCTCGCGGTACGGTTCCCATTGTAAGATGGCCTGTGCTCTTGTAGATGTGGGTGTGGGTGTGGGGGGATGGGGAGTATCAGTGTGTGAGCGAATGCAAATGCTACGCAAGTCGGCGGCACGTACGCTTGGTGCTGTCGCCGAGAGGCTGGCGCAACCTGTGTGAGACTCTAAGCTGAAGAGGAAAGAAGTACTGCCTAGTCACACACAATTTTAACAGAGCAACAAGTAATTGACATATTTAAGTATGGAACCCAGGCCGGGGGATGCATGCAGCCCGAATGCAGCGGCTCAACGAAGGCGAGCACACAACGCATGTCGCTGTAAGTACGGCTGCTCCTGGGGGAAATTTTCGCCTGCGGGAGTCTGACATTATTTTCTTTGCGCTGTGCGGTATGACATCTGCGAATGTTTGCGGTGCCATGATGCATTTCTTATAGGGCAACATGGTTGTCAAGAAGTGAGTGCAATTTTGATTGCGCCTTGGGTCTTTCTCAAGTGATGAACAGTCCCAAGATCGCCTTTTCGGGTTGTGGGCGACGGTCAGGGTGGATGGGATGGACCACCACGGGAGGTCGAGGCCATGTTCTTCTCCTCTCATTTTCCGAACCAATACACCAATCGAGATAGGAGATGAGCGTGCATTACGTCCTGGGTATTGATATGGGCGGAACCGCGGCCAAGTTGGGATTAATTCCCCTGGCCACACTCCTCGAGACTCTTCCTTCAGCAGCCTCCTCCTCCTCATCCTCCTCCTCGTGCCCAACCCCACCCCTCCCACCGCCGCCATTCCTGCACCGGGTGCCATTGCCCAAGTATCGATCAGAGCGCACGCCCACGACTATTGTGACCTTGCTAGTCGATGCATGCAGGGATTTGCTGTCTCAGGGGGGCGTAAGATGGGAGGAAGTAGCTGCTGTCGGGGTGGGGTTTCCTGGCCATGTCAACGCAGCCATGGCAGGAGGGGCGGCCAATTTGAGCGAAGATTGGGAGACAGGCGTGCCGCTCACGGACCTCTTAAAAGAAGGATTCAGAAGGCATACAGGTGATGGTGGACAAACGACGTTTCTTGAAAACATTCCCTCCACCATTGTCCTTATCAATGACGCGGATGCTGCACTGGCAGCAGAGGCATGGGGTGGGGCTGCACGAGGTCACAAAGACGTCGTCATGCTCACATTAGGAACAGGGATTGGAGTAGCTGTATGGCTGCATGGACAAGCGTGGTCGGGCTCAAGGGGCTTGGTTGAGGGGGGGCACATGGTGGTGGAGAAGGAGGGGAGAAAGTGTGGGTGCGGCCAAAGGGGATGCTTGGAGATGTACGCGTCGGCGACGGCGGTGGTGCGGCGAGCCGAGGAAGTGGGATTTCAGATGAGAAGATCAAAAGTAAGGGAAGAGAGGGGCGGCGACAGAAGGGAGGCAGGAACTGCTGGAGGAGAAAGAGAACAAGAAGGAGGGACGACTGTATCACTAAGGAAAGAGGTAGATGGGCAAAGAGAGCAAGCAAAAAAAGACGGAGACCAAAATGGTGTCCTGAATGCCAAGCGCGTTTTTGATGCGGCCTTCGCTTCTCCATCTGACCCTCTGGCTATGCAAGTGGTGGAGGAAGCAGCTGATTACCTGGGCTTGGGGTGTTTGAATTTATGTAGGGTGCTAGACCCCTCGCTTGTCTTGTTTGCGGGCGGGATGAGTGGGGCAGGGCCTCGGCTGGTGGCTATGGTGAAGGAAAAGTTTGTGGCCCATGGGTGGAGCATTCTTCCCCATGACGTTGATATGGAAATAGCGGCCTTGGGTGGGGAGCAGGCGGGAATCTGGGGGTCGGCGCGGGCGGCGGTTATGAGGAGGGGAGGGAGAAATGAGAAAGGAGGACGAGAGGACATGAAATGGAATGGGCCATTTTCAAAATCAAAATGATGGAAAGAATGGAAAGCACGCCGATAGTACCTCCCTGTGTGGTTTTCTCATTTACGTGCCGCAGCAATGTTAAAACGGCTTCCGAACCTGTCAATTGTCGGGCCTCTCCTCGCAGGTGAGCCCTTTCCATAAATTTGTATATATATCTGCTAAGAGCAGGGTGGTAGACACCATGTGTGAGCTGGGCTGAATGTTAGCTTTTGGGGGGGGGGGAGATCAACCGAGAGTTATGTTTCACTCCTGAAAGTGTGGCTGTGGCTTCCTCTTGGGCTTTATGGCTCCACACTCCAAGGAAAATCAACGGGGAAAAAATCTCTACTTTAGCCTTTTCGATTCCCTTGGTCGTTACCCTTATCCACGTGCACGGCGCACGTGCCCAATCTTGCCTAGCCGGCCCGGGTGCCTTGTCCAAAACAACTGTACCGCACACACACACACACACACACACACACACACACACACACACACACACACACACACACACACACACACACACACACACACACACACACACCAACAACAACACGTGGAGATAACTTGACCAAAGCTAAAATACATACCTCTTCAGTCGTCGGTCCTCCTAGGAGGAAAGCAAGCAAGGCTCGTAACCAGGGAGAGGTGAATCAGCAGCTCGAAAAAAGGTTCTTCCAAACCCCAATTCCAACCCGAAGAGGAGGGGGACCTCGTCTTGCAGGCTTGCGTTCCTGCCCTTGCTACGGTGACCCGCACTTCCACCACAAGCAACACTCACAAGGACACTGTCTGTATCTGAAGAGAAGGGTGCTGATGCTGATGCTGATGCTGGTTGCGCTGGCACAGTGCACAAGGCGGGAGTAGATGAGAGACACCACTAAGCCACCGTGCTCTCCTCAAGCTTGCCTCACCTTGCCCTCCGATGCAAGCAGTCCTCTCACTCCCATCCCCATCATAAATATACACACACCGTACACAGCGCTTCTTTCTTCTCCGGAGGACAATGGCTCTGCTCTACAAAGGTACGTTCGTAGCCTAGGGCAGGAAGGGAGGAGCGAGGGGTGAGAGGGGAGGGAGGAGGAGAGGAACTCTGTTTTTGCGGCGCCCTCCCGGGATGCTCTTCGAGACTAATTTTACGTCGAGAGCATCTTACGCCCTGGTAGTCAGATATGTATAGATAGCAAAGGGGGGTAAACGGTAAGGGCAGGTGGAAGACTTGTCCGGAAAGCCAAAAGGGAGAGGACATGTGGAGAAGGCCCGTACGGCGGCCTGGTCGGATCCATGTCCATGAATGTCACTGGGATTCTGCAAGGGGATGCCTACCAACGTAGAGTAATAATGAGAGGCGGGGAGATCGAGTAATACAGAGAGATAGGGATAGAAAGAGACAGGGATAGCACGAGGACGACACAGGAAGGTGTCTATTGGCGCCGTGCAGATTTCCCAGGCATATCATCTCTGCTTTGTTGACTCAAACAAACAAATGTCTCCTTCCCTCTATCTCCGCACTTGTAGGTGTGACTCGCGTCACCGCTGCCTCTGCCCGCACGATGGTTCCCCGCCGCTCCATGGGCATATTCCACCCCCTGGCCATGAAACCGTACCAGCTGCCCAAGACGCAGAAGGTGAGGGAAGGGGGAGGGAAGGAGGGAAAGGAGGGGGAACTAAATAGTCTTTCTGCTAGATGAGCGTGAAGGAAGAGGAGAGGAGGGAAGGATAAGGTGGCATTTATCAACTTATATGAGTTGTCATTGAATGGCTTATACCAACATATCCTTCTTTCTTCCTTCCTTCCCTTCCACCCTCCTTTCCCCCTTCCTCTTCCCCTCGCTCGTCCTTTTCGCTCGTCCTTTTCCTCTTGTTCTCCTACAGGTCTACGACACTAAGGCCAAGCCCACTTACCTCAAGGCGCCTTCGGATGGGGTCGTGACCGCTCTTGGTTTGGGGGGACTCACCCTCGTCTTCCTTCGCACCATGACCGGATTTGGGGACATGGCTCTGGGGGTTAATAAAGTGGAAGTTCAGTAAAGAGGAGGAAGACGAGATGGAAAGGGAGGGGGGGTGGAAAGAAAAGAGGGAGGTGATAGGGCGTGATGTAGGACAAGGGCGATGGTGTAGTGGAGGGAGATGGTGATGATGATGAAGAAGATAGAAGACGTGGACCCAAAAAAAGGAAGTGCCGCTTGCTTGGTGTGGTGGTGGCTGGCACAGCAGTGGTTGTGGTGTGTTGGTTTGGTTTCTTTTTTTTATTTGATAAGAAGAAGGCCACTTGCCCTTCTCTGGGTCTCCTCCTTTCTCTCTCTGCTTTACACAAACTTCGCCCTCTAACACACGTACTACAGCAGCAGCAGCAGCAGCAGCAGCAGCAGCAGCAGCAGCAGCAGCAGCAGCTTGAAGGAACGGTATCATGCGTGCATGCCTGCCTGTTTCGGTCCTCTTTGTATGGAGGCTTGTATGTGCACTCGGTATGGCCATGTGCAGACAACATGTAGATATACCTTCAATGCGGGTGCTGCCCTTGCTGCAGAAAGCCTCACGCTCCTCTTCTTGCCAACCTCCATTTTTATCCTTCATTTCCTTCAACCCTTCTTCTTCCTTTTTCTGTCTCATCTTCCCATCCCATCCCTCTGTAATTTTCACACGCACAAGAGGGTCGTTATGGCATCAACTATACTTCCATCCCACAGTTTTCTTTCCTTCTCTCCCTCCCTCCCTCCCTCCCTCTGCTTTTCATCCCGACTTTTAGCATCCACTCCCCGTGCATACACTCTTGCAGACATTGTCTTCGTCGCAGTCCACCGAGTAGTAGCAACCAGGCTGAAATAGCAGCAGAAAAGAAGACAAGGAGGGAGGGAGAGAAGGAGGGAAGGAGGGAGGAAAAGGGAAAAAAGGACGGTCGGAGGAGAATGTGTGTGTGTGAGAGATGATGTTTAAAGGCTAAGAGAGGAGTAGACATTTACATGTCATCAATCCTTTGACCTTAACTCGTTCTCCGCCTGGTTTCCGAATACCCACACAAGGAAATAAAGCACAAAATCATTTACAATGTGCGTCTCTTTCGTCCTTCCCTCCCTCCCTTCCTCCACACCTCTCTGCACCACCCACCTTGCCACATGCAGGGTCTTTACTGTGTTCGGCCGGAACAATGAAACCCTTTAAGCCGTAGCCCCTCAAGGACGAGCCCGCGGAGGTATCTTCGTCATTGAGGACAGTGGAGGGGGGAAAGTTGACAGAGGCAGAGATGTCGGCGATGTCCTGGAAGAGAGTGCATATTGGGTGGGGAAACAATACGGGGAATCAGAGTGAGATGCAGTGGATGGTCGGCAAGCAGATGGTGACTAAGCAAGGGCTTGGGAGAGAAAAAGAGCTGGTCTTCAGGCGCGCAGTGATGGGTAGGTGTCGAACCGTGTGGAAGCCAGGCAGGCGCAGCAGAACTTTGTCCAATGTGAACAACATGACAAGCATACCTGTGCCTGAGTAAGGCCAGCGATAGTGGCAGCAAGGAGGGGCAGCAGAAGCAGCTTCATGGTTGATTGATTGTTGATTGGCAGGCTTTTGTGTCTTGTCTGTGATGCAGAGTAAGTGAAGAAGGAGGAGAAGCAAGAGCTCAACGCACTGTCGGTAGGCAAAAAAGAGGAGAGTTAGCCGGACACCACTGAATTTTTGACAAGCAAGGTAAGCAAGGACGACATGAAGGGGAGGAAAGACACACACAGGAGTGGGTATTTGGTCACACGTTTGTCGGCAAAGAAGAAGATTTGCTTGTTGGGATGACGTCCACGTACTTCAAGCCCCTCAACAGCAAGGCACATAACACCCGGCTTGCACCATTTTCACGTTATTTTATAATTTGTGTACAAGATGTCTCCCTGCAATAATCATGCCGGCTTACACGTCTCCACCTCATCCTCTAAATGCACACGGCGACGTCCCATTTCTTGTCTCAAAGAGACCATCACGCCGCTTCTCCTCCGCCTCTCACATCCCTCACAGCCACGACTAAGGGCGGGCTTGTTTACTTCGTTCTACCTTCCAAGAGGCTAATTCTATCTCAATGTGACGAGCATGAAACGAGGAGAGAGGGCCGTGAGCGGGGACATCGTATCCCTTCGGCGAAAGGCAACTAGGCCCTTCGACATCGTCCAACCCCTTTCCGCCTACCCGCATCCAACGAGGCCACACAATTTTTACTAGCCCCCACACGACTCTGTCACATCGGCTCTTTATCCTTTCTCTACTCATTCTTGTTCCCATTTGATCCTTACCATTCTCCCCGCTGCCGCGTTTCGACACTACCACCGCCATCACCAGTGCTCGGACACTCCTCAAAACCGAGAGATGTCTCTCCCAAAGATCCAACTTTTCAGCCAAAACATGGGAATTAACATTTTATTGGCCCATGAGACACTCTTCGTCCAGTATGCTGCACGCCACAGCAAAAAGGCCGTCAAACCCTTCAACACCCCTTTTCTACCTCCCGCCTTCCCCTCCTCGTCCAGCTTGGCCGAGTCCACCACGCCATTCCACATTCCAAGCTGTGCCATGCTTCCCATATGCTTATATTTGAAGGGAGGAACATCCGGGCTACAGTGTGGGTCCTGGTAGCGATTCAAAACACCGCCCAAATATCGCGCTTGCTGCTGCGCCGATTGGGCCAGGCAGGGGAGAGGCTCCGATGCCGAGACTGCACAGTCGCCCATGGCAAAGATGCCCTTATCCTCCTGTCCCATCAGACGCAGGCGATCGTCGACCAGGATCCGTCCCCCCATCCCCTTGGGAATGGTGAGAGGGAGGGATTCAATCAAAGGGACGGCCTTGACACCAGTGCTCCAGACACAGAGCCCAAAGTGGAGGGGTGTGCCGTCCTTCAGCCAAACGACGCAGGGATCCACCTAACGGGAGGAAGGGAGGGAACAAGCGAGAGAATGTGTGTACGGTCACGTGACTACAGGGCATTCTTGGTATTTTTCTACATATTCAAAAAGAAGAAAGACATGTCATTTCAGATAGGCGCGCGATGCCTGTGTAGATGCGTATATGCATCCATCCCTCGTCTACCTACCTCCCTCCCTCCCTCCTGTTTTCCGTGCCTACCTTGACAACACTGGTGTCCACCAGAACCTTTACTTTCCGCTGTTGGAAAACTTGCCCTACGTAGTCAACGAGTCGGCGGTCGAAGGTGCCGAGGATGTGCTCGGAGGCCTCCACCAGTGTCACCGAGACCTGAAAAGAGGGTGTGGAGAGAAAGAGAGCAAGCCGAGCGGATATGAGGTCAGTTAAGCCGAAGGCCGTCTTGGAACGAATCATAGAGAGGAACTTTTGAAACTCATTTTTTAGCTCCAAGACACGAAGTCTTCTTCCCGCCTTCCCTCGATCCCTCTCTCTCCCCCTCTCTCCCTCACTCCTCTCTCTCTAACCTTCTCTTCCAGGTCAGGATACCACTTGTGGACGTCCTTCCTCAAAAAGTCGTACAGCTCGCTCGCAAACTCCACCGAGGTGGGCCCTCCCCCCACCACCACAAAGGAGAGAAGCCTTGCTTGGGTGGCAGAGGGTAAATCCGGGTAGGAGGCGCGTTCGAAGCACTCGATAATCCGGGAGCGAATGGCGCGGGCGTCACTTGTAGGGGCGTAAGGAAGGAACGACCGGGGAAGGAGGAAACAATGATGAGATGTCTGTTCAGCATGCACTATTGCATTAAAATTTGCATTCGTATGTCAATCAGTTTGGGGGCCCTTCCCTCCTTCCTGCCCTACCTGAGTTGCTTGAGGAAATACACATGGTTCTCGACACAGACCCCAGGAATGCCGAACGTGTTGGTGGTGCTGCCCACCGCCAAAATCAGATATTCGTAGTTGATCTCAAAACGCTCGTCGATAAAGACTTCTTGGCATGCCACCACTTTATCTTCCAAGTTTAGTCTGGTCGCATGTGCTTAGTTGGGATGGGGAGCGGGCGAGGAAGAGTGTGTGAGAAGGGTCGTTATAAATATATACTTCATTGCATTTTTTTATCTAAGGTTGTCTAAATATTTGTATGGAGAGCCATCCATGGAGTGGCAATGCGATACTTAGGAATGGGACTTCGTCGCTAGCACTTTCTCCTCGCTCCGTCCCTTTGTCCCCTCCGCTTTTCCCCCCCCGCTTCACCTTGGTAAAACGTGATCCCTGGAATAGTACGAACCGGCTCTTGAATCGTCCTAAATTCCAATGTACCAACAGTTGTCGATGGTAGTAATGGTGTAAACAAGAAGTGGTTTCGGTCGCTTATCAAGGTCACGTCATACTTCTCCTTGTCCAGGTCTCGAGCCAATTGAAAGCCCGCCCAACCGCTTCCCAGAATAACCACCGGGGGTCGGGCGTCGCGCCTGACGGTGGCCGTGTAAGCTTTCTTCTTCATGACCAAGGCTTCGATCATACTAGCGGTTGCTGTGGTAGCTTCGGAAGCGCTAGCAGCGGCATTGCAAGAGGTGGAGGACGAGGAAAAGGAAGAGGCCGGGGCGGCTGCGAGGCGAAGGCTGCTACTGCGGCTGCTACAGCTTCTGCCCCGAAAAACAGGTCGTATCCGGACCAGGTAAGCCACCATCGTCCTATCTTTGTATTTCTCCCTATTCGCGCGTAGGTCGTGTGCGTCTGTGGGTTTGAGTGTGAGTAAGTGGGTTGGCGTGGAAGGGTCGTAAAGTGAACAGGTGTAAAGCGAGCAGTTGAAGAGGGTCGATCGCAGAAAGGGACACTGATTGTATGCCTTTTACCAACCCAACAAACACAAATAGAAACATCCTCACAGACAAAGGGCAGGTGACACGGCGGCACAATTTTGCACGTTTGCAGCGCGATTGCTGCCATTCTTTGGTGGTCCCAGGACCAATTAGGGGACTCCTAATGGTGGTTCATGATTGCACCGGTAACCGTAAACGTCCCTCATCCCTCCCTCCCTTCCTTCTTACAAACAACAGGGCCTGTGCATGATGGACGCATCAGCAAAAAGAAGAAGAAGGAGGATAAGAAAGGCATGCTGCAGCAGCACCACGAACTGGAGCCTGCAGGAACTTGGGGCCATTCTCCTTCTCCTCGTCTGCAGCAGCCTCGTCCTCGTGCCAGCCAAAGCTGGGCTGCCTCCTGCGCCTCCACCCACCGTCACCACCGACCCCAGCAACAGGCCCAGCACCAGTAGTGACAGCAGTAGCAGTAGTAGACAACAGCCTCCGCCCTTCCATCCGTCCGAAGCGCTGCCGCCCTTGTCACCACCACCATTACGAGCGACGTCTGCCCAGGAGGCGGCAGGGTCTGTCTCCTCCTCCTCCTCACCGTGGCCGTCAACAGCGACAATGGAAGCTGACACAGGTGCCAATGGGGGGATGTAGGAAGAAGGGATATAATAACTTGAAGGAGGCACGAACATTTCATCCGCGCCATTCAAAGTGGTGACGAACAGGGCATGGGGAAAAGAGGAAAAAGGGAAGAGGGACGGAGGACGTTCATGCGACTCTCTGGGGCCTCCAATTCTCCCCATCATCACCTCATTGAACCCTTCTTCCCTCCCCATCATCACACAGCTACTTCTCCTGGTGCCCCGTACGCGGGGAGGGAGGACGTGGGGTTTGAGGGGGGGGGCGAGGGGACACAGCCTTCTCCCCCTGTCACCGTGTTCGACATCCTATCTTCAAGTACCGCTGGGGAGGGAGGAGAGGATGAAGGGATTGAAGCAGGTGGAGCAGCAGCAGTGGCTGAACCGGATCCTTACACGGGGCAATATTACTCGGGAGAAGGCGTCGGGATCACTGGTTTCGATGGACGGGGGGGTAAGCAGCAGCAGCAACAACAGCAGCAGCCCCAGCAGCAGCAGCACCACCAGCAGCACCACCACCAGAAGCAGCACCACCACCAGAAGCAGCACCAGCACCATTCAGCGCCTCTTCCATCGTCGTCTTATTGGGAGGGAGGCGGAGAAGGAGGAGGCGGTGGTGGTGCTGGTGGTCTGGAACGAGAATATTCGGGAACAGGTTTGGGGCGGCAGGAGGGGACATGGCAACGGACAGGCCTTCCCTCTTACCCAGCGTCAGGAGGACAAGAAGAACAAGAAGAACGACACGAACAACAAGGACGAGAAAACGAAGGACAAGGAGAGAGAGGGGAAGGGGGTTTGGGAGGAGGGCCTCCCGGTGCTTATTACCCTCCCTTTCCGCCCTCACAAAAACGAAGAAGTGGCGAGTCTTGGGCTCAACAACAACAGCAGCAGCAGCAGCAGCATCAGCAGCAGCAGCCACAAGACCATTCTGTTCCTCCCTCTCCTCCCTACTACGGCGGTTCTTCCCCTCTTCCGCCTCTCCCTCCCCCTTCCTACCCTCCCCTCCCATCCCAACCTCCTTACGGGGGGCAGCTCCCTCTCTTCTCCCCTTCTCCCCCCTACCCACCTTCATATCCCTCTGGGGAATACCAGCAGCCGTATGGGCAACAGTATGAGCAGCAGCAGCAACAACAACAGCAGGGCTGGCGCGAGGGAGGGAGGGAGGGAGGTTCATCCTTCTTAAATCGGTTGAAGATGCGGGGCAAGGGGCTGCGGGCGCGCCTCAAGGAGACAGCGCAAAAGGTGATGAGTACCGTGCAGACACCGAGAGAGGGAGGGAGGGAGGGAGGGAGGGAGGGATGGGAGGCGTATTACGAGGAGGACAGAGAAGGCTCGGAAGGGAGGTGGGGGGAGGGTGAGAGATGGTATGACTCCAACTACCCTCCTCCTCCTCCTCCTCCTTCTTCTTCTTCTTCACACCTTCCTTCCCGTCCTCCTCCTCCCCCGGGTAGGAACGCGGCTGGTCGGCCATGGGGATCGAAGGATGAGGAGGGCGAGGAGAGGGATGAGGAGGAGGACGAGGAGGAGGAGGAGCAGCGGTGGCGTCGAGATGAAGGAGAAGGATACTATGTGGGAGGCGGGAGGGAGGGCGGGAGGGAGGAAGCGGAGGAACAACGGGCAGCTGTGGAGCGACGGAAGGCGCTGTTGGAGAAGGAGGAGGACGAGTGGACGAGAAAAGGGAAGGGGGAGGCTTCACTCTATACAGAGTCTGATAGGGAGGCAGAACGGGCGTTTGAAAGTACGGAGGAGGGGTGGGGGAAGGGAGGGAGGGAGGGAGGGGCCGCTTCACGATTGTATGAGCAGCCGAGTGATTTTGATGAGGGGTGGGAGGAGGAGGGAGGGGGTGAGCAAAGGGACGAGTGGTTCAGCCCTTCTTCATCCTCGTTTCCTCACGTTGATGTTTCTCGGGAGAGGGCGCGAGCGTCTGCTTTCTTGGCAGGAGAGGGAGGGGAGTTGGGCGTTTGGGACATGGAGGGGGAGGGAGGGAGGGAGAGAGGGGGAGGGGCGATGAGGAAGGTGTGGAGGGGAGTCGTGAAGGGGGTAGGATTGCTGGCTTGGCCGGTGGTGGCGGCGGGCTCGTTACTGGTGGGTCGAAGACGTGAGGTGGATAGGTACAGCGCTGCAGCAGAGGCGGAGTTTGATGAGTCGGACTCCCACCTTTCCTCCTTTCCGTCCTCCCTCCCTCCCTCGGCCCCTGCCGCGGACGAGGTACTGCGGCGGCCGGCAAAAGGTAGAGGGAGTGTGGTCACTGACCTGTGGGTCGTGTGGGGGTGGGGGGGGAAGGAGGGAGGGAGGGCGGGGGGGAGGAAGGCCAAGGCGGTGGTGGTAGGACTGGTGGGGCTGAGTGTGTTGACGGCAATGGCGAGGGTGGGGGCTTTGGTCTGCTTAGGTCAATGGATGCAGCATTCGGTGTTGAGCGAGGCTTTTGATTTGGGCACGGGAGGTAAAGAGGGAGGGAGGGAGGGAGGGAGGGAAGGAGGGAGTCGGGTTGTGATATGCAGGCTTCAAACCTGCTCCCCTCCTCGTAAGACCAACACATTTCCCTATCCCACATGTTCCTCTATCCCCCCCCTTCCTCCCTCGCAGGCACGCCGTCCTACGATACTGCCCTCCTCCACCACTCCCTCTTTTGGGCAGGAGGCTTCTTCCTCTCCGCCTACCTCGTCAACCTGTCATCCCCTTCCTCCTCCAGCGGTCTCGTCCCCTCCCTCCTTCACCTCCTCTCCTCCTCTTCCTCCTCCTCTCCATCGTCCTCTCTCCTTTCTTCACGCTTGGACGAACTGGCAGGAGCGGGAGGGAATGATCTCCTTCCCTTCCTCCTCCTCCAACACCTCAAGGCCCGCCTTGCCGGCCTTTCCTCCCTCCTCACCCTTCTCCTCCTCCCATCCCTCCTCTTCCTCCCCTTCCCCGCCGTCTCCTCCTTCCTTTCCTCCCTCCCTCCCTTCTTGCACGGGACTCTCCCCTCCTACACGCTCTCCCTGCAACACCTCCTCCCCTCCCTCCCTCCCTCCCTCCTTTCCTTCCTACAGGCCAAGCTTGGCTCCGATCGTTACGCCTCCCTCCTCCGCTTCTTCGTCTCCACCCCCTCCATCTCCTACACACCCGCCCACCTCCTTCTTTCCTTCTCCTTCTTTTCCCTCCTCTTCCTCCTTGCCTCCTCCTCCTTCTTCGTCCCCGAGGCCTGGATGAACGTTGCCCCCGCTCCCTCCGCCTTCCCTCATTCCCTCCCTCCCTCCCTCCTCAGGGACCGGACAAGGAGGGTGGGGGGAATGGTGGCGTTGGCGGTATGGCGGCTGCAGTCGACCGTCCTCCTTCTCTCCCTCCTTGCCTTCCTCCTGTGGGCGGTGAGGGACCTGAACCTGTCTGTAGGGGCGGGGGGAGAAGGAGGAAGAGGACGAGGGATTGGGGGAGGGAGGGAGTGGGTCTGGTTGGTGGGAGGGGTGGGGATGATGCTGTGGGAGGGGGTGAGGGAGGGAAGGGAGGCGGCGAGGGAAGCCGTGCTTTGGAGTCACGTGGAGGGAGGAGGAGTGCTAGGAGCGGTATACCGAGCTGTGGCGGCAGGTGGAGGAGGAGGAGGAGGAGGCGGAGGAGGAGGGAAGGAGGAGTGGGAGGGAAGGAGGAGGGAGGGAAGGAGGAGGGAGGGAGGGACGGACGACTGAGGGGCGGGGGCCTGAGGGGGGGTTGAAGATGGAGAGGGGGTGGGGGGGGAAAGGGGGAGGGGGG
>Ga0160420_100288_pt1 | contig 25735 bp, 43 predicted proteins | sample CelAP2metagpilot_FD_108197 | JGI IMG/M metagenome (GOLD analysis project Ga0160420, IMG submission 108197) | Phycosphere-associated microbial communities from algal ponds in Kailua-Kona, Hawaii, USA - Cellana AP2-5-5 metagenome pilot | ecosystem: Engineered > Artificial ecosystem > Aquaculture >... | reverse complement strand
TCCCTCCCTCCCTCCAGTGACGATCCCACAAGCCCTCTCCCTGGATGTGGATCAGCGCCACAACATCCGCGCAGAATACGGCGACTACAGGACGAACATCGACGGGGTTTTCGCCGCGGGCGACTGTCGGAGGGGTCAGTCTCTGGTGGTATGGGCCATCAATGAAGGCCGAGGCGTGGCGGAGAGCGTGAACAAGTTCTTGATCGGTGGGTCTTCCCCTCCCTCCCTCCTTCCTTCCCTTCCTCCTTCAAATACTCTCTCGCTACCCCCTTCCCTTCTTTCCACCCTTCCTCCCTTCTTCCCTCCCTCCCTCTTTCTCTATCCATTTCCAGTTTTCCAAACCTTTTCCCCCTTGGGGTTCACCGACTTATATGTTTCCCACCCTCCCTGCCTCCCTCCCTGCCTCCCTCCCTCCCGTCTCACAGAAAAGTCCGAGGTCACGGAAGACGAAGCTTATATTGGGGCTATGTAGGGAGGGAGGGAGGGAGGGAGGGAGGGAGTGAGCGAGGGAGGGATTCACGGATGTTTGTCGGTGGGTGAGCGACCACGATGAGGGAGAAGAAGGAGGAATTGGAGGAAGAGGAGGAGGAGGAGGGAAGGATTAGTCTGCAGTGAGTCTTGTCTTTTGTCAGCAAATAGGGCGGATAGTTTTGAGGGAGGGCTGGTAGGAGGGAGGGAGGGAGGGAGGGAGGATGAGCACCGCAATGTTTTGTCTATATATTACTATACATAATTATTTTATCAAAGGAGGTATCCTTCTCCTCTTTCTTCTCTTCCTCCTCCTCCTCCTTCTCCACCTCGTGTTGGTGGTGGTGATGGTGTGGGTGGTAGGTGAGTGTGCGTGTGCGCGGTAGTTATAATATATCAGGGATTGAGTATGTGCGTATGTACGCTGATGATGAATGCAGTCAATGTGACGGCGGACTTGTGGTCTTTTCAATCACCAAGTGGCGAGCTCCATGGAAGGAGGGAAGGAGGAAATGAAGGGAGGGATGGAAGGAGAGCGCTATGTGAGAGAAGCGGGAGTTGTGATGACTACGCAAGAGGAGGAGGCGGTTGTGGTTGTTGACACGTTAGAGTGATGCATGGAGAGAGGAAGAGCAATGAGGAGAAGGGAAGAGGGAAAGGGTGGCCTGAAGATTATAAGATGAAAGAGAAGATGACATGAGAACAGAATCGCTCCAAATGACGAAACAGAAGAAGAAGGACAAGAAAGAAGAAAGCGAAAAAGAAAACGAAGCAATAGAAAAGGAGGGAAGCGGTTACGAGAGGAAGAGAGCGGGAGGAAGTCGGAGGAGAAGGAGTAGTGGTGAGGGAGCAGCTGGATCTCAAGGTGACCGTTGAATGAACGCGCCAAAGATGGAAAGTTCAAAGAAAGAAACGGACTCATATTTTGTGTTCGACACAAATCCATCAACTATCGGCGCATTCGCACACCTCACCACTACCTCTCACTTGCCTTGAACGACCGTACACATATTATTATGGTCTTTGCTCTCTCGCGTATTTCATTCTTGTTAAAACTTGTCCTAGCCGCATCTTCTCCCCGCCCCATTCCCCCACCTGAAGTCTTCCTTCCCCTCCCGCCCCTCCCTCCCTCCCTACTTGTCCCCCTCCCTCCCCTCCACCCCTGCCTCCTTATGCAAGCTCCCCACCAAATACAGCTTGGAGACGCCGCTCTTACTGAACGACGAAATCTGCGAGCAGTACGCATCGATCTGTGTGGCTGTCATCACAGTCTCCACCCGGTTAGGCTCTGCATTCCTCTCTTCCTCCTCCTCCCTCCGCTTCCCCCACGAACGATGCTCCCTCTGATGGTAGCCGCCCCTCCCTCCCTGTCCAGTAGCAAATCTCTTAATTTTCTCCAACTGTCCAGCCATCCGATCCACCTCCTCACTCAACAACTCCAAATTCCTTGACAAAAACGGATTGAACGACAAATCCAACTTTGTGAAATCCGCATCCACCCCTCCCACCTCTCCTTGTCTAGTCGCAGCAGCAGGAGCAGCAGCCACGGGGGTCGTCTCCTGCTGCATATCCCAAAGGAAGGCAGACACAATCCCAGCATTGCGAATCACCACAGGAATTTCCTCCAGAAGGTCTTTGAAGGACACCACACCCTCCACCTCCTCCCTCGTGGTCGGCGTCCGCAAGTGCCTGTAGGCCTTCACTGTCAAATCACCCATTGCTGTCTGCACCGGGTCATAGAGTAAGACGATATTCGTCTCGGCCATCTCATCCACCAAAGCAGGAGGCACGTCAAACAGCGTGCGTTGCGCCCGCAAGCCCGACGCGTCTACCTTGCTTCCCCCCTCGGAGAAATGCCCCAATTGCATAGTACGGTACCAACCTACCATATTACTATCCACATTCACTTCTTTAAGCATCTTCATCATGTGCTTCTTGTATTCGTGCTTTGCCAGCTCGCTGCGTTCTTCCTCGTTTTCCTCCTCCTCCTGTCGGTTGTGCCCTGGCCTATCATCTTGATAGCCCGCGTCCCGGCCTCGAGGCAAGGCGAAGGCGTACGTGACTTGCATCACCATCTTACCATTCTCTTTTGGCACGTCCAGGCCCAATAATGCCCCGGTGGAGGCCCCTGGCAAGTTGTCCTCGCAGTGCTTGACGATGCGGAGCAAAGCAGCCCCGTCGATTTGCACCTCGGAGATGAGGCCACGCGTCGAGGTGGTGGAAGGAGGGGGAAGGTCCATCGATGGGTCCATGGCTACCTCTGTGTAGTTGTGTCGGTGGAAGTTGGAAGTGTGGTGCAGGGTAAGTGGGAGGCTTGCAGGGTGAAGAACAAAATGATGGATGATGATGGTGGGTGGCAACGAGTGGATTCTGAGAATGGGTGAGGAGGCTAATCAGAAGCAAAATCAATTGCCGGGTGCTCCCGCGTCCGCTACAAACACAGAGTCTGCAAGGTTCTGTGTGTGGTGTGTGTTGCTTTGGGTGGCCGCAGGTGTGGTCGAGACAAGGAGAAATTTTATCTCTAGCTTCGTCTGAGCGGCTCCGGGAGGAGGAGCTGGCTTCGCTGATGGAAGGAACGCCGCTCCGTCAATGCCATTGCCTATTGTGCTCTATTTTTGAAGACATGCACGTTCCAAGATACAAAGAGGATAAGGAGGAGTAAGAGGAGAAGGAGGAAATAGAAATTATGCCGACGATATACAAGCAGCGTGCGAAACAAAACAAACTCTTGCGCTCACCATCCCCTCCTCCTACCTTTGCTTCTCCAACGGGCTAAGGCAAGGACAGCATGATAGAGGCCGGCCTGGAGGAAGAGGAACCGAGCATCCTAGTAATTGTCATTGACGCGGACCCTACCAGCTGGCATCACATTCATGGTATGTTGCGGTTCAAGTGCCCCTCTTCCTTTCCGCCTTCCTCCCTCCCCCATCTGCCCTTGGCCAACCAGCAATTACAACCCTTGCCCTGACCCCTTACCTTACCTGTGTGCCATCCCCGCTCCTCCTCCTCTTTGGACGATCATCCCCATACTTTTCCAAATTCTTCGCATGCTGCAAGTGCCAGCCCTTAATTCTTCTGTCCCCCTGCTCCTTCCCTTCTGATCTCTTCCTACAGTGACAGGCGAACGCGCCCGTGCCGGCGACCCGTCCCTGCCCCCCTCTGCGAAAAACCTTATCACCTTTCCCCACCTCCTGGATACGGTGCTCATCTTCATCGACGCCTACTTATTAACACATCGAGCGAATCGGGTGGCAGTCCTGGCAACGCTCCCAGACAGGAGTGAGTTTCTTTATCCTCCTCCTTCTTCTCCTCCTCTTCCTCCTTGCCCTTCTTCCTCATTACCAGCAGTACCGAACATTAACAGCAAGAGCAGCAGCAGCAACCAAATAAATGCTAAAACACCAGTAGCACACGGACCTGCGGCAGCCGCAGCAGCAGCAACAGGAGCAGCAGCATTCCTAGCAGCCAGCCTCGCCGACCGCGTCAGCCAAGCAGTAGTAGAGGGACTGAATCGGCTCCTAACCTCCAAAGAATTCGAAGACGCACAAGACGATAGACATAATGACTCGGCAGGCATCGCGTCCTCAGCAATGGAACAAGAAACAAACGGTCACTCCTCCTCCTTCTCCTCCTCTTCCTCCCCCTCCTCCCTCACCAGCGCCCCAAAACAAAATGAAAAGAAGCAGAACTCTACCGCATCAAAACGACGCCGCCACGGCTCCCTCATATCGCAAGCCCTTTCCAAAGGCCTCTGCTACATCCAACGCACTGCCCGCGAGACCTCCCTCTCTTCCTCCTCTTCCTCCTCCTCTTCCCCTCTTGCTGCGCGCATGCTGGTCTTGCAAGCCTCGCCTGACGTCCACGGAGACTACAATGCCTTTATGAACTGCATCTTCTCCTCACACCGTTCCTCCGTTCCCATTGATGCAGCCGTCCTTTCCCTCCCTTCTTCCCTCCATCCCTCCTCCTCCTCCTCCTCGCAACACAGCAAAGACTCCTCTTTCCTGCAGCAAGCCTCCTACATTACCGGGGGCATATATATACGCCCTGAGCGGCCTTCTGCCCTTCTTCAGTACTTCCTTCACCTCTTCCTCCCTTCCCATCGCCTCAGACAAGTCTTGAGGTTGCCCAAGCAAGAGTCAGTTGATTTTCGCGCGGCGTGTTTTTGCCATCGACGGGCAGTGGAGCAGGCCTATGTCTGCTCGGTGTGCCTGAGTATTTTTTGTGCCTTTACCAAAGAATGTCCCACGTGTGGGACACCGGCTAGACCGCCAAAAGGGGGTGGAGGAGGAGGAGGAGGAGGAGGAGGAGGAGGAGGAGGAGGACGAGGAGGAGGAGGAAGGGGAGGGAAGATGGGTAGGGAGTAGAGAAGCGGAAATAGGCAGGTGGGAATGGAGGGGTGTGCGAGGAAGGTCAGTGTAATACCATGTAAAGGATTCAAGTATAGAAGAAGAAGGGCGTAGCATAGAAGAAGAAGGAAAAAGATGCTGAAAATTAAGTTAAAAATAGTTGACACGTTGAGGGTATTCAACCAGTGGAAATCAACAATGCGATGGCTAAGCACGATTACTGGAACTCTTCTGTTTAGTTCTTTTTCCTGTAATTTCCTTCATTCCTAAAATTGTCGCGTGAAACCTATACCCGCAGAAAAATGCTACCTACCAGAGCACAAACACATATTACAAATTACACACGAGGGAAAGCCTTCCTACAAAAACAAATTGTTGCATATTCTTTCCTTATTTTCCCGATTTTCCCAGTGGCTTTGACAGGTTTATTACGAGGAGAGTCCTAGAATGCCCGACACACGCTCGTTCTTGGCGCTTAGGTTCCATCAAAATTTGAACCTGTTCGGTGTAGGAGGGAGGAAAAGGAGTGTCAGGCGACTTGAATATTATCCCAGCACATAGTACCATTACACTCATAGGCGGCACAACGGTTGTAGGGTCTTGCGGTGGGCGCATTTCGGTGATTTGTGTGTCAATTTGTCACGAAAGGCTGCCCACATGAGGTGACAGAATCCGAATTTGAGCGATTTCCACCCACCCCTTGAGTGGGGGCATTCTTCCTGACCCTAAAATACGGGCAAAAAATATTTTCACACCAATCCCCAACGGTAAAATGTGCTTGCTTTGTTGATATCTGTATAATTCTGGAGTTTAAGGTGCCAAATCAGTTTCTAATTCAATTGTGTGCAACCCTCTTCTGATCAGGTGGCAGGAACTGAAGGGGCACTCTTACCACGACATGGCCAGGTCGTTGAAACGGTTGATGATGATCATCAACGGGGGGCCGTTGATGATATTGCCAAAAGCGAGCCGATGCGGCCTCAAACGACGACAAGCAGGCTTGTCTGTTGATATGCTGGTCAATTTTAGCGACAAAACCACCGAAGACATGCCTGGTCCAGGAGACAGCATTCCTTGTATGCACTTGCCGTCGATGTACAAGGATATTCGTACCTGCGCAGTGCACAAAAACATCACTGACAAATCAAATCCCCATTCCCCTCTCCCGATAACAGCGTCGCCTGGGGTACCACGAGACGCCGGGATAAATTGTGTAAGATAAGGCATGCATGTGTACTGATCAATACTTCAAGAAGTCGTGGCATTCCCTGGTCAGTTCGCGGAGAGGGGTTTTCCTTGCTCCATCATGTCGGAAGTAGTACGGCTTCCCGTGCTGGCCGATTCGACTTCTTCGCCTGTCACAATAACTACCACTGCCCGTCGTGGCCCCTACCTCCTGATACCATTCTTGGCGATTCTTGCCTTCTATAGCACTAATTTTGGCTTTGTGTGGAATCAGCAACAACCGAGAGGCAACTTCCTATCCCTATCCGGTCTAAACTTCACATCGTCCCTTTCCCACGTCCATTTGTCCTCCAATGCTTCCTCTTCCGGCCCTGCACTTTCCCCCTCTTCTTCCTCTGCGTCTGCTTACGCCTCATTCCCTGCTTCTTCCTCCCAGTCAGCTCCTGTCTCTCTCCCTGCTTCTTCCTCCCTATCCTCCTCCCTCATATCCTCCTCCTTTCATCCCACGTGTGACTACCCGCTCACTGAAGTTGACCCTTCCTGTCCCCGCTTCACCAACATCAATCTCATCGCAAAAAGGGGCCTTGGAGATCGCTTCCTTCAACTTGCTATTGTCATTCTTGTTGCTCTTGACACCGACAGTGTCCCCCTCCTTCTGGACATGCACACCGTGAATGGCAAACATGGGAACTACACGGGTCTGGAAGACTTCCTCCCCTTCGCCTCTTCGCTTCCCAGGCTAGAGGATATAATAGGTAAGGTCTTACCACCCCTTATCTCTCGCTTCCCTTGCTTTCTTTCTTTCATCCTTTTAAACTCTTGTTTGCAGCATTTAAAGATAAATGCTCTTGTCGATTATGGGTTTACGTCTGATCCCTCCCTCCCTCCCTCCCTCCCTCCCACCTTCCTCTTTACTTAGAGCACTATCCAACCCTGCGCCGAATTAAGGCTGACCACCCAGGGAGCTACCGTGATAAGATCACCTGGCTGAAGGCAGGAGGTAAACTGCAGGAGGGCGGGAAGGAGGGAGGAGAGACAGGGTGCAACCTTCTCATGACCATTGACATGGACGTGTGCGGTGACTTCCGAGAGGAAAGTTGTTACTTCCTTGGAGAGCCACAGTACACCCGAATCAGGGACCTAGTCCGCTGTTGGATGCTTAAATTGAGGCCCGAGGCCATTCCTAGGTTGGTGTGGAGTGGCGCACAAGAGGACGGAAAGGAGGGCGGGGTACGGCAACAGCAGCAGCAGCAGCAGGAGGAGGAGGAGCAGCAGCAGTGTTATAATGTGGCAGTTCATTTGCGGGTTGGGGATGAAATGCTGCACCAGACAGATGCATTGTTCTTCGAAAATTTGAAGAAGGGTGTGGGTACGGCGCTGGTGGGGTTTGACTGCATGCACTATCACTTTTTCTACGAGGAAGATGCGATTATCGAGTTGGAAAAGGCCACGGAGGAGAAAAGGAATGCAGAAATCTTCAAACAGGAGCACAAAGCGAAACTTCAAAAGGAGAAGGAAAAGAAGGAGGCGGTTTCGGCACAAGGAGAGAAGCAAGAACAGGATGAGGAGAAGAATAATAAGGACGAAAAGTTGGAGGAGGTGGTGGTGGTAGAAAGAGAAGGGGACGAGCAGATTGGAGAGGAGGCGACTGCGAAAATAACGGACGAGGAGGAGGTTGAGGACGAGGAGATGGTGGTGCTAGAAAAGAACAAGGAAGAGCAGGTTGAAGAGGCGGAGGTGGTCGTGAAGAAGGGGGAAAGAATAAATAAGAGTAGATCGGTGGGTCAGGGGGCACTATTTCCCATTTTAACGGATATTTTCAGGGAGGAGATAGCCATAGTAGAGGAATCAGTGGTGAATAGAGTGAAGAAGGAGAAGGAAAGTAGGCAAGAAGGGAGGGAAGAGGAGGGGCTGAGAAAAGAAGGAGAGGAGGAGAGTGGGATCGAAGGGGCAATGGGAATTGCCAATAATACTTATCAAACCAGGTAGGTTTGCCTTCCCTCCCTATCTCGCTTCATCCCTGCACGTCCCCCATATTCCATGCCCCCTTCGACTCCATCCTTACTGTTGCTAATTGGATGAAACATGTGGCTGGCCCTTATCGGAGAACCATGGCATTTCATGTAATCTTGTCAACACCAGATGATTTCTCTTCCCCCTCCCCTCCCTTCTGTCCTCGCTCCCTCCCTCATCTTTCCAACAGGACAATACGAAAACAACGTATCCGGGTATCCTACCACGGCAGAATGGATGTCCGCAGCACCCTCTACCACTTCATGGATGCGGACATGTTGGTTTTGACAGGTTCTTCATTCCCTTACATGGCAGCGCTGGTCACCCCAAAGCCCGTCATTCTGATGGCCCAGCCAAAGGAGGCATCACGACAAGGGCCACGGGGTGAAGGGACTGTGGGGGGCACATGGTTTGGAGGGTACGGAATCGGAGGGAGAACCGGAGGTATTGCCCTGCTGTCGGAGCAAGGGAACGTGATCAGCCCGGAGACGGACACGGAGTGGAGAGCAATGGTCGAGATGAAATATTTGGATTCGGCGGGGCGAAGGGTGCCGTATGTGTAGAAATAGAAATAGAAAAAAAATATAAAAAAGAAATGAGAAATTAAGAAATAGGGGTAGGGAGTAGGTAGGAAGAGGAAATTTGACGGGACTCGTGGTCAAAACGTAAATTGTGAGATTTTATGTTCGGTATGGAAATGACATTATAATCATCAATAAATAAATAATTAATGCTGACGAACGTCGACCAAGAAGGTTAATGAGCAATTATTCTGAAGCACTTGGTGGCATCATCCAGCAGAATTGTAAATTAGGTGGAACAATAATGATATTCACGTGATTATGCTCATGTATATTGGTATGTACTCAATCTACATCCGTGCAGCTTCACGCCAAGGGCCCGTACTCTCCCAAGTCCCTGACCCTTGAAAACGGACACGTCGGAACCCCCATTTTTCTCTCCTCTTCTATATTGTTTCTGTCTTGTTGTGTTACAGATGATGTTGCAGTAGCCGTGGCCCAGAGGTAGGCCATCTCAAAGTGTTCCTCGGGAGAGAATCGTTGCGCGGGCTGGGACAAAGCGAGCGGAATGTCGGGATACAGCACATTGCGAAAAAATCGGCTTCGGAGACATGTGTTAGAAGTGCAGTTGTCGGGGATGGATTTTTTTGGGTCCTTTTTCCTTCTCCTTTTCATGAACATTTCATGCGCCCCACTGCTCGCCACGGGCCTACAGACGAACACCTCCTCTGCCCGCAAGGCCTGGAGCGTTGAAGTATCCACCATGACGGGTATATAGCTCCTTTCTACCCTTTTTACAGCTGTTGGTGGCACCGCAAGCATCGTTGATGGCGACGAGATATGCATGCCACCACCCGCTGAGCTCGTGTTCATCAGTGGTTCTGTCTGCAACAACGCCACAACCTCCTCATCCGACAAGGCCTGGTCAGGCATAAATTCCACCAAGGGCAAGACTTCAAATCCTAGCATGGAGCGGATAAAAGGATGGCCGCACCTAACACAGACATCCCCCGCCCACTCATCACCGTTGGTGCTCTTCTTGTTGCTGCTGCTACGGCTACAGTTGCTGATACTGCCTCTGGCTCCAGAGACCTCTACAGGGGCCTCGCTCAATTTTTCGTTCTTGTCTGCTCTTCCTCCTCGAACTATCAATGATTCCTTGACAAATTGATTTGCAGGGTTTATGAAAGGATTAATGTGCCCGCACTGATAGCACACCGGGTGCAACTCTTCTTCTTCTTTTCCCTCATCTGCTTGCGGTACCGCCTGCAAATGTAACATGCCCACCTCCAACGCATCTCTCCAAGAGGAAGGCAAATTAAGTGTGAGGAGTTTCGAATAGCAGGAGCATGCAAAGATTCGAGCTCCTAATATCTGGGCTTGCTTTGTAATAGTGTAAAGGGTGGCAATCTTGGATATGCCAAAGGGGGGCTCGCCACTTCCAAGTGTGTTGAGGACGAAACGAGCCACCTGAAAGAGAGTGAGAGGGGAGAGTGTCGTAAAGGGCTCTTGAGTGTATGCATGAATGTGTTGAAAGGCTCCGTATACGTCTGCTAGGGTGGAGAGACGGTTATACTCCTTTTCATAGTTGCCGTCGCTCCTCTCGTTGCTACCAACTAAATGAAAGGCATCTACCGCTAGCACCCAGCAGTAGTACGAAGCGTCCTGAAAGCGGCCTTCAACAACTGCATTCCGTACCAACACTTCCACCAATATCCTGCCCTGCGCTGCACTATCATAACAGTAATAGAAGGACATAGCTTCATCAAAATTGCGCTGCGGATTCTCTGTCAACAACCACTGAGCATATGGCAAGAAAGTACTTGGGTCAAATAAGCCTGCCTTTTCCTCGGCTAGCGCCAGGGCCTCTGCCCACATCTTCTGCCGAATATAGTAGACCATAAGCAGGGAAACATCCTGGAGTTTGCTCAAGAAAATCTCGCGGAGTGCCCGACCGCGGCGGATAGAAGCTTCTTTATCATTTATAATTGATGGGGAAGATATGTGAGGAATTTCAGCCAATAATGACCCGCACATTCGCACAAGCTCTGGATCTTGGGCAGCGCGGGCGACAGCCAACACTTGGTCTTCCCAATAAATCGAAGGTGGAGAGGAGGAAGAGGACGACAACGACAGAGGAGATCCACGCTCCTGGAGCGTCGCGAAGGCGAGAGTCAGGTCGCCGTTTGCAATCTGTGAGTCGACTTTGGCTTGCCAACCGTCTTTAATTAAACAAGGAGCTAGCTGCTGAGAGGATGACAATATGCATACTAGACTGATGATACCTTCCGCAGAGCCAAGGGCAAGGCGATCAAGAGCTATAGCCATTGTGACGGGACTGCTGCTCTTATCACTCTGGTAAATCGCCTGGGCGGGGCTGTCTTCGTCACGGAATAGAAGCACATTTCCATCCTGAAGGAGGAGGAGTGTGGCTTTCAACCTTGGCGCATGTTGCGCTTCCAATACAATTGAATCCAAAGATATGTTCTTTGGGCATTTTATGCCATTGTGGTACACCGTTAGCGTCTGCTTCTTGCCCACCACCAGAACGTCCGAGGCCATCCAGGTCATCACGTCCATGCAAGGCTGGCACATGATTTTGCCAATTTCAGCCCATGAAGTACATTCACGCAATGAAACCTCTCCATTTGCGAACCCCAGGGCCATGCACTGCCCGTCGCCGTGCCATGCAACTCTTGCTATGATGTGGGACACTTTTTTCTTCACTACAGCTTTTTGGCCAGGGCTCCAAAGAGCGAATTCCAGGTCGGCTATCGAGCAAAGCTGGTGCATGATGGGATTATGAGAAAGTTGTTTCACGCCCATCGGAGAATCTTCGCCCACAGTGGCGTACCTACTGTGGCTGTATTTCAGCAAACCCTCGCCCGCCCCAGTCCAAATAATGACCTTTCCCTCAACATCCCCCGAGACAAATCGCGTCCCGTCCGGAGACCAGTCCACGTCAGAAACAATGCCCATTTTATGGGCCTTGAGTGTGCTGAGCAGAGTCCCCGTCGCGGTGTCGTAGAGCAATACGCGCGTGGCTATTGCCGCTAGTAGTCGCGTACCGTCCGGGCTTAAGCGAACGGCGGCGACCTCCAAATTGTTGTCCTTTTGTGGGAGGTCTGAGGGGGACGAGGTCCAAAGCAAGGATGAAGTCACTACAAGCATTATCACTGTGTTAATTATGGTAATGTAGGGGTGTTTGCTAAGCATTCCCTGGATCTTAACATGAAAATGTTTACATGCAGGACATGGATTACTTTTCCGGCCTTTGCCGCGGCCCATGCAAGGACGGAGGTTGAAAATAATGCCCAAATCACACGATATCTAGACATTTCTAAAGCTTGAGTGTCGGTTTCGGTTTTCTTATCACCGTAGCTAGTAGTCTTGTTCTGTTGTCAGTGGTCTGAGCGGATCTATGTTCTGCCTCTCCAATTATCCCTTGCAGAGCAGCATAATGGAATTATTATGACCCCCCTGACCATTTATTCCGGCAAGCATTATTTTAGCGGCACCATCACCAGGAATTTGATAAATAAAAACCCATACTTATTGTCCACACCTGCATCATACAGCACACTTGTCACTACTTCCACTCTCGCACGCTACGACAACCATGAGCAGCACAAGCGAGCATTTTATGATCCGTCAGGAAACCCCCTGTGGGTGTATAATGGAAGTGAGTGGCGACGAAGCCGCGGGTGCTACTTTATCTGAAGCTTCGAAGTGTCCCTGCACGAGATGCGGGAAACGCTGCCGCTGCGCCGAGATTAAGGGATGTTGCGACTGTGCCCAGCGCATTGAGGCTGCAGCCAAGGAGCATAAACCCACGATGGTCACCGTGACGGCGCCTTTGGGATGCGTGTTAGAATTGGGGGCGGACGACGTATGCGAAACTTGTGGGCGTAAGGGCTGTCGCTGCATCGCATTTAAGGGCAGCTGCCATTGCCCGGTGGTGCATGAGAAATAGAAGGTGCAGGGAAAAGGATGGATGGATAAGACAAGACGGACCCAGGAAGAAGGAAGAAGGATATCAACAAAAGAAGAGTTATTACGGAGCGGGGGCAAGATAGGTGCGGGAAAAAAGATAAATGGGCAAGAAAAGACTGATCCCAGAAAACGTAGAGGGATGTCAATAAAAGAAGCACGTTGGGCTTGAGTCGAGGGAAAGTTACGAACATGCAGATGAGAAACCGAAAGGGAGCACAAGAGTCCGTGGACATATAAAGTAAGAAATCTACTCGCTTCTCCCCATGCAAACCATCCCTCTCTTTTCTCTTCCCTACCTTTCATAATACTCCATTTAGGAGCACATTTAATTCATTAAAAAAAATTAATTATGTCGTTTACTCTCCTCTTCCTCCTCCTCCTTTTAGCAGCAACAACAACAACAACAACAACAACAACAACAGCAGCAGCAGCAGCAGCAGCAGCAGCAGCAGCAGCAGCAGCAGCAGCAGCAAAGCCCTCAATCCCCAATAACACCTCCGCCCTCCAAATTCTTTCCCCGTCCTCTCCCCCATCTCTTCACCTTTCCTCCTTCTCCTTCTCTCTCCCTCCAACCCTTCCCCTCTCACTTGATCGCTGCATGGCCTTTCGGCCCACTTGTGGTTGTTGAGGTTTCGAGGAAGACACATTCAGAGAAGGTGATGAGAGTCGTGTATCTGGAATATAAGTGGTAACGAGGGGGAGGAGAGGGAGGAGGAGAGGAGAGAAAGTAAATTTGCTGTGCCTTTCACTGACACGTAAAAACGACTTAATGCATTAGTGTTTTAATACAGTCATTTACATTGTCCCTTCCTCTATTCTCTTGTCTCTATGCGCGATCTATGTTCTACTACTTCCTATACAAAGACAATTTCCGCGCTCTTTCCTGTTTACATTCCACCCATCGTGTCGTACGAAATACACCCTTGTGAAGCTTCTCGCTTCAATCTATCGCATCCACAGCCCCAGCTCCATTGCCAGGTCTGAAGTCAGATATTGCATAACAAATGCTGTGACTCCCTTGAATTTCATTTCACCGCCGCTGCCATCTTCTGTATTCTTTTCCTCCCCGTGCTCATTTCTCTCTACCTCTGGTCCCACAGCCCGGCCCATTTCGGTCAACTGCCGCATTTTGGTCAAAAAGTATGCTCGCTCCGCTTCCTCATACATGGCTAGCATGCCAATCTGCTGCCGATGTCGGGCAATCTCCACACAAGAGACGTTGTTCCGATCCAGGCGGTGGTCGTCCGCTCCGCACGCCAACAACGCTCTAGCCGCCGATTCGCGCCCGTCCATCCCACACCACCACAGGGCTGAATACCCCGCGAGACTCTCTTCCTCCATCAATAGATACATGCGAGCAAGACCGAAATGTGCCGCCCATTGGCGCAATAGCCAGGTTGCTGCCTCTGCTTGGTCTCCGTCAACGGCCGCCTGTTGAGGGTGCGCATGTAGGTGAAGCTCTGTATCTATGCGGTTGTGAAGACGCACACTTGTGCCTCTGGATTTTCGAGAATACTCATCAACAGATGTACATGCGGGGTATAGGGGCAGAATGGAAAGTTCGATAACAAATTAATGTCCAGCCGCCTGATCGTCATTTCGGTAAGTTCGCGTAATGCTTGCCCGGATTATAACCAAGAAAGGAGGCAATGGGAATCAAACTACAAAAATATTTGTATGCTTTGTGTTTGCGCTCGTCTCTCTACACACCCAATGCGCTCTTCCTCTTCTGCTCAAGATGCGCATCGAGGTACTTACCATAAGCAAGGATTGCCCAGCCATTGTCTTTTTCAGGAGTTCTTTTTCGCCGCAGAGCCCAAGAAAAATATCGGCAAAATCGATCTGCCCTTTATGTAAAGAGTACCATAGCAAGGTATGACCACCGCGGTCATATTGTGCCAGAAGGTTGGGAATATATTCTCTGTCTTTCCTTGGGACTGAGAAAAGTTTCTCTGCAATATCTGGTGCTTCGTGTATTATCACGACGACAGCCTCGGCGAGAATTTTCCCTTGTCCACCAAGTGCTTCAAGACGCTTGCATACAATCGCTGTGGGATTATCACGGTCCATTATCTCAAAGCCTCCTGGTTGGGGGAGGGAAGATGAGGTGATGAGATGGTGTTGGAGAGAGGTGGGCGGTGCCTGCATGTTTACGTCGTAGCTGATTAGCACAAGCTTTAAAATTCCACGAAGAGATTAATCTCTGTAATACCTTACACCAAGATATTTTTTTCGCGACGACGAGCTCCTACTGCCGCTGGCTGTGATGGTCTGATGGAATTAGGGATGTACGGGATGCTCGAGAGCTCTTGATGTAGCGGAGGCAAAAACCAGAGTGGCACAAAGTGCCCCCCCGCTTCTGGCTAGCCTCATATAGGTGATTGTCTTAGGCGTATAGTTATGTCGTGGACCATATCACGGGACGGCAGGTATGAAATGCAGCGCACGGCTAGCCGTGCAAAGGCGAATGATTTGAGACGCAAATTGAAGCAGAGGGTGAAGGTCTCCGGTTTCAATGCTATATTTTTGGGAGTCAACCAGCCGACCGGGATAGGCCTTTTTAGCCACTCATGGCATGTGACCTCGAGCTTTCACTATGCTGGAGAAATGAGACCCGCTTGCTTGTGCATTGCGTCTTTATCCAGTGCTTGATTCCCAAGAACTACCCAACCCCACCACGTACGCAGGTAGCAGCGACAGCACCTCCCCACTTCCACATGCCATTGTCACGTCGCCTAAATAACCAAACCCACCCTTTCTTCCCCCTCACAAATGACAAATAGGGGCCACGCTCTGTTAAATCATGCCCACTACCACAGCCCACCTCACCAGGGGTGTTGTCGTTGCTGTTATCCTGGCATTCGTCCTTCGTCCCATCACTCGTCCGACCTTTGAGATAATCGAGCCCCTCAATCCTCAAGACCCTCTCCGCCTGTCCTCTACCACCCCCAGGCACGTTCTCGTGGCGGGTGGAGGGCTTGCAGGCCTTTCGGCAGCCTTGGAGTTGGCCGAGCGAGGCTTCCAAGTCACTGTGCGGGAAGCAGGAGATGTGCTGGGCGGCCGCTTGGCCACGCGGCAAGTGCAGGTTGCGAAACAGACCTTTGCGATAGAGCATGGCTTCCATGCCTGGTTTGAAAATTACCACGTCTTTGCCGACATTCGTAAACGTCTTGACATTAACCACTTTTTCCGGCCCTGGGGTGCGGTGCAATTTATCTTTAAGGACCCGAAATATAAGCCCGAATCCTTGGCTAGCTCGGGACCCTACCCGTGGAATCTGGTAAGCATCGTCCTACGAAGCCCCAACCTCCGCATGATCGACGCCATACTGTCCACCCGCCACGTGTTTGACTTGCTCTGGTTCGATCACACTTCTGTCTGGGCCAAATACGACGAGGAATCTTTCCCTGAATGGGCAGCCGCAAAGGGCGTGGCAAAAGTTTTTTATGACGTTCTCTACGCCCCTTCCTTGTCCGTGACTGTGAACGAACGCCAAAACATCAGTGCCGCGGAGATGCTTACCATGAATCACATTTATTTCTTGAGTCACCCCAAGGCGGATCACCGGGAGGTGACGAATGAGGACTACGAGACCGCAGTGCTGGGGCCATGGGAGAAACGGCTCGTAGAAATGGGGGTGGTGATCGAGCGAGGAAGAGGGGTGGGCGGGTTGAAATTCGGGGAGACAGGGATAAAGGTGATGGAGAAAGAAGGGAAAGAGGGGAAGGACGCGTCATTTGATTACGTCGTCTTGGCGACTAATTTGCAGGGTGTTAAGTCCATCCTTGGCTCCTCGTCTGTCTCTCCTCCGACCGCCCTCCCTTGTCCTTCCTACATCACCACCACCGCCGCCCTCGAGCAGCTCAAGCACCAAGTCTCCCACCTGGAAACTGCCCCCTCCTATAAGATCTTTCGCGCATTTTTCGACAAGCAATTGACAGGTCCATACGCCCAGGAGATCGTCCTCGAGACACCCGATTCAAGCCCAGTGAACCTGATCGCGCAATACCACTTATTAGAGAAAGAATCTGCGGATTGGGCCGCCAAGACCGGGGGGAGCGTCATCGAGTTTCACCTGTACACCTGGGAAGGGGGATATGAGAAGGAGGGAGGGTTTGACGAAGGGGAGGAGGTGCACGCGCTGTGGAACTTCTTGAGGCCGACCGTGTGTGGGCACATTTTGCCCGAAATGTGCTCGGGGAATTTCTCGTTGATGGATGGTTCTATCGCACACTACGACGACTTTCCTTCGTTCAAAAAGGGTTTGTTCAAGTACAGACCAAGGAGTCAGACACCGCGGGAGTTGGGGATGACCCGGCTGGCGTTGGCCGGCGACTGGCTGTCGACCTCCTTTCCCTCGGCATTGATGGAACGGGCCGTGGCAACGGGGAGGGAAGCGGCAAATGTGATATTGCTGGAGGAGGGTGTGAGGCAGGTGCCCGTGCCTGTGACATCCAATTACGGCCCAGGCCTGAGAGTTCTGGCGGCATAGGATAGGGAGGTGGCAGGCTGTAATGATGGTGGAGCTGGACGGAGAGAGAGAGCGGACGGGGGGGAGTTTAGCTGGTGGGTTATGAATGAGGAGGGAGGCAGGGAGGGAGCGCGGGTGGGCGAGGGGACTCAGGTGGAACGTATTTTTTACTTGTGGGAGGGGTGATTGAGTCATTGAAACACATGAAAGTCAATTCACTGTAAATTAGATTCTGCGGAAAGAGACTTGAGAGTCGAGAGACTCAAAGAAAGTGAAGATGTGCAGAGAAAGCGGGAAAAAAAAACAAGGACGACTGAACGTGTTCTATCTTTGTCTCGTGGAGCGCGCGAGCATCAAGGAGGAATGAAGCCAAGGTACGGATAATGGGAATGACCCCCCAAAAAGGGAAAATAACTGAAGGGGGAAAAATAAAATAAAAAGTTCTTATGAAGCAACACCGCGAGATGCATCACAACCACATTCAACCGTTTTTTTGGGGGACATTCAGCACACATTCTAATCATTCCGTCCTTTCCACGCTCATCCTCCTCCACCTTCGATCCTCCCTCCTTCCCTCCCTCCCTCCCTCCCTCCCTCCCTCCTCACTCATAACCCACCACCTGAATCCCCACTGTCCGCTCTCTCTCTCCGTCCAGCTCCACCATCATCACGGACTGCCACCTACCTATCCTCAACCTCCCCCTGCTCACCGGTACACTCACAGAATTTCCAATCAACATCGACAGTAAATGCGCATGGCAGTTCTTGGGTTCCTGCGCTCTCCATTCCTCTACATTCCTCCATTCTTCTCCTCCCATCACTCTCCTCCTGTCCTCCTCCGTGGCAGGCCTCAAGTGAATGTCGTTGTGTAAGTAAGGGTGAGATGGTGGGGCCAGCTTCAAACAATACTGCCGAATATCGTCCATGAGGCGAGACTCGCATTCATTGATGGTCACAGCTGTGGTGGTGTGGCGACTGACGACGTTGACCCACCCTTCCTGAATCTTTGCCTCACGGATGGCCTGGTGCAGTTGGGGAGTGATGTCATGGAGGGAAATGCCTGCGGAGCGAAGGAAGGAAGGAAGGAGGAAGGGAAGGAAGGGTGTGGGTAAGGGAGAAAAGGTGCGAGGGCAAATCAGATAGGGCAAACAGAGAGATACATAAGGAGAGAGGAAGAGGGAAAGGGGAAAAAGGGGTGAGAGTGCATATAAAGTAAGGCAGCAGGGAGGTGCGTTAACGGAAAGAAATAACAGTATCTGATCAAGCTGGAAGTCCTTCCTGATCCCAAATTGAACCCCAAATAGCACGCATACCTTCCTTTGTGGACAAGCTAATCTCCACGTAATTGGTTATAGCAGGTCCATCGTTTTTTTTCATTTGCTGGGTTACCACTCGCACACTGTCGCCCGTGCCCGTCAAATCGGCGGCGTCAGGATCCGGGAGAGAAGCTCGATGAACGCTCTGGGCGACGGCTGGGGGCGTATACGGGTCTGTGAGAGGTGGGAAATGTTTGAAAACATAAGTATCATGAGGATGGGAAGTCAGAAGAGGAAGAGCCACATGGGGATAGACTGGGGTAAGGAAGGATGAAGCTAGGTAAGGAAAGGAAGACGACATGCTTTCGTCTGTACATGCAGCACTACACGCAGCGTACGTACCCGATACCGACGCAGAAGGAGAGGAGCTTGCACCCTGCATAAGCTGAAGGGCTGCTTGCTGTTGGCTGTGCGCATGGACGGCCGTGAAGGTGGTGACAGTGCTGGGCGTCGTGCTGCTACGTATTAGGGAAGGGACTAACAAAGCGTCGGGGGTGGGGAGGTTGACGGTGCAGGCAAGTAGGAGCAGCGGCGTCACCCACCGATTGGTCGGCAGCATGATCTGTCTGGTGTGGGTTAAAGGTACGGTTGAAAAAGCAACCACACACAACAATACAAGACGCGAGGCGTGTTGTGACGCCGTCAATTCGTTCGCCAACGACCGGGCCGACGTGCTTCAAGTCTAAGCCAGCAGAGGATATACACCCCGATCCTGAGGTTCAGAATGCAAATGATAGGTAAATGACAAATCCTGAAGATTTGGGACACTCACTTAACAAACCACTAAACATTCCTTTGTGATTGACTTTATCTGCGATTGTCATGTTCTTTGAAGAATTTGCCTTCTCCCTCTTCTTCTCCTTTATTACATTGCATTACAATCATATTATAACATTAAATTGCTCGTTACCGGCCTAAAATTCTTGATTCTATTTCAATTTTAACTGTCCCGGCCCAAAGGCCATTCTTTGCCCGCATTCTCTTTTGATTTCTCGAACACTTTCTCTTTTCCCCTCTATTTATTTTGGCTGGCATCTCACACACATGGAAATGCACCTTGAAACGGGCCCCCCGCCCGCGGTCTCCCATTGCTGCCTGCATTCTCGATCTCCCTTCTTTTATCATCGCACATATTGATGAACATATTAATTTAAGCGCTCAAGCCAAAAAAAGGGCGCGTAGTTCATGAGAACTCGCGGAAAGTAATCCCATTCTCCTCCTTGAAATTTTCGGATGCCGCAGGATTCTTAGGCCCCCGCAAGATGAACGGTGCTGGCTGCCTTTGCATTTCTGTCGTCCATCCCCACGTTCCTATACCTAGAAACATCCCTGGTCTTATTTCGCGAACTTCATCTCTCATATGAGCGTATCCCAGCACGTGATCTTGACCGCGGTAATCGAGGACGAAGCTTGGATTGTCGTCCCACACCGACTCGTTAAAGCTGACGATCATTTTGTATTTCCTGTTAAGGAGGAAAGAGAAGACAGAAATGCCCAAAAAAACATAAATGCATTGAAATGAAGCCGTGATTCGCGGATTGAAAAGATATCGCCCCATCTGTAAGAGCCTCTTTTTCATTTTCCCTTCCTGCCGCCTTTTTCGCCCTCCCTTCCTCGTCTCCTACCCACCGTGTCAAGACCTGGTTCACCATGAAAAGGTTATAGCCCCACTTTTCCTCCGCTCGAAAACCTTTGCCAATCCAAAACCCTGTTATTTCAGGATTGTAGAAACCTGTGTAAGCCAAAAGGTTACTTAAGTCGCTGCCGGAGCTGTGGAGATTTGAAAGAGGACAAGGAAAATGACAGAGGAGGATATGAGAAGAAAATAATGCAGTACATAGCAGGAAGTGTTCATTGTGAAACATGTCAAATTGGCTGCGGCTGCTGATATTCTGAGAAGGGAGGGAGGGAGGAAGTGAGGGCAGGGATGTGGTGCAGGAAGGACAACTGAATTCTAAATCGCCTTCTGTTTCTTTCTTAGATTTCACTTACTCGAGCAACTCTCCCAAGTACTCTCCATCCAAGGACTTTGAAGGTGGTGGCAGCTGGTGGAAGACTTCCATCAATACTTTGAGAGGTGACGTTCGAATAAACCACTCGGTTATATCTTCCCTATCCTGTGGCACGACAGGAGGGTTTCGGCCTGCTGCTTCTCCTGGGGCGGAATCGTGCCCAAAACATGAGACTTTCTTGAGACATAAACTGAAAAATGCAATCAGAAGGACGAGGAGGCAGCGACAGGGACCCCGGTATACCTGACCCATCCGATAAGAAGAGGGTCTGTGTGGCCTTGCGGGCTGTGTGTCGCTTTGTGTGCGTATGTTCGTATTTGTGCGATATCAATGAGAGTAGGCATCATAGGTCTTATGTGTAATTCCTTCATTAATTGGGGCTCTATGTTTACATGTTGTGCTGGCGGGGACACCAAAAGAAATTGCTGGTTACGATATGCGAGTAGCTATCGTTCATCGTTCACACAGATGCCTTGTGTTCGCCTTGAGTTCTGTCCTTCGAGTAATATGACAACTTTAACATCGAGAAAGCGGATGGATTGGAAGTCCTTTGACTCCTCTAATCCCTGGAGAGGCCCGTTGAGAAAAGGACGATCAATAAGGGGGACCATCTGCACGCAATTAAATTCAAATTTTGAAGGGTCGTTCGCAAGGGGCTGCCGTTCGCGGTCTCAACGTCTTCACGGCTCTCGACACCCGGCTTTTGTCTTTTTTGGTTGACGAAGGTAGAAATACACGAAGGAAAGTATTGTGATCCTTTTTTAATACGTAGATCATTCTCACACGGACATAATCTAGCACAGGTGCCCGTCCAGTACTTCGTCCGCGCCGTTGCTTTCACTGCCTTCTCGAAAGCCAGGCAGCCAACCCATCCACAGACCCTATAAGCCACCGAATATGTCCACCACCAAGCCCACTACGCCACCATTACTGGCTATGGGAGGTATGAAGCTGGCCACCGCCTGGACGGCCCCCTCAGGCGCGGCTACACTCAAGGGAGAGGAAAAAAACAGTACATTCTTGTCGCCCGGTAAGACCAGTGCCAAGGTCTGCGGAGTCCATGGCGGCATCAAGACCTTCCGCACAGGATTCTTGTCCCAAATTTATATTGGTTGCTGGCGTTGCTGCATGGATCAGGTGTGCATTGTGTGCTTACGGGAAGGTGTCGATCTGTGGGATATGTCTGCATTGTTATGATGGCGGGATGATGGACTCCAGATATGAGATGGATGAGGGTTTGGTGGACGACATGCTTTCAACATATGCGCAAACCAGAAATGTAGCCAATTCTTTCCTTCTTACGCACCCCCACTCACCATTTCTTTCGCTTTACCCTCCCTCCCTCCCGCGCTCGATAGGCCTGGAATGCTCCCCCCGAGATTCATGGTTCCACCCAGTTGGCCCTTTCCGGCGCCCTGGCCGAAATCAAAGGCCGAAAATCTCGAGAAGAAGCCATTAGTGAAGTCCTAAGTGCTATTTTTAAGGAGAGACAGAGGGATAAGAAGGCACGCGAGCGGTTGGAAGAGAAGGTCGGTTCGCTGGTGGTCGAGAACCGAGAGGTGGGAAAGCAATGGGCGATGGCTCAAGTACGGGTGAAGGAGCTGGAGGGGTATGGAGAAAAAGTGACTGATCAGCTGGACAAAATGACGGTGCAGGTGGAAAATTTGGATGCAGATAAGGAGCAGGTAAGGTGAAAGGGAAGAGGGAGAGGGGCGGGAGGGTTCAAGCCTTTCTTTAAATTAATCATTTTAATTTATAAATTTTAATTCTTCTCTCCTATGCGTCTCCCATATTTAGTAATTGATCCTTCCCTCCTGCAATTCTTTCTTCCCTTCATTCGTTCCTTAGGCTCTGAAAACCATTCTGCTCCTCGAAGGACAGCTTAAGCAAGGCGAAAAGGATCGAGAGGCGCTGTATCATGACGTGAGGGAGTATGAAGGGCAAATGAAGGAGTTGGAAAGCCGATTGGTGGCTTTGCAGGAACAATGTACGCTTCCCATAAGGAAGAAGTAGTAGGAGGGTGGACTGTCGAGGAGAAAGGGAGGGAAGGTAGATTTGAGGACGTGTGTTATCCTTCACTGCTCATCATCGCCTTCGAAAATCCCTCTCCTTCTTTTCCCTTCCCCTTTGCTTCCTTCCCCTCCTCCTTCCCTTGACAGCACGTGTCACAACCGCCAGCCTTCATGATAAACTAGCTGCAGCCCTCCTCAAGAACAGCAGCAGCAGCAGCAGCAGCAGCAGCAGCAGCAGCAGCAGCTCTAAAGAGCAAGCCCAACAGACATTTCCTTCTTCTCCTCTCAACCCCAGTCCAGGACCAAAAACTCCCTCTTCTCCCTCCACCGCTCGACCGACGTCCAGAATTCCGCGACCAAAGGAAGAACAGCAGCAGCAGCAGCATCAGACAACATTCGCCTGGCCCATGTCGATGTCTATGACGACCATGACGGCGGCGAAAGCAGCAGCAGGATCAGCAGCAGCTACAGAAGTGACAACTGTCCTCTCCTCTATCACCACCTCCTCCCCTATTTCCGAGCAGGACCAGGATCAGCAGGAGCAGCATCAGGAGAAACAGCAACAAGAACAGATTTCGCCCTCTCTCTGGCCCATATCATTGATGATGACGACGATGTCGAATGCTAGTGGAGGGGCTGCTACTGCTGTTGTCAATTCACCCTCCCTCGCCTCCACCCCAGGCGGAGAAGGGGAACAAGGTGTGGAGAAGAAGAAGAGGCGCTCCATCGGCGCTTTCTTCAAGGGACTTGCAGGGAAGAAATTTGATAGCAGGAATATGGGAACAGCAGTGGCGATTCCTGCGGCCATGACCTCATCGTTGAGCTCCAACGGAGAGGCTGTCAGCAGCAATAGCAGTAGCAGCAGCAATGATGCGGCAGCCGAGGCAGAAATTTCGCTTGGGATAAAAGAAAAACATTCGCCCTCCGAGCACTCCTCCCCTTCTTCCCCCTTGTCCTCCTCCTTGTGTGCGCCACGAATCAAGATCAGCGTCGTCGCGCATATGAATGGATCAGAGGTTCGTTCGGTTTGTTTTTTCTGTCCCCTCCCCTCCCCGCGCTTTCGGTCTACGACTCACCCGCCCTCCATCTCTTTCTCCCTCCTTCCTTCCCTTCCTCTTTCCCTGTATTTCTTTTCCCATCCAGCGGGTGACTTTCACGATGTACAGGTCCGACCGTTTCCAGAAGGTCATGGAGCGTTACTTATCCATGAAGAGCATCGATGCCCCCTTGGATGAGGTGCGATTTGTGGTAGACAATCATCACCACACATTGGATCCTGAACTGACTCCAGACGATTTTAGATTGGAAGAAGGGGCGACTATAAGTGTACGTGTGCCTGCCAAGCATTTGCCGGAGCCGGTGATGGGAAGGGAAGGAGAGAGGGAGGAGGAAGGAGAAGAGGGAAAAAAGAAAGGGAAGGAGGCGGAGGAGATGGATCCGTACATGTAAGAAAGAGGCTGACGAGGGGGTAATGGGATAGATAAGTTGAGGCCCTGGTGATAGAGGATAGGTCAAACAAAGAAGGAAAGAATGGCTGGAAGCTATAAATGCATGGAAAAAATTGGCTGAAGACAATGCTGTTTCGTGAATATATTCGGTGATAAATTTTGAAGGCCTGTGCGGTCAGTGAAGGAGAAGAGATTGGAAGTTACAAATAGAGTTGATGGAAATTAAATGTCATTCATGTCAAAGTGTGTTCGTGCTCTGAGAAACTGGAATATCGCAGTCTGGGTGGAAGGAGAGGGCCAGGCATCACGAGTGGACGGAAAGTGGGAAGGAAAGGGGAGTGAATCAGACAAAGAAAGTTTACAAAAGAGATAATAGGGAACAGAAAATATGTTATATCGACTGAGTTGTCTATGATTCGGGAAGAAGAGGGAAATCAATAGAAGGAGGGGGGAGGTTGTTTGTTGGGGAAACCATGGCGAAGTGCACCCAAAAGAAGCGTTTTTCGGTCTCGGATATGGCGCCGCAAGGCCCGCTGATTTGTCAAAATGACAATATAAAGTAACTGTCATTGAGGCAGAGGTTTTTATCTTCATGCCCGCCATATCTGTACACAGGTCTTCGCCGCCGTCGTCCTGTATATTACTGAGCCCCCGCCTTTCGCCACCCTTACCCAAGTCTTCCGCCAACAGGAGCATCATGGCGGTACGTTTCCTCCCTGCCTCGCCTCCCCACACCCCCTCCGCCATCTCTCCTCCTCCCTTATGCGCGTGCGTTGTAGCACGTAGCACATGCATGCCCTGAGTAACCCTTGACCACGGATACTTTTTTAACCTCCCCATCTACCCACTACCCTCACACTCTTCCACCCGCATACTATCCCCCATTCATTTATCCATTGACAGACCAAGAAGCTCTGGGGTGGGCGTTTTTCCGGTAAAGTTGATCCCATCATGGAGCATTTCAATAACTCTCTCGTCTTTGACCGCCGCATGTGGTCTGTGGACTTGACGGGCTCCATGGCCTACGCCAAGGTAGATACTCCTTCCTCTACCCTTTCACCTTACCGCCTATGTCGTACGGATTAGAAAATGAGACCGAAGAGCGGACTGTACTCACCTTTTCATCATCTCTCCTTCCCAATGTCTCCATTTCCCCCCTCCACTAAAGGCCATTTGCAAAGCCGGCATTATCACCGAGGCCGAGCGTGAAGAGCTCTTGGTCGGGTTGGGGAAAGTAAAAGAAGAGTGGGCATCAGGGACATTCGTGGTGAAGGAAGGAGATGAAGATATCCACACGGCCAATGAGCGGAGGCTGACTGAGATCATTGGCGCCACCGGGGGAAAGCTGCACACAGGTAGGAGGAGGAGGAGGAGGAGAAGGAGGAGGAGGAGGAGAAGGAGGAGGAGGAGGAGGAGGAGGAATGAAGGGGTCTAAAATAGGGAAAGCGAGGGATAAAGAAGGGTCTGTGTGTCCTGAAGGACGTTTACAATGATAGGCCTTTTCCCCAAGCCCCCTCGGTCGTGTCGATGGCTTTCCAAGAAGAAAAGTATGCCTCCTCTTTCCTTTTCCCTTCTTACCCTTCTCACCCTGCCAGTGATGCATTGGCGTTTGTTTTGGGGAAGGGAGAAAGGAGGTGGAGGCGGGCTCCCTCAGGTTTCTGGCTGCAAAGGATTCGCCGTACGGTCAAAGAAGTATAGGGGCCCGACATTTAGACCTGTTTGAATGTGGTGTAGAAAATGCCGAGAGCCTCTGTCCCCTCCCTCCCTCGCTCCCTTCCATCCTTCCTCCCTCCCTTCCTTCCTCCCTCCCTCCCTCCCTTCCTTCCTCCAGTCCCCCCTCCCTCCCTCCCTCCCTCCCTTCCTCCTTTGTCAATGTGTGACTCTTGCATTCAATTCGAAGCTTCTTGTTTAGTCGCAACATCATTTTTAGCGCTTCTCTGCCCCCTC
>Ga0160420_100287_pt1 | contig 25765 bp, 36 predicted proteins | sample CelAP2metagpilot_FD_108197 | JGI IMG/M metagenome (GOLD analysis project Ga0160420, IMG submission 108197) | Phycosphere-associated microbial communities from algal ponds in Kailua-Kona, Hawaii, USA - Cellana AP2-5-5 metagenome pilot | ecosystem: Engineered > Artificial ecosystem > Aquaculture >... | reverse complement strand
GCGGATTGATAAAATGGAGAGCTTCTTTTTAGGGGAGACGTTGAAGTATTTTTATCTCTTGTTTGCGGACCCGGCACTGTTGTCGTTGGATGAGGTGGTGTTCAATACGGAGGCACATCCCTTTCCGGTTTTAACTCTGGAGGAGGATTGGTTGGTGTATAGAGGGAAGGGAGAGCAACCTCCCGTTGCTGCGGGGAAGGAGAAGGGGGAGGTTGTGGAGGTCAAGGAGGAAGAGATGGAGGCTGAGAAAGGGAGCGCAAGGGAGGAGAGCGTGAAAGAGGAAAGAGATGTGGAGGAAGGGATAGAAGAGATGGGAGAGGAGTTTAGAAGAGAAGAGGAGGATGAAGTGTTGACGGCTGAAATCTAGAGTGTGAGAGGAAGGGGGACGAAGGCAAGTAGGGTGGGAGAGAAAGAACTTGGGCTTGGTGTGGTTCAAATGACTGATGAAATGAGAAGGAGACAGACGACTGTGAAAGAGTATTGGACACTCTCAACCTAATGCGTTCAATTAATTTTATTATAAATTAGCGAAGAACAGCCCAAATACGTCTGTCGGCAGAAGTAAAATGAGTAAACGGAGTCGAGACATGCTGTGTTCTAGTTTATTTGTTACTTGATTGTTTGAACTTTAGGGTATGCCTAGCAGCCATAGTTGTAATCCTGAGAGGAGGCACGCTTGTGTAAAACACTTGTCTTTGATAGGATAGGTTGCACACGATTATTTTAGGGTTGTAGGAAACTAGCTTGGCCCATGAGAAATCGGTTCACTCGTGTACTCCCCAACTGACGGCGCCCTCTTGTTGATCTTGAGGATGTAAAGCGTATCATGCACATGGTGCAACTGGCTTTTGTGTGAGACATACGCATCCTACGACATCAAGACTTGTCCCATGGTAATGTGTCATCCTCAGGCAGTACATTAAAATATGCCGCTGTCTAAAGCAATGACATAAAGCATCTAGTTGATTTGGTCGTCCCAGCCATACAGCAACCCAAGAACAATCGACGAAGCTTTTCTGGTGGTTGAAGCACGCAGGCACCACACACGCCGCTTTCGTGGGGTCTTTGTTGAAAGCACGTACCCTCTGTCACCTCCCTGGCACCTGAACATCATATCACACTCCTCCTTCACCCGCCACTTACCCTTTCCCTACCTCCACGCGGGCGCCCTTTGCCTAGCAAAGCACAGCCATCCTCCACCCCTCTTCAAAGCGCCAGCCATGCTGCTCTCCACCATGATGGCGCGCACCGGACGTCGTTTGGCCCTGAAGACAGTGCACATGCAAGCCCGGTACGTCCTCTAAGTGTGACGGTTTGAGGCACAGACGTAGCAAGGCGGGATATTTTCAGCGTGTGTGGTGACATGGCCCGCCTTGACCCGACCCGTTCGTGCCATGTGTGAAACTCAGACTGGGGTGGAAAGGACGGGTCTCTGTATGCAAGCGTAAAGGACCGCCTGGGTCTGTTAGCTCTTAGAAAGCTTGTTTGTAATATGTGTAACCATTTCGTTACAATGGAATGTTCGAATACCTTTTTGTTGCGTCTTGGACCATAATGTCAGTGCCTCTATCTCCCTTCCTCTCTTCTCGGCCTTTCCTCCTTCCCTCCCTCCCCCTACCTCCCCCCTCCTCCCTCCCCCTCCCCCTCCCCCCCTTCCCGCCCTTTCCCCCCCCCCCCCCCCCCACAATAGCGCGGTTGCCTGTCTGATTTTGCATTCTCGCAAGTCAAAATCTTGACTACAATAACTGACCTTCTTCCTTTTCCTCTCTCCAGCGGCTTTGCTTCTCCCGCCGTCTCAGCCCTGGGTCTGGACAAGCTAGGTATCACCAAACCGTCCACCATTTTCCGCAACCTCTCTTACCCGGACCTGGCCAAGCACGAGGAGACCAACAAGGAGGTAAGTATTTTTTGATGGCATAGTGAGAAAGTGCTGTACCTTTCGTGTATCTTTTTGGTATGGCTTGCCAGCTGGTGCTCCTTCTTTTCCTGAGCCCTCCCCCTCCCCCTCCCCCCTCCACCCTCACTTCTTCCTTTAGGGCACGTTTATTGCCAATGGGACCTTTGCTGTAGACACGGGTAAGTTCACCGGCCGTTCGCCTAAGGATAAATGGATCGTAAAGCAGGCTCCCAGCGAAGATAACCTGTGGTGGGGCTCGGTGAATCAACCGATCAACGGGGAGGTGTTCGAGGAGCTGTACAAGAAATGCGTGGCCCACTACAATACCTTGGACAAGGCTTACGTCTTTGATGGATACTGTGGGGCGAACCCGGCGTCGAGGAAGAAGGTGCGATTCCTGACAGAGCAGGCGTGGCAGCAACATTTTGTGACCAACATGTTTATCCGGCCGGAGACTAAGGGGGAGATAGAGGGGTTTGCGCCTGACTTTACCATCATAAATGCGTGTCGGGTGGTGGACGAGGACTGGAAGAAGCATGGGTTGAACTCCGAGGTCTTCGTGGCGTTCAACATTGAGAAGAGGGTGGCAGTCATTGGGGGCACTCACTACGGCGGTGAGATGAAAAAGGGTATTTTTTCAATGATGAACTACTGGTTGCCCTTGGAGGGGATCATGCCTATGCATTGCTCGGCGAATATGGGGAAGAAGGGAGACACCGCCTTGTTCTTCGGTCTCTCGGGGACGGGAAAGACGACCTTGTCGGCGGATCCGGCGAGGTTTTTGATCGGGGACGACGAACATGGGTGGGATAATCACGGCATTTTTAATTTCGAGGGGGGGTGCTATGCCAAAACGATCAACCTGAGCGAAAAGAATGAGCCGGATATCTACCGGGCAATCAAGCGCGACGCGATGCTGGAGAACTGCTACATCGATCCCAAGACCAAAATGCCGGATTACTACAACACGAGCAAGACAGAAAATGGTCGGGTCTCTTACCCCTTGCACCACATTTCGAATTTTGAGCCTACATCTATGGGCGGACATCCGGACAAGGTCATCTTCTTGACATGTGACGCCTTTGGTGTGCTCCCGCCCGTGGCAAAACTCTCTCCGGGCCAGGCGATGTACCATTTTTTGAGTGGGTACACGGCCAAGGTGGCGGGCACGGAGCGTGGGATTACAGAGCCTCAGGCGACGTTCTCGGCGTGTTTTGGCGCGGCGTTCTTGACATTGCACCCGACCAAGTATGCGGACTTGTTGCAGAAGAAGTTGGAGACGCATGGGACGGTACGTGTTAGGTCATGCGATGACTTGCTTTACTCCTTCCCTCCCTCCCTCCCTTGTACCTCTCTCTGACGTGTAATGTAGCGCTCGTCTCTGGATATAAATATCCACCATCCCTAACCCTTCCTGCCTTTCCTCCCTCCCTAGGCTACTTACCTGGTCAACACCGGCTGGACTGGCGGAGGATACGGTGTGGGCCAGCGCATGTCGATCAAAAACACCCGCACTTGTATCAATGCTATCTTGGACGGCTCTATCAAAACGGCGACTTTCACTGAAGACCCTGTGTTTGGGTTCTCCGTCCCTCAGTCCCTGCCCGGAGTAGAGGGAGGGGTGCTGGATCCTCGATCGGCCTGGGCGGACAAGAAGGCTTACGATGCCCAACGGTTGAAGCTGGGTGGAATGTTCCAAAAAAACTACACGAAGTACGTGCACCCGGGTGTGACGGACTATTCGAAACATGGGCCCAAGGTCTAAGAGGGGAGGGAGGGAGGAGAGTGCGTTCAAGATGATGCTTGGAGGCTGATTTTGTCTAATTTTCTCCTGTTCTCAAGCGGACGGATGCGAGGCCGTGCGAGGCCGCCTCGTAGGACATAAACAATGGAAGAGGGAGAAGTGAATAACCCAGAGCGAGAGAGTGGGGGGCAGAGAGAGAGAAAGGGTGATAGAAGAGTCGGAGGAATGATGAGAGCGGAAAAATAAAGGGAATCATGAGCGAGAGGATGGTTTGGGAACGCAAGCCGACCATGGAAAGAGAACATGACTTTGAAGGTAAACGAGAAAGAGGGGGGAGGCAAGCGAACTAACGTCACGTCCCTCAGTAACTCTGCAGGGCGCTGTGCCAAGAATGGAGAAGAAGAGGAAGGAAATGAATAGGAGTGGGAGAAGGAGGAGAAGGAGGAGAAGGAGAAGAAGGAGAAGGAGGATAGAGAAACGCACTCCACACAAAATCATGGGTAGGAGGAGGAAGAAAAAAGAAGACGGGACAAGGTGATGGCTGAAGCCGTTGTTCTCTCCTCTGTTGGTGCTCGGTTTAGTCTCTGCTTGGTCGCTGCATTCTTTTATAGCTGGACACCACCACTTTGTCTGCGTGTGTGCATCTTCGTCGTCTTGTCGCCTTTCACTTGCCCTCCCTCTCTCATCCCTCCCTCCTTCCCTCCCTCCCTCTCGTCATCCTCTCGGAACATTTTATGCTGGCCTCCTTCCCCCCCCCTTCCCCCCTTTCCCTCCCTCCCCACCCTCCGCATCTCTTGCCGCCCGTCCGCCTGCCAGGGTGCTCTCTCGAATGAAGAAGCAAGAACTCATCACATACGTCACGATATTGGCCACCAAGGGGATAAATAATCCCTCGGACAGCTCCCCTGTAGGATACTTGAGCGCACACCACGCCTTCCCCCCCGCCCATGCCCCTCCCGTCGACATGCCCATAAAAGCAAACGCCAACAACAACTTCTTCCACTTGATCGGCCGCCTTTCCTTCCGGTTCGCCAGCTTTGCCTCGCCCCTGTTGTAGATCGGGCCCGTGTTCGCCATAATGGTGATGAAATACTTCAAGGGCACAAAATCCACCGCATTCCCAAACCACAATGCCAACACCAAGCCCACACTCCCCGGCCAGAGCATCCTTCGCAGGTTCGGTCCTTCCAAGCTCTCACCAAATGCCATCCATACATAACGGGCCATGCGCACCAGCCTCGTAATCTGCAGCGCCCGCAACAAAGGACTGTTAACGACCTTGGCCAGAGCATTCGGTTGTCCCTTGACGTCCGCCGGGGACAGATCAAGGGAGGTCATCAGATCCAGTGCGTCCTTGGGCGAGATGTCTAGGTACCTCTCATCAAGCAGCCTCATGTCCACCGGCTCCCCCACTGGCTTGTAGGCCTTCCCCTCCAACTGCATGTAAACGCGATGCTCCATGATCTTATCCGAGGACCAATCAATCATAATCTTCTTCTTACGGTCCTTTTCATATTTCACCAGCAAAGCTTCCACTTTTGCTGCTAGTTTCCCCTCGTCGATATCAGGAGGGACGCCCAACTGACGACAAGCCTCAAAATAATCGTCGTGTCTCAATCCCTCATACACAGGAGCCTTCATTAACCTCGTCCACTTGTATAAATAAGATGCTGGCGGAAAGGTAGTCAAGAAATCAGTCAGGCGTGGCAATCGGAAGGAGCCCTGTCGGACATCTGCTGTTTTTTGGGGGAGAAAATTGACATCTTTCCACCCGCCGTTGTCTTTTTCAAAAGCCCCAGGACCAGAGGCCGCGGCAGACGCGAGTTGCGTGCTGGTGGGGGAAGACGATAATGAGGAAGAGGGGTGCGGCTGTTGCTGCTGGCGCTTCCAGAGAGGGGAGCACGAGGCGGTGGGGGGGGAAGGTGGTCGGATGACAAAGGCTATAATTTTGAAAGAAGGGGGCAAGGCAGATACGAGTAGGAATGAGCATGAGCGAAGAATACGAGTGAGAATGAGCATAAGCGAAGGATGGGAGTCAACGCAAGTTTTAGAATGTAAGGGGCGCGTCCGTCCTGAGCGGCCGTGGAAAGCAACGATTTCGCGGAGCTTCCTCCCCCCTCTTCCGGCCAGACACCGTAAATGGAAGGACACGGCCAACGGAGCACACATGCAAGGCATGAGGACAGACATGAAACCAAATAACACTCTATGAATCCATGACTTATATGATCAAATCACATAAACGGACAAGGGCAATATCAGGTAGAGGGTGTACGTACATACCTGCGGTGGACGAGGCCAAAAGTGCGCACAAGACGGCTCTTATCAGGACGTTCCCAGACGGCCGCGACGTGCTAGAAGTTCTTCTCATGCGGGTCTTCTTCTCCTCAGCGGGCGAGCAACCGTAGCTATGGTCTTGGCGCACTGTGTTGAGGAGCAAGTGTGAGTTGAGGTCAAACCGGATACGTGAGGTGATATTTGTTGTTTTGAGGCCGCTGGTTTGCAAGCAAGGACAAACATGGGAGGGAATGCTAGCTGCATTCGTGCGGTCACCAGAGTACATTAAAATAATTTCCTTGGGAGTGTGTGCATGACGAGGAATGTACATGGATTGTCTGGCCCAAAAGAACGGGCAGGAGGACGTCTGGAGCTTCTTCTTGTGATGACGGGCGGCGGGAGAGGCAGCGAGGCGCCTTCCACACCACTTTCCCCAACAGCCAGATCGCGAGTCTCTCAAATGCTCTACAACCACAATACCGTACCACTCCCTGACCACCCACGCCACCCTGTACCTTGAGATTTAGCATACTACGATCATGAGGTAACACGCGGGGCCGGTATCTGCGTTGTTTTGTGCGTGCTGTCGCACTTTTCTAGCTGGCGTCATGCCTCAAGCTATGGCATTCCGAAAGCATAGATTTGACGTTGCCTGCCCTGCAAGTTTATCCTGGCACCCTTCTCAACGACACCACCACACTTGACAGGGGAGAAGATTGTTCCTGGCTCAAATTTTGGGTAGCGCCTGAGCGCGGCACGGTGGAGGACAACAGGACCAGGTATAAGTAAGCTGACGGCAGCGGAATCGAGGAGACCGGCCGGGAACATCTAAGCAAGAAGGGCGTGTTATCTAGCACCAAGCACTGGCACCACCAGCAGCACCAGCAGCACCAGCGACAGTCCTAGCTGAAGGAGTAATAGCAACAGCTCGAGGAGATGACGTCCCTTGCTTCGTCTCACACCTCGGACAAGGACGACGAAAGCCAGGGCTCCTTTTCCGGCTCTGATGATGGGTCACGAAATGATCTTATGCCAATGTCAGGAGGCAAGGGGGCCGGCGGTGGTGGTGGTGGAGGGCGAGGGGGAAGGGCGGGCAGTGCCAAAAAAGGTGGTGGTGGTGGGGATGATAAACGGAAGAAGAAGTTGGAACTCAATCGCATCGCATCGCGTGAAAGCCGTAAGAGGAAAAAGCGGCGCTTGGAGGAATTGCAGAGATCTGTCTTGTATCTAACGCACGAGAATCATCAGCTTCGTGAACAGAACGAACTCTTGAGACAGATGTTGGTCGGGCGTATGCCAGGAGGAGCAGGGCCAGGAGGGGGTTCAGCTCCAGCAGGAGGACCTCAACAGCTACCGCAACAGCAGCCGCCTCAGCAACAGCTTCATCAGCCGTCACAATCGATTTCAGGACAGCTGCAGCAGCAAATACCGCACCACCACCAGCAGTTGCAGCCGCAGCAGGGAGGAGGTGGACCTGGAGGGGGGTTCATGATGCAGGTGGCAGCAGCAGCGGCGCAGCCGCAGCATCAGCAGCACCACATGATGGGAGGAGGGGGAGCCATGTCTCGAGCTGGAGCTGGGGCGATGGGAGCAGCGGCGCAGCTCCAGCAACAGCAACAGCAACAGCAGTACGGGGGGGTACTTGGAGGTGGAGAGGGAAGAGGCGGAGGTGTGAATGGGTATCGTGGTGGGAAGGACGAGGGATTGGACGAAGAAGAGGATGAGGACGAGGACGAGCTGGATGAGGATGAATCATAGATATACAGGATAAGGGGAGGGAGGAGAGGAAGGCATAACGCGAGACAGGGACTGAAGGGTAGAGGTATAAAACTCACATGAAGCAGGAGGTTCCACCTCCTACCATTGCTGGCTTTTCGGCTGCTGCAGTGGTGGATGGTGATGGAGGAGTCCCCAAAACCTTATAGCAATGCAAATCGAAATGATATCCAAGCGAGAGAGACCAAGTGAAAAACAAGGGTCGGTAAAGAAAGAGGCTGTATGCACGCACATACACGCGCGTGTGGTCGTGTGGGCTGCCCACAAAATATGGGATGGAGGAGAAGAAGAGAGTGACGAAGGGGGGACAAACAGGAGGGAATCAATCAAATCATTTTTGGATATTTGTATAGAGGGAGGTGACAGGGAGGGAACAAGGGAGGGAGGGAGGGGGGAAAAAGGAAGGAGGCAGCTATACTTTGTCAACGACGTGTTTTACTTTATCTTTGTGGAGAGCAGAAAAAGGAGGAGTGAGACATGGCAGGGATGGTGAGAAAGTAAAGGAATGACAAAATGAGAAAAGCGAGGAGAGACGAGTCAGAGAGTAGGGGAGGGAGAGGCGCTTGGGAGACAAAGAGATTGAGATTAAAAAGAAAAAGTCAGAATTTTCTCGAACTTTTTCTACTTTTAAAAATGGAGATGGAATGGAAGGTGACAGAACCAGTCGCCTTAAGAAGAAAAGCAGAGAAAGATGGGAGGATTGTCGGGGAGACGGCAGACAAAACAAAGAGGGCAGGAGTAATACAAAGATCCTCTTCATTGTCTTGAATTCTGGCTGCTTGGGTCTCTTCCTTTCATTTTACTCTTTTTCGTCGCCGATTCCTGACTAGTTGACGACGAATTAAGTGTCGATCTTAGCTCCTTGAATTTCTAATCTACCTCGTCCGGGTCTCCAGCACGCCGGCCTCCACAATCTTTATCGGAGTCGCCGGGACGTTACTGGGTGGCTTCACCTCCACCTTTTCCAGCTCCTTCAAGACTTCCAAACCCCTCGTCACCCTTCCAAACGCCACATACCGTCCGTCCGCCCACGAACCGTCCTTCCCAAGGTTGATGAAAAATCTCGAGTCCACTTTACCTTCTCTGTCATTCACCATTGAGAGCATCCCTTCCAATGAATGCTGCACCTGCATCGTTTCTTTCGCGAAAGGCGCCCCTCCCTCAAAACTAGACCGACCCATGACCCCTCGTTTCTTACTTCCAATATCGCCCATTTGAATTGAGAAATCTTTGAGCACCCGATAGACATTGCTCCCCTTGTACCCCTCCCGACACAAGGCCTCAAAATTAGCTGCTGTTTTGGGACATACCTTCCCATAAAGTGACACCTCTACTCTCCCAAAATTGGTGTTCTCCGAGGCAAATTCCAGGAAACAGGTAGACGTGAAGGCGGGCTCCGTGACGTTGGGATAGATAGGGTCGAGCACCGTTTCTTGGTCAAAGCGGGTCGCACTGGCAGAAGACGGACGAAGAAATGTGTTGGTGGCAGACAGGGCTAAGATTGACACCGCCACCTGTTGAAACCAGGAACGGCGGTCATCATGTTCAGGTGTCGACGCCGGGGTGGCACGCAGGGCGGTGAGCTTGGTGGTCTGAGAATTGATATTGTGTGGTGTTAGGGGGGGAGAAAGGGGAGTGAGGACGGGGTCATGGTCTGTATAGTATTGAACACACCTTTTGGGGCTAGTTCTGACTCTTACAGAGGCAAAGTAGAATGCATGTCGTGCAGCGCACCCCCCATTCTGATGGACAGGTGAAAGGGTTGCACTCTGAGGTCCAACCCCGCCTAACTGCTTACCTCTCTTGTTGGCACACTTGTGGGCGGCAGAAAACCCTGGACGACGAGACTGGTCCCCAAGAGCACGAGGAGGAAGAGGCCAGGTTGTGGAATTGATGGCATGGCTGTGGTTTGTGGTCGGGTTTGGAGATGAACAAGGCGTGGTTGAGGCGACTGTTACGGAGCTCGCTGATTGTCATCGACCTACTCTGGCTGCGGCAATGACCATGCCTAAGTCGGCTTACGTAACGCCTATACACTCGCATAAACGCACAGCATGGCACCTTCATCATGTCGATGGCATCGACTCCTTTTGCTTGCGGTTGCGGTCACTAGTACTCTGTTTTCCTCTACCCTAGTTCCAACCCAGGCTTTCACACTGCTACGTCATCGGAGCTCGATGACGGTCAGCAAGTGGGAGGATTCCGCTACCCCACTACGCTCACGGACCCCACCTACTCTTAAGAGGATCACCATTACGTCAAGTTTTAGTAGCTACAGTGATTCCGCCAACATGCCGCATCCGCGAGCTGCTCCGACTCGAGGTCTTTTCCAACGACGCAGCCACCTGGGCACCACGTCCCTCGCTGCATCCGCGATGGCGGCCCTATTCCTTTTTTCCCCTTCCGCCGCATACGCTGCTCGCATCAAGGGTGCGGCCGAGCTCGATGCCGAGGCATATCTCGTCGATTTGTTGAAAGGAAATCCTCTCACTGGTGGAGCGGAGCAGTCCCCCCTCCCTATCCGCCCTGCCCGAGTGCTAGACAAAGACTTTGCCACCTTTCTGGACATGACTACCCTCGGATTGATAAGCAAGATCTCGGGGCAATCTTTAGAGAAGGTGAACAAGGAAGTGAGTGCATTCCGACAGACTGTCGAACCGGGCTTCCAACGACGGGCACCTTTCCCCTCAGACGACTTAACGAATGAACGGTGCTTCGATTGCTATTCTTACGCCGATTTCCGCGTGGCCGCCAAGCTTATTCCTGATCTCCGGGCCCGAGCGGCTTTTGTCCGAGACCTAGGCGAAGCAGTTTTGAATGGAGTCATAAAGGGATCACCAGGTATCAAGAGCAACGACGCTCAAAAAGATGGATTGGACGGAACTATAGAAGGAATGAAGCAAATTTTGGCCTACATGCAGAGCAAAGGCTTTCTCAAGGATTCTAAAATAAATATCGAGGATTACGACAGGGCTTCGTGGGACGACGGGTATAATCTTGAGCTGCTAGTGACGGTGGTGGAGCCAGCGACGTTGGGCGGTAATATTCAATTTACAGGGGAAGGGTTTTTGTTTCACCCGGACTATGTCGCCGAGACGCTGTTGGCATACTTGGAGCGCTGTGGCGTAAAGGAAGCTAAGTCATTGCAGGTATGGAAGGCAAAAAGGATTGGGGGCGGGGGGGGGGGAGAGGAGAAGATTGGAATTTGTGGAAAGTGGGGAATTGATTGTTGTCAGCATTGGACTGGAGAGATGCATGACCCTTCCTCATGACCTCCCTCAACGGCTTTCCCCATCGATTGAGGTGGACGAACTAAATAGGGTTAGACCTTTTAGTTGCTTTATAAAACTCATTCAAATCCCACGTAACACTCTCACTCTTTCACGAAAAGTATCTGCTTGACACGGAGTATCGGCCCAACCCTAAGGACTACAACCCTACTGAGGTACTCTACCAGATAAGCGTGGAAAAGGGACGGCAGCCCCTATAAAAAGAAAGGCCAGATAGGCGTAAGCAGAATCCTGATTAGGAAACAATCAACTAAAGTACGACCGAAAAGGATAAAGTGGCTCTACAAGTAATATTCATCCTCCTCCATAATAGACTGCAAGACCTCATTTCAAAAATCGTCAAATTGTCATGCCCCTCTCCAGACCCCTTTCAAAAACATCCCTTTTACCCTCTCTGACAATGAAACTATCCATATTTCCTATTGGACCGCTGATTGAAAACTCCGCCGACTCGTTTACATCATAACCACACCCAACTAGCCAGTTTTAGAAGCACACACATTCAAGTCGTGACCACATCACATGAGCAAGCAATGTACCACAAATACGAAATGCTCCCTTTCATAGCTTTGAGGGATGCCACGGATGTCGGAAAGCCTTTTCTTGTTTTTGTAGCCCAACAGCAAGTCTCGGTCGGCGTAGTGGGGACAAGGGTAGGAGGGCTGTGGGTCCGATGGAGTGGTAAAGATTTGGGGGGGGGGGGCTGCCAGCTTAACTGGCAGGCATTGAGGAGCGCTTTTCCACGTGGAGCACAGAAAATCAGGTATCGCAATTTAATATACACCTTTTTTGTGTCCGAACGCCTGAACCCAAATTCACGCTCAATGGGCCGTGAACACGACGCGTTGCTTGGAGGTGAGACCTCATCACAGACGATAAAAAGTCTCGAGGGCTTGGCAAAGAAGCTATTTACCGCCTGCCGCTCCCCTACCACAGCGGCTGTACCTGAACCACTCAGCCCTGAAGGATCAGATAAGCGACGTCGACCTCCCCGCGCGCTCTTTCTTCCTTCTGTACTCGTAAATTTGCGCTCACACCATCTTAACCCGTTTTACGACGACAGAATAATGACGCAGCCCAAGCTCTCGGCGTTCTTTACCTCGTCGTCAAGCACTAAAAGCACGCCGGATCCCGCAGCACTATCTGAGGCTGGAGCACCGAAGCGTGCCCTTGACAGCAGCGGAGGCGGGGTCGAAGGCGACTGTGGGACACCGGCTGTGCAGGCGCCAGCAGCCAAAAAGATGGCGGTCGAAAAGAGTACCATGAGCACTGCCTCTTCATTCTCCTCCTTTTCTCCATCCCCCTTTTCCTCGGCGTCTTCCTCGTCCGCCTCCGCCTCCACCCCCTCCTTCCTCTCCTCTACCCTCGTACCCCACCCTGTTCTCCAGTCCCTCCCCATCATGGACGACGGCTGGCGGCAATTGGTGACAAACGAAGCCAACAAACCCTACTTCAAACGTCTACTTGCCTTTCTTACTCAAGAAGCCACGAGCAAGCAAGTCGTCTACCCGCCCTACCCATTGGTATTTACCGCCCTCACCCTCTGTAGGTGGACAGACGTCCGCGTCGTTATCATCGGCCAAGACCCTTACCATGGGCCCAATCAAGCCCATGGACTCGCCTTCTCCGTTGTAGGCCCCACCCCTCCCCCTCCCAGTCTTAACAATATGTTTAAAGAAGCAGTTATGGACGTGGTTGGATTCATTAAGCCCTCTCATGGCAACTTGGAGGCGTGGAGCCGCCAGGGTGTTTTACTGCTGAACACTGTTTTGACTGTACGAAGGGGACAGGCACATTCGCATAAAGGCAAGGGATGGGAGAGTTTCACGGACGCGGTGATCAAGGAACTAGATGCGAAGAAGACAGGTTTGGTGTTCTTGTTGTGGGGTAAGCCAGCGCAGGTATGTTTTGGGGTGTAAGGGCTAGAGCTTGGGTATTGTAGGAGGATTTAATGTGCTGTACGCTTCCAAGGCTGTTGGGTTTGAAACGACGATGGTTTGTGTTTTCTTCATTTTCTGGGGTGTATCGCCATGATTCAAATCTTTTCATTTCCTCTCTTTCTCCCCTCCCTCCCTTCTGCAGGAGAAATGCAAAAACATCAACCGGAAGAAGCATCGCGTTATCCAGTGCGCCCATCCATCTCCTCTCTCGGCCACCAAGACCAGCACGCCTTTTATTGGTTCCAAAAGTTTTTCGCGAGCAAATTTGCTGTTGAAAGAGCTGGGGAAGGCGCCGATTGACTGGCGATTGTAGGGGGAGGGAGGGAGGGAGGGAGGGAGGGAGGGGGGGAGGGAGGGAGGGCGAAGGAATTGTAGTAGTACAGAAAGGAAAGGAGGCCGCTGGAGCATGAGCACTATTGTAAGTGAAGCAGGATCATGTGAGGGTAAGAAAAGAGAGGGGGAGCAAGAGTATGAAACTGATATATACAAGTAGGCGAGGGCCGACAGATACAAAAGTGGTTCTTCTGATTCAAAAATAAGTTAGTTTGACAAGAAAGAGAACCAAATCGGAAACGGTTGTCTGTTCAAGCAAATATACAATGGCAGTATTTGTATATTTAGTGTTGTGTGATATGTTTTATTTGGCGCTTCCTAGTCAACCTAAATGTCGTGCTATCCATTTCTTGTCTACTACTTAAGCTCTGTACTCTGACAACCAATGGCAATGGGAGGTTTCGCCAATTCAATTCTTTCCTTCTGATTCCTCATGCTCCCCTCGCCTTCCTCCTCATCCGCGTCCCTCCCCTCTTCCCCTTCCTCCAACCCTCCCTCTTTCTCCTTCATGCTATCCACCCTGGGCAATTGCAGGATGTCCGCCGCCCGTTTTCGCCAGCGTGAGATCCCCTCCTTGTTGAAGCTATGACGATGAGGTGGTCTCTGTACACTAGACTTGTTGCCACCGCCGCTGCTACTGCCGCAGCTGCTGTTGCTGCGGCTGCTACTGCTGCTGCTGTTCCCCGCTATCTCTGCTACAGCTGATGCCTCTGACGACGACGGCAACGAACTCTTCCTCCCCCTATAAAATCCAGCTATTCTACCACTACCCACCAACCAATACTGCATCACTATTCTCCAAAATGGCAAAGTCAGAAAGATCACACCTACCCCCGCCATAAGCAGCATCGATACGCCCATTTTTACCGAGTACCCATCACCCAACTTGCCATGGTCCCGCATGAAAGCCAACACCAAAAACTTCCACGCAGTCGCGCTTGCTAATGCACACACACCTGCCAGTAGAAAGAATGTCCACACCCACGCGACCACCTCTGGCATTCTCCGAGGACGGATCCAACTCTTCCCCACCGCACTGTATAAGAAGAGAAGGCCCGTGTATCCCATGCCTAGTCCAACCAACGCGCTAATTTGTGCCACGCGCCACATGACGCATTTTTCCGTCGAATAAATTGGACCCAAACCATTGCAGAATCGAAGGGTGGAGGACTCCCGGACTTCTCCGACGTGGTAGATGGTCTCGAAGAGCCCGATGTGGGCATTGAGAGTGCTGTCGACATTGGCGTCCTCGACAGTCCACTCTGGAAGCAAGACGGCGGCCAACCCCACGGCCCAGGCCAAGCTGGCAATGATGCCTACGGTCAAGAAGACACGTTTCGTAGTGAGATGGGCCTGACGGGTGTGAAGCGATGCCAGAGAGGGGGAACAGGGCGATAGGAACTGGAGTTCCGTAGCTTGCAAGGGGCAAAGTCCCGTCGCTGATTGGTGTGGTTTGGCTGGAAAAGGGGCCATACCGAGGGGGATTGGCACGTGGACTGGACTCAGCCGTCTGCGCTTGGGGTGATATGACAAGGAAGTGAGCATTTTGTGGGCTTGATGATCTTTGAAGAAGGTGGAGGAAGAGCAAGAAAGAAGCATTCCTGGCAGGGCTGGCAAAGCTGCAACGTACGGTCTACACATGAAATATGTGCCGAGATGAATTTAAATGCATGGGCCTTCCCTCTTTCCCTCCTGGCATAATCACACCATCAAGACACCATGTAGAGGTAGCGCATAAACTAATGCCAAGCGTAGCGCCTATTCAGCCTGTCGACCCGTCTGCCATGAGACGCCTCTGCTTCTCCCTATCTCATCGTCATCCTCCCCCACAAACAAACACACTCTCTAGAGAGAATCATGCCGCCATGGGGAGGAGGGGCGGCGGCGGGAGCTGGTGATGTAGACGACGATGACCAACATCATTTGATAGAGCGAAGCGAGGAAGGCCGGATGAGGCGGGAGCACCTGAGCAATCATGACCGGGAGACAGAAGCTTTATGGCAGCAGCAGGCGAAGCGCTTCGGCAAGGGCAGCTCTGTGCGCCGGGCCATTACAGCCCTGATAACGGGGACTTTGCTGCTGTTGTTGATTAGCCTGATGCATGGAAATTTGGACAAAAGCGACCTAAGCGGTGACACCGACGGCCGTGGCGTGGCCTTCACGAAAGAGCAACTGGACGCGGAGGCGGCCACGACGGCAGCAGCACTGGCAGGAGCGGCTGCCGAAGAAAAGGAACTCAAGAAGCAGTTGGACGCCGAGACGCCCATGCGACACAAAGTGAAAGATGAAGCATTTGCAGTCAAGGAGGACTTGCAGATCTTCAAGAAGGCAGCGGCAGATGCGGAGGCTGCTGCAGTTGCTGTGGTAGAAAAGATGGCGGATGAGGAGGAAGTAGCGTCTGTAGCATCTGCTGTGACGGCTGCGAAAACGAAGGAAGGCGCAAAACAGAATAGGTATGCAAATACAACGACAATGACTGTAGTAGTAAGTGAGAAAGAGGGGGAGAAGCCAAAGGTTGAAATTGACGAGGCAGCGGCAGCAGCAGTAGCTAAAAATAAGATGAAGGTGAAAGCAACGACAACGGTAGCGGCAGCAGATCAGAATGAAGTGAAATCACGGAATACGGAGAATGACGAAGAAGCTATTATAGCGGCAGCTATATCGGCGGCGAAAAAGCATCAGAAGGAGGAAGAGGAGGATAAGAACGGCTCGGCGGCAGCAGCGCTGATAGAAAAGGATGACGTAGATGTGGAGGAGAAAGTCGCCACAATAAAGCCAGAGTCCGCCAAGAAATCTGCTAAGGCCAAAGCACCCGTGGAGTCCAGCAGCTCCCTCAAATCGATCACCACCACTGCCATCGGCAGCAGTAGCAGCAGCAACGATGACAACGACACTGCCAATACCCCTAACGTCCCTGCCGTTAACCTTTCTACTCTGGATGCCGCCGAGGAACAAACCAAGCTAATGGCCGCCAGGACCCTCGTCGCCTCCGCCCTCCAAGCCCTCCAAGAAGACCATACGCCGGAGCACGCCCAATCACTTTTCGATTCCCTTCACTTCCACAACCGAACCTATGTCAAACACAAGCTCATTCGCGCCCTGCTCGGCCAAAACGGCAGTCCCCATAAAGCCGAAAGCGAACACGACTTTATCATGTCCTTTGCCGGTACATCCGTCACGGCCGGCCACGACAACTTCTTCCAGCAATCCTACCCCATCGTCTTGCGAAAAATCTTACGTAAACCCTACGCTGCCGCGGGCCTTAAATTAGAAGTTCGAAACCACGCCATGGGGAACAACCCTTCTATTCCCGCAGCCTTTTGTGTGAAGAGTCAATTAGGCGAAGATACAGACGTGGCTGCCTGGGAGTTCGGGATGATGGTAGAGGGGCACTTACAGAACGCGTTTGTTGAGGAATGGATGCGCAATGCCCTCTACCTACCCAAACGCCCCGCTCTTTTGATGGTGGACCAGGGAGAGGGAACTAGAAAACCGAGTGCAAATGGAATACCGCCAACCGCCCCGAGGGCGGGGTTTCCATCCGTGTGGGGGTTTGGAGGGCAGAAAGGGAGCCTATTTGAGTATTATTCAGAGTATGGCGTGCATGCTCAAGCAATGTATGAGGCGCTTTGGACGCTCGATCACCTACCACAGTATAATTTCAAGGCCTTGGTCCAGGTTCGTATTTTCTTTCCTCCTTTACCCTTCCTCCATCCCTTCCTGTGTCTCTCCCTCTATTCTGTCAATTATCGTATGGATCTACCTTTGCATAAGAATTACATTGTCCTTTGTCTCTACCCTCGCTCGCTCTCTTCCTTCCTCCCTCCTTCCGATAGGACGACAAGCCAACACCGAGACCCGCTGACTGGCACCCGGGGCCAGGGGAGCACTTGCTTCGCGCGCAGATTCTGGGCCACCATTACTTAACGCTGTTGGAAGATGCAATGGTCGACGTGCAGGCTGCGCTCGAAGCAGACAGCGCGGCGGGGGTGGACATTGGGACAGCAGCCACTTCCCAGGTACGGGCACTGCTGGCATCCACCAAACCCGCCGCTGGTGCTGCAGCTGCCGCTGGTACTGCCGTCACCGCTGATTGGACTAGTGGGGACAAAATAAAGGACATCCCTCCTCCTTTGTACTGCGATCCTCTTTTCTGCGGGTCTCCTGCGTCGTGCGCCATGACCTTCGAGCCAAAACAACAATCCTCCCTGCTTGACCTGGTCTTGTCGCCCAAAGACCTAAGGGAGGCCTCGCCGGCTATTGATCCTCAAGATAATAAAAAATGGCACGTCCAGCTTTTTGAAGCAGACCATGACGCGGCAAAATTCTCTCAAGACCAGGGCTTTGAATACCTCGACATGAAGTACGTCTTGCAAGGGAACAGGGACGCGGGCCCGCTGACCCTGGCCGTGCAGACACAAACCAAGCAGCATCTCCTCTTCTGCCAGCCGCCGAGTGTTGATCGCCGCATGCCTAATCATTGTGGAAATTTGGGGGGCGATGCCGCGTTCACGATTGATGATGTTCCGATGGGTTTGGAGATGGACACCAATTTCTACCTTCAGCACACCATCAAGTCGCCTACTTGCTGGTCGACCCAGGGGATGGTCGAGGCGGGGTCACACGTTATCAAGATAATGCCCACTAATCCCAAGGGCAAGTATGTTGTGTTATCGGCACTCATTTGGTATTAGTAAGAAGGGAAGGAGGGATGGGGAGAGTTGTGTGAGTGCACGCAAGCATACGAGCGAGCCTCGTATCTAGTCAACAAAATGTAGTGAAAAGAATCATATGTACAATGCGTACTTAGATGGAATGTGACGGCATGGTTTCTACTTCTCAAATCCTTTCCGCACGCTAAGGGGGGAAGGAGGTCAAGCTTTTGAATTTCAAGACTCAAAAGTCAACGGCTTACCTGGCTGGCCCTTTGTTCTCTCGCTGCCCAACGAGGGGTCTAGATTGTGTCTTGCATGTGTGCAAGCCACAGATCAGCTACCGTGCATCCGCTTTATAATTTTTCTGTCCACATCACAGACAAGGACACATCAGACCTGCTCTTCTGGCTTTAAAAGAGCATGGCACGCAACCCACCAATCATGAACCAATTCGCGGACCGTTAGATCACTCACCTCTTCGTCTGAGAAACATCGAGGACAAGACACGCGAGCACCCTACGGAAGACAGAGGTACGTGTACGTGAGTGGGGATAAGAATAACGTCCAAAGCGACGTAGATGCAATACGGCCTAGGCTTGCGGAGTATGAGTCAATGGAGTAGGCTGCGGGCTTGCGCTTGCGGCGGGGTATTGTGGCGTCCTGGCATGCTCATGCGTCTCCGGGAAAGGGCGTGCCACGGCTCAATTCCATGCATACTTGTATCTAATTCGGGGTCTTTTCGATTTACTGCACGCCTACCGTCGTTTACGGACAGGCTGTATGGGTGCCTGCGCGTATGGGCTATGTTGTCCGTTCACACGAAAGATGACACAAACATGCTAATTCCCCTTCTCCTTCTCCACTCCCCTCCCTAGGCCTCACCGTAGGCGACGATCCTTTCTCAATTATCCGCCTCAACGCTAAGCAGCGAGGTTTGTAGGGTGGTCGGCGTTTGGGAACTTGAGCGGCCCGACGAGCGGCGGCGTTTTTGAAAGGCCCAGATTACTATGAAAACCATGCAGCACGAGCAACGACGGGTTCGGCCTCAAAACAGATTCGATGACATGTACCGGGATACGGAGGCGCGTCAAAACCATTTTGCTGGCTTAGCTAAACGTTTCCGCAGCGCCGAGGGCAATATCCAGGCGGTTTTGCATGGAGCAGGGCGTTCGTGCTCGGTCTCCCCTACGCGGAAGGGCAAGAGCAACACCTGCAGCAGCGAGAAGCGGGCCCGTGCAAGTCAATACGATGAGACAGAGGATCGAACCTTCATACCACATTTGTATGCGCACAGGTACGGCTCCGAATCAGAGGAGCAGCTGCCTATCAATGAGCGCTTGTCGCGGTACCAAGCCTCTCGAAAGCTTCGACTGGAGATGCTACGAGCGAAGCGGGAGAGCGAGGAGACCCGTGGAATGGGTTCCATCCCCCAACTGATATCGAACAGTCAGGCACGTGATCGTGCAATCCGGGCACGCAGCGCCTCGCCCCTCCCTTGTTCGAGAGGGGGACGAACGGCCAGCAACGTGTTTGAGCGGCTGTCACGGGATGGGACGGCGCGTGTCGCCCGGCAAAAGGCTGCCAAGTACCAAGATCCTGACTGCACGCTCACCTCAGGCTTGTCTACGCGGAGTACACACTCTGCATCTCCTCTGCCGTGGTTGCGGTCGGCATCACCCAAGAAACCGCTTATTGCTGTGCGTTTTCAAGAGCACGAAAACGTGCAAAGAGCACGACGGAAGCGGCTGGTAAAGCGGATCGAGGATGAACGCGCGGCACAATACACCTTCATGCCTAAGGTCCTTGAAAGCAAGCGCAGCTACCACGATGGCAGCGGCAGCAGTATGGCAAAGACTACCCAGCGCTCCTCCTCTTCGCAACACCAACGCCAACACCATTCCCCCTCATGCAAGACGACAGGCGAGGTTGAGTTTGATCGCTGCACTTTCAAGCCCCGCATTGTTTCACGCAAGTCAGAATGTGTCCCGAAAGGTAGCGTCGTGGAGCGGCTCTTATTCGAGGGGCAAGAGGCGAAGGAGAAGCTAGAGCGCCTGCGTCGCATTCGAGAAGAGCAAGAAATGCGCCCATGCACTTTCAAGCCTACTATCCCTCGATACGAGTCTGCTCATCCACGTTCCTCGCCTTCCACCCCAAGAGTGATGGTGGTGAGATCACCGGTATCTCGCACACACCCCTGCCAGCATGTGCATCATCACCATCATTCCTCGCCTACTGTATCGGCAGGTCCCATCCGCGGCAACCACAGTTCAGTTGTCCCCTCCTCCCCACCTCGCTACCACTATCAGCAGCAACATCACCACCGCAACCAGCCGCAAAGCGAGGAACAAGCTGTCACGACCTCCGCCCTACGCAAGGTCCGCGACACCATCGAGGGGCGGGCATCTCTCTCCCCTCCCTCCGGTTCGTTGGTGGTGACCAAGCTGCAGGTGTCCTTGGAAAGGCCAACGGTCAGCGCACGCCGGGAGGACCTCCACTACTACGACGAACAACGTGACCAACGCGACCGACGCTCGCACTCAGTGGATGATCGGTACAGGCATAGAGGAGTAGAAGGGCGAGGGGGTGCTCGGAGGAGTCTCTCCTCCCCTCGAGGGCGGAGCCTGTCACCCTGCAGCCGCGACCGAAGCTCGCCTTTGGGACAGAGTGGGAGCATTTCGCCAAGTCCCCAGCTGTATGAGCAGCAGGATGAAGGGTGTAGGAGGAGAAAGCGCGCGTTGCCACCGCCACTAGGTCCTCCACCATCCTATGACCGTTCTGACTCCCCGCCTCGGACGCCGCCGCGTTCCCCGCCGAAGTCGTCCAGAGTGAGGCGAAACCGCCAAGAGGAGGAGTACGACGACGACGAAGAGGAAGAAGAAGAAGACGTAGACCAAGACGAGGAGGACGAATTTTATGAAGACGAATATGAGGAGGAAGAGGGAGAAGGGCAAGAGCAGGAGGGGCAGAATTTACCTTCTGGCCGCGGAGGCTGGCGGTCCAGGGCGTCGCGGAATGTGAAAGGCAATCGGTCATGGTCAAGACGACAGCAACAGCAGTCAACCCAAATCGAGTCCGAAGAAGAAGAGGAGGAAGCGTACTACCAGAACCTACAAGAACAGAAGCAGCAGCAGCAGCAGGAAGAACAGTACTATAACCAGGAGCAGACGCAACAGTACTATCAGCACCAGGAGGATGGGGATGAGGGGCAATATGGTGAAGAGGCGATCTCCTCAGGGATGGGAGGGGATGAGGCCTGGAGGGAGACCGCGCGTGATGGAGAGAGGGAGGAGGCAGCGCAGGCATTCTTGCCACGGGACTCCTTCGACGATGGAGATGATACATTACCATCCATTTTCTCGCGACCGCAGGATCAGGAGGAGGGATGGGAGGAAGACACAGTCCTAGCCCCACCGAGCGGCACCCGCGCCTCTCTTGCTCCTCGGCCTCTCGACTCGGCCAAACCCACGTTCACTGCCTTTGCTGGCCAAACGTCGATGTACGAGTCTGGGTGTGCGGAAGAAGGCGAGGAGGCACAGGGTACCTCCCCGACGGCCGTGCCCTTGAAAGACTCCTCAACAAGAGACGGCGACGAGAATAATACCACCACCTCCGGCTCTATCTTCACTGACGCGGCAGATAGAGTGGAGGAAGAGCTGTCCGCCACACAATCCTCCAATAAATTAGATTTATCCAAGCCTGCAAACAGCAACAGCAGCAATAGCAGCAGCATGGGGTTGATCCAGCCATCGGAATCGCAGCAGCTCCTTTCACCGGACAGGGCACTAGGCTCAAAAGCAGCCAATCATTCCCTTCCTCCCTCCCCCTCTTTCGGCGCTGGGTATTCCGTTCCATTCCCGCGTAGCAGCAGCCAGTACAACAGCCGGCCCCCGCAACGAAACTGGGAGGAAGAGGAGGAGGAGGAGGAGGGGGAGCAGCAGCAGCAGCAGCAGGTAACACCACCTGCAGAGGCAGTTCAGGAGCAATTTTTGCCCCACGATTCCTGGGATGGAACTTCGGCTAGGTACCCAGCAAGCTCAACGGGGAACAGCACCATGATTTCGTCTATCAGTCAGGCAGGATTTACTACTACGAGTGACATGCCTTCCACTTTATATGGCTCGCAGTCGTCTATCCCCGATCCCAACACCATTTCCTCCCCCCCCGCCTCTTCGTCCTCCTCTTCTCCCCCTGCCTCATCCTCCTCCTCCTACTTCTCTCGCTCCCTCCCTGCGTCTGCGTTGTCCTCCTATTCGTCCTCTCTCCCTGCTTCCTCCTCCTCCTCCTCCGCCACCACCACCACCACTTCCACCACCAGCACCTCTGCTCCCTCCTCCTCCACCTCTGTTCCCTCATCCTTTTCCTCCATGGATCCTCCCCCCTCCTTGGCGTCCATGGCTACCCTCATGCAGCAGTCCAAGCTGCATCAGCAGCAGCAGCAGCAGCAGCAGCAGCAGCAGCAGCGGCATTCGGATTCGCTCCAGACGGCGTCATCGACCACGACTACATTCCCCTTCTCTGCTTCATCCCCCTCTTCTTCCTCTTCCTCCTCTCCTGATTCTCCGCGACCATCAAAACGTCTCTTTACCCGCCCCTCCAGACAATCACTTATGTTCCAACGACAACAACGCGAAGGCCAAGAACGCCTAGAAGCAGCAGTGCATGAAACACTTCCCACCATCTCCACCCTCTCTTCCTCCACCGCGCCCCCCCCCCCTACCTCATATTATCAAACGGGGCCTTTCGGCCAATCAAGTCCCGCCGTCCCCGTCCCCGCCACCGGTTGGCAGTACTCTCAGTCTCAAGTCGCCACCTCTCCTAGCCAGCATCTTGCCCCTCCCACCCCTACCTTCTTTCCAGCTGCTGCCGCCACGCTTGCCAAGTCCGTCCGGTTCAGTCAGCACAGGCACGAGAACGGCGTCAAAGTCAAGGCGCCCCGCCCTGAAGGTGTCTCAGAAGAGGTATGGCGGATGCTGGACACAATGGAACTACCTGCCGGCAACGAACCCCAACATGCCTCCACGGCTGTGATGCGCCTCTTTGACACCGTTCAGGATTCAGGAGCGACTGTGCCAACACCACAGGGACCGTCGGTTGGTGTTTCCAAAAGCATTAGACAGCCTTTTGAAACCGTCCAGCCTCCCTCCTCTTCTCCTCCTCCTCCTCCTTCTCAAGATGCCACGTTTTTACCTGGCTCCGCTGTCCAGCCAACGGTTGCTTCCTCGAATGCCGTGTCCTCCGGGCCGCCCGTCTCTCAAACTATCATGCGGCTTTTCGATACAGTGCATCCTCCTCCTTCTTCCCCCGCTCCCTCGCCCTCCTCTTCTGAACCACTCGGTGGCGCGCCACAACAGCCCGTACCCATGGACGTCATGGGCCTGTTCGACACAAGAAGACAACCGCCCTCGTCATTCCTCGCATCCTCCCCGTCCTCCGCTCCAATATCTCGGCCATCCCCCGCCCCCAACACTCTTTCGGGACTCTTCGACACGATCCAACAATCCTCTTCCTCTTCCTCCTTCAGTCCCTCTTCCTCCCTTTCGGCATCCAAGGCGTTCATAATGCCTGCCACAGTCCAACAAGGACCTATTCCGCATGTAACACCTTATGCCATGCATTTATTAGACACAGCTCAACCGCCCTCTACACAGTCCCTGTCTTTCCCATATTTGGCCACGGAGCAGCACCACCGACAAGAGGCTGCATCTACGGCAGCCATGCATTTGCTTGACACAGTGCAACCTGCCCCCACCCAGACAACGGATCTCTCCTCTTCGTTGACGACCATATCTACTGATGCTATGCGCTTGCTTGACACAGCCCAGCCGCCTAGTCAGACTGTCAACTCTTCATCATTCGCACATTGTCCTGCGTCTACTTTTGCTATGCGCTTGCTTGACACAGCCCAGCCTCAACAGGCCTCTCAGACAGCCATGGGACTATTTGACACCGTTCAGCCTCAAGCCAGTCCGATGATGACGTCCACATCCTCCACTACGACGCCTGCGCCCACAGCGGACGTGTCGCGGACCATCATGGGTCTGTTCGACACAGTACAGTCTACCTCCAATACGCCTTGCCCGGCAACACCAGCTACATCGACTACCGGGCCCATGCTGCCCCGGCAAGTGCCACGAACCATCATGGGGCTGTTCGACACCGTTCACCCTCCTGCTAACCCAATAGCGTCTTCCTCCCCCTCTTCAACGGCCACTTCGACAATGCGGGAAGAGGACGAGGGAAGCTCACGAGCGCAGACATATTCCAATACTGTCAAGGGTATCTCCCAGATCCCGCCTTTTCCAAGTCAAACGGTTACCTTTCTGCCTTCCTCCACCTCATCGGCATCTTCCTTCGGTCCTTCTGTCTCCCTACGAGAGACACAGCGCCCGATGGAGCCTGTCTTCCTTTCTCCCCCCCCCCCCACCTCCTCCTCTATCACCTCTCCTTCCGTCTCTTCACAAGAAACGCAAGCACAACGCCGCGCGGATCTGACCGATACAACTGCCCAGTCCGGCAACACTGATGTCCAGCCCCCTTCCACTACTTTTACTATTACCTTCTCTCCCTCCTCCTCCTCTGCTCTATCTATAACAAGGACTGCATCGCCTGAGGATTTTACCTCCACAAGATTCTACCAGACTGCGACCCAGTCTCCTTTCACCCCCAAAGTGACCTTTTCCTTCTCCTCCCTTTTCGCATCTACCACTGCAGTGTCGGAAACGAGCCCACGGCCAGGCCAGTTTTTTGCCACTGCTACAGCTAGCGAGCTTGAGCAGCCTCCTCCTTGTACTCCGACCATCTCCTCCTCCCCCCCCTCTTCCTCCTCCGTTCTGACAGCCACTACCGCCACGCCCGAATCCAACCCACGTACAATGACAGACTTCACATCCACAGAGTTCTTTCAAACAGCGCAACAGCCTCCCCTTTCCCATACCCAGACGACAACGCATGTCAGGCATGTGCCAAAGAAAGAAATGCAAGAAGAGGAAGAGGATTCCCATCCATCCCGGACCTTCAAGGGGCTTTTTGACACCGTCCTATCCTCCTCTTCTGTCCCTTCCTCCACCTCTTCCTCCGCCTTCCCCTTCTTGCAGGAAAGTTCGCGGGCATTTGCAGCTTTCGCGCCCAGAAAAGACGAAGTCGAGCCTTCCCGTACTGTACAAGGGCTCTTTGACACCCAAGCTTCCCCACCTTTTTCCTCCTCATCCTCTTCCTCCGCCTCGACTTCAGATCAAAATAAGCGGACATCTGCAACGCTGAAACCAACTGAGGAAACACCTCGTCCGCTCTCTACCGTTCTTGGGCTATTCGACACCCCTCGCCACCCTTCCTTCTCCTTGTCCATCACCAAGGAAGGAAGCGGATCGTTGCAATCAGCAGACCCCCGGCCAATCACCAGAGGGCTATTTGATACTATCCATTCCTCCTCCCCCCCTTCCTCCACCTCCTCTCCCTCTTCCACTATTGAAGGCATGCAAGAGTCCACAAGCTTAAGATCGGCGCCGGTGGCACCCGGATCCTCCACCGCTTACATGAGCCTGATTGACACTCAAGCCTTCCCTTATTCTTCCTTGTTCGCCGCCTCTTCGACAAACCAAAGGGAAACGCAAAAGGCTAGGGAGGAGCACCAACAGACGCAGCCGCCGCTGCAAACGCAGCCCTGCACTTCCATCATAAGCCTGTTCGACACCCAGGCGTCCTTCAAAGAGCAGGGGAAAGGCGAGCAGCACCAGACGCAGCCGCAAGAGCAGCCCTCTACCACCGTCATGAATTTGTTTGACACCCAGACGTCGTCTCGCTCGTCCTCGCTTGCAGCATCGGGAGCAAGGCACCAAGGAGAGCAGGAGGCTAGG
>Ga0160420_100286_pt1 | contig 26100 bp, 40 predicted proteins | sample CelAP2metagpilot_FD_108197 | JGI IMG/M metagenome (GOLD analysis project Ga0160420, IMG submission 108197) | Phycosphere-associated microbial communities from algal ponds in Kailua-Kona, Hawaii, USA - Cellana AP2-5-5 metagenome pilot | ecosystem: Engineered > Artificial ecosystem > Aquaculture >... | reverse complement strand
GAGAGATAGTGGCTGGTCTGAAGGCTTCCGATTAACAAAGAGAGAGAGATAGTGGCTGGTCTGAAGGCTTCCGATTAACAAAGAGAGAGAGATAGTGGCTGGTCTGAAGGCTTCCGATTAACAGGGAGAGAGAGATAGTGGCTGGTCTATGCTAGATCCAAGCATCATTTCTTCCGTCCTCCCCTCCGTCCTCCGCTCCATCGCTCCCTCCCGCCCGCCCTCCCTCCCTCCCCCTCCTTCGCACCGCGGTGTGGAAGCCACAGGCCGAGACCTGCCTCATCTTGATGCCCTTGAGAGCACTCAGCTCCCTAGGGATGTACTGATGCTCCGCCATCTCCCCTATGCCACACACGCCGTTCTCCCGGTCGCCTGCATGGAGGGAGGGAGGGAGGGAGGGAGGAAGGGCGGTCAGGCTCGTCGTCTGGTTCCGATCGGAGAGGGGGAATTAAGAGATCCAGGGCCCGGACAAGGACCCAAAACGAGGAAGGGGGGGAGGGAGGGAGGCAAAAAGGGAGGGAGGGAGAGAAGGAGGGGAGTCCATCTACACGTACCCCAGCAGTACACCTCTCCCCCACTCAGCAGGGCGGCCGTATGCCGACTCCCACAGGCGATCTGCTCCACCTCCTTCCCGATCAAGGCCTCGACTCGACATGGCGCAGGGTGCCCTAATTCGTTGCCATGCCCCAATTTGCCGTACATGCCACCACCCCATGTCCAGAGCACACCCGAGTCGGAGATGGCCGCCTGGGGAGGGAGGGAGGGAGGGAAGGTTGAAGATAACAGGAAAACGCCACGAGGGAGGGAGGGAGGGAGGGAGGGAGGGAGAGAGGGAGGGGTGGATAGAGGGAGGGTTGAATGTCTATTGACCACTCTCAACTCTCTCCTCCTCCTTGCTGAATGATGTACCGTGTGGTAGGAGCCGCATGTGACTTGTTTGATGCTCTTCCCGCACAGGGCCGTCACAAGGTGAGGTACATACTTCCAGTGATTGTCTGAATGGCCCTGTGGAGGGGCATGAGGGTGAGTGAGGAAGGGAGGAGGAGGAGGAGGAGGAGGATGCATCGCAAATGAGATATTTCAGTCAAAGATTACATTATCGGCGGCCATGGCCTCCATGTACCTCCTTCGCTCCTTCTTTCCTTCCCTCCCTCCCTTGCTCACCAGGCGGCCGTCATCCCCCCGCCCCCATGACCAAACGTCCTTGTCCTCCGTCAACACCACTGTATGGCCTATATGTGCGCGCAAACCCGTGATGAAATGAAATAAATCAACGAGTCGTGAGTTCAAAACATCCAGAGGCATAACGAGCCATTTCCTTCCCTCTTTCCCTCCACGCTCCGTACCCGAGCCGCAGGCGATCTGAACCACAGTCTGATGCTTAAGGCCCTCCACCGGCGTGGGCAGCTCCTGGTCGTGCGTGCTTCCATTACCGCATTGCCCGTCCTCGCCTCGGCCCCACGAGTAAAGCATGGCGAGGTTGCCCTGTGGGCGCGCCCTGAGAGGTGGCGGGAACAAAGGATGGGAGGGGGGGGGAGGGAGGGCAGGTATGGGGAGGATCTTGCTCGACCTGGCGGCAGGGCTAGAAAGCCTCGTCCTTGATTTTCTTGCTAACGTCATGAGACACACATAAAGGTGGCTGATGTTGCCGTTCGCGGGTGGACATTAAAAGGAGACGGGAAGCACGCAACACAAAAAAGGCGTGCGGTAAAAATCATGCGTGAGGTGTCACAGACGTGAGTTCTTGCAGCCCCATGAATCGGCTCATTAAAAATGTACCATGCCACGAAAGACTCTTCTTTCAGGCGTGGCTTTCCTGTCATTGCAACCAAGCCATGTCCGTGTCTAGCTGTCTTCGTGGTGCATGCGCGAGTGTTTCATGCTTGAGCTTGATGTTCAACGCCGCGAGAGTCGCCCATCGTCGCTCTGGGCATTATTCTTCCTTTAGAAATGCCCTAACTACCTCAATCCCGCACATACTATATAAGCACATAGAAAACAGAGCAGCCAGCATGGGTGGAGAGGTTCCTCAATCCACCAGGCCGACTACCACGCCCAGCACTGCCGTCCACGCCGAGAGCAGTGGCCACGACGATCTTCACCCTGCCATGCTTAATCAACAGGATGATGCTGCCGTGGCGGAACAAGACCGCTTGACCATGGCTCAGCAAGAAGAGATAGAAAGTCAAATTGCAGCTACACAGCCTTTGGTGGGGGCGCTGGAGCCACCATCCGTCTTGCTGCCCGATTACAAAGATAACCCTGCGAAAGGATTTGTAGCGGGCGTGGAGGACCTGGCGCGGCGGTACCGAATGATGCGGCGTGTCCGCGGGGATGGGAACTGCTTCTACCGTGCTTTTTTGTTTGCCTACCTAGCTGGGCTGGTGGAGGGAGGGGTGGGGGAGGGAGGGAAGAAAAAGAAAGAGTGGGATAAGTTGGCCAAGACGGTGAAGGATAGCAAGGGATGGTTGGTGGAGGTGGGGTTTGAGGAGGTTGCTATTGACATGTTCTGGGAGGTTTTTGTGGAAGAGGTAAGATGAGGAAAGGAGTTTGAAACTCCCAACCAATAAGCAACCCACCACCCACTCACACACGGGTATACCCCTCCCCTCGTTCCTCCCCACTCCCTCCCTCCTCTCCTCCCTCCTCCTCTCCCTCCTTCCACCCCTCCTTCAGCTGGAAGAGCTTCCCCAAAAGACACTCGCCGACCTGGAGGCGACATTTAACGACCCTCACGGCGTGGCATCTTACATGGTCTGGTACTGCCGTCTCTTGACCGCAGGCTTTCTGAAGAAGCACCGGGAGGAATACGAGGCTTTCCTGGATGGCCGGTAGGGAGGGAGGGAGGGAGGGAGGGAGGGAGGGTGGGAAGAGCAAGGCATATCACCGGTTCTCAGAAGCGTCGACTTGGTGAGAGGTAGAGAGAGACTGAAGAGGGTAGGTGTACGACGTAAGGAGAGGATGTGAGCCAATTGCGTTACCGTGTACAAGCTCTTACCACTTTAGACACCTACCTCTCTGTCTCTCTCTGTCTCTCTCTATCTGTCTGTCTCTTTCTCTGTCTCTGTCCCTCTTTTATCTCCCTCTCTCTGTCTATCTCTGTCCCTCTTTTTATCTTCCTCTCTGTCTCTCCCTGTCTCTCCCTGTCTCTCTCTGTCTCTCTCTCTCTGTCTCTATGTCTTCGTCTCTGTCTCTCTTTTTATCTCCCTCTCTCTGTCTATCTCTGTCTCTCTTTTTATCTCCCTCTCTCTGTCTCTCTTTTAATCTCCCTCTCTCTGTCTTTCTCTGTCTCTCTCTGTCTCTCTCTGTCTCTCTTTTTATCTCTGTCTCTCTGTCTCTCTGTCTCTCTGTCTCTCTGTCTCTTTCTCTCTCTCTCTCTCTCTTTTCATCTCTCTCTCTTTTCATCTCTCTCTCATTTTCTCATCTCTCTCTCTCTTCATCTCCCTCTTCCTCTCTCTCTCTGTCTCTGTCTCTATCTCTCTCTCTTCCTCACTCTCTCTTCACAGCTACACCGACATGAACGACTTCTGCGCCCGGGAAGTAGAGCCCGTAGGGAAGGAGTGCGAGGAACTGCAGATAGTGGCCTTGATGCGCGTTTTGGACGCCCAGGTCCATATCGAATACCTGGACGGGAGGCCTCTGCCGGATGGAGGGCATTTGCCTGTGCATGTCCTGCCGGAGGGAGGGGGGGAGGGAGGGGGGGAGGGAGGGGGGGTAACGCTGTTGTACCGCCCAGGACATTATGACGTGTTGTCGGCGTGAGAAGACCGAGTGGGGACCGCGGGCTTGTCCCGAGTCGAAGCCGAGGTAGGAGGGGGCTAAGATGTGTGTGTAGAGAGGGGGGGGGTAATTATGACGAGATGATGCGCAGGCGTAGACAGAGGAGTACAGGCGGAGCATGTGATAAAGGCATGCAGTGCCCCCAGCAAATCCCCCGCCGGGCCGTGAACAAATCCGTGGTAATAGAGGAAGCACCAAAGCATAAGCACCTTCGATTCGATACTGACTTTCGTTTGCCCATGTCATACTTTAATTGTAATCATTTTATGTACATCCATTGCCCATTCGACCGGTGTGCTTCCTATCCCATCCCCCTTGGGGCCATCCTCCCTCCCTCCCTCCCTCCTACAACCCCTCCCCCCTCCCCCTCATAACCAGCCAATCCGCCAGCACGACCGCAACAAACACTACCACATTATCCCACCCCTCCGGAACCGGTAATGTCTCCGCCGCCGCACTCAACAACGTGGCCCCCCACACCCTCTCCCCCACCCCCCTCCTCCCTCTCTCTGCAAAGGCGATCCACCCGTGGTATTGGAAATATGCCGCGAGGCAGAAAGAGGTCAAGACACTGGCAGCGATGAAGCCCAGCGTGCCCACCCACGACTTGCTACGACACCAGGGAATCCGCCCTCTTTGTTGTTGTTGTTGTTGTTGTTGTTGTTGTTGTGGTTGGTCGTGGTGGTGGTGTTGGAGTTGTGGCTCTGACTGCCATATAAGCTTTTTTCCGTCGTCGTCGTGTTTCACGTTTTGAATCGCCAAAGGTGCATACCGACGACCAATCAAGTCCGCGAAGCCGTCGCCCGCACACAGGCACGAAATACACAGGGCGGCAGTCAGGTGCCGCCAGTACACCAGCGTAGCAACGATCATGACGCTTCCATACAAGAAAGGCCCGCGCAACAACTCCTGCCGGGCGCCGGTCCTGCTCATGCTTTGCACGGTCGCCTGATTTTGTGCTATTCCCAGGCCGACAAGTGTGAAGAAAGACGTCAAGGCCAAGGGCGCCACCATGGCAAAGGAGGAGGCATGTGACGACTGGGAAAAGAGAGGCCAGCATAGCAGAAAGATGGGGCCACAACCGACGTGCATGAACTTGCGTGCGGTTGTGGAGGCACAGATCTTGCGGGCAGCGAGGAGTTTGACGCCTTCCGAGTAGGAGACCATGGCCAGGGACGTGAGGAGGAGGGCGCGGGTATCGTGTGCATGGGGGTTGGCGAGGGTCTTGGCCGTGAAGAAGGACGAGGCGGTGGTGGTAGTGGGAGTGCTGGCGGCGGCGGGGGCCAGGGAGAAGGCCGGCATAATTAGCAGAGGTGATACAACTTATCTCTGTGTACAGGTGGGGACCGCATATGGGAGAGATGAGGTGTGTGTCGGTCGAGACAACTCAACAAGCAATGGCAACGGCATTGAAGTCCATGTTTTTGAATTCTACATCAATGCAACGCCTGAGTTTCTATGTTTTCCACGCCCATCATACCACTCCACGCTCACCCATGCGCACACCTGTACACTCCTCGCAGCAGCCACCTGCCCCAGTCGGATGATGGGGACATGGCTTGTCGTATCAGAATGGTGAACGTGTGAGCAAAGAGGCCCATTTCTCCTCATCACACTATACGCATCCCGCCGCACACGCTCGTCGTCCCGTCCTCCGCTTACCTGCGCCCTCGGCAGTCAAGAAACGAAAGAAACCAGCGACGAGATTAGATGATAGACTCCTTCGTCGGCCTTAGATCCACCGTTCGTCAGCGTTTCGCGGTAAGTGAGGGGTCAACGGCGCGGGCTTCCTTCAGGGCATTGATCCACGCCTCCCCCTCTCCCTCGCTTATTCTCACCCATCCACCAACACATACAGAATTTTACAGAGCAGTATCCCACTGGCATGGTGCGTGCCAGAAGTGCGAGCAAGACGCTAGGGACCTGCTTGACTATCGTCATGGTAAGGGAGGGAGGGAAGGAAGAGGGAAGAGGAGGACGAGAGTACGGAAAAGAAGCGGATTTAGTGCTTGGAGACAAAGGAGGACTTGTCAATCATTTCCTTTTCGAACCATTCCCTTCTGTCCCCTACCCTGCTGCTCCCATTTTGCTCTCAATTCGACTAATGTCTTTCTGTGTAATCGTCAGTGTGTCTCCCCCTTCCTTTCCCCCTCTCTCTCCCCTACCTCCACCTCGACTTATCAAACCCTCACAACCTCTTCACCCCCAGGCGGTCGTCTACATGTCCATGATCTATCTTGTCGTCGGTCGCGTATCCAGCCCCTCTCCCTCCCTCCTCAACGCCACCACAAGCACCAGCTACAGCACCAATCTCCGCGGCGCCTCCTCCTCCTCCTCCTCCCCCCCTCTCTCCAAACTTCGCAACAACCCCCTCCCCTCCCTCCCCAATAGCGCCGCCCTCACCCACCTCATCGTCGTCGCCGGCCACGCCGTCACTGTCTCCGAATCCCTCGAGGGCGTGGAGGAGGAGGACCGTGTGTGGTACCTCCTCCCCTACCAGAAGGCGCAGGACCTTCCTGCCACATTTGTGGCGCACATTAAAGCAGGCGTAAGCTTGGCCCAGAGAGACCCGGCTTCTCTGTTGGTCTTCTCGGGAGGGCAGACAAGGGTCGATGCGGGCCCGTGGAGCGAGGGGGCTGCATACTACCGTGTGGCGGAGCATTTTGGGGTTCGTGGGGGAGGGAGGGAGGGAGGGAGGGTGAGGGAGGGGTGGGGAGGGGAAGGGGGAGGATGGGAGGGAGGAGGAAGGGAGATTGGAAAGGGAAGGGGCCATATCAATTGCGTGTCAGCTGGTGCCTTCTGTCTGAGCCGAGGCAGAGAAATCCTCCTTCTAACCCCAACGCCATCTCCCTCCCTCCCTGCAGTGGTGGGATCCTGCGTCTGACCCCAGTCCAGAGGTGAAAGGCCGGGCGTTGGCGGAAGAGTACGCGCTCGACTCCTTCGAGAACCTTCTATACTCCATCTGCCGCTTCAAGGTAACCCAAGGCGGAAAAATGTGGCAGTCATCAGTTCCCTCCCTCCCTCCGTCCCTCCCTCCGTCCCTCCCTCCCTCGCCTTCCTCCCTTCTGGAGTACACAGATCATCAACCCCTCCCTATCATCGTCTTTTCCTTCGCTTTTCACCTCATCCCTCCCTCCTTCCTTCCCTCCCTGCTTCGCCGTCTCGGTGCAGGAGTACACAGGCCACTACCCTACCCGCATCACCGTCGTCTCCTTCGCGTTTAAGCGCGCCCGCTTCTTGTCACACCATCGGGGGGCTCTACGTTTCCCCGAGGCTCAATTCGAATATATGGGCCTTGATCCACCACCAGAGGGACGCTTTGACCGCAAGAAGGCCGTGGAGGGGGTGGGGAGGGAGGGAGAGAGGGAGGGAGGGAGGGAGGGAATGTCGGTGGGGGTCGTTCGCTCGCTGTTTTTCAATTGTGTGGCCTGATTTGTTTTGATGTCGCTTTGTGTCTTTTTTTTGCGTTTGCTCTTGGAGGTCTCCCTTCATTTGGTGGTGGTGCCCTTGTCTGTCATGCTCGCGAGTGTCCTCTATTTAATTCTTTCCTTTTGCCTTGCCTAGTATGGAAGCCTCTTTCCTTTATTATTATTCATTCTCACCAGCCTTCTCCCTCCCTCCCTCCCTCTTTTCCTCCCTCCCTCCCTCCCTCCCTCTCTCCCACCCTACCTTCCTCCTTTTTTCCCTCCCGCCTCCTTCCTCAGGAGTACCACGATGCCTTAAAGCTGTTCGAATCCGACCCCTATGGCTGTCACTCCAAGACACTTCAAGAGAAACGAGCAAGCCGCAACCCATTCCGTCGCACCGCGCCCTACGCCCTCGCCTGCCCTGAGATCGGCCCCCTCCTCGAGTATTGCCAGCGTACCATCTACCCTCATGCGCTCCCGTGGGACGCGCACTAGGCGGCGAGAAGGAGAAGATTAGCGTGAGGGAGGGGGAAAGGGATAGAGTACGAGTCTCTGCGAGGAAGAGTGAGCAAGCGGGAGAAAGACATGAAAGGGAGGGAGGGAGGGAGAGAGGGATGGCCTCGTGGAGGCCATAATGCTAGATCAGTGGCAAAGCAATTTAGAAGCTGTTTGCATTCGTGTAACCGGAAGCATTGCTACGCGCTCCGAGCATAAGGAGGAGAGAGAAAGTGTGACTACTGCTTCAAGGCAGTGAGCGTCGACGCGTGAGGAGGGGCACAATTTAAGTCACTGATTGTACAGTAAACACCTCCCCGGGCGATATCTCCGAGAAGAAATAGAATGGAATGCAAAAATCGCACTCCTCGTCTTTCGATCAAAACGTGTCGACCCTTGCTCATCCATTTTCTTGGTACAACTCAAGTATGCTTTAAGTAGACGAGTGGACGAAAAGGAAGCACGATTTGGCCAACGTGCCTTTCTCGACGACCACACAAATTCATCCCAAAGGGCCGGCGCTCAACCACCACCCTGCGACCAAAATATCTCCACATTTTCTATCTCATATTATTTTCAACAATGCATGCCGCACATAGTACGATACATCGCCCCCAAAGCCACTGAAATCCCTCGCCGTGGCACTTTCTTTTCAAAGGTCGATCGCCCCACCGTCGGACCGAGCCGTCAGAAGAAAGGCCGTGGAGCACCAGAGCAGACCATATGCAGGGCAGGCATGCCGATTATTAACACCGCTTTGTGAACACACAACAGAACCGTGCATCCAGTCAGCAGTAAAAGTCCTGTGCCACTTCTTCCCTCCCTGCCACTTCCCTTCCCGATATTCCTTATCGACGCCATAAGTTATGGCCCGTAACTATACTAATTAAGTTGAGCAAAACGGCCACCCCCGTTGTGCACCTTTGACCGTATTTTGCCGATGGGACTGCTACAAGTTGCGTATCACCGCGAGTCTTGAAGAGGAGGACAATTATTGTTTCGGGACAATTTCAGGAAAGGTCAAATTTAAAGTCACTGGTACTTTTAGTGTGTCCGATCACTAGTCGGCCAAGAGCACTTCTCCGCTCACGAGACCGGCCGAATCGGTCGTCAAAAGTGGGGCAAGTTGGCCTTTTTGTGTCCCTTCGTGTCCCAATACCCCCAGTTTCCGTCTCACTATGCAATTACCCCTCACCAAAAACCACAGTTCACCAAGCACACTTCTGTGCTTGTACGACCATCCTGCCCTCGTGCTTACACATCCTGGCACTAATTCCAGGTCTTTTTTCCAACGTTCTGGGGCGATTGAACCGATAGCATAAGAAATAGGAGGCATGGTGGCGACATACAGACCACTGAGCCAGGGCTCTGGTCGAGAGACTCTGTAGCAGACCACAGCCTTTCCTTCCATTTGGAAAAGCGTATGACAGGGGGAGGCCCCATGCACGGGACTTTGGCCTCCAACTACCCGCCGGGGCGCCCTCCTGTGCAGCTACCCTCAAATGGCCGCAAAGCGCGAGAACAGGGAGGCTTGACCTGTGCGGGGTGCAAGGCAAGCAAGGTGCGTAAAATGAGTAAATTTGGAGAAAGATCAAGAGAAAAAGGGAAGATGAGAGAGAGCCAATGTGGGAGGGGAACATGGAAGAAGCGAGAGAAGCTGATTTGTGCAATCAATGAGGGATGGACACACGGGGCGATTAGCCTATTTAGTCCTCAAATGTCCATCCATGATAAGCGTACTCAAGGCATCACAAACATGCATGCTGTTGGCAGCGTGGCATCATGAGAGCTTGAAATCGAGGGGTATGAAGGAATACAAGGACAGGGAGGTACGGGCATGCATCTTTACCCTGTCTCCGCCTCCTTGCCTGGTGTAGCGTCGCCGCACGATTCTCTGTGCGCAGAGAAAAGTCATTTTTATTCCCCTATGTCTCTCAATATGACCTTATCCTTCACGGAGTCCCAAGTCACCCATCTTGCCTTTTTAAAAAAATGTCCTGACTTCTCCCACACTCATGCCGTTTCCTTCCTTCCCTTCCTCCTTGCCCCCCTCCCTTCCTCCCTCTCCTCCTACATCCCTCAGGTCAAATGCAACCGATCGTGGCCCTGCACACGCTGTGTCCGTCTCAACCAAAAGTGCGTCCTCCCTCCACTCAAAAAACGCGCCCTTACCGCCGCCTCCTTTCAAGCTCAGCAGCAACGTCAATGGCAGCAGCAGCGGCAGGAGGAGGAGCAGCAGCCGCCCCACCCTCCACCGTGGCACCACCACCAGCAATATCTGCACCTGCACCCGTCTCAATACCAAAACAGCGGCGAGAACGCAAGCCTCACATACCCACTCCCTCCTCCCCATCGGCGTGTAACTCCTCCTGTCCCCCCCCTTCCCTCTCTCTCGCATTCCTCAAACCCCCCTCCTTCTGGCCGTGGTCCATTTCACCCCCTGCCTTCCCTTATGTCCCCATCTCCACCTGCTCATCCTCCTCCTCCTTCTCCTCCTTCTTCTCCTCCACTACCTGCTCATCCTCCTGCTCCCACTCCCACCGCTGCTGCCGGTCTACACGTCACCCGTACACTGCTCCAGGCCGGAATAGAGGGCACGCTGCTCGCACTTATGCACGCTGAGCGCGAGGCAAAAGCTCAGGAGCTAGGGAGGATGATGTCGGCGGCCTTTATCCGAATCCAACGGGAGGGACGTTGTAACCGACCCAGGGCCTTGGTCACCCTGAGAATGTGGTGGAGGGAGATGCTGACGAAAGATAACGACGTCACCTGGGGCGCATTCGAAAGCGTGGGGCAGGCCCTCGGGGTGAGCCAGGCAGAGCTGGAGGGAGGAGAAGGGAATGGAGGGTATGGAAGCGCCGATGGGGTCTTCGACATGTTGGGGGAGGAGAAGGAGCAGCTGTCGCGCTTGGCCACGTCGACGGGTCCGCGGCAGGAGAGGGGAAGGCAAAGTGGACTGGGATGTGGTAGCAATGGCAACAGCAGCAGCAGCAGCCGCAGCAGCAGCAGCAGCAGCAGCAGCAGCAGCAGCAGCAGCAGTAGTAGTAGTAGTAGTAGTAGTAGTAGAGAAGCTTGGACGACGAAACGTCTCGAGGCGCTGCTGGCCCTCCAAGAGCGGGATAATATAGAGTATGCGGGAGAGGCCGATGGGAGCGAGGAGGAGGAGGAGGAGGAGGAGCAGCAGCAGCAGCAGCAGCAACAACAACCACACCCCCACCTCTCCATCAATCGTCCACAACCAGCTCCAGGAGCTCAGCACGGCCGGCGTGAAGCAGGGGCGACGGCCAGATTCTTGGCACGGTCGGAGCGCGAACGGAGCAAGATCGATGGGAGCACGTCCATGGTCTTCACCCTCTTCGACGGCCAGCAGCAGATATGCGCGCTCGGTCGGCATTTCCAGCGAAACTTCCTCTCGCGGGAGGAGTGGGAGGGCGTGGTCACCGCAGGACCCGTGATGCTGATCCCTTACTTGCTCGCCTCTCTTGTGGTGGCCTCGGACCAAGATGATTTTTTCGACCTCCTCGCCGACCTTTATTTCGGCCATGCCACCCACGCCACGGGTCTCTTAAAGGTGTTCGACAAGGACATGCGTCCTTTTCTAGGACTCCTCCGCCTCACCCTCCTCCCACTCCCTGACCTAGGTCCCGGCCTGATCGAAGGCTTTGTACTGCGCCGCTCTCCCTCCTCGAAGCATCTGAGGGAGCAGCCGGCGCAACGCCTAATTAGTGCAGGGTCGTCCACCCGGATCCAAGCTGCGGTTCATGGCCTCCCATCTTCTCTTCGTCGTCATCATCATCATCATCATCATCAGCAGCATCAACATCAGCAGCAGAAGCAATTAGGACCACAGGGAAGAGACCGGGGCTTGCCGCAGCAGAGTATGATGGTGGCGCAAGGCGAGTCGCTGCCTGCTGTTCGTGGTCACAAGAGGAATGACAAAGGGAATCGAGAAGAGAATCACCACAGCCGGAGGGAGGGAATAAGGAGGAAACAGAAGAAGGAGGAAGAGGGTGAAAGCGAGGGGGAAGGGGATAGCTGGCAGATGTCATACAAGACACGAGAAAAGCGCAAGCGTTCTGCACCTGCTGCTTGGTCATCAACCCTGACTTCCCAATCTTCCTCTCCTTCCTCTTTTTCCAACTCCACCTCCACCTCCTCCTCCTCCTCCTCCTCCGGTTACCCCTCCAGGCTCTCGTTCCATCATCAGTACCACCCACCGGACTCTAGTGCTCCCTTCTACTTGCTAAGCAGCGGTCCTCCTCCTCCTCCTACTCTCCCTCCTGCCCCTCTCCCTCCTGCTCCACCCTTTCCCCCTCACGGATATGCGGTGCATCTCCACCACTCCTACACAAAACTGCCTCATATGTCCCACCCTCTCCCGTACCAATGCCCTCCACCATCACCTCCTCCTCCTCCCCCTCCCTATTACTACCCTCACTCCCATCCGCCGCCACATCACCAACCTACCCAGCAGCACGACCAGGGGCAGCAGCAGTCGACCGGACCTCCACATGCCTACTATCACTGCCCCCCCTACCAAATACATCCCTCTTCCCCTTCCTTTCTCCTCCATCAGCAGCCGCAGCAGCAGCAGCAGCCGCAGCAGCAGCAGCAGCCGCAGCAGCAGCAGCAGCAGCAGCAGCAGCCGCCGCAGCAGCAGAAATTACAGCAACAACAAAAAGTACAGCAGCAGCAGCAGCTTTACGGCATACCTCTTCCCGGTACCAATAACTCCCTATCCTACGGGCCTTTCCCTCCTCTTCACCCTCCAAGTTTGGTCAAGGAGTCCTCCCCCCCTCCCTCCTCCTCCCCCTTCATCCCCTTCTACGCCCCCCGTTATGCTCCATCCTCCTCGTCCACACGCCCCGAGCGGCAGGCCTCAGGCAACTTCCCCATCTACCCCTCCCACCACGCAGCCCCACCCCCAGCACCACACCCACACCATCACCTTCACCAGCCTGCACCCTCCGGCTTCTCCACCTCCTCTCTTCACCCACTTTCCTACCAACCCCCTCCTCCTACTGTTGTACGCAACAATTCCGCCCCACTCCTCCACACCCAAGACTGCAAACCGCCTCCAGAGCCTTCCTGCCCTCCCTCCTCCTCGTCCTCCATCCCTCTCCTCTCTCCCTCTCATTCGCTTCATCCTACACAATCTCACCTGGTCATGCCCCCCCTTACCCCCCCCGTGCACCACCACACATCGCCAACCTTGCCAATGGACACGGCAAGGCAAGATAAGGACAAGGAAACAGAAGAAGTGACGAGCGATGTCGGTGAAAGAGGAGGAGGGGAAGGTCTGCTTCCCACCTCATGCTCCCTTCATGCCCTGATGGCTGCAGCGGTCGCTGTGACAGGAGGCAGCACGCGTCTACCCTCGCAAAAACACCATCCTCCTCATCCTTCCCCTACTCTTCCTACTCCTCACCTACACCACCAGCAGCTCACACAACCGCAACCGCAGCAGCAGCAAGAGCAGCAGCAACAGGAACAGCGGCAGCAGGAAGAGGAGGAGGGGGAGGAGGAAGAGGGAAAAAAGGGAAAAGGAGGAGGACAGGCAGATGGTTTTCTGCCATCGTTATTGACGCGCCGTGGGAAGGGGAAGGGGAAGGAAAAAGATGGAAAGAAGAAGGGGAGGAAGGACAGATCAGGCAGTGAGGCAGCTTCGCACTTGATGCTGTTGAGTATGGCGGGGGCATCGAGAGACGAGGCCGATGTGAAAGAAGACGGGTAGGACCGAAGGAAAGGAGAGAGTAGCTGGTCTAGCCCCCTCCTGTCCTCTCGTCCTCCCCCTCCCCCTCTTTCTCCTCCGCCTTTAATCCCTCCTTATCGTCTGCTCCTTTCCATTTCTGATTGGGAAATCCAGGAGAGAACAAGGAGAGAAAGGGGGAGGAAAGGCGAAGGCTTTTTTTACGAAGACACTTTCACCGGGAAAGCGAGTGATGCCCCTACATATTTGTAGAGAGAGATTTCGTCACGTCAAACATGCAAAGTATATCCATGTCTGTGTGTGTCTGATGCAATGTTGAGCAGGTCGAATGATCAGAATTTGGAGCATGAAAATGAAAATGAAGATCATAGACTTGTTTGTGTGGGGACGAAGAAAATTTAAGCATGCAAGCTGGAGGACCGGGCCCAAAAGTCGTCCTTGTCTCTTAACAAAGGCAGGCCCCCATAATATGGCACGGCTCACGTTCGGGAGGACGGGGGGGAAGATGGGGAATGAAAACACTGCTGAGACATGTGCATAAGGTGCAATATCAAAGAAAAACATTTAATCTCGACAATATCGATTGGTTGAACACTTCTTGCCGCCATTTCGTAAAAGACAACCTGTCTGTGTGCTGCAGACAGAATCGTATGGAACAAAGTGCGTTTCGGAACGTCAGCTGTCCCCGCCTGTCCATATGGCCAGCCTGCCCGGGGCAGGTTCGTGAGGGAGGTTTTGCCAGAAGTAGGCCGTCAAAAGGACATGGTCTTATTGTATGCATTCCTAACCCCTTGAAAGGTCACACTCTGTTCATGGTGGTCACAGAGAGGCTGCAGCGGTGGAAATATACGCGCATCGAATGTGTCGAGTGGGCTGTTGCAAAACCCTGGCAGAGTCCTCCGTCTGCCTTCCTTCTCTTGCAAGTTGCTTCTGTGATGCTCTGACCACCTCGACATACTTTCATCTGCACTCACAGGCTCACTTTTTAAACTTTTCAACCAACAAACAGGCGCATCAAGAACTTAAGGCGTACCTGCAGCACCATTTCACCACTTTTCGCATCGCGCCTTCTCCTCCTCGCCCCTCCTCCTCATCCTTTAACACTAAATGCGGAGCACTCCGTCCTTTAACTCTCCGCCATCTTATGGACACGATAAAGGGCATCACCATCACCCAAAGCCTCATCCTCCTCCAATACTGGTTAAAGACAACGATGGCAGCTTTAGCTTAGACGGTTCCGAGCTGATAACTCCGCGCACCCAGAAGCGCGTGACGCTCAATGACACGCCTATTATCAGCGGACCCGCTTATGCCTTTTTCGCCTCGCCCTCCCCTCGCCACGAGCCTCCCATGATGAGGCCTGGCTCTTCCTACACGCCTGTTCCGCCACCCCCCCCCAACGCTGCGCCATCACGAAAAGGAAGTCAAAAGCCACCGCCGCCCAACATTACCCTCCTCTCTGTAAGCTGGAACCAAAAGAAAGCTCCACCACACACCATGCCTCCTCAACCCACCTCTCATCCTTCTCCTTCTGTACCTCCTCGTCGCCCTTCCCGGTATAATATTCCTTCCGTCCAACCTTCTCCTCGCTCTGCCCTGAAGAAGACGCCTTCCAACTTCTCGCAACACCCCTCTGCTCAAGCCGTCATGAATAGCGCTCCCATCTCCGCGCCCTCCTACCCTCCCCCAGGCTCTTCGTCCCTCCCTCCCGCACACAGCACAAGAATATGGGAGGGCGGAAGCAGCAGCAGTTACCACAAGACCAGTGTCACGGCTGCTGGTGGGGGTGGGAGCAGTCGACATGGACGCATCGTCTCGCCGAGTACCACGAAACCCGTGCCCAGTTCTGCACCTGTGCTGGCGCCGCTACACGAAGGGAGTGAAGGGGAGGAGGACAGTGAATTCGGGAGCAGCGATGGTGGGACGGAGGAGGAGGAAGAGGGGGTTCAAATGGCTTCGAGACGCTCTTCTATCCCACCACGACGCTCCCAACAACAACCCACCCAGCATGCCGCAGTGTTGCCCCCTCGCTCCTCTTTGCCACCCCGTTCGCAATTTACTGACTCCCCATCGTCTTTGTCCTCCTCGCCATTACCATCGTGGGTACGGCCCACGGGCCAGCCGCAGAGGCCCCCGCAGGAACACTTACGGCAACTTGAGAGACTGCCTCCTGGGGTTGAGGCGGGGGAGAGGGCGGGAAGGAGGACAGGGTGGCAGCAGGACAAAGTAGAGGAAGCCCCCGACTCGAAGAATGTGCAGGGAGGGCACCACAAGTTAGAGGAGGTAAACCGCGAAGCCCCTTCTCATCCCAACAGCATCGGCGGTGCTCCGTCTCTGGCGGCAGCTACTGCAGCTGTGGTGGCGGCCCAGCGCCAGCAGCAACGCGTAACAGCATTACGAGAAGCCGAACGCGACCGAGAGCGATTGCCTCATCACCTTCCCTTGCCCATGTCCTCCTACTCAGTCCCCGCCTCCACCGCTTCCTCGTTTTCCTCCTCCTCCACCATGGCCCCCTCTCGTCTCCCCCCCCCCAAAACGCAAGCCCGCAACCCACCGCAAGCCGAGGTGAAGAGTGCTATACGGCGACACCTGGCACTCGGGCCCTTTACCTCTGGTCTGGAGTGGACTATGCTGGCCTGCATGGGCACTGCCTTAATGTCCATAGCGTCCATGTGCGCCGAGAGCGCTGGCTTCTTCGTGGGCTACAATGACATTTCTTTCCCTGTTGTAGGCAGCGTCAATCTGATCGATGTGAACATCGGCTGGAACCGGTTTTCAATCGACCTGAATGGGGCTGGTATCATTGCGACCCGCTCTCTCGAGAGCATTTCCCAGTCCGCCTACATCCTTGGCTGCGTCACCTTCGTCTTGCACCTCCTCTGTGTTGGACTCTCCCTCGCGACCCTGGGCTATATCTACAACCTGCGGACGTACGGTCGCCTGTCGCCATTGGGAGGGGCCTACACACACACACGCTGGCTTTCCGGGCTGCAAATACTGCTAGGCTTGGGCCTGGCGGGCGTGGGCTGCATGGCATTCCCGTGGTATGTCCAAAAAGGGTTCACGGACACATTTACGCCCGAGATGGATGCTTTCCACAGTAAAGTTGGATGGGCATATGCGCTGACGCTGGCAGTTGCGCTCTTGTGTCTGATCACAGGTTTTAGGCTGCTGATGGGCGCCACGAAGATGGACTCCATCATTGCATGGGGGGCGGGCAGGATGAGGGAAGGGAGGAGGTTGGGGGACATTGGCAGGGACAGGGAGGAGAGGAAGGAGGAGATACCGATGAGAAGGCCATCGTGGAATGATGCAGGGCATGGGCGCCATCCGCCTCCGCCTCGGCCTGCGTTCTTGTCGTCTGTATGAAGAAATAGAAATAGAAAAAAAACTAATTGTAATATCAGTTTGAAAGCATATCAGTCGTGTGGGTAGGGTAGGCACCAGCGTATGGGGTGGATGTGATGGGAGCAGTCCACCACTGTCGAGTTTTAAAAGTTCACCGAACGCAAGAAAGTGTGTGGGCGTAAAGGAAATAATGGCTCATCAAGGCTTTGTATCTCTATTTGTATGTGTATACTTTGGTTCTCGCATAACAAAAAGAAAAAATGAATGCGACTAAATTGAAATCTAGAACCCTGGTTCGGTTCGATTCCTTGATCGTGCAACACCTATATATCAGTATGTAGGCGGTCTTCTTGTTTTTATCTTAAATTATTGATAAATTCTATATCTCTAATTTCGCAGTAGTAGTAGTGATATAATTTTACGTGTACATAAACGCATTAGCATGCAAGGCGGGTAACCGGGACTTGCACTAGAAAGATATATTTATGGGTGTGCAGCAGAATTTGATTGAGAGATAAACAAATGTAGAAGTCATCTATTCACTCATATCAGTCTTTTTAAACCCGCTTTTCACCTTTTCGCTCGAATGCTTGTGCTTTCTCACAACAAGACTCAACTAAAAGACTCAAAGAGTAAATGTTTCTTCCGAGAATCTTCAAGAGCCTGCTCGTATTTTCGCTTTTCAAATTCCTTTCTAACTTCCCTTCAAATTTCAAGGTTTCCTTGCCTCCTCATTGGCAAGAGCGGGTCCGCCCCCATGCCACGTGAAGCCACGGACGACGCGTGGCCCAACGGCGGGGGCACCCCCAGGAGAAGAAGTCGGGAGCGTGGAAGACGTGGGAGGTATCCGCGTGGCCAGATTGACAATGCGGTAGCTGTTGAAGGTGAGGATGTGAGGGGAAGACTGCTGTGGAGAAGGGGTGCACAGGGGGGGAAATGAGATGACATGAGGACGACGACTTGTGGGCCAACCTGCACTTCTTCCTCCTTACCAGCGCACCACCCTCGCCGTTGCCACTCAATGAACTGTCTATTCCGCTCATGCTCATTTCTAGGTGCTGCTGTGTGATATGAATGGATGCGTGAAGGGTAGATAATTCAAGAGGTTTAACGCTTTTTACGTGCATACACATCAAGCGAAAGGAAAGAAACAAAAATGAAGCAAGTCTCGCAAATATTCATCTGGTCTCTCTTATGAATGAAGTCGTGGCTCTATATTGTATAGTGTTGCATTTTCAATGATCGCAAAGATAGAATAAGCACAAATGGAATGCCCTAAATTGACGTGGTTCACTTGACAGTAAAACCCACGGAAAGGAAACAAGAAGGAATGCACGTGTTTACTTTTGTATTTCCCTTGACCCGACCAATCCATGCCACCTCTAAATGTAACACACAAGCATTGAGAACGTGCATCTCGGTGGCTTGAAAGAAATGCACGTGCTGGAAAACACCACATCACGAAAAGAAGCAAGCATCACTTGCAACTCCCTTCGCAACGTTTCTCCAAAAAGTCAAATCTGGCGGACAATTAAGTCTAGGCGACAGCAGTCTCTCCCTCTCTGCAGCGCCCGACTCTCCTCCTGTCCCAATCCAATATTCGGGCGGCGTATGCCGGTGCCTTTCAGTTGGGGCCAGTCTTGTCATCAACCACAACATGGATGCGGCGTTGTATGCTATTCCACACTCTGCAAAATGGATTACTCGATGTGCCCCGCCAACTCCACTTTCTTCTCATTGAATTGCAGACCATGCGGTGGGCCAGAGACGTCCATTCATTCCTAGAGGAGCAGCGCAAAAAGGGCCGCAATTCGGCGAGTGGCTCGTCCGAGCCCGTGAAACTCCGTCGCTCCCCAACCTCTCTACTTTTCTTGGCACCTAGTAGGAGACAAACTACCGCTTTCAGGACATTCCGCCCTTCTGTTTTCATGTTTGGAATCTTCATTGAGATCCGTGTCTTTTGCTCTGGGACAGGAATGATACATCCAACTCTTACACAACTACACACAGGTCAGGTCGCGCGCGCGGGTATTTCACGCCGCGCACGCCTGAAGGAGTTTGCTTTCTCGTGGGGCGACCGAGGCTCTCCCTCCTACAACTTGCTAGGCAACTCAAGGCAGCTACCACCTAACAAAAAATCAAAAGCAGGTACAGGTTGGAGGATATGTCCCATATACCACAGTGCGTGCAGCCTCCGGCGGTTCCCAAGGAACTGCCACTGCAACCAGTGCTGTTTCAGCCATCCTCTGTCCCGGCTCACGGAGGGCTGTTGTTGCACAGCGCAGCACAATGGGGCCTAGTGAAGATGGTAGCGCGGCAAGTGGAACTGCAGCCGGAGAGCGTGAATGCTCCGGACACCCAGGGATGGACGCCACTCATGCTGGCCTCGTCGCGGGGGCACATCGCGGTGGTAGCCTGGCTGCTGGAGCACGGTGCTTGCCCGCACACACAGGACTTAGACGGCTTCACGGCCCTGACTCACGCCGCCACGGGCCGGAGAGGTAAGCCAGAGGTCCTCAGGATGTTGTTGGAACGAGGAGGGGCAGACCCAAACGTGGCGTGTGCCTGGGGATCGACTCCTTTAATGGAAGCGGCCGCCTTGGGGTTTGAGGAGCGGGTGCGGGTGCTGCTGGCACTTCACCCACGGGAGCGAAAAGGAGGAGAAGGAGAAGCAGAGAAGAAGAAAGGAGACAGAGGAGAGAAAATAAGAAGAAGGGTAGAGGGGGTCGACGTCAATATGCAGGATGGGAAGGGGTCTACGGCGCTCTTAAAGGTATGAAAACGAAAGGGAGGGAGGGAAGGAATGTGTTAGGGAGGAGAGAAGAAAGAAACACCGATACGCATACCTGTTTTTGCTTGCAATGACATCAAATGGTGTCAAGAAAAAAGAAAAAGAGGGAGAAGGAGAGGGACAATTATAAAAGCCACTAAGCTTCTTTACCACCCTCCCACCCCTCCCCTCTTTGCAGGCCTGCCTTTACGGGCGTGTGACCACGGTAAACCTCCTGCTGGAGGCCGGAGCCGACCCGACCCTTCATAATCACGAGGGCTTGTCGCCTATGCTGGCTACACTGCCTTGCCCACACGATAGGGGCATGCTCATAACCCGCTTGTTGGAGGTGAGAGGTAGTGAGGGGAGGGAGGGAGGGAGGGAAGGAAAGAAGGAGATGCGGACGTCTTCACCCACATTGCACCAACACAGATAATTCGTGGTTTGAACTTTTCGCATTCATCTTCTCTTTCACCCTCTCACCCTCTTACGCTCCCTCCCTTTCCTTTCAAAACAGCACGCCATGCTCGAGCCCTGTCGGATCCGCTACCTCCTCAAAGCTCGTTTCCTTGTCGCACTGTCATCCACCACCAGCCCCCTCAGCAGCAGCAGCAGCAGCAGCAGCAGCAGATCGACAAGAACCCACTCACCATCGAGCAGGACCGTCCCTCCCTCCCCCCTTACCTCCCTCCTTCCCTCCACGCCTCCATCTCCTTTGCTCGGGGCCACGGCGGGCGGTGCCTCCTACGCCCAGCTCCGTCTCAACCGCAAAGAGTTGGCCTGGCCCCGGGTCGAGGTCCACTCTTCCTCCTCCTCCTCTTTTTTCTCCTCCTCCTCTTCATCTTCGTCGTTGTTTCTCGAAAGGACGGCAGGAGCGATAGAAGAAGAAAAGACCCCCAAAAAGCGGAAAATGAAAGTGGAGGAGGAGGCGGAAGAGGAGGAGGAGAAGGAGGAGGAGAATGATGAACGAGAGGACCAAAGCCATCTGACCCAACGGGAGGCGGAGGAGGAGGAGAAACAGCGGAGCGTCTTATCGCATGTGCTTGGGGCTGGGTTTTCGTCGGCGTGCATGGACATGCTGGTGGAGATGATGTTGGTGCCATGGGATCCCATGAGGAGAGGGAGGGAGGTGGGGGTGGAAGGGATAGAAACAGGGGCAAAGGCAACGAGGGCGTGGGTTGAGAGACATAGAGGGGAGGTGGCGGGTCTGCGGAGTGCGAGGGAGGAGAGTAGGAGAAGGAAGAGGAGGAGGAGGGAGGCGGAAGAGGAGGGAGGGTGGATGTGTGAGGATGAGGTTGTTGAGGGGGAGGAGGCGTTGACGACCGGGGATGAGGAGGAGGAGGAGGAGGAGGAGGAGGAGGAGGAGGAGGAGGAGGACGACGACGACGACGAAAGAGTGGATATGGAGGAGGAGACGGAGGCGAGTGATGACAGTGGAGAGGAGGACGAGAAGGAAGACTGGGGTTGGGAGTAGAGAAAGACTTACGGTCACGCAATGGTCAAGATGAACGGAGGAGGAGTAGGAGGAGAAGGGGGAGGAGGCGGAGGAGGAGGAGGAGGAGGAGGAGGAGGCGGAGGAGGGTGCCATGAAAGCGGCTCAGGATATGCAAGTATGTTTTGTATATATACACAATGAGGTAATGTGTGTGTATGTGTGAAGGAGGGCGTGAACCACAGGAATGGAAGCAGAAAGATGCGCCGCATAGCGCGCGTGGACCGCGCTGCGTGCGTGCTGCTGTACTTTGGGGGCATTCATTGGAAAACGTCGCGTTCATGGAGGGAGTGGATCTTTAAACAGACCAATAGAAAATGAATAGAAAATAATGTGCAAACGACCGAGCACACCTCACCCAGCCCGCGGGCCCACTTCGTCCTGTCCTCTCCCACAGCCCAGGAAGAGAGAGGAGGGCGTCAAGGTGCAGACGGCTTTTGGGCTTTTGGTTGCGATAGGGGAGATAGCCGAAAAAGCGGAGACGCGGAGAGGACACACTCGTGTGACAGCTAGAGGAAAGGGAGAAGCGGGAGAGAGCAGGTTAATCAAACCTGATTATTGGAAGAGTCCTGTCGACCCTCTTGATGTCTCTTTGGAATTAGAGAAGGCAGGCAAACTTCGGCAAGCCAATAAGGAGGATCAAAATCAAACCGTGCTGTTGGGAAAGCCCTGTCGACCCTCTTGATGTCTCTCTGAAATGAGCGACGCATGCAGACGAGACAATTAAACGACTTGTACTGTTGACCCAATAAAACAACTGCATATTTGTATGACATAATAAAAAGAAAAAATAATCATGTTCTTGTTTATTTTAATGCATGTCTGCTGTTGTGAGTACGGGAGTAGAGTGACGCTATCGATATTTCTTTTTACATTTCTCTTTCTTCTTTCTGGCCCGTCTGTATGTCCTTGTTTATTTACATACATCACACACCCATCCTCCCTTCCTCCCGCCCTCCCTACCCCCCCTCCTCTTCTCTCTTTTGGGTCAGGACTTGCGCCATGTCACAAATCACAGCCCGAATCTGTGCCCCTCGCTCGGGGCCGGCGAGGTGAAGGGCCTAGTACTCACAAGTGAGGAAGAGATGAGGTGGGTGGATGTGACCGGAGGGCAAGGAGGGGAGGGGAGGGAGGGATGGAGGGAAGGAGGAAGGGAAGGCACGTACATGGAGGTACTCGACGAGAGCCTCTTCAGGGCGGCCGAGCTCCAGCAGGATATGGCCGCTGTAGGAAAGACAAGAGAAGTCAGTAGGAGCCTATCATTCGCTCTCTTCATTTCCCCTCCCTCCCTCCCTCCCATCCTCCCCCCACTTTATCTAACCAGTTGAGGTAAGGCTTATATCTGCTCTCATATCGCCGTTTTCCTTTTGCCTCAGCCAAGACACTCAGTGCTCTTTCGTGCTCTCCCTCCTGCCATAGGTACTGGGGGGAGGTAAAGAGGATGAGGGGGATAGCGTTGGAGGGAGGGGGTAAGGAAGGGAGGGAGGGCGAGATCGTATGATAAATGAACAAGCCCGCGGAGGGCAAAGATTGTCTCCAAGACATGTACTTCTTGACATCGCAGTCCGTCTTTCTCTCCCTCCCTCCCGCCGCCCTCCCCTCATTCCCTCCCTCCCTCCCTCCCTCCCTCTTTACCAAGCCCAAGTCGTTCCAGGAATTCCCAAACTCCTTGTCCAATTTCATGGCCTCCTTCACCCCCTCCTTTGCTTCCTCAAACGCGCCCTCGTAAGAGAGTAGATAGGCAAGGTACGTGTGAGCGTCGGCGGTTGGGTGAAGGGCTGGTGGGGAAGAAAGGAAAGGAGTGAGAAGGGGAAGGAGGGAGGGAGGACGCGGCAGGCATTAAAGCACGTACCAAGGGACTCCCGGTAAAGGCATTTGGCCATTTCACTGTATAGGTGTAGATGGCACGGTCGTTGAATGGAGTTAGATGGATGGACCAGATAGGGCGCACGATCATCCACCGACCCGCCCTTCCTCCTCCCTTTCTCACGACATACCGGTCTACAACCCCTCCGTCCTTGCCTCCTTCATCCAGCAACCGCTCTGCTTCTTCGAGTTTCTCGAGGGCTCGATGCAGTCGTAGGTTGTGCTTGCGGGCTTCCGCGTAGACACCTTGGTAAGTAATGAAGGTGGAGGAGGACGAGGACGAGGACGAGAAGGAAGGGGAGGAGGAGGTGGGAACGCCAGAGGCAGATGATGATAGGAGGTGCCTCCAGCCCCCTATCTGTCTGGCTAATTGCAGCGTCAAGTCGAGACGTAATTCTTCGCTCATTTCGGTCTGAACCTGGCCGGAGGCCGCCGAGTCAAAGCCGCTGCGAATGGCATTTTGGACTGATAGGCTGGACGAATGGGAGGGAAAGGGGTGAAGGATATGATTTTGAGGTGAAATGACAAAGACTGCATGCCCGAGACTTGCGAACATAAGTTGAGACTGAGGCGGTCCAGATGGTACCGAAGAAAGGAGGGAGAAAAGGGTATCGTGAAAACGCGCTGTTCTAGCCCGCACCGTTGTCCGTAGAAATCACGGTTGTGGCCTCCCAACAGCACTTGGTACGAAAAAGGCAAAGGAAAAGGAATGACCTAGACGTGGATATGTGGTAATATCCGCATGATGTTTGTGAATGAGGGAATGAGAGTGACAGATGTGCGAAAGCTTCTACAACCGCCCCCATCCGGCCTCAACGCACTCACCGCTTTTGCCACCGGCGTCGCGTCAAACCATTTGCCGTGCCGGCTCAAGGCCCGATAGAGGGACCGAAGGAGGACACATCTATCGCGCGCACCAGCAGCAGTGGCAGCTACTATGGATGATGACATGTTGAGCGCGTCTGAAGTCCAAGACTTGGGCTTATCGCTATCACGAATTGCTGCGCCGATTGATTATATCTGCCAAGAGGCTCAGGAAGCGGGCCTGTGCGCCTGTCTTTGTGTATGTGTGTGTGTGTCTGTGTTATGCATGATGCCATATGAGTAATGGATGGAATACTTTGCGCACTTTGGGGACCGACTGGCTTCTCGAAGTTTTTGTGGCTGGTCGCCAGGTCGCCAGGCGCTCGTCAGAAAGTCTTTCCCCTGTATCCGAGACAACAAGGGACCGATGGTTCACTGCTACAGCGCAATACCCGTGGGTGGATAATCTGAACAGCACAAGTAGCTCGAGCTTTTGGGCTCATCGCACGTAGCTGCAGTAGCAGTAGCAGCTGTCTATCTTGAGACTGCTGCTGGAGTGACTGAACGCACTTTGGCTGGTAAACCCCAATGACAATGCAATAGCGCTACATATCGCTCTGGAAGAAACTCTGTTCATAACACCTTTACTCGCCAATCCCGCGCGACCATGAGTCATCACAGCTCCATGCTCTCTCCAGGCCCCTTAACCCCAGATGGTACTTTAGACGGCAACATACGCCCATAAGCCGTCGCAAGACGAGGGAGTTCTTCAGGACCCTTTTGCCCCAAGCTGACAGATGTAGTATTCACGCTTTTAACGGAATCCCTCGTGGCCTCTGTCGCCTTGGGAGTGTTGAACGTCGGCAAGTACCAGAATATGCGCCATTCAGAAGACGTCTCCCACACCGAGTGCGACGATTGACGATGTTCACCGCCACCAAGGCGAAGCCTAGAGCAGCCCGTACCTTATACCCCTCATTATCCCCAATTCAACACTCGGAAAATGCGGTCAGCAACCGCGAAACCGTATTCTCCACTGTTTTGTAGAGCGCTCTTCTAAGGTCGGGCGGCAGTGAGGAGCTGTTCGAGGGGAGGTTGAGAAGCCGCTGCTGCCGTTGCTGCCGCCTGCGGTAAAGGTAGCGGTGCTGCCCGTACTATCTACGTCTATGTTCGAATGGAAGGGGACGATATGAGTGAGGAATGACATATTGTATTCACTGCAAATTAAGCAAACGGGACAAATCTCCCCGCTCGGGAAGCGGGAAGCGGCGTATTTTGCATCATTCATCTTGCCTCCAGCCGCAAATTTCTGATGATCAAAATAGCGCCCGCAACACAGACAACACGCAACGACCATGATAAACAGGCACGAGCACAACCAATTTGATGCCCCGAATGTTTGGATGCATGTTGCAGTGCCTCCTCTGTTAGGTTTGTTGCGTTTCTTTTTGTTTGCATCTTCAGCGTTCCTACACTGCTCGCCTCGCGCTCGCATTCTTCATCAGCTGCCTTGAGCTTACGCCAAGCCAGTCTGCATGCAGGCATTCGCCCACGAGCACACACACGACTTACGCGTGACTGCACAACCCCAGCGCAGTGTGTGATTCTCGGCGGCTCCATTAGCCGTACCGCCGCGCGACGCGTCTGCGGACACCACCCAGGCAAGCTCGCGTTCGCCTTGAGCTTGCTGTCAACCTTTCTCACCCCACTCTCCCTGCCTCTTGCATCCACCAACTGTATACAGTTCACAGGGGAAGGAGAACGAGAGCAGCATCAGGCCACAGCCATGGCAGCGCGGATTTATGTTGGCAATCTGCCCATGGACATCCGGGAACGGGACGTGGAGGAGATGTTCGCCCGGTATGGCCGTGTGACAGGCGTTGACCTCAAGACGCCAGCACGGTAAGGAGCGAGGAAGGGAAGGAGGGAGGAAGGGAGGGCAGGGAGGAACGTGATAATATATTGGGAGAGCAGTTGGAAAAGCGAGTGAGAAGGGAAACGGGTTTGGAGGCATGCGCGTCAGGAAAAGTGAGTTCTGTCTCGTCTCGTTCCTCGTCCCACTCTTTGAGCTTTCACTTATCGTCTCCTCCTCTCCTTACCCTCCCCTCCCTAAATCCCCCCTCTTTTATAGCCCCCCTGCCTATGCTTTTGTGACATTTGACGACTGGCGGGATGCCGAGGACGCGGTGCGGGCAAAAGACAATTATCAGATGCAAGAAGGAGGGAGGCTGAGGGTTGAGATGGCGAAAGGGGCAGGGGGGGACATCGGGGGACTAAGGGGAGGAGGAGGAGGAGGAGGAGGAGGGAGATTTGGACGAGAAGGAGGAGGGTGGGAGGGGGGGAGGGGGGGAGGCTTTGGTAATGGATTTGACGGAGGGAGGGATGGAGGGAGGGATGGGGGGAGGAACGGGGGGTTTGGACGAGAAGGGGG
>Ga0160420_100284_pt1 | contig 26260 bp, 30 predicted proteins | sample CelAP2metagpilot_FD_108197 | JGI IMG/M metagenome (GOLD analysis project Ga0160420, IMG submission 108197) | Phycosphere-associated microbial communities from algal ponds in Kailua-Kona, Hawaii, USA - Cellana AP2-5-5 metagenome pilot | ecosystem: Engineered > Artificial ecosystem > Aquaculture >... | reverse complement strand
TATAGTAACATCTACATATATCACTATGTATACATACACCTACTAGATGCACATATAGCAACATCTACATATATCACTATGTATACATACACCTACTAGATGCACATATAGTAACATCTACATCACTATGTATACATACACCTACTAGATGCACATATAGTAACATCTACATATATCACTATGTATACATACACCTACTAGATGCACATATAGCAACATCTACATATATCACTATGAATACATCTCGCTCGAAGCTCATGTGGCGTCCTTCCCTTTCTTTCCTCTCTCCCTTCCCCTCCCTTCCTCCCTCCCTTCCTAGTCGACTTCTTACGTAAGTCCATAAGCGGTGGAGGCGTCGATGCCGACCTCCTTCTTGAGGTCCCGAAGGAGGGAGGGTGGGGGGGGGGCGCCGGCGGTCATGAACTGGATATTGCGACCGTGCAGGTCTAAAGGGAGGGAGGGGAGAAGGTGAATGCCAAGAACAAAGGGCACTAGGTCAAGTGGAGGGGAGAGGAGCCGTTGAGTCAAGCCCACGTCTAGAGTGGGGAAAAAGGGAGGGAAGGGAGGAGGGAGGGCTCTACTGCAAGGATATATTTTTACCTCGCTTATGCTCGTGGGAGGCGTTGAGCAAGAGGGTCATAAGGATTGGAGCGCCGCAGAAGTGGGTGACACGGTGGATGTCCATAGCCTCATAGAGAAGATCGGATCGGATCCACCGCGTGCAGACGTGCGTGCCGGCGAGGGCGGTGATGGCCCAGCTGTGGAAGGGGGGGGGAGGGAGGGAGGGAGGGAGGGAGGGAGGGAGAGAGGGAGGGAGGAGGTGAGTCGTTGTGGACCCCCGTACATCCCGAAGTCTGCCTGGGTTGAGAGGGAGGGAGAGAGGGAGGGAAGAAATACTCACGGGAAGCACCAGCCGTTACAGTGGAACATGGGCACGATGTGGAGGAAGACGGCGTGTTGAGGCATCCCTGCCCTCCAACTGATGATATTGGCCAGGCTGTTTAAATATGCACCACGGTGGTGAGTGACCACCCCCTGAGGGGGGGATGGGGGGGAGAGCAAGGAGGAGAGACGGAGGAAGAGGGAAGACGCGCATCTGAGCAAGTGTTTTCAATGAGGAGAAGGAGGGAGGGAGGGAGGGAGGGAGGGAGGGAATACCTTGGGGTCGCCGGTGGTACCGCTCGTGTAACTGAGGGCAATAGCGTCGCCCTCGTCCTCCGGTCCCTGGAGCTCAAAGCCGTCATCGCCCTGCGCCAGAAACTCTTCAAACTCCCACTGTGGACCCAGAGGGGGGGGAGGGGGGGAGGAGTGAGGGGTTGGACGGACGGTCGATCCTCCTCTATGCCCACTCTCCCTCCTTCCGGACCTTTCCCAGTCGTTTTCCCTCCCCTAAGTAATGCCTATCGACGATGTCCACCACGAGAGGACGAGACACGCCCTCCTTGTCCAGGATTTGGAGGGCGGCTTCCACGATTGCGCTGTGCTCGGTGTCGGTGATGAGGACCTGAGGGAGGGAGGGAGGGAGGGAGGGGCTGAGATGGCTGCGTCCCCTACGGAGGAGGCAGGAGATGTCGAGAGGAGGAGGAGACTTCTGGTGTCTTTTTGCACTTCCGTCAACATTACCACCCAAAAAAAGGTAGGCACGGTGAGGAGAGAGAGAAAGAGAGAGGGAGAGAGGGAGAAGGAGAAAGAAAGAGAGAAAGAGAAAGAAAAAGAGAAAGAAAAAGAAAAACGAAAAGAGAAAGAAAATTAAAGAGAGAGAGAAAGTAAGAGAGAGAGAGCGAGAGAAAGACAGAGAGAGAGAAAGAGATAGAGAGATAAAGAGAGAGCTCACGGGGAGACATGAAGGCTCACCTTGCTCTCCCCATGCCGGAGCTGAAACGCGATGATTGGCGCGTCCAACCTGTCATGACCCAAAAGTTAATGATGATAGAGTACGCGAGGACCTTAACGTTTAGCACTACGTATTGTACTCCAGCCATTCGTATTTTCGCATCTTCCCTCCCTCCCTCCCTCCTTCCCTTCTTTACATCCGGGTACCTGGTGTTGAGCGTGTTCAGCACGGCGCGGACGCCCGGAACCGCGAAGTGGGCCTCGAAGATGGGAGGAGTGTTAAGGCACATCACCGAGACAGTGTCGCCTGTCAAGAAGGGCAGTGGGGAGAAAGGACGGTGAAAGATGGAACGGAATGCAAGCACTTTCAGTCGAGGGAGGGAGGGAGGGAGGGAACGACGGGGGAACAGGACATGCCACGTACCGGGGCGCACACCCGCCTTGTATAAGCTACTCCCCAGCTTCTTAATGCGCAGATTCTCCTCTGCCCATGTCCGGGTTTCGTCCCTAAATTTAGAAGATGAATTTCGTGTATGTGAAATGCGGTACGATCTATGCTTAAGGACCCGCTTGCTTCTACCGCCTTCCTCCCTCCCTGCTTCCCTACCGGTACGCCACTGCCGCCCGACGTGGGTAGAGCTTGGCGGTGCGTTCCAAGAACGACAAAGGTGACAAGGGTTGATAGTTGGCCCTGCGGGCCTGTTGTGTGTTTTGTGGAGAAGGGGACGGGAAATGGAGAGAAATGAGAAGACATGGAAGGGGTGAGGCGACACGCAGAGATTCACTCACAATCACACAACGGCTGCATCTCGAAACGTACATCCTGCCCAACACCGACAAACACATACCTGGAGAAACGATGAATCGTACGCCCGGTGGTTGTGGCGCACTTGCTGCAACGTGGGGTGGCTACTGCTGCTGCTGCTGCTGCTGCTGCTGCTGCTGCCGCTGCTGCCGAGATGGAGGAATGATGATGCAGATGATGCGGCACCGCGCCGCGCCGGCAAGAGCAACATAGAGGCCTGCGCACGACAGGCATGCAGCATGGCTGGCTGACGGTAGCGTTCACCACTGTGTTTTGATAGAAGGTTGCCTTTTCGATGAAAAATGTGGTGTGCAAGTTGGCGAGCTGTACCTGACGCCGTGCGCCGTTGGCTCGGCAAACGCAGCCGGGACGAGAGTCATTCATTATAAAGTCATTGAGCCTTTCACCACCCCCGAACTGTTGCGCCCCACACACAGAGACACAGCAACGGCCATGCAGAATATTAATGAGTGGTAGCCAGCCCTCCAACCGGCATTCTCCTGTTTCGAGGCATCCACTCGAAGCCCGGCAAAACACCCTCTCCAAGCCAACCCACGGCTCACACACGACACGCACGCATATGTCCACATCAGTTTGCCATAGACACTCCCCGTCAAGGATCTCACCTCCACATTTCCCACCCAAATACGTACATCCATATACAACAAACACAGCAGATCAAGTCGAGCCATGGACAAGCAGGACCTCAAGACCCCGCTGGTGAGACCCACAAAGCCGCACGTGGCTATACCCATGGCCCAAGATGGCAAATCAGGTAGCTCAACCAACAACCACAGCAACAATGTCAGCAGCGGCATTGATCGAATTGTGCCCATCACCCTGGACGTCAAGAAACTCAACTACTACCTTGGCCAAGGCAAGGACGAGAAGCGGATTTTGAAGGATGTGAACCTGCGTTTCAAGGCAGGCGTGCTGACGGCCGTGATGGGGCCCTCGGGGGCAGGCAAGACGACCCTGCTCAATCTCTTGATTGGCAATGCTGGAGGGCGGATAAAGGGACAGGTAGAAGTGAATGGCCGGGCGTTGAACAAGGTCGCCAAGGTCTTCAAAAAGTTGTACACATTTGTGCCGCAGGACGACTCCCTCCTCGCCTCACTCTCCCCAAGAGAAACCCTCATGTTTGCCGCCCGCCTCCGCCTTCCCATGGCAATGGCAAACACCGAGAAATGCCGTCGGGTCAATTGTGTGTTGGACGAGCTGAGTTTGACGCGGTGTGCGGACCAACGCATCGGGGACGTGGACCGTCGTGGCATCTCGGGGGGGGAGCGAAAGCGCGCAAGCATCGCCCTGGAGCTGCTGGTGAACCCTAGTCTGCTGTTTGTGGACGAGCCTACTTCTGGCCTGGACTCCAAGATGGCGGAGGATGTTGTCTTGACGCTTTCACGCCTGGCACAGCAGGGTCGAACGCTGATATGCACTATCCACCAGCCTTCCTACAAGATCTTCCGATTGTTCGACCGTTTGGTGCTGTTGAGCCTGGGCCACGTCGTGTATAACGGAAAGATCGAGGACGTGGAGGCCTACTTCTCCTCAATTGGCTACGACTGTCCGCGGGGGGAAAATCCCATTGACTTCTTCATGGCGGTGGTGCAGCTGGCCCCGGGGGAGGAGCCGGAGGGAGGGGGGCAGGTGGGGTCTGACTTGCCGGCTTTGTGGCAGGAGCAGGCCGAGGTATACCGGGAGAGGGAGAGGGAGGGGGAGGGGGAGGAGCAGGTGCCTTTTTTACCGGGCAATGCTAGTAGTAATAGCTTGGGGGGTCTAATGAGTCGGAATGGGAGTTCGCACTCGTTGGTGGGCGTGGCCGAAGGAGAGAGTGGGGGAGGAGAGCAACTACCGCTGCAGCAGCAGCAGAAGCAACAATCGGATTTGAAGGCCATGGGAAAAGAGGTAGGATACGGCGTACCGCGGTGGTACCAGTGCTGGGTGCTGTTCCAGCGGGCATTTGTGGATAGTCTGAAGGACACGGACAAGTTTTTGGGGGGGCTGGTGCTGAAGGGGAGTATCGGGCTCTTGGTGGGGGTGGTGTGGCTGAAGCAGGGCCAGGCGGCGGAGCAGAAGTCGATATTCCCGGTAACGGGTGCTTTGTTCATAGCGACGACGTCCTCGGTATTGGACACGCTGTTTGCCTGCATCCTCACCTTCCCCTCCATGAAGACGCTGCTGTTGCGTGAGTACAAAAACGGCAGCTACTCCCTCCTCCCATTCTACATTGCCACCCTCGGGAATGCCATTTTGTTCAATGGCGGGTACGCCCTCTTCCTTGGCACGCCCATCTACTTCCTCGTCGGCGATCCTGGCAACGCCCATCTCCTCGGACAGCCTTTTGATGCCTCCCGGTACTTCCTCTTCCTCGCCCTGCTTGCGCTCTTGGCCACAATCGGCGCGGCGCTCGGCCTTGCGGTGGGTGCATTGGTCAAGGACATCCAGCAGGGGCAACAGGCAGTCATGCCCACAGTGATTCCCCTGCTCTTGTTCAGCGGGTACCTGATTCCGTTCAATCAAAGTAAGTTGGGAGTGATTGAGGGAGGGAGGGAGGGAGGGAGGGTGGGGCTGGGAAGGTCAGGTACTGTGTTCACAGAAGAATGTGTGCCTTACGGCTGCTATCTTCTCCCGTGGGCAGACGCATTTGCCACGAAGCAGGCCTGCCATTGACTTCGACTTCTTTCTCTCATTCCATAGCCTTAGGCCATACTAAAACGCACTTTTCGTCCCCTTTCCTTCCTTTCCTCCCTCCTTACAGTCCCCAACTACTTCAAATGGCTTTATCATTGCTCTCCTTTCGCCTACGCCATGACTGCCCTCCAAGCTGTCCTCTTCCGTGACGTCGTCTTCAACGACTGTGGCGCCCTTCCTTGCCCTACCGTCTGCTACGGCGATCGCAGTCTCTGCTTCTCCACAGGAAGAGAATATCTTGCTTCTGTGAACTCGGACCCGGACAATTTAGGCAGGTCCTTTGGTATGCTTGCTGTGATATTCTCTATCTTGTTTGTGGTGGGCTATGGGTGTATGAGTGTGCTGGTCCGAAAGAAAACGAATTAACCGATGGCTACTTGAGAGGACTGGAACAAAGGAGAGGATTATCAGACATGCATATGCTGGGTGTATTATTATCTGTCTAAATGGTATACACATATAAGACAAAGTCGCATGCCTGGCAAAGGCAACTGAAAAAGCGAGGCCGAGGAGGACGATGACGCTGGAGAGTGTGTGTAAGATCGGCGTGGTAGAGCACTATCGACTTGTGGGCGTGATATCATGCCAGGGGGTGGAGATGAGGCGATGGATGAATGGCCCCATTCACGAAGTAATAGAACAAGATAGAATATTCAAATGGTAAGGTTGTAGGGTTATAAATATTCTTCTTGCCATTCTTTCAGGCTGATATCGTTTTCTCCCTCTTATCATCATCGTCGTCATCACGTTAGTCGTCCACTTCAACCTCCTCCTTTGTTTCCTTTTCCTCCTCCGTCGTATCTCCCTTATCTTGCGGGGGCTTCTCGTCTTGATTCTGAGTTTTGCCGACCCTAACTATATAGAGATTTTGGGGGCCGCGGAAACTCTACCATCCAATGGTTTAAAGGGTCTGTCGGAGGGAAAGGAAGGGCTCTCAAGGCTTGCAGCACCAGCAACTTCGACGAATATCTGGAATCGATTGATTTGACGTTTGGACTTCTCAAGTGGTTTCACAGGAGACACCTGGCGAGTGTGGGAGAAGCCCAGCGGAAATGCATCGGGGCCTGTCTGCTGATCAACAATCTAGCCAAGGGAGCAACATTGTAAGAGATCATGCAAAAGCCACCCATGAGGCATTAAATTTCACGAGTTTAAAAATTATGACACGTGTAGAAATTCATTTCCTTTTCTTCCCTTCAATATACTTTTATGCGAAAGCGCTCCTTTTCGCGTTCGTAGCATGATCTTCTATTGAGAGGTAGGTCACGTTTTGCAGCTGCGCTTGCATGATCAAGGTGACGCCTACTTGACGGTGCGCTGTGTCTTGGCCAATGGACCCTTTCGACCGCTGTTTATGATGCATGGAAAATGGTACCATCCCATGGACCCACTCCTGATCATTCCCACATGGTCCCACTCATCTTCGTTTAAACGGACTATACAGAAAGTTATGTACGTTTTTTGCTCTTTTTTTGGGGGGGTGGGGTTAAATCACCATTACGAACCTTGTCACGTGACATCTCCTTCTATCATCTTTTGAGCACCAAAATAAGCCCGCCCCGCAAGACGGGGTAGCTGCCGGCCACTGGCGTTTTCGCGGGACGATGACGCCATCCCGCTCTGAACGAGCCGCTCCTTTCGCTGCCGGTCATCCCGCGCCAACGAGTGTACACTTTCATACACAACATTTCGTCGCGCCGACACTGAAGATTTTCCCGGACCACAAGTTCCTGCCTACCGTCGAGTAATGAAAATACTAGTATTTTTACGTCCCTTTTTTGATCAGATACATTTTATACTCGACTGTATGGACGTCGTCGGCCGCCGTGCTCTCCTCCGTCCGCTCCTCGTCATTTTTTCCTGAACGCTTCGGCTGCTTATGATCACGACTTCCCCCTCCTCCTCTAATCCCTCTCTTTTTCGTCCATGGCGACCGCCGAACATTCCCCTGCACTGTCCTCATTTTGGTACAGTGTAGAACCTCTACGTCCTCCACCTTGTCTTCCATTGCTGCCGAGCCCTCCACATCGCAGTTCTCCTTTCCATCTTCCTCTTCCTCGCTGGTACTGATGTTGGCGCTTAAGCATGTTCCTTCTAGGGCACAGAATTGGCTGTCCATTTTTATGTTTTTCATTGATGGAGACTCAGATCGTGGAGTTGAGTTGCTACCACTGTTTTTGTGCGGGTGATGAAGGACTTGATTTTACGCGACTGAAATGTCATGACTATACATGCATTGATCAAAATACGCGCCTATACTCCTTTTGTCAGGGCGAGGGCGACGGTCCGAGCAGCTATTGGAGCACTTGCACCTCTCTGAGAATAAAGCAAAGCTCTCCCACTATCATGCCGCATAAAGAGTCAATTGACAATCAATTTACTGTCACGAGAAAGATTGGGACACCTATCTAATCATTCAGGCTGATGCCGTTTTCTCCCTCTATCATTATTGTCGTTGCCTTTTTGCCTGAATTCATCATCTTCAACTTCCTCTTCCGTTTCCTTTCCCTTCCCCATTGTCTCCCCATAATCTAACTGGGGCTTCTCGTCTTGATTCTGTGTTTCGGGCGAAACTTCGCCAGCCTTATATAATTATCTAGAGACATTGTGGGCCGCGGACCCCCACCATCCAATGGTTTCAAGGATCTGTCGCAGAGAAAATAAGGGCTCTCAAGGCTTGCGCAAGCGGCACCAGCAACTTCGACGATTGTCAAATCGATTGATTTCATGTTTGGACATCTCAAGTGGTTAACGGACTATCGCAAGGATTACCCCGATGACAAAAATCCTATGGTTAATGCAAGGTCTTCTTATTATAAAAAGAAGAGTCTCCGCATCCCCTCCCGTAGTACGCCCATCAGTCCCACTCGTTGGCGCGGGATGACCGGCAGCCAAAGGAGCGGCTTGTTTAGAGTGGGATGGCGTCATCGTCCCGCGAAAACGCCTGTGGCCTGATGCCGGCAGCGTCCCCGTCATGCGGAGCGGGCTTATTTTGGTGCTCAAAATATGGTAGAAGGAGATGTCACTAAGCCGGTGACAAGGCTCGTAATGGTGATTAAAATCTCAAAAAAGTAAAAAGAGCTAAAAACTTACATAACTACCTATACAGAAAGTTACCTATACAGAAAGTTATTTAAGTTTTTTGCTCTTTTTACTTTTTTGGGGTGTTAATCACCATTACGAGCCTTGTCACCGGCTTAGTGACATCCCCTACTACCATATTTTGAGCACAAAAATAAGCCCGCCCCGCATGACGGGGAAGCTGCCGGCACCAGGTCGAGATCATGCAACACGATCCTGGAAGCCCACAGGAGTTACCTAGCGAGAGCAGGAGAAGCCTGTGTGGGAAAAGCACCGGGGCCTGTCTGCTGATCAAGAAGCTTGCCAAGGGAGGTACAAATACAAAATAATAATGCGAAAAGCCACCCGAGACATTAAATTAAACGAATTCACGAATTTTCACACGTGTAAAAATTCTTTCACTTTTCTTCCCTTCAAAGTAATTTTAAGCGAGAGCACTCCTTTTTGCATTCGTTGCATGATCTCCTATTGAGAGGCAGGTCACGTTCTGCAGCTGCACTCGCATTATCGAGGCAATGCCTCCTTGACGGCGCGTTGTGTCTTGGCCAATGGGCCCTTTCCACCTCTGTTTATAATGTACGGAAAATGGCGCCATGGTTCCATGGATCCACTGACCCTGCTCATCTCCCTTCAATTCTGCCCCTTCTTTCCCCATGCTCTGCATTCCGGCACGTCGTCGGCCGCCGTGCTCTCCTCCGTCCGCTCCTTATCATCTTTTCATTAACGCTGCTGCTTCTCATGGTCACGCCGTCCTCCTCTTATCCTTGTCGTCCACGGCAACGCCGAACATTCCCTTGTACTGTCCTAATTTTGGTATCACAAAGAAGAACCTCTACGTCCCCCATCTTGTCTTCCACGCTGGCGAGCCCTCCTCATCGCGGTTCTCGTTTCCACCTCTTCCTCGCTGGTGCTAATGTTGGAACTTGAGCATTTTCCCTCCGGAGCGCTGGATTGGCAGTCCATTTTTCTGTTGTTCGTTGGTGGAGATTCAGATCGTGGAGTTGAGTTACGAGCACAGTATTTGTGCGGGTAATGAAGGACTTGGTTTGACGCTACTGAAAAGTCATGCTCCTGGTACGCGACTACAGCATACTTTCCTTTGCTTTCTTTCGTTCGTCAGGGCGACGGTCCGAGCAACTATTGAAGCACTTGCACCTATTTGAGAGTAAGGCAAACCTCTCCCACTATCACGACGCATAAAAAGTCAATTTTCGATCAATTTACTGTCACGAGAAAGATTGGGACACCTACCTGTCCGCATAATCATCCATACATAAAAAATCTAAGTCGCGCTGACAGCTGGCGAAGCACAGAATTAAGGAGCCCCTGGTTCCTCCTATCCTTTCCCCGTACGTTTCACCACATGTATATGCAATTTGCCTTCCGTCCGCGGCTGAGTGTCACGTGCCATAGGCGCTACAGCACCGCATGCGCAGAAGCAGGTGTCAGGGTGTGTGAGAGGAGGATGTAGGGGTGTGGGTTTATGTATGACGACACACCATTTCTGAGTGACATACACGTTGGCACTTTCTGTATGTACATACGAGGCAGCAGTTGCCCTGATGACTGCGGCAGAGGTCAAGCGACGACTGTTCAAGTACTTTGCTGCCTCATTCCCACAGGCTGATGCACTCGCAAAAAATTGGCCAATCGTAGATTCATTATGAATCTACGTAAACTAGCGTCGAAAGACTCAACCCCCTTCCAAAAATCAGGGGGGGAAAAAAACCAAAAAAACAGTTTTCTTCATCGTTTTTTTCAGTTTTTCTGAACGTAAAAAAAACCAGAAATCACTACACAATTCCTCGACATTGATTGCTTGTTGTTTGTTTGTTTGTTTGTTTTTCGCGTGTAATTTCTCTTTGATCATTGTGGCTATGCAACACGTCCTTTGTCTGAAAGGCCTGCAGGGGCATGGCATCCAATGCTCTGAAATGCGTAAGGCGACCTATGCGTTGCTTGGCGGCTCACCTTTCCGCTTGTCTATGTGTGTTCGTGGGAAGAAGGGGTCCCTCCTCTCCTCCTTCTACCACATGCTTCACGTGGTTTAAGCTCTTAGACTAATCTGTGTGCGCGGTGTTTGCGTGTGTGCGCATTATGCTTGGCCTTTGCTCACACATTTTGAACGTACTCCAGGTTTCGTGCCTTGGAGTGTGGCGGTGGTGCTGCATGGAGGCCATGCGCAACTCAAAGATTTCTGTCCCTCCAATAATTGCATTGTGCGGGAGACAAGAAGAGCAGAGCAGCCAAATACCAGGCTGCCCTCAACTTTTCACCACAACAAGCCGCAGCCACCCATTCTATGCATACACAAATAGCAACCCACATTCACACCCGACCATGCCTCAGGCAGCCCCTGCAATGCGTTGTCTTGCCTATGGGACATCGTCAAGAAGTCTCTCAGTCGCGGCGCACAGACTGCCACGATCCTCCTGAGTACGCCTCATGAGGTCCATAGATGGGGTTCATGTCCATCACTACGCGACAACACACTGCCTTGCAGTCTAGACGCACATATATATAGGGGCACAACAACAGTCTGAAGCTCACCGCAAAAATGTATTCACTGTTCTCCTTTCCACCCTTCCTCATATTTTCTTACAGCCTTTTTTTGACTTCGCCGCCAAGCTACTATGTTTCGCCACTCTGCTCTCCTCTTTATGGCCCTCCTCTGCGTGGCAGGTAAGTAAGTAGAGAACGATATTTTGAGGGACTTCTGCCGTACAGAGCTTTTTATTATATCTCTGTAATATTGTCTTTTTCCTTTTTGAGGACACCCTCCTGGCCCTCCGGTAGGGCTATATACATACGGCGAAGCAGGCCAAAAGACACTGTACCGTGCACGCCTCACAACCCCAAGGGCAGGGCACTTTCGAATTAAAATAATGTATCACAACCTCACTTTGGTTTCTTCTCTTCTTCCTCCCTTTCCCCTTCTCCTTTCCTTCGCCTTCTCCTTTCCTTCGCATGCTCCCGCTTTCCCTCTTCCCTCTTCCCATCCCCCGCTCCCCTCCTCTTCCCCTCCTCCACATGCATTCATCACGGCAGATGCCCAGTTCGAGGCGCTGACCGTGAAGAACAAGACCAAGACAGGCAACAAGCTACCGAAAGGTGCCCACAACGACAAGACCAATCTGCGCAAGGTAGATGGCTTCAATCTCTGCACCCAGTCCTATGAGGCCTACATCGGCGGGACAGGTATCGCCGGTACAGGCGCATTCTCGTACCCCGTCTACCCTGGGGACTGCAATGAGGTATGACCAGAGCACGTTTTCTAGGGATTCGTAAAAGGGCTGCGGCCCCCACTCCTCACTCGAGTACATACCGTCCATCTCACATTTATTACTGGACATTTCACAACCAACAGGTGGACTCTTCGACCGAGCAAATCGGTACCTTGAGCGCCACGTGCTCTGGCAACCCCTACGAGGGCACAACCTTCACTGCTTCTGCCCTAGCAACCACCGAGAACTTCGTCAATCCTTTGCAAAGTCTTAGCTGCAGCAACACAAACGGCTGCCCTTCCTCCAATCCCAATATCTTTCCTCAATTCCTGGGAAGCTTGGTGAATAATTCCGTCATTCTCGACAACACCACTGCCGAAGAGGTGCAGACGTTTACGGATCAAATTTGTGCTGACATATTCGGTGTAGTCCCGGTGCTTTCTAAAATTTCCCAGTGCTCTGCCGAGCTCCGCCTCAGCGGCGACAACCGCAAGAACAAGCATCCGGGGAGCGGCTTGTCGTTTGACTACACGACCAACACCACTTTAGTTCCCGGTACGTCGTTATGACGATGTATATGGATGAATGCATGTTGGGAGAGAGGTACAGGCCCGATGCAATATTATTAATGACTGGAAAGTTCGCTTTTAGCAAATTGTCAATCCCTAACCCTAACTTTACTTTCCTCTCCTTTTATTCCACCACACTTTCCCTGCAGCTGGCAGCACTTACACCACCATCACTCAATATGGACTTGGCGCAAACTTCGGGTATCAGAGCCCAATTTTTTATGCTGCTATTATCGAATTGTACGCTTACCAGGTGATCGACAGTATCACGTGCGTTGCCCGGCCTAATACAATTGACGAGACGTTTGGCAAGATCTACTTTGGAGCCGGCCGCTTCGCGAAGTACGCCGCATCCAAGGTGGCCTCAGTGGAGCTGGACACGGTTTTAGTTAACGTTCCCAACGACGCAACAAACCCTGTCAACATGTTCGAGCTTACTCCTCAGGAATGGACGACCCAGCTGGAGGTGAACTACGTAAAGCCCTACCTGCACTCCAGCATGCTTTAAGGAAGGGCCATGGCATGACAGCTGTGCAAAGAGAAAACGCGTGCATTTCTTCCAGATGTCCGACACTTCCTGCACTCCTTTTTTCCGTTACGCCAGCAAGCATCCTCGTCAGTGAGGATCTGAAGACGTGTTGACGATATGTCTGTGTCTGTGCTCTGTGTGCTGTGTGCCTTGTAAGTCGTGTTAAAAGGCTGCGTCCTGCTTATTGCTTGCGTGGCAGATGGGGCTCACCATTATATGTGAGGGGCTGCTGCCCCTAGTTGCGAATTCCGGAGGTGCTTGTGTACCTGCACTATGTGTTTTGTGTCTTGTGGGAGTTAGGTCTTGCCTGTGATCCAGGGCGCTTGAATAAAAGAGAACAACTGCACGGATGGTAAAAGAAAAACTTGTCAAATAAATATATACTTGCAAACACCTTTTCTTTATCCATTAGTCAAAACTTGTGGGCGCGTGTGTGACAAACCCCACTTCACTCTTTTATTTCTTCAGGTAAGCTCTTTTATCTCCACCAAAAGATCACGAACAATTGAGCCCAAAGTCTTGACACCCCAGAGCATTAGCTTCAGCTCTTGAGTGGCGTTGATGCCCACAGGACGTGACGTTTTTCTTCCCAGCCGCAGCAGTGCCCAGGTCCCGTCGTCGTATGTTCCATAAAAGCCTCTTCCACCTCTTCCTTACTCCCTGGTTCTTGTCCAAATCCAATCAGTCTTCTACGAGAAGAGATTCGATGCCGTGCATTGCATTTTATGAGCATTAAACAAGCTGGCGAAGACGGAGGGATACGTTGGGGGGAAGGAGGGAAACCCTGGAGGGAGAGAGTCAGGGAGGGAGAGAGAGAGAAAAGGTGAAATGGCTGTGTACAGAGTCCGAACCGTATTCACCGCTCCCTCGACATCTGAATAGAGAGAATCATTCAATTTTTGCTGGATCATCAGTTTTGCAAGTGAAGTTAAGGTCCCTGGCAAGCTAAAAAATTACGTCAAATGTGTGCCGGGGGCCGGGAGTCGAAGTAAAAAGGTAAAGAAGCCGGATGGCCTTTGCTTGGCTGCAATTTCTACTTTTGATGCGAAAAAGCATTGCAGCCTGCTGCAGAAGCGCTGCGTTACCTCACTTACTCATGCTCACTCATGTACGCTCTCAACACGCCATGAAAAGTGCCGCAAGGACTCCGCCGTCAACCTCTCCAGGTGTCATCCCATCAAAATCTCAAACAAATCATCCTTCGCGTGTGCCCTTCTATTATAGTGGACAGACATTTCCTAACGCCACTTCACTACAACCAAACTATCAGGCCAGCGTACCATCACGATGCGACGCACCTCCTCGACATCGTCGTCCTCGTCCTCGTCCTCATCGTCCTCGTCGTCCTCGTCCTCGTCCCTATCTCTAAGCCTTGCAGCTGCCGTTGCGGTTGGCGCAACTGTCGCCACTGCCACGCTGTACTTCTACCACCGACACCGCCACACCCCCAAACACCGGGAAGTCTGTGCGGAAGATCGTGCCTATCTAGATGCACTCCATCACATCGCCTTGTCGCTGGGCGTATCGAGGCTAAGAACTCCAATATCCCCACAGCAGATGGACGACGACGAGACCCGCTACGCCCGCCGGGATATTTTTTTCACGCATTTTTTTAGCAATGTTCTGGGTGGGGACCAGAGGTATTACAAATTCGTGCACGTGACGGGCACAAAAGGGAAAGGTACTGTGTGCGAGCTGGTCCGATGCGGCTTGATAGCGCATGGCAAGCGCGTGGGTACATTTACCAGCCCCCATCTTCACACTGTGAGGGAGCGAATCCGCGTCAATGACATCCTAATTTCCAAGGCTGACTTTGTCCGTCTCTGGGCAAAGGTCCAAAAAGCGCTGACGGATTACTCGACTGAAGGAGGGGGAGGGCATTGGGCCAATTTCTTTGACAAGGTCCTGGGGGTGGCACTCGCGTGGTTTGTGGAGCAGAGGGTGGAGTACATTATTTTGGAGGTGGGGATAGGCGGGAGGTACGACCCGACCAACTTTATTGCCCGGCCCGCTGTATGTGTAGTAACGAGCGTGAGCAAAGACCACACGGAAATGTTGGGTGAGAGTTTGGAGGCGATCGCCTGGCAAAAAGCGGGAATCCTTAAGGGGGGAGGGGACACAGTTTGCCTGACCCCTGCAACTCCTGCGCAAGATCCTGCAGTCCTCCGAGTACTGCGAGCTGAAGCCGAAAAAGTCGGGTGTTACATTGAGGAGGTTATTTTAGATCCTCCCTCATCCCCTACCCCCCCCTCTGTTTCCTCCCCCACGTCTTCTCGGACTTCCTCCCCCCCGCCCTCGATCGCGCCCTCGCCGCCAGCCCCCCACACCATCAGAGGGGTAGAGGTGCACCCAGAAAATTTTGCATTGGCCAAGGGCGTGCTTAAGACGCTGTTGCTCTCTTCGTCGAGGGGAGGGTGGGGGGGAGGGAAAGGGAGGAGCCGGACAGTGCTGATGAGGAGGGGGTGGGAGACAAGGGCCTTCTGGCCGGGGAGATTCGAATTGTTCCCGCTACAGTTGGAGGGAGGCAGAGAGGGAAGAAGGACGGGAAGGAATGGGATAAGGTTACACAAGAGGAGACCGAGGGAGGCATTGTTGCTTTTGGACGTGGCACATAATGTAGACAGCGTTGCCAAGCTGTTGGATGAAGTCCGACGACGATTCTTCCCGGGCTACCCCGCCTCTTTCTCCTCCTTCTCCTCCTCCTCTTCATCCTCAACCACCATCCCGACTGCTAGAGTGCAGGGAGGTTGTGCCTTGTGGGTTTTATTCGGTACAGGCAACGATAAAGACGCCAAAGGCATGCTCGATATCCTTCTCTCGAGCTCGTCATCCTCCTGTCCCTCTTCCCCCCCTTCCTCCTCCACCTCCTCCTCGGGCCTCAAGCCGCTGGACCGTCTCATTTTCTGTCAAGCCAAGCATCCCCGCGCTCGCTCCGTCGATGAACTCGCCACCTTCCTCCCTCCTTCTCTCCTTCCCTCCCTCGACAATCCACCCATCGAGCCGAAAAGAAGGAGGAGGACGAGAACGAAGAGAAGGAAAGGGGACGAGAGAAAGACGGAGGTGACGATTCTTTCTCCTGCTTCTAGTGCCACGCCGGACCTGGCGCTCGCAGAGCTGTTGGAAGACCTCGATCCAAAACCGGAGGAGGAGGAGGAAAATGAGGAGGGAAAGGGGGAACAAGGGGAAAAAATGGTATTTGTGGAGGAGGAGGAGGAGGAGGAGGAGGAAGAAGACGTAGTGCTGGTGGTATGCGGGTCATTCTATGTGGTGAGTGCTGCGAGGGCCTACCTGGCGCAGCACCGGCCGGGAATGCTGCGGGAGACAGACTGGGCCTTTGAGGCTGACCCGCCTTTATACACGTAGATTGCCATTGAATTACTGTATGAAAAAATTCAGAGTAAAACAAGTTAGCGAGAATAGACAGCTATTGAAAAGGACTAACAGTTATGTAGGTGGGGTTAACGGAAGCATGAGGTATTACCGCATGAACTACAAAAGCCAAGCAAATTACAGGAACATCCTCCCTGGCTCTTGACATTTTCAAAATTATTGTTTTTTCGTTTTGTAAAGGAGTCATGCGCAAAAATTGCGTTCCGTGCTCTCTCTCTTCCTCATCGTTCCCTCCTCTTCACGAGGCGGTCTAACGGCCAACCCTGCCGCACGATCCAAGCCGTTACGTCCCCGCACAACCCCCCACGATAAGAGCAAGCAACACGGCACATTAGAAAAAGCAACCAACCATTTCACAGCCCAGTATTACATTCTTAGTTTTCGGCCCAATTTATACCCGATGACTGTCTCATGACACGGCCTTCCAGCAGACCCATAGCACCACCAACGTCAGACACATCCCCCCCCCGACGATCACTTTATCCACCGCATCCCTCCTCTCCGCCATCCCCATGATCCGACTGCTCGCCCCAAGCAGGCTTAATACGTCCAACACCTTCTTCCGCGCGCTTTTCAGGGAACTCCGTTGATCTAGAAGGTTCGAAAGCGTCGCCTGCCCCGACATGAGTATGTCATTCATCATCATCCCACTCCGCTGATAACTCGCTCCTTCCTCCATCAATTGATCCACGAAAATCGTCGGCGTCTCCCCATCCTGCCCCTTCCCATACCGCCTCGCCAGCAACTCCTCCCTCTCCTTCGCCTCCTGTACTATCCTTCCCCTTGACTGCAAAAATCGATCTAAGACCGTCCTTAGGAACATGGCCTCATTTCCCAACTCGCTTATTTTCCTCCTCCACTGTTCCCGCGCCCCTGGCCGTTCTTGACCAACAAGCGTGTTAAGGATGCCGATCTGCCGTTCGAGTTCGCTCAGACCCATAAATACGTTGTCGGGCGAGACATAGCCCAGTTCCACCTGTGGGTGGGAGAGGGAGGGAGGGGGGATAATTGGGAGAAGGCGGAAGGGAGCGAGTTAGGGATGACAGGACGCTTCAGGCTGAAGCCAATCCCAGCCAGACAAGCATTTAGTGGGCACGGATGGCAGGTCGACCTTCTGAGGCGCAGAGGAAAGGAGGGCGGGAAGGAGAGGGCATGCCGTGCACAAGGCGCATAAAATACCTGTCGGACTTGGCTTTGGAGTTCAAAGGCCAGCTTCTTGGTCTTAGGCAGTAGCTCTGCAACGGATGTCATAGCGAAGGTGGGCTTTAAAGTGTGCGATGGGGTTCTCTTGCTGATGTTGCTCTTGGGAGTAGTGGCGTGGTTATTGTGGCAGTAGCAGTGGGCCGGCAAGGATGGATGGAGAGAGAGGTGATGGTTTTGATAATGGCTTCAAAAAGCCGGGGGGAATTTTGGGTTGGTAAGTTGCTTCCTGCGCGTGTGTTTGTGCCTGTGGTGATGATATGTAGTGTGTCGTGTGAGGTAAGCTAGACCATCTAGGCATGCAAGGAGACTCAGGGCAAAGAAGCAAGGCATTAACTCGCTTGCTGTTTGCTTCACTCCGTTGGAGGCAATTCTAATCTAAGGCCCCGGCACACTCACCATGCCTCCCTTCACCACGCGCGTACACAGAGTGGCCAAAGAGATGACGTCGTCGACGACCGTGGCCTATTGAAGCTCCAGCGCCTTCTTTTAAGGCAAAGGCCCGCCGGAATGATGTTGAGGATGAGAGCGCCAGCATCAACCCTCGGCTGCTACCTCCTGCTGCTCGCCCTCCTCGTCGTCGTCTTGGTCAGCAGCAGCAGCAGCATGGGCAGTAGAGGAGGGCGAATGAGGGCTTTGTTCTTGCCCTCGCCTCATAACCCCACAGCATCAGCATCCCCGACTTTTTCGAAAAGCTTGCCCTTTTCCTCCTCCTCCACCCCCTCCTCTTCATCCTCCCTTTCAACCCCATGCCCTTCGTCCTCCAGCGCCTCCGGACCAAGATCCCAAGACATGCACGCCTCGTATAATCGGAGACCAAGAAGATCACCACCACTCCTAGCCCCTCTCTTTGCCAGGGACGCACCACAAGACGCCACCCACTCCGAAGACACAGAAGTCGTCCAAATAGAAGAGGAAGGGGAGCTGTCTCCCGAGGCCCTCACCCTCTTTTGGAAAGAGGAAAGAGGCCTCTCCAAAGACCGCATCCGCTACCTCATTCGTGCCGCCGAGGAGCATCCCCAACTGCGGTACCCGCGCACTGTCCTCCAACCATCCCTCGCCGCCCTCACCCGCGCCTTGCCTGACGTGTCTGTCAATGAGCTTGTCTCCCGCTTCCCCCCCCTCCTCCTCCTTCCCCCCGCCGAGATAAGCCGCCGCGTGGCCTTCATCCACAAAACCCTCTACGACCTCCCCCCCCGCTTCCTGGCTACTCGTGCTGCCCCCCTCCTCTACCTCACCTCACCCGAGGTCCAAGCCCGACTCACCACCTGGCAAGCCCTCCTACCCGGCGCAGACGCCGCACGTGTTTGTCGCAGAGCCATCCCCCTCCTCCTCCAGACCCAAGCCGAAGCCTCCTCCTCGGTCACCTCTGCTTTAGGTCTCCTTGAAGCGCACTTTGATCTATCCCCCACGGCGGGCATCAAGGTCTTGAGCACCGTTCCTACCCTCCTTTTCTCTTCCTTCCCTCCCTCCCCCTCCACCGGATCGGACCCACGTGTGGCGAGAGGTACGACAACAGCAGCAGCAGCAGTAGCAGCAGCAGCGGCATCCTTTTCCCTAATCCCCCTCTCTTCTTGCCCACAATCCCAGCATTATCTCGAGGTCAAATTCCTCCTCCACGCCTACCTCCCGAATATCAACCAGGCCAAGCTCCTTCTCGCCTCCCCTTACCTCCTCTCCCTCCCCCTCGAGAGCGTCCATTCCCGCCTCCAAGCTCTGTTACAAGCTACCCGGAGGATGGAGAAAAGGGCGGAGGAAGGGAAGGAGGAGGCGGCGGAGGAGGAGGAGGAGGAGGGAGGGACGGAGGGAGGGAAGGAGGAATTGGCATCTGTAGTGACTTCATGTCCTCGTTTATTGAACTCGGATGCCCTGGCCCTCACCCGAGGATTGAGGCTTCTTCGGGAAGGGCTGGAGGGAGGAAGGGGAGGGAGGGAGGGAGGAAGGGTGAACATGACGCAGCTGGCGTTAAAATGCCCGGCGTTGTTGCTCAAGGCCGTGGAGGGGGTGGACCTCGCGGCCCGGGTACAGGAATGGCAAGCGGCCTTCGGGGAGGGAGGACAGGAGGCAGGGAGGGAGGGAGGGAGGGAGGGAGGGGGGATCGACACGAAGGCCCTGCTCCGCAAACACCCTCTTCTCCTCCTTCCCGATTTCAATACGATCCTCCAACGCTTCACCGCCTTTGAACGCGGCCTCCGAGCACCCTTCCCTCCCCCTCCCTCCTTTCCTCCCCCTCCCTCCCCCCCTCCCTTCCCCCTAGACCGCATTGCCATTCTTCGCAAAGCCCCTCTCCTTCTGGCGGAAGACGCCCTCCTCCTCTCCCGCCGTGCCAAGCAGCTCAGCTCCCTCATGGGCCCCACAGATGCGTTCCTTCTCGCCCGTCGCTGCCCCCGCATATTCCTCAAAGACTACCATCGGAACCTCCTCCCCAAGGGGTAAGGAGGGAAGGAGGGAGAGAGGAAGGGAGGGGATGGAGGGAGAATTGATGATGTCAAACGCATACTGGTGTCTAACTCATCATCCACCACTCCTTTTCTCCCTTCCCCCCTCCCCCCCTCCCTCCCTCTCTTTCTTCAGTAATTGGCTCGCCCGTGCCCTGGGGCCCCCCCTCACCCTCCCCCTTCTCCTCCGTGACTCCCCGCAGGTCTTCTTCTACTCCTCCTCCTCCCTCCAAAGCAAGGTCCAGCGTCTCCGTCGCGTCCTTCCTCCCGCCCTGGACGTGCTGGCCATGATGCGTGTTTTCCCCGGCATTGCCTGCATGGACGTCGAGCACAACGTACGGTTGAAGGTCGTCTTTCTGGCGGGGCTGTTCCCGAAGGGCGGGGCAGAGGGGGCGGTAGGAGGGGAGGGAGGGGGGAAGGACGACATGTATCGGTTGATGGAAAAGGACCCTCGAGTGTTGATCCATGGATTTGGGCGGATTTCGAGGGCTGAGTACGTTGTGAGGGAGGGAGGGAGGGAGGGAGGGAGGGAGGGAGGGGTGACGCCGGCGGAGGCCTTGAGGGCAGTGGCCATGACATGGCCGGAGCTGCAAGAGGCTTACCCGAGGTATGTACATATGTTGATGACTCTGAAGGAGGAGGGGGAGGGGGAGGAGGACGGAGGGAGGGAATGGGAGGGGAATAGAATGGCGGAGGAGAAGGAGGAAGAGGAAGAGGAGGAGGAAGGAGTTGGAGGACGAGGAGGGGATCTGAGTGGTGGTGATGGTCGTCATCCCTTGTTGTCCCTGCTCGAGGCGCAGAGGGGGCACACACTCAAGGAACGCTTGGCCCATGAGATCCCGGCATTGGTGGACGAGGGAGGGCAGAAGGAAGAGGGGCAGCTGCTACCTGGCATGAAGGAAGTGCTATCGAGAGGAGGCGGAAGACTAGGAGGAGGAGGAGGAAGAAGGGGGGGGGGAGAGGGACGTAAGACAGGAGAGCTGGCAGCAAGGGATTTCCTTGTCGAGGACGAGGACGAGGACAGGAAAGCTGTAGTTGTGAAGACTCAGGCAGGGGGAGGATGGGTGAGGAAGACCCCCCCGCTCTCCTCCCCGACCTCCTCCAAAGGCTTCTTGATCCCCATTTCGAAGGGGGCGAGAGGAGGATCAAGAGGAGGAGGAGGAGGAGGATGATGAGGAGGAAGAGGAGGATCAAGAGGAGGAGGAGGAGGAGGATCAAGAGGAGGAGGAGGAGGAGGAGGAGGAGGAAAAAGAAGGGATAGTTTGTTACATAGTGGTCTATAAAACAAAGAAGGATGACGAGATGGAAGAAAAGGAGGGAAATGAATGGCGAAATCGAGCAGGCATAAACCGACGAAAGATTGACGACTATGGTAAAGTATATGAACACAAGTACGCTTTTGACTGATTCGGCGAGATCGAAGTCGCTCCTACTGGCAAGAGAATGGAGCTAACGCGAAAACTGCCACGCTGTTTACTCGATTTGAGTTCCGGCGTTGTCTTTCTATCGCATGCAGTGAAGTGAAAGAACAAGAGCAGAACGCACAAAAGTATGAAGGGGCTTCTGATGGGCCAGAGCAGAAAGTAACTGGAGCACTAGAGAAGGCGAAGAGGCGCGGGAGAAAATACTTTGTTTTCTTCTATGACTTATGTGTCTCGCCTGGACCCGTCCGTATGGTGTTTCTCGTCCTCATACTCATCTTTATCATCCCACACACTATTCAGTGTCCTTAAAACGTTGTTGCTGGTGCTACTGCTTATTTTCTCGTCCTTAATAGTGTTATTGCATTTGTCCTCTGTAATGTGTACTTACGTCATTGCTGCTGCTGCAGCTACTGCTGCTATTTCTACTGCCGCTGCTGCTGCTACTGCTGCCGCTACTGGTACCACTCCTGTTGCTACTGCCACTCTTGCTGGAAATTGCTGCTCTTAAAACACATACACGCGCGGGGGTGCACAACCACCACACACTGCTACTCTGCTACTGCTATAGACTTATTATTACCTCCTCGTCCCGGCCGCGTGCGAAAAAGACGCGGTGCATGCAGGCGAGTTCCACGCGAGCTTTCCCTGCCGTCTCTCTTCCTCTCTTCTATATATTTCTACAAACCTGCTTATTACTTGCTTTGTGTTGTTGCCGTTCTCGCATCCCCTGCGACTCTCCACAATCAGCTACCATCCAGGAGCGGTAACCACTCTCTAATCCCTTCCTCTATAGCCCCTCTCCTTCTGTACTTGGTCTCGCCACCGGTCCTCCTCCTCCTCTTCCTCCTCCTCCTCCTCCTCCGTCTCCTATCCTACCTCCTGCTGCTGCTGCTGCTGCCGCAACCCTCCGCCTTTCCTCCTCGGCCTCCTCCTCGGCCTCCTCTTTCTCCCTCTCCTCCTCCAAATGCTTGGCGTACTTCGCCGTGTACCTCCTCATCAGAAACCCCAAAGCCACCAGCAACACCACCGACAGAACCAGCAACAATATCTCATGCAACAAGTGTGACTTTCCCCTCTGCCGTCCCTCCATCGCTTCCAACAACGACCTAGTGCTCTGCCCGATGTGGACCCACAGAATCGTGAAGGGCAGCTCCGCCACAAAGCAACACAATGTATATACTAAGAGAGGGAAGGGTAAGCACGACATGCCATAGTTTTTGACAGCAATCGGGAGTGGGAGGAGTCGAAGGAGGAAGCATATTTGCCAGGGGTGTGTTTTGACAGCCCACGTCAAGGCCTCAATGGGGGTCGTTTTGCGTCGGCGGCGACGAAGAGGGGAAGGAGGAGGCTGAGAAAGGACTCTGGGTGGGGAGGGGGGCGAAGTAGCCGGGGGAACAGGAACGGGGAGTTCAGATGAGGTGGGGAGGGATAAGGGAAGGGGTTCTGCTACTGGCTCTACAGCAGTAGGGGCGTAAATGGTGGTGTTCGTATGTGGTAAGTTCAAAGCGGAGTCTATTGACGTGCTGCTACCGTTGTTGTGACTGCTCCCACTTGTAACCCGCTGGAGGGCGGTCCGCGAGTTCTCAATATCGGATTCCTCGTTATCCTTATCCGCACCTACTTCCAAGGCCCCTCCCACGATCTCTCCTCTTTCCATCCCCTCCGTTTCACTACTGCTTTCACCTATTGCTGCTCCCCGTGCCTCCGCCTCCTGCTTCCTCTGCGCCAGCCTCCCCAGAAACACCTCCTTAAACGAGCCCGTAGTAATACACTGTCCCAACCAGAATCCCAAGTTATTGCCTATCTGCTTTCCGACCGTAATGGAAACGACAGCCACGGGCCACGTGTAGATCATCCCAGCAATTATCTCCAATAAGGTGGCAGGGAGACAGAGCACGATCCACAGGACGAGCAAAAGGGACATGTAAACGGCCGAGAGCGGCGCCTGGTCTTGGATGTACTGGGCGACTTGCAAGAACTCATCTTTGTACCGGGCCATCGCATATGTTCCAATAACCAAGAAGGTCGTGACGAGGAAGAGGAGGAAAAAGAAGCGACGGTGGTTGTGGAAATATAGGCGCCATGTACGGGGAGCTGAGGAGGGACCGAGGGTGGAGGATGTGGAGATGCCGCGGGATCGGAGGGGTGACATGGGTTCGGCAGGAGGCTGTCTGCTGCCATCGCAACCCTCTCTACTGTTGTTGCTGGTGCTAGTGGTCGCGCTGTGTATGTCGGCATGCACCAGGGGAAGAGATGGGGTGGTCGGGTCAGGAGTGTTCAACGGCAGCAGCGGCAGAGGCAGAGAGCGACTGTTTTTCGCTTCCACGTCCACGTGGTGTAGCTCCGATAAGTCTGGCAATGAATGTGCCGGATCGACCACTTGGGTAGGCTGTTGGACCCGGGTGTCGTCGTGTGGGTCGGTGGGAATGGCAGCAGCATCCAGCATCCTATCCTGATGAACCGAGGGCACGCGTGTTTGATGGTAGGCGATATGGCCCCGTGTGCCACCAGACCTTGCCGGGGGACTCAAGCTTGTCAACGTCAGTCCTGTTTAATTATGTCATGAAGGGATTAGCGCATATGGTGGGTACCGGGTTGATATCTGGAGGGATGCGCGGCAAGGTAGCACCTGATCGAGCGCTCGCCGCGGTCCCGCCAACAGGATGAATCATCAATCATGATTCATGAATCAACGCATCTCTTCAACCGGAGCACAACGGGTAACCGCACACAGCGATATGAATTACACAGTAGAGACTTAAAAGGGGTATAGTCTGTGGTGAGAAGGAGCTCCTGCAGGATCAAGCGCTCCACCTGCGTGTGCAAGGCTTGCTAAGCTCAAAATGCCTGTGCCAGCCATAGGCAGAGCTAGTTGTGAGAGCCAAAGTCAACCAGCATTGCCTATTTGTTGGGTCAGATAATTGCTGGCACGAAAAATAAACATTGGAAAATTTTATGCGGCAGATTTATGAAAGGGTGAGGGCCACGGGATGACCAAATTTGCAGATTACAACCATGCTTTGTGTTGTGTCTGTGCCCCATATCTCACCTCCCACGAATCAACCTGTCACATTCAGTCGTTGCCTTCGATCACATTTTCCAGTTCATCGCAACCCACACAAATACAAAATCCAATAGAGGAGCCACACAAAATAATGTTCATGCAACAAAGCCTGTGTGAAGAAGCAAGGCGTCGCCTCCACCACCCTATAGACGCCAGCGTCGGTCCTGGGGCCCATTCTCGCCTGAATTACATCCTTCCAGTCTGCCTTGTTCGAAGAGCTAGACATGGACGCCGCCCTCACCACCCTAGCCTTTTCTTCAGAGACGTCGATGTTCGACAACAATTTCCTTATATACCGCGTGGCCCCAACACAAGCAAGCTTTAGATAGGACGGGAAAGTCGGCCATGGCAGCTGCGGCTTTGTGATGGTGTAATTTATTGAACATGAAAATTGACTGGAGATTTCCCCACGGTGATAATTATTAAGTCGTAACTACCAAAATTTGTTCATAACAACCACTTGCCAATTTCTGGCATGTTTTATAACTTATACTTTTGTAAACCGAATCGGAGACCAATGTGGAATGACGAGCTTTTCGCGCTGCGGTGGCTGCTGCAAGAAGCATTTCACATTCCAATTTGCATTCCACATACCAGTAGAAGGACACGGCAAGGAGAAATACTTTGGGAGGATAAAATTAAGGGAGGTCTGGAAGGATAAGAAAAAAAAGAGGTTGGAAGACTGGTGCTGCAGCTCAATCACGAAAATCGCCAGTTGTTCTTCAGCGACGAATGGCCTCAGAAGACGGGACACTGAATTGCTCCACCACTCAAGCCCACTCCATTTCCCTCTTCACCCTCCTCCCTCACCAGGCTTTGTACTCATATTCGAGCAGTGGTGTCTTCTTTCCTCCATTCCGTTCTCCATTTACTAAGCGCGCAAGAAGGCGGGGAGCGAAAGCTCAACGCCATCATCATGGCGGAGGCAGCGTCTACACCCGGGAGCGATTTGCCCATCTCGGACCAGACGTCCAAGGAAGTAAGAAGACAGAGAGCAGAGGAAATAGTATTGTGAGAGGGGTCTCTGGAGGAGGAGGGAGATTTTATTTTGGAGTTACTCCATGTGCAGCACACTCCCAGACCTCCTCACCCTCTCTGCACACAACAGGAGTCCCTTCGAGAGATGGGGGAGTGGGCGGCCCGGTACGAGATGATAGCTGCCATGGGCTACTTGGCCGCGCTATTAATGGTAGGCAAGGCCTTACACAACTTGGGAAAGATTGCAAAGGTGTGGCAGGTTCGGTGAATGGGGAGTAGGATATGTGATGGTCACGAGGGTTGGCCCGGGATGGTGATGTAGGCGAGCGCAAAGCTCATATTACGTCAACCCCTCTTCCTCCTCTTTATCCTCTTCCATTCCTCTGACACGCTTGCAAGCCACCCACTCATTCCAATCCCTCTCCCTTCCCCGCTTGTAGTTCCGGTTCACCCCTCCCTCCGCCGTTATCTCGGGTTTTCTGGGCTTGGGTCTCTATGACATCATGGGGGCTTGCTCGAAGCTCCTGCAGGTGGAGCTGGAGTCTAGTTTGCGGTCGATTGAAGTGAACATGTACGTGACAGAGAAGACGCGGCCGAAGGGAGGGTAAGGGGGAGGTAGGGGGGGAGCGAGGCATGCATCATCTCTACTGTGTATGGCGTCCATGACTTTATTTGTGCGGAGGCCCTTCTCCCTCCCACCACGATCACCATCCTCCCCACCCCTAGCGTCAACTTCGTCTTCACATCCCTCATCTTGGGCTTCACCAGCGGAACCAAGAAAACTAAGGTACGTAGGTAGCCTTCCCCTGCCCTTCTTCACCATGTCCCTCCGTCCCTTCCCCCCCCCCTCCCTCCCTCCCCTACCCACAAATTTCCTCCTAAAAGTTCTTCGTCCTGCTCTTCCCCCACCGAACCAAGAAAACTATACTACGTAGGTACCCGTCCCCTGCCCTCCTTCGCCATCTCCCTCCGTCCCTCCCTCCCTCCCTCCCTCCCTCCCTCCCTCCCTCCCTCCCACAGTTCCTCCCTCC